>Ga0181520_10013762_pt1 | contig 10143 bp, 9 predicted proteins | sample PEATcosm2014_Bin_29_FD_132451 | JGI IMG/M metagenome (GOLD analysis project Ga0181520, IMG submission 132451) | Peatland microbial communities from MTU Mesocosm Facility, Houghton, MI, USA - PEATcosm2014_Bin02_30_metaG | ecosystem: Environmental > Terrestrial > Soil > Wetlands > Peat | place... | reverse complement strand
GTGCGAGACTCGCTTGAGAGTCACCGTCAAATTGAGCCACCGACAGCAGTCCTGCTAAGACAATCTCCCGCCGGAGTTGCGCGGCCGCAAACCGATTAGCTCAATCACCAACGAACGCTGCCTGCTACTGAGGTTGCCATGCGTGTGGGCGGCACACCCGTGCCGCCCGTGTTCAGGAACAACCTACCTACGTGTAGGGCTCCTTGCTGGAACAGAAGATAGATTAACCAGCCGGCACCGGTTTGTCAAATGCCCCGCCAAGTTTTTTTCTGCGTGGAATGAAATGAACTGTCGCCAGCGCGGCTTGCTCCATTTCGGGGAACAGTTCTCCGGACGGCCGATAAATCTCGGGGTCGAAACGGGTACGCAGCTAGTTCTTCTCGCGGGATGGGGAAACCGATCGTTCGTTCCGGCACGATGGCGGAAACCGACCCCGGAGGGGTCACAGCCATTCGCCGGTGGTTGCGGAGCCTCAGCGACACCACCACCGGTATCGAGGCCAAATACACATTCCGACGCCGGAGGGGTCGCAGCACTGCCACGTCGCGTCCCGTCCGGGGTCATCGATTATTCGAGCCGCGCAACCCGGGATACTGCGACCCCTCCGGGGTCGATTTGCGATTCACGACGGCCCCCATATCCCCGGGTTTCGCTGCGCGACCCGGGGCTAATGGCTTTCATCCCTACGGGATGGGGAACCCGAACCTTCCCCCAGCCAGCGGAAGTAGGCGGTTCCCTGTCAAACTAGCTGCGTCCCCATTTCTCCGTCCTATGCGGTGCGCATGGCTATGGGGGACGCTGCCGATTTGAGCTCGTCGTGCGGTGCGGCGATCGCATTTTCCGCTTCGTGCAACACGTGCCACGCCGCGGGGGCGCTGGATAGCAGTTCGCCGATGGTCACTTGGATCTCCGCTTTCTGCCAGTTCTCCCACCAGAGTTGAAAACGCAGGCAGCCCTCCTGGAGTTGCGCGTGGCGGCGGGCCTTGAGTCGGTCGACGAAGGCCTGGTAGCGGCGTCCGTACGGGGACAGAAAGACGCCGAGCTTCGTCCCCAGCGCCGCGTAAAGCTGCACGGCGTTGAAGTGGTCGTTGACGTCGCCGAGCACCTCCTGCATTTCTGCGATCGCCGGATAAAGCGTTGTCCGCAAGGCAGGACCGAAGCAATCGATGAACATCTCGATCGTGTAGCGCAGCCGCTTGCCCACGATGCGCGTCCCGTGCAGGTGCCGGTAATCGTTGCGATCGCGCAGGGCGGCCTGCTTCAACTCGTCGAATAAGCGGCCGAGCAGCGGCCGCGCAAAACTGGCCAGAGGAGTTCTGCCCACGCTGTGATAGCCGATGGCGCCGATAGTCTCGGCCATGCAGCGTTCGAAGCCGAAGGGATAATCGCGGCAACATTCCTCGATGCCTTCCTGAGCCGGCAGACGATGGGCCAGTGCATAGCCGACCAGCATGTCGACCGTGGCGCGCTCGTCGGCTGCAAGCTGGTCCGCGTCGTCCGTCAACTGCGCCAGGAAGACGTCCCAATCGCGGGCTTTGCCGGCGGCGCGACGAATGTCGCGAATCAAGCAGCGGGCAGTTCTATAAACCTTGAGAGGCAGGCATTCCGCAAAGATCTCCAGCGCGGCCGAGGCCCGCCGGGTCGCTACCCGCAGTTGATGTACGAACTCGGGGTCCCGCCCCGGTTCCCGCAAAGCATAGCCCAGGCAGTCGCGCACACCTTCCAGGCGCAGCGTCAGAACGCGGCGGGCCGCGTCGGCCACGGGTGTTGTCGCACGAAGATCGCTAATCCACTTGCTTTGGAACATTTCCTCATCCCTTCCTTGGGCGTCGTGTCTGGCCCGCGGCTTTTCAGCTTAAAGTCACCCCTACAACACGACACTTATTGATTCGCCGGTCCTTGTTGGTTGTTACATTGAAAATGAGCCATTGAGCTGTGCGGCAGTGGCAGCATAGGCCGGAACAAACTTGCACAGTTCCGGCGTTTATGCGAATCGGCGACGGAACTGCGCAAGCTTGTTCCGGCCTACGTCTGGGTCGCTACGCTGCGCGGCGGCGATGGACGGCCGCGTCAACGATGTGGCGCAGGGGCGAGTAGCTGATATGGGGCAAGGCCCTCGCGGGACTCAACCAACGCCGGCGACGACGTTTGCACTCGGGAAAAGTGTCTTGGACCTGCGTCACCTTCATCCAGAAAACGACCACGCGGTAGAGTCGTCCCAGCTTCTGATACTCGTATGCGCCGACTGGGCGAGGACTGATATGCCCGATCAGTCCGGCCTCCTCCCAGGCTTCCTGCCGGGCCGTCTCCAGCAGCTTGTCGCCATGCTCCAAATGTCCCTTGGGCACCAGCCAGTGTTTTCCACTGCTGGAGGTGATCAAACAGATTCGGCCTTGCCACATGGCAAGAACCGCCGCCTGCTGAATTACCTGCTCGCCCGGCTCGACATTTCGACCCATGATACCAGCCCTCGGGTTAGAGCTTATTTCAAAACCTTCTTGTGGCACAAAGAAAGGCCGGCTCAGAATCGGTTTTGAAATAAGTTCTCAGGGGATTCGTTTCAATTCCTATCCGCAATTCTTTCCGGATAGTCTGTCTAAACCGGTCAAACAATCGGAAACCCGTCCGGCTGCTGCTTTCTGCACAGTGACTTACCGATTCGTTACCAAGTTTGAATAAAGTCCTAACACTTGCATGACAATTGTTCGTAATTTGGGAAAGCGGTACTTGATAGTTCTGCTAGCGGGGCTTACCCTTAACCCAGTCAGTAGAGTCCGTGACACGGAGAATTCTCGGCAATTTCATTACTCGAAGACCGCCTCATCCGATGCGGCTTTATCGAGAAGGAAGACCAACACCCCCTTCAAGGAGCCTGACCATGTCCATGCTGCAAGTTCAACGTCCGCTGCCCAAGCCTTTGGAACGCCTGGCAGAACTCGCTTTCGACCTGCGCCTGATCGGGAGCAAGACCATGTCGCAGATCTGGCGACGGTTAGATGCGGAGGCCTGGAGCCGCTGCAACAATCCTTACATGATCTTGCAGAATGCCCATCAAAAAGTCCTGGACGAAGCGGCGGCCGACGAGGTCCTGATTGGAGAACTCGAGCGCTGGCTGCAACGACAAGACCACTACATGCAAAGCCCCGGCTGGTTCGGCGCGGAGCATGCGCAGTCGGAACTTCGCGGGATCGCTTATTTCAGTATGGAATTCGGGCTTGCCGAAGCGCTGCCGATCTACTCGGGCGGCCTGGGCATTCTGGCGGGCGATCACCTGAAAAGCGCCAGTGACTTGAACGTGCCCGTGGTCGGCATCGGCCTACTCTACCAACAAGGCTACTTTCGCCAGGTGCTGGCCGAGAACGGCTGGCAGTTGGAGGCCTTCCCGTTCAACGACCCGGGCAGTCTGCCCATCACGCCGGTTCTCGACGCCGACGGCCGCTGGCCGCGCGTGCGGCTGGAACTGCCGGGGCGAACGCTCTATTTGCGGGTCTGGAATGCGCGGGTGGGAAAGGTGAACTTGTATCTATTGGACAGCAACCACCCCTTGAACAGTCCTTGGGACCGCGGCATCACGGCCAACCTGTACGCGGCCGGCAAGGAGAAGCGGCTGCTGCAGGAGTTGGTGCTGGGCGTGGGCGGTTGGCGGCTGCTGGAGAAGCTGGGTATCGACGTGCAGGTGTGCCACATGAATGAAGGTCATGCGGCCTTTGCGGTGTTGGCCCGCGCCCAGAGTTTCGCGGAAAAGAACAAGGTTCCCTTCCGCGTGGCGTTGCGGGCCACGCGGGCAGGCAACGTGTTCACGACCCATACGCCCGTGGAAGCCGCCTTCGACCGCTTCGAGCCGGGCCTGGTGACGACGGCTGCCGGGCCTTTCCTGCGCGAGACGGGGCTTTCCCACGAGGCCTTTCTTGCCTTGGGACGCCGCGACCCGTCCGATGCCGGCGAGCCGTTCAACATGGCCTACCTGGCGATGCGCGGGAGTTGCCACGTCAACGGCGTGGCGCGCTTGCACGGCAAGGTCAGCCAGGGACTGTTCCGCGTGCTGTTTCCCGGCTGGCCCAAAGAGGATGTCCCCGTCCGCAGCATCACCAACGGCGTACACATTCCCACCTGGCATTCCGAGCCGGCCAACCAACTCTGGAGCGCGGCCTACGGCGCCGACGGGCCGTGGCTGGGCAACGTGGGGGCAGCCGTCAAGGGGATCGAGCAAGTCTCCGACGAACGGCTCTGGGACTATCGCGCCGAAGCCCGTAATACGCTGGTCGAATACGTGCGGCTCCGCTTGCCGCGTCAACTCCGTCAGCGCAATGCGCCCGAGGCGGCCATTCAGAAGGCGCAGCACCTGCTCGATCCCAATCGCATCACGCTGGGCTTTGCCCGGCGATTCGCCGGGTACAAGCGGCCCAACCTGCTGCTGGACGATCCGGAACGGTTCAGTCGCATTCTGCGCAATGTGGAGCGGCCCATGCAGATCGTGGTCGCCGGAAAGTCGCACCCGGACGACAACGGCGGCAAGGCCATGGTGCAGCAGATGGCCCTCTTCGCGCGGCGCGACGACGTGCGCGACCACGTCGTGTTCCTGGAGGACTACGACATGGTGCTGGCCCAGCATTTTGCCGCGGGCGTCGACGTGTGGATCAACAACCCCCGCCGGCCGGCCGAGGCCTGCGGCACCAGCGGCATGAAGATGCTCGTCAACGGCGGCCTGCACTGCTCGACCCTCGACGGTTGGTGGGACGAGGCCTACACGCCGGAGGTCGGCTGGGAGATCAGCGGCACGCGCGAGCATTCCGGCGAGCACGATCACGACGACGCCTGCGCGCTCTACGACCTGTTGGAGCACGCCATCGCCCCGGAGTTTTACGATCGAGACCACCTCGGCATCCCCCGGGCCTGGATCCAGCGCGTGCGCGCCAGCATGACTCAATTGACCGAGCAGTTCTCCAGCGATCGCATGGTCCGGGAGTATGTGGAGCAGGCCTACTTGCCTGCCGCGCGGGCTTTCCTGCGGCGCGCGGCGGACGGCGCCCGGCTGGCCCGCGAAATCGAAGCGTGGTCCGCATCGCAGGACGAACAGTGGCAAGGGGTGCGCTTCGGTCGCATGTTCGTGCGCGAGGTCGAGCAGCAGTGGCAGTTCGAAATCGAGGCTTACCTGGGCGACGTGCGCGGAGATTTCGTGCAGGTGCAACTTTATGCCGAAGCGATCGATGCGCATCCGGCGGCCTGCGCGACGATCGAGCGCGTGGGTCCCCTCCACGGCGCCGTGAACGGGTATTTGTATCGGGGGAGCGTGCCCGCCAATCGCCCTGCCGAGCACTATACGCCGCGGCTTGTGCCCTGCCACCCCGAGGCCTTTGTGCCTATCGAGGCCCCGCACATCACCTGGCGAAGTTGAGCGACCGCGCTACCGAGGGTCCTTGGCAACCAGCGTGAAGTAGCTCTTCACGATCTGGTCGAAATACTCCGGCCGCATTTCCAAGGGCAGATCGTTGTAGCGGCAAAGGTTCTGGATCTGTTCCAGCAAATCGCGCGGGTGGCAACGCCGCATGGGCCGATTCCGCGGACGATAGTGCTTGGCGATCAGGTAATCGATCGAGGCCTTCTCATATTGGAAACCTTGATTCCTGGCATAGGTCTCGAAGAGGTGATGGAACTCCGCCTCGTCGGGATCGGCGATCTCGATCTTGTAGGGTATCCGCCGCAAAAAGGCCTCGTCCGCCAGGCTCGAGGGGTCCAGGTTCGTGGAAAAAATGATCAACTGCTCGAACGGCACCTGGAACTTCTTGCCCGTCACCAGGGTGAGGAAGTCGTGCCGGTTCTCCAGCGGGACGATCCAGCGGTTGAGCAGTTCCGCAGGCTCGATCCGCTGGCGGCCGAAGTCGTCGATCAGCAAGCAGCCGCAATTGCTCTTCAATTGCAAAGGGGCCTCGCTCACGTTGCTGTGCGGGTCGTGACGCAGTTCCAGGCAATCCATGGTCATTTCGCCGCCGACCACGACCGTGGGACGCCGGATCTTGACCCAGCGGCGGTCGGAATCGGCGCGGCAGACGATGCCTTGCATTTCGTCTTTGGCCACCTCGTGATAGGCCGAATCGAAGACCTTGATCAACTGCCCGCCCTCGATCAGCGCATAGGGAATCCAGATATACTGGCCGAAGCAACTGGTGATCCGCCGGGCCAAGGTCGACTTGCCGTTGCCCGGCGCGCCGTAAAGGAACAGGCCAGCCCCGGAATTGACGGCGGGCCCCAACTCGGCGAACAGGCCGGGATCGACGGAAATATCGGCAAAGGCCTGCTCCAAACGCTGGCGGCGCGGGGCCTCGGCCCGGATCGTCTGGGCATTCACGGAAACCACGTAGTCGGCCAAGCGTACGGGCGCAGGTCCCACGTAGGCGCAATCGCTCAACAGCGACTGGGTCCGCTGCCGGCCTTGCTCCGTCAGGCTGTAGACATGGTCGTTCAGTGGGGCCGCGGCCGAATAGACCAGGATCTGGCGGGACCGCAAGGAATTGAACACGCCTTCCATGATACCGAACGGCAGCCCGATCTCCGCAGCGATGCCGCGGCCGCTCTGCGAGCCGACGATGGAGAGGAATTTGCAGACGAGCGATTCGATCAGGGCCGTCGACAAACCCGTCTCTTCGAGCGAGTGGGGCATGCGCGGCAGGAATTCTTCTTCGGACTGGATGGCGGCCAGCAACTCCTCGTGGAGCGCGGCGGCGGTCGCGGCAGACATCGGTACCCCTTCCAGGCGGGTGGACGAGCATTCTCACAGCCTGTTCCGATCGGTGTTGGAGTCCCGGCTTTAGCCGGCTAAAACTGGGACTCCAACACCGCTCCACGGCCTTTCGGAACAGACTCCCAATGCAACTCTACGTCATATTTAGTCGATTTGCCAGCCGAGAAGCGGCGAAATGAAATAGCCCGGGGCGTTGGCCCTTGTTGCTGCACACAAGTCGGAATGCGGTCTCGTCCCGGAGGGACGTTTGACAATAGCCCAGCAGTTCACTGCTGGGTAGATAGGCAATATAGATATCATTCCAGTCCCGGAGGGACGATTGAAACGGTGCGCCCTACGTTCATTTCAATCGTCCCTACGGGACTTTGGACAACGTGCGTCAATTGGCTACCCAGCGACGACTATGCTGCGCACGGTGCCCGGGCGGGGAAAGCGTGGGGGGAATTTCGTCCGTGGGCTAAAACCCACGGCCACCGTCATAGCGTCGCTACGCGACGAGCGACCGCTTGTACCTACGGAACAAAACCAGACCGTTTCGGCCCCTGTCGATTTTCCCCCAGCAACCCGCTTTTGCGCAGGTCAGCCCGGATCGACCGAAGACCCGCCGGAGCCGGTGGAACATGGTACAGTACTTGTATGCCCAAGCCAAGCGATCATCCAGCCGCAAGCAACCCTGAGCAGTTGATTACCGAGTGCGAAGTGCGGCGGCTGCGCCGGTCGGGACCGGGGGGCCAGCACCGCAACAAGGTGGAGACGGCCATCAGCCTGCACCATTTGCCCACGGGTGTGCGTGCGGAGGCCAGCGAGCGCCGCAGCCAGGCCCAGAATCGCTCCGTGGCCCTTTTCCGCCTGAGAGTGAACCTGGCCCTTGAGGTCCGGCGACCGTGCGACCCGAACTATGTGCCCAGCCCTCTATGGCAGGCGCGGTGCGGTAGCGGGGTGCTGAAGCTGAGTGTCGGGCACGACGACTTCCCCAGCCTGCTGGCCGAGGCACTGGACGTGCTGGCGGCCTTGGATGCCGACCCGAAGCAGGCGGCTGTCGTGCTTGGCTGCACGCCGTCGCAGTTAGTTCGACTGCTGAAACTCGACCCGTGCGCCTTGGCTTTGCTCAACCGCTGGCGTCGTGATCGCCACATGCACCCGATTCGATAGGAATTCCGCTGGCGGATGTACGTCTACCCGAGGCTCCTGGAAGTTCCTGAACCAGTTGCTTGATGGAGGGGATGAGTCCGTCCTTCGCAAGACACGTTGGCGACCGACCAGCAAGAATATCACGAATATCCCGAAGAGCTACGCGCACGAGGGTTCCAGTCATATTCCAATGCGGTCTTGCTTCCTCGCGCATAGCGTGCCAGGCTTCGACCGCCTGCAGGTGCATCAAAGCCGCCGACAAGTATTGAGCGGCCCCATCGTGGAGATCACAACAAAGCAATTGCCAGTTCGCTTCGTCCACGATGGACGGGTCTTGCGCTAGCTTGGTGGCCGGAGTCGTCGCCAGATCCACCGCGTTACGACGGCTCCGAACTGCCGATACCTTGGAGGTCGCCGACCTGAGCGCTGGTACGGTCCTCTACATCAGGGAAATTACGTTGGATAGCACAGTGGAGCAAACTTACTTCTTGTTGCAGTGCCATCTTCCGTGCTTCGGGCAGTACATGCAGCAGATGGCGCGTTACCTACCGGCCAGTTGGGCACAGATTCCGGTCCCGGTAATTCTGCAGCGCATACCTGCTCGGCGCAGGCAGCGAGCCGAACGAGCGAAAGACTTGCAATAATCAGGGCTCGGACGATGCTCAAGATCCCTCCGGAATTGAAAGGCGCAGTATCAGACTCGCCGCGGCCCGCATAATCATTATCGTCGGCAAACTCCCTCTACTTTAACCAAGTTTCGCTGCCGAAGTGCTGACCGATTGGGCGGCGACGTCCTTGCGAAATGCCAGAATGGCCTCCTGCGGAACCGCACGAGCCGTTCGTCGCCGTCAGAGGGGAATCGTTCGCTCGTCTTCTCCCGCAATGCAACCGGCCACGCGGGAGCAGGGGTTTCAACGGCGGGCCGACGTAGGCTTTGTCGGCAGCACGACCCATAAGTGCCGCGGACGAGGCGTTCTTGCACCAGCCGGCACGGATACTGTCCCCGCGTTGTGAGGGCGCTAATCTCCGGGCTTCTCTGGATCCGTGGCTTGGGGACACACCCAGTCAGGCCGGCTCCAATCGGCATCGAATCCCTTGTGCATTTGGATACGGGGACGGCTATGCACGACCCCAATATCACGCTAGAATTAGGGTGTTTTGAGTTGCTCTGCAGTAGCAGGAATTGACAGCAGCGCCGGAGATTTCTGCCTTGCTTTTCTGCCATTGATGTTTTGTGTTGTTCCTAAAGTCTTAATTTGAAAGAAGTTACGATTAGGTCCCCGTAGCTCAATTGGATAGATTGTGGCAATCGCCATAAGTCATTGAGACATAAGGCATTCGCGATTCTCATGGGGCTTGTCCAGTGGCCCGCAAATGCCCCAGTTTGAGCCATTTTCGCCCCCGTTTAATGCCAAGTTTAATGCCAACTCCGTCCTCGTAGCTCGGGCTGTTTCGGGACATGGAATTTGTCGTCTGGCATTAAACCTCGTGCGCTCATTGCTGCCCCGGCGTGCTATAATGCCTATCGGCCGCGAAGTGCGCGGGACTCCGCCCAGTCCCGAGAGCCCATGGGACATCAGCGTCCCATGCTGTTGCTCCTTCGCGGCCTTTACTATTGGCCCCTCCGCCCAGGCCCCGCTCTCAGCCGTGCCGTCGATCATCTTCCGCGTGGGGTTCTGGGCTGGGCTGCGCTGAGGGCCGGCGTCGATCCTGGCATTATCTCTTGGCGGCAATCTTCCTTCCGCCGCTTTCTTACCAGAACCAGGAGACCACCATGCCCACGCCCACCCTTCTCAACGATGTCTTCTACCATGAGTCGGCTCGGCGGACTGTGGAAACCCCACGTTTGAATGGCGGCATGACCCGATGGACCATTTCTCCACGCGCCCCTGACCGAGCATTAGAACGAACCGCAACGGTCACCGAGTCCCTGGACTCTTGGGCAAAGCACCACTACAGTGGTGTACCGAGTATATGGTTCAGGGGCAGATATGTGCAAAACCCAAAAGAACAATGCAAGATTCCGCGTTACATCCGGACCGTGGCGATCGACTATCCTGTTGAACTCCGGTTCCTGACGGCTAGCTGAATATGACGGATTGGGATTCGGTCGTAGGCCAACACGTAGAAATCGTGCGACGCACGGTCTACCGCCTCGTCGGCAATCACGCAGACGCATGGGACTGCATCCAGGAAACGTTCCTGGAGGCGGTCAAAATCGACCGGCGCGAACCCGTTCGCAACTGGCCGGCACTGTTGCGTCACCTGGCTAC
>Ga0181520_10013761_pt1 | contig 10145 bp, 8 predicted proteins | sample PEATcosm2014_Bin_29_FD_132451 | JGI IMG/M metagenome (GOLD analysis project Ga0181520, IMG submission 132451) | Peatland microbial communities from MTU Mesocosm Facility, Houghton, MI, USA - PEATcosm2014_Bin02_30_metaG | ecosystem: Environmental > Terrestrial > Soil > Wetlands > Peat | place... | reverse complement strand
GCGACAACGTCACCTTGGAGATTGAGCTGATTACGCCGGTGGCGATGGAAAAAGGGCTGCGCTTTGCGATCCGCGAGGGCGGGCGCACGGTGGGCGCCGGTACGATCACGGAGATTCTGTAAGTATTGTAGTGGCGAGCGGTTTGGTTGCAAACGGAAGTAGCTCGGCAGGCGGTCACCAGGCCGCCTGCCGATATCCGGGCTCGGACCCGGACAAGGCTCGGCAGCAAAGCTGCCGGGTAGACGAAAGGAAACGGGATGCCTCGCGAAATTGTTCAACTGCAGTGCACGGTGTGCAAGAATAAGAATTACTCGACGACCAAGAACCGCAAGACCACGACCGAACGTCTCGAGTTCAGCAAGTTTTGCCGTAAGTGCCGCAAACACACGGACCATCGCGAAGTGAAGTAGGCGCTGGACGCAGGCGGGATTGTCCCGCCGCCGGCCTGCTTGGCGAGGTTCGGGGTTCCGGGTAGAAATCCGGAGGCAATTCAGGGGCGTAGGCTCAACGGTAAACCGGCGGTCTCCAAAACCGTTTTTGGGGGTTCGAATCCCTCCGCCCCTGCCAGTACCCGGTTGCTGGCGAGAAGAATTCAGCGGTAAGCGGCTCAGAGGGCACTTGCAAGGGTCTGCGAGCGAAGGCAGGATGGCAATGGCGAAGTCAGCAGTGGTAAGCGCGCAGCCGAGTTTTATCGAACAGGTGAAGAGCCTGCCCGAGCGCACAAAATCGTTTTACGGCGATGTCCGCAATGAGATGCGCAAGGTGACCACGCCGCCGCGCAAGGAAGTGGAAGCAACGACGATTGTCGTGATCATCACGGTCTTCATCTTCGGCGTGTATTTCTGGATTGTGGACAGTGTTTTGATCGGACCCGCGCTGGACCGGATATTCAAGTACTTCAGCAACCATTAACGAGGGCCCGCGGCACCGCCTGAATGGCGGCGCGCAGGGAGATTATGGAAGATATTCTAAAGAACGGGAGCAACGGATCGGACGCAGTGCCGGACGTGGCTCCGGAGGCAGCGCCGGACGTAGCGCCAGAAGCACCGCCGGAGGCAGCGCCAGAAGCACCGCCGGAAGCGGTGGCAGAGAGTACGCCGGAAATTGGCGCACCCGCTACCCCCGCCGCTACACCGGCCACCGCAGAGACGGCGGCGGCGAACGGAAATCCGCGGATGAAGTGGTACATCATCCACGCCTATTCGGGATTTGAGCGGAAGGTGAGGGAGTCGCTGGAATCGCGCATCCGCGCCTTTGGACTCGAGGGCCGGATGGGCCGGGTCCTGATCCCGACCGAGACCGTCACGGAAATCCGCAACAACAAGAAGTACACACGCGAGAGCATGTTCTATCCGGGCTACGTTTTGATCGAGATGGACATGGATGATGAAGTCTGGCACATGGTGAAGTCAACCCCGCGGGTGACCGGTTTTGTGGGCACCGGGCAGCAGCCGACGCCGCTCTCCGACGAAGAGGTGCAGCAGATCGTGTACCGGGTTGCCGACAGCAAGGAAAAGCCGAAGCTCAAGATCAAGTACGAAAAGAACGAATCGGTGCGCATCACCGAGGGTCCGTTTGCAACCTTTACCGGGGTGGTGGACGAGGTCAACGAGGATCGCGAAACACTCAAGGTGATGGTCACCATCTTTGGCCGCTCGACCCCGGTGGAGCTGGAATTCGGGCAGGTGGAAAAGGTTCTGAGTTAACGAAATTATTTCAGCGTGCGCCGCTGCTAACGCCGGGCCGAAAACCCTAGACCCGGGATGGCGCAGGCAATAAGGAAGGTTTACCGCAATGGCAAAAAAAGTCACAGGATCGGTGAAGCTGCAGATTGAAGCGGGCAAGGCAACGCCTGCTCCCCCGGTAGGTCCGGCGCTCGGTCAGGCGCAGGTCAACATCATGGAGTTCTGCAAGCAGTTCAACGCGCGCACGCAGAACAAGGAGTTGGTCGGGCTGATCGTTCCGGTGGTCATCACCGTTTACAGCGATCGTACCTTTACCTTTATCACCAAGACCCCGCCGGTCGCCGTCCTGCTGAAGAAGATTGCGGGCATCGCCAAGGGCTCGGGCGTTCCCAACAAGGACAAGGTTGGCAAGGTGACCGAGAAGCAGGTGCTGGAGATTGCCAAGCAGAAGATGCCGGATTTGAACGCCGCATCGCTGGAAGCCGCGGTGAAGAGCGTGAAGGGCACGGCGCGCTCGATGGGTTTGGACGTCATCGCATAAGAGTTTCCGGGCGCTTGCGTCCGGCTGTAGCAAGAGCGCCGGGCAGGCGGCAAAAGACGCCGCTCCGGTTGCTGAGGTAAGAAGGTTCTTCCGCGGATCATCAGGATCCCCGGTCGTAGATACCACGGTCCCAAGCCCCGCCCGGCGATTGCGCCGGCCCGGGGGACTCGAAGAACGCCAGGGCTTTGAACTTTGAAGCCAGGGCGGGAGAGCCGGCAAGTTGGGGACGGTGGGAGACAGGAGCAGGAATGGCACAGAAATCAGGAAAGAATATCGAGAAGGCGCGCGCGCAGGTAGAGGCGCATGCGTACTCTCTTGCGGATGCAGTCGCCCTATTGCAGAAAATCAAGTTCGCCAAGTTCGATGAAACGGTGGACGTGACCCTGCGCCTAGGCGTGGACCCCAAGCATGCCGACCAGATGGTTCGCGGCACCGTGGTTCTGCCGCACGGACTGGGCAAGAGCAAGAAAGTCCTGGTGCTCGCCTCGGGCGAAAAGCTGAGGGAAGCCGAAGCAGCCGGCGCCGACATTTTTGGCGGCGAAGAGCTGGTGGAAAAAATTCAGAAGGAAAGCTGGACCGATTACGACGCCGTCATCGCCACGCCCGACATGATGCGTTCGGTGGGACGGCTGGGTAAGGTGCTGGGCCCGCGCGGCCTGATGCCAAATCCGAAGACCGGCACGGTGACCCTGGATATTGCCAAGGCGGTGGCGGAAGTCAAGGCCGGCAAGGTCGAATTCCGCACCGATAAGACGGCCCTGGTCCACGTACCGGTGGGCAAGATTTCCTTTACCGCGGACAAACTGGTGGACAATGCGCGCACGGTGATCGGCAGCGTGGTCAAAGCCAAACCGGTTGCCGCCAAGGGCAAATACATCAAGGGTTGCTACATCAGTTCCACCATGGGCCCCGGCGTCGCCATTGACACGGTGGCCCTGGAAGCGTCACTGAAGGCTTAAGCGGGAAGCAGGTTGGAGTGGCCGCGAGGCCGCCGGCGGGAGAATCCCGCCCCAGACAAGATTCGAGAAGGATGCGGCAATGGCTGTTACGAAGGCAAAAAAGATCTCGCAGGTAAACGAGCTCGCGGTCGAGTTGAAGAACGTGAGCAACGGTTTCATCGCCGAGTACGGCAAGCTGACGGTGGCGCAGGACGACGTGCTTCGCAAGTCGATCCGCGTGGCCGGGGCCAAGTACCGGGTGGTGAAGAACACGCTTGCCCAGCGCGCCACGGTGGGCACGGCATTTGAAGAGGTGGCCAAGGCTCTGAAGGGACGCACCTCGATTGCCTATACCACGGGAGACGTTGTGGCCCTGGCCAAGGCGCTGACGAAGTACGCCAAGGATCATCCCGAGTTGAGCTTCAAGGCTGGCGTGGTCGAGGGCAAGGCTGTCGACGTCAAGCAGCTGGAAGTCCTGGCGAGCCTGCCCTCCAAGGATGAGTTGTACAGCAAGTTGCTGTACCTGCTGAGTGCTCCGGCGACGCGGCTGGTTTCGGCTCTGTCCGGAGTAGGACGCAAGGTTGCGGTGGTGATCGACCAGGGCGTCAAGGAAAACAAGTTCCAGGGTGGCGACGCGGCTTCGGCCTAGTTGCTCCCGAGTCGCGCCGGGTCCGGTTGGGCCTGCCGCGTTGGGAAGGTATTTGGGCGCTGGCGGGAATTCGTTCCGGTCAGCCCGCGCCGGGTGGCCGCCCGTTGTCGGCCCTCCGGTGAATCAACGGCTTGTGTTGTCTGTTGTGCGAAGCCGGTTCCATCCGCCGCCTTGTCTGGGGCAGCGGCAGGAGAGCTCCGGGAATCCGGGGCGCGGGTCCAAGCAACGCAGGGATTGCGTGGTGGCCACTCGATCACTCCAGAACCGGAGTTTGCCGGAGATGGCCGAAGCACAACGAAATTCGAACTCAAATGGAGATAGAATCATGGCGGATTTGGCTGCTTTGAAGGAACAGATTGTCGGATTGTCGCTGCTGGAAGCTGCGCAGCTGGTGAAGGAACTGGAAGAAACCCTGGGCGTTTCGGCTGCGGCCGCTGCCCCGGTGGCGGTTGCGGGCGCGGCTGCGGCGGCTCCGGTGGCCGAGGCTCAGACGGAATTCACGGTCATTCTGACCGCCGTTGGCCCCAACAAGATCAACGTGATCAAGGCTGTCCGCGAAGTCACCAGCCTGGGCTTGAAGGAAGCCAAGGACCTGGTGGACGGCGCTCCCAAGCCGATCAAGGAAGCGATCCCGAAGGAAGAAGCCGAGACGATCAAGAAGAAATTTGTCGACGCAGGCGCGACCGTCGAGGTCAAATAGTTTCCAGCAGCTTGAAAAGGCTGCACTTGAGAGAGGCTGGGGCGGGAATTCCGTCCCAGCGCTTATCCCTATTGCGGATTGTCATTAATCCGAATACCTCTTCTTGTCTCCCACGATGACTTTTCTGGTGTAGTATTAAAACATAGCCAATATAGTCCGGGAGAAGTTCTGTGCCCGGGGGGTTGAATTCAAAATTTGGTGCGTTGGAGCGGGCGCACTAAAAGAAAAAATGCGGCTTTGGGAAGCGGAGCGGCATCCACAACTGCAGTGGCCCGCAGAATTCCCTGGCGAACCTGGTTCGGCCTCGAGTGAGAGAGGCTGTCCGAGTGAGAGACGAACGGTGGCAGCCACCAGCATCCTCCGGCTCCGGGATGCGGTGAGCTGAAGAACAGGCTTTTAGAACTGGCGCGGAAAACTTACAAGCTGTGTACCGGCGTAATCCACAGGAGGCTCCGGGACGCGGGGCAAACGTGGCTGACGCCATCACTGGCGCCCGAGGGGATATCCGTCCTCCGGGGTTTTTCTGTCTTATCCGTGCCGGGAGTGGAATTTCGTTGCGCATTGGCCGTGGCGGCAGCAGCCGCAAAAGGCGGCGCCCATCTGCACCCTCCGCTGGTTCACGAGTCCGCAGCTTCACGAGTGCGGTCCAGTAGTGTCTGACGAAGTATTCGCTGTCCGGTTCGCGGCCGGATGGCGAAATATCTTTTGCGAGTTGCCGTGCATGATCCGGCATCTCCGAGTGCGGTAAAACAGCCGCACGCAATGCCTCCCGGTGAGCGCGGCACCAGGGCCCGTAAATAGACGGGTGTGGCAATCCTGAGGAGTTCAAATGGCAGAGAAGAAAATCGCCAACCGTAAACGGCTCGATTTTTCCAAAATTCCGGCGACCATCCAGATCCCTAACCTGATCGAAGTCCAAAAGCGCAGCTATGACCGCTTCCTGCAGATGGACAAACTGCCCAGCGAGCGCGATGACGCGGGCCTGCAGGCGGTCTTTCAGTCGGTTTTCCCGATCACTGATTTCCGTAACGTTTCCCAGCTTGAATTCGTTGATTTTGCCATTGGCAACTGGGAGTGCAAGTGCGGCCACCTGAAGGGTCTCAACCACCTGCGCACCACCTGCCGCAATTGCGGATCGACGGTTGTGACCGACCCGTTCCATCCCGGCGAAGTGCTTTGCACCAAATGCGGCACCTATAACGCCAATACCCCGGATTTCTGCTCCAAGTGCGGCGACCCGGTCGGCATGCAGTTGAAGTATGACGTGCCCGAGTGCGAAGAGCGCGGCATGACCTACAGCGCACCGCTGAAGGTTACCATGCGGCTGACCATCTTTGACAAGGATGCCGAAACCGGCAACAAGAGCATCCGCGACATCAAGGAACAGGAAGTTTTCTTCGGCGACATCCCGCTGATGACCGAGAACGGCACCTTCATCATCAACGGCACCGAGCGCGTTATCGTATCGCAGTTGCACCGCTCGCCCGGCGTCTTTTTTGAGACGGCCAACAACCGCACCTACTTCCTCGGCAAGATCATTCCTTACCGCGGCTCGTGGGTCGAGTTCGAGTACGACCAGAAGAACGTGCTCTATGTCCGCATCGACCGCAAGCGCAAGTTCCTGGGAACGATTTTTCTGCGCGCCCTCGGACTGCGCACCGATGAAGAAATTCTACGCACGTTCTACACCGTCGATCGCATTGCGCTGAAGGACAAGAAGCTGTTCTGGACGATCGACCCCAATCCCGAGCATCCCACGAACCTGCTGGGCATGAAGCTCTCGCACGGCGTCCGCAACCAGGCGGGCGAAGAGATTGGCCACTCGGGACGCAAGGTGACCGGCAGCATTCTGAAGAACCTGCACGCCAACCAGATCAGCGAAGTGGAGACCGACCTGGCCGATTTGGAAGGCGCCTACACGGCCGCCGACGTGGTGGACACCAACACGGGCGAGGTCCTGCTGGAAGCCAACAACGAACTGACGGCCGAAAAACTGGCGAAGATGATGGACGCCGGGGTGGCCGAGATTCACCTGTTCTTCCCCGAGCGCGACGACGTGGGCACGGTCATCACCGGCACCTTGCGGCGCGATTCCGTGAAGACGCCGCAGGAAGCGCTGATTGAAATCTACCGCAAACTGCGTCCTGGCGATCCGCCGACCCTGGACACGGCGACCGCCCTGTTCCACGGCATGTTCTTCGATGCCCGGAAGTACGATTTTTCAGCCGTGGGACGGCTGAAGTTCAACATCAAGCTGTTTGACAACGAAGACGCCACCGACCGCAAGCTGCGCACCCTGGATCCGGATGATTTCTACGCCACCATCCGCTACCTGCTCAAGCTGCGCAAGAACATCGGCTCGGTGGACGACATCGATCATCTTGGCAACCGCCGCGTGCGCGCGGTCGGCGAGTTGATGGAGAACCAGTTCCGCATCGGCCTGGTCCGCATGGAACGCGCCATCAAGGAAAAGATGAGCGTCTACCAGGAGATGTCCACGGCCATGCCGCACGACCTGGTCAACGCCAAGCCGGTCATGGCCGCCATCCGCGAGTTCTTCGGTTCCTCGCAGCTCTCGCAGTTCATGGATCAGACCAACCCGCTGTCGGAGATCACGCACAAGCGCCGTCTCTCGGCCCTGGGACCAGGTGGGTTGTCGCGCGAGCGCGCCGGTTTTGAAGTGCGCGACGTGCACCCCACGCACTACGGCCGCATCTGTCCGATTGAGACGCCGGAAGGCCCGAACATCGGCCTCATTTCATCGCTGAGCTGCTATGCGCGGATCAATGATTACGGCTTCATCGAGTCGCCCTACCGCCGGGTGAAGGATGGCCGCGTCATCGATCACGTGACCGTGCTCAATGCCGGCGACAGCGAATACAAAGTCGGCGCGCACCTGGAGAAGGACGAACTGCTCCGCTTGAATGCCGAGTTGAAGGCGAAGAACAAGAAGACCATCGAACACGAACCTTTCTCCTTCTACCTTTCGGCGTGGGAGGAAGACAAATGGGTCGTTGCCCAGGCCAACGCCGAGCTGGACGAACGCGGCAACATCGTCACCGAACTGGTGAACGCGCGCAAGGCGGGCAACTTTGTCCTGGTCAGCCGCACCGAAGTGGACTACATCGACGTCAGCCCGAAGCAACTGGTTTCCGTGGCGGCCTCGCTGGTTCCGTTTTTGGAGCACGATGACGCCAACCGCGCCCTGATGGGCGCCAACATGCAGCGCCAGTCGGTTCCCCTGCTGCGCGCCCAGGCTCCCATCGTCGGCACCGGCATGGAAGGCGTGACCGCGCGCGATTCCGGCGCCGTCATACTGGCCCGCCGCTCCGGCATCATCGACTCGGTGGACTCCGAGCGCATTATCGTGCGCGTGGAGGGCGAACATCATCCGATGCAGCTTTCGCGCGAGGTGGGCAGCGATATTTATCAGCTCACCAAGTTCAAACGCTCCAACCAGAACACCTGCATCAACCAGCGCCCGATCGTGAAGAAAAACGACCGCGTACTCAAGGGGCAGGTGATTGCCGACGGCCCTTGCACGGACAACGGCGAACTGGCGCTGGGACGCAACGTGCTGGTGGCCTTCATGCCCTGGCGCGGCTACAACTTTGGGGACGCCATCCTGGTCTCGGAAAAGATGGTGAAGGAGGATTACTACACCTCCGTCCACATCGAGGAGTTCGAGATTGAAGCGCGCGACACCAAGCTGGGGCCCGAGGAAGTTACCCGCGACATCCCCAACGTGAGTGAGAGCGCATTGAGCGATCTGGACGAGAGCGGAGTGATCCGCATCGGCGCCGGCGTCAAGGCCGGGGACATTCTGGTGGGCAAGGTAACGCCCAAGGGCGAGACCCAGTTGACGCCGGAAGAAAAGCTGCTGCGCGCCATCTTTGGCGAAAAGGCCGGCGATGTCCGCGACGCTTCGCTCACCTGTCCTCCGGGTATCGAGGGCACGGTGGTGGACGTCAAGATTTTCTCGCGCAAGGGCCAGGAAAAGGACGAGCGCGCCAAGGCGATCGAGGGAATGCAGGTGGCGCGTCTGGAGAAGAATCTTTCCGATGAAATCCGGATTCTTACCGACGAGCGCCTGAAGCGGCTGGAAGGATTGCTGGGCGGCAAGGTGGTGCAGGCGGATCTGCACGACGAGCGCACCAACAAGCGCCTTCTGACCAAGGACGTGCTGCTGGACCGCGAGACCATCGAACGCATCTCGACGCGCAATCTGAAGCGCATCAAGCTGAACGACAAGGACCCCAGGGTCAACGAGCAGATCGATGAAATCGAGGAGATGACCTCGCGCCAGATCGACGTATTGCGCAAGATCATCCGCGAAAAAATCGAGAAGCTGCAAAAGGGCGATGAGCTGCCTCCGGGCGTCATCAAGCTGGTCAAGGTGTACGTGGCCATGAAGCGCAAGCTTTCCGTCGGCGACAAGATGGCCGGACGCCACGGCAACAAGGGCGTCATCGCGCGCATTCTGCCGGAAGAGGACATGCCGTACCTGGAAGACGGAACCCCGATGGAGATTGTGCTGAATCCGCTTGGCGTGCCTTCCCGTATGAACGTCGGCCAGATCCTGGAAACGCACCTGGGATGGGCCGGGGCCGAGATCGGCAAGAAACTTACCGAGCTTCTGGCTGAGTACGGCGATGGCGCGGAGCAAGCTCGCCGGGCGATTCGCGAACTCTTTACCGGCATGCCGTTCGTTCCCGACTTTGACGGCATTGACGACGACAAGCTGCTCAAGATTGCGCACGACCTTGAAGAGCGCTGCTACTTTGCCTCGCCGGTGTTTGACGGATCGAAGGAGTTTGAAATCAAGGCGCTGCTGGAGCGTGCCGGGCTGCCGACTTCGGGCAAGACGTTCCTTTACGACGGCATGACCGGAGAGCGCTTCGAGCAGCCGGTAACGGTGGGCTTCATCTACATGCTCAAGCTGTCTCACCTGGTCGATGACAAGATTCACGCGCGTTCCATTGGACCGTACTCGCTGATTACCCAGCAGCCGCTGGGCGGCAAGGCGCAGTTTGGTGGTCAGCGCTTCGGCGAAATGGAAGTGTGGGCGCTGGAAGCCTACGGCGCGGCCTACATTCTGCAAGAGCTGTTGACCGCCAAGTCCGACGATGTTTACGGCCGCACCAAGATTTACGAGGCCATCGTCAAGGGCGAGGCGGCCATCGAGCCGGGCGTGCCCGAGTCGTTCAACGTGCTGATCCGCGAACTGCAGGCGCTTTGCCTTGACGTGGAACTGGTCAAGGTGAAGCCGAGGATTCCGGTTGAACCCGCTGCGGCGGTAGCCGACTAGCGATTTAGGCGGCGTCCGCGGATCGTCAGTCCGCGTCCGCCGCTGGCTCGCTCTCAAGAGTTGAACCTGCAGGCTGCGCTTCCGGCGGCAGGCAGGAAGAAATTACGGTTCGCACACAGTTGGCTCTGACGGCCAACGGAGGCGGACCGGCGACTGGAAGCCGAAGGCGGCCGCGCAAGGCTGCAAGTCCTGGACGGCTATCGAACGTCCAGGTGAGGAGGCAATTTGTACCGCTCGAGCCCATTCGATCTCGGAAACAACATTGCGGATTTCGACGCCATCAAGATTCAGCTCGCCTCGCCGGAGAAGATTCGCAGCTGGTCG
>Ga0181520_10013759_pt1 | contig 10145 bp, 5 predicted proteins | sample PEATcosm2014_Bin_29_FD_132451 | JGI IMG/M metagenome (GOLD analysis project Ga0181520, IMG submission 132451) | Peatland microbial communities from MTU Mesocosm Facility, Houghton, MI, USA - PEATcosm2014_Bin02_30_metaG | ecosystem: Environmental > Terrestrial > Soil > Wetlands > Peat | place... | reverse complement strand
TTGCAAAAGCCTGTTCCGGTTCGATTACGATTGACTTGGGCATTACCCCGACTCCTTCAGCGGCCGGACCATGCCGGCCAGAACGATTCGCACGAACTCTTCGACCGCTCCCTGACGGGGCGCCTTCTGGGCCCGGCTCGGTTGCCATTGCGTGGGGCCACCGAGCCGCGCGTCAGCCAGCGGTCGCGATCAATGCACTCCGAGAATGGCCTCCCGCAGCGCTTCCGATACGGTCGGATGCGGAAACACAATCTCGCTCGCATCCGCCACGCACATCCCGGTTTCCACCATGGCGGCCGCTGCGACGATAAACTCGCTCGATCCGTCGCCGATGGCGTGGACTCCCAGCAGCTCTCCATACTTGGCGCCCGCCAGCACCTTCACCATCCCGCTGCCGCCCTCGTTTTCCACTAAAAAGCGTCCCGCTACGGCCATCGGCACCACGGATTTCTTGTACTCGATGCCGAGCGTCTTGAGCTCCTCTTCCGTGCGGCCCACCGAGGCCACTTCGGGGTGCGTGTAAATCACCGCCGGGATGGCCTGGTAGCGTATGCGGTCCTTCCCGCCGAACATGTTGTTGACCGCGACGATGCCCTCGCGCGTGGCGGCGTGCGCCAGCATGCGCCTTCCGGTGATGTCCCCGCAGGCCCACACACCGGCCACGTTGGTCTTGCCCTGGTCGCTGGTTTTCACCCCTTTGGGGCTGAAATCCACGCCCACTTCTTCGAGTCCCAGATTGCGCACGTTCGGCGAGCGGCCGGTGGCGTTCAGGATGCAATCCGCCGTGACGCTGCCTTTGGAGCCATCGGCGGCCTGGAACTGCACGGTGTCGCCTTCGATGCCCAGAACCTTGGCGGAGAGGTTGAACTCCACGCCCTTCCGCTTCATGATCTGCAGCATGCGGCTGGAGATTTCCTGGTCCGCTCCCGTGGCGATCTGCGGCAGCATCTCATACACGCTGACCTGCGAGCCGATCTCGTTAAAGAAGCAGGCGAACTCCAGGCCGATGTATCCTCCGCCGATAATGACCGTCTTTTTGGGCACGCGCTGCAGCCCGAAGATCGAGTCGGAATCGAACACCTGCGCGGATTGGATACCCGGAATAGGCGGCACGGCGGGACGCGACCCGGCGGCCAGCAGGATGTTGGCCGCTTCATAGCGTTTTCCGCCCGCTTCCACGGCGTTGCGCGCCACCAGGCGGGCTTCCCCCGTGATCACTTCCACGCCGGCGCGCTTAAGCATGCCCTCGACGCCCTTGATTAGGGTGCCCACCACGCGGTTCTTGCGCTCCACCACGGCGGGCATGTCGATCTCGAACGATCCCACGCGCACTCCGAAGGCAGCGGCCTCGGCGCATTCATGAAAAAGCTTCGAGGATCGCAGGAACGTCTTGGCGGGGATGCAGCCCACGTTCAGGCACGTTCCGCCCAGCCGCTGCTTTTCGATCAGCGCCACCTTCTTGCCCAGCCTGGCGGCGTGAGCGGCGGCTTCGTATCCGCCCGGGCCGGCGCCGATCACGATTAAATCGTACATAGGGTCTCCACGTTTTCTATTTTCTCCCGAACCACTTTCAGGAACCTCGCGCCGGGAGCGCCATCGATCACCTGGTGATCCAGGGTGAGCGAGAGGCCGATCGAATCGATAAACTCGATTCGCCCCTCACGACGCACCGGCTTGAGCTGGATGGCATCCACGCCCAGGATGGCCACCTGCGGAGGATTAATCAGGGGGGTGAACGATTCGATCCCCATGCCTCCCAGGTTGCTCACCGTAAACGTGGCGCCCTGCATATCGTCCACCGAAAGGGTCCCCTGCACGGCCTGGTTGGCCAGTTCCTTAGTGCGAACCGCCAGCTCGCCCGCGGTCATCCGGTGAGCGTCGCGCACCACCGGAACGACCAGTCCACGAGGCGTATCGCAAGCGAAGCCGATATGCACGGCGGCGTGCTTCAGGATGCGGCCGTCCAGGAACTCGGCGTTCAACTCGGGCACTTCGAGCAGTGCCTTGATGGTGCAGAACACCACCAGGTCGTTAATGTTGATATCGGGCACGCCCTTGGATGCTTTCACCTTGGCGCGCACCAGTAGCAGCCCGCCGGCATTGGCGGACGAGTTCAGCGTATATTGCGCGGTGGACGCCAGCGATTCCCGCATGCGCCGCGCGATTCTCTCGCGCATGGTCGAGATCTTGGTCGCGGGCGCTCCCAGGTCGGAAGGCAGAATCATGCCTGCCACGCCCGACCCGCTGGCCGGCGCCTCGAGGCCTTCCGAGGCGATGCGCGCGGCCGCCGCCGATGAGATGCGCGGCGACGAGTAGTAGGCCTTGCGCACATCCTCTTCGAGCACGCGGCCGCCCGCACCCGAACCGGCGATCGACGGCGGATTGAAATGATGCTCCTCCGCGAACCTGCGGGCCCGCGGGCTGAACGCTCCCGCGGGAGCCGCCGGAGGGGGTGGAGGCGTGGGACGCGCCGCCTCGACTTGGGGGATCTCCACGCCCGGGGCTGCGCTTGCGGTGGCCCCCGCCGGAGCCGCGTGCGCGGATGCGGGAGCCTGTGCCGACGACGGCCGGAAGGCCTCCACGCTCTCGCCCGGTTCGCCAATGACGAACAGGTTCGTGAACACCGGGACCAGCGTCCCTTCGGCGAAGAACGTCTCGAGCAGCGTCCCGCCCACAGGGGCAGTGACTTCGAAGCTCGCCTTATCGGTTTCGATCTCCGTCACCACCTCGCCCGACGCGACCGTGTCGCCTTTCTGCTTGCGCCACTTGGCGATCAGGCACTCTTCAACCGTGTTGCCGAGTTTCGGCACTTCTACCGGGGTAGCCATGTTAGCGGTAATTCTCGATTGGCCTCCAGCCGACTTCCACGAATTGCCCGATAGTCCGCTGGCAGGCTCCAAAGCCCATAAATTCGGAAGGTTTCATGCCGTCCGGCTCGTAGGCCCGCACGAATTCCGGCATCGTCGACAGGCGTTCGATCACGTCTTCCGCGACCGGCACGTCGATGCGCTCTTCGCGCGGATACTCCTTGGTTACGAACCACTCCTGGGGTCCCGGCGCGATCGACATCAGCAAATCCGCCCCGGCAATCTCCGTCAGGTGATAGTCGCCGCGCAGGGCGGCCACCAGCAGCACAGCCTCATACTTGCGCTCCCGGTAAAGCTGGTACGCGCGCTTGGTCACGGCCAGTCCGGATTGCCGGATGTCGGCTTCGCTGACTTTGTCGTCGTTATCGTGGGCCACTTCCCGCAGGAAATCGTCCAGCCGGCCGATCATGATCACCGCGAAACATTTGCCGGGTTCGATCCCCTTCGCCTTGGCGCGCGCGACGCCGGCCATGTGGCGCTCGCCGATGGCCAGTGCCTGGGGCAGCGTGAAGCTGACCGTCATGGTGATGGTGATGCCATCGGCGATGCAGTCTTCCAACACGTCCAGACCCGCGGCCGTGCAGGGCAGCTTCACCGCAATATTGGGCATCCACTTGGTGTAACGCCGCGCCATGGGCGCCATGCAATCGCGGTCGCCGGAGCGTACCGGGTTAACCTGGCCGCACACGAATCCCGACTGGCCCTTGGAGACCTCGTAGATCGGCATGAGCTTCTCGGCGGTCTTGGTGACCACGATCTGCATCAGGGCTTCGGCCTTGGCTTCGGCGGGCAGGTTGCGCGCCAGCACCGCGTCGATTTCGGACTTCCACAACGCGCGGTCCTTGTTCAGCGCGATGTTCGAGAGGAATGGATTAGTGGTGACGCCTATGGCGCCCCGCTCGAGACCGAGGGCCAGTTCGGCCACCTCGGCGGAGTCGTGCCACCACTGTGTGCGCGTGTTCTTGATGACCCACTCCAAGTACGTCTGTTTCGGCATAATTACCCCCACTTTATTGAATTGCGAGAGCCAGGCTGCATCCGTTGGGCGGCATTCGCATCCCGGCAAAGGCGTCTTTGAAGAGTTATTTTACAACGTTGCTTGCCGGCTTGCGCGGCGGTGGAAGAAAAGGGCGCCCGCGAGGTGCGCTGCGCGGGCTGCCTGGCGCACGCTAAACGCTCGATATCGGACCCCAATAGCCTATCCCCCCCTTGCGCCCGTTATTGAAATCGTGATACTTTCAACCCGATCCGATCCTTTTTGGGGGTTGAAAATGCGGAAGGCAATTCTGCTCATTGTGCTTCTGGGATTTGCGCTTGTTATAGCGTTTGCCCAGACCGGCGGGCAAATCACCGGAGAAGTTAAAGATCCAAGCGGCGCGTTAGTACCCGCCGCGAATATTACGGTCACCAATACGGGGACCAACGTGGCGCGAACCACACAAACCAATGCCTCGGGCATTTACAGCTTCCCCGACCTAACGCCTGGAACGTATCAGGTAAAGGCCGAGGCGGCGGGCTTTCAGACCGCGATAACGAACGCTCTCGAGCTGCAAGTGCAGCAGACAGCGAAAATCGATATCGTCCTGGTCGTAGGACAATCGACGCAAACCATTGAGGTCGCCGCCAACGGCGCTCAGTTAGCCACCGAAAACGCTACGGTCGGTACCGTGATCGAAGAACAGCGCATCATGGACCTGCCGTTGAATGGCCGTAGTTATTTCAGCTTGGTCGCGCTGAGTCCGAACGTGTCGACTGGATTCGTTCAACCGGCCCAGACGTCCGGCCGTTTAGGCGGCTCGCGCGGCTCTCTCACTATCGCCGTAACCGGCGGCCGCTCGACCTGGGAGAACTTTACCCTGGACGGCGTCACCAACACCGACATCGATTTCAACACTTACATCCTGCAGCCGTCGGTCGACGCGCTCCAGGAATTCAAGGTTCAGTCCGGTATTTATCCCGCCGAGTTCGGCCGCGAACTGGGACAGGTCAACGCCGCGACCAAGCCCGGCACCAACGATTACCACGGAGCCCTTTGGGAGTTCCTCCGCAACGACAAACTCGATGCCCTGCCTTACGACTTTCGCATCAACCCGACGACTCCCGAGGTGAAAGCGCCCTACAAGCAGAACCAGTACGGTTATGAGTTGGGCGGACCCATTCGGATTCCCAAGGTGTTCAATGGGAAGAACCGGCTGTTCTTCATGTCGAACTTCGAGGAATACAACTCCCGCCAGACCAGTCCGACGATTATCACCACGCTGCCGGCGGCCATGCGCGGCGGAGACTTTTCCTCCATCCTCTCATCCGGGTACCAGCTTTACGATCCGAACTCGCGCGTCGGGAGCACCATAGCCCAAGTCGTCGCGACCCAGACTCCCTTCCCCGGCAACATCATTCCCGCCAGCCGCATCAGCCCGGGATCCACTCTTCTGCTCACCAAGTGGGATCCTCTGCCGAATCTGACTCAGACGACATCCGGATTGCCTTACAACAATTATCAGTACGGCTTGACGATTCCGCTCGATAAGGACACCCTGACCCAGCGCATCGATTTCAACGAGAGCGCCAAATCGCAGTGGTTCGGCCGCTATAGTTGGAACGACGAATCCACGCTCGAGAGCACCGGCCAGATCACGGACGACGGCGAGACTCTCTACACTCGCGCCAGCCAGTGGGTGATCTCCAACGTCCGGACCATTTCGCCGACCAAGGTGAACGAGGCGCGGTTCGGCTATAGCTCGATGTTCAACAACATCACCCAGCAGTTGGCGGGCAAGGAGAACGTGAACACCGAACTGGGCATGCCAGTGTCGCCCACGGATCCGAACTCCTACGGCATACCGAATATTTCCCTGTCCCAGAACCTGGCCAGCTTCGGTAACCCGACCAGCAGCCCCTTCCAGATCAATGACAAGTATTACGAAGCCGTCGATAACTTCTCGTGGGTTTTCGGGAAGCACTCGCTGCGCTTTGGCGGGGAGTACCGCTACAACCAGTTTCCGCAGGTCGGAAACGAATTCCCCCGCGGCCAGTTCTATTTCGACAGCCAGTACACCAATATGGTCACTCCGTCGGGCGGCGGAACCGGCGGCTACACCGGCGCCGATATGCTGCTGGGCGATACGTATGAAGCCATTGTCGCCGTCTCCCTGGCCTCGGCCGATTACCGATCGAGCGAATGGGCGAGCTATATCGACGACACCTGGCGCATAGCCCCGAAGTGGACCGTCAGCCTGGGCTTCCGCTGGGAAGTCTCGCAGCCGCTTCTGGACGCGTCCGGCCACGAGCCGAACGTCCAGCTTCAACAGCCGCTTCCCAACCAGGCCAGTGTGTCGAACCCGGCTCTCCAGCCCGTTTTCGTTCGTACCGGCGACGGCGGGAATTTCTACAACGGCGTCAACTTCCGTTACTCGCCGTTTTGGTCGGCCAACCCAGGAGCTGCCGCCGAACTGCCCTTGCAAACCGTCCAGGACGGCCGTATGGGCGATCGCTTGATCAATACCAATTACCACGATTTCGCTCCGCGCATCGGTATCGCTTACAGCCCCTCGGATAAGTGGGCGATCCGCATGGGCTACGGTCTCTTCTACTCGATGGAGAGCAAGAACTCGTTGTTCGATCTGTCTCGCGGGTTGGGTGGCCGAGCCACGACCAACGCGCCCGCCACATGGTACCCCTCCACGTTTACCTACACGAACTTCATCAACACCGCCAACCTTCCGGTTACCATACCGATCGGCCTTACCTGGGGCGCGGCTCAGCATCTGCCGGATTCCGGCACGCAGCAGTTCGTGTTTAACGTCCAGCGCACCCTCAGCAAGTCCACGACCCTGGAGTTGGGTTACAACGGCTCCCTGAGCCGCCATCTGCTCTTCCTGAATAATGAGAATCAGGGGGTTCTTAACGCCAGTGCGACGCTGGTTCAACGCCTGCCCTATCCGGAATGGGGAGGTAATGGAATCCAGTACCTGATGGCCGGAGATAGCGGGAATTACAACAGCCTGCGCGCCCAGTGGACCACGCGTCTCGGCAACAATCTGAACGCTCTGGTAGGCTATACCTGGTCGAAGGCCATGGACGAAGCCAGCAATATCCGCGGCACGGTGAACGACTTCTCGCCGCAGAATGCGCTGTGCCCGTCCACGTGCGAATATGGTCCTTCGGATTTCAACGTTCCGCAACGCCTTGTCGCTTCCGTTCTCTACATCCTGCCGTTCGGCAAGGGTCAGAAAATGCTCAACCACGGCGGCGTCGTGAACCAGATCGTGGGCCAGTGGCAGATCAGCACCATTACCACGCTGCAAAGCGGCATGCCCGTGAATAATTCCTCGTGGGATTCGGGTGGCACCGATTTCGTTACGAACGCCACCCGTCTCAACTGCGTTACCGGAGTGAACCCGGTTCTGCCGGGTAACAACAGGCTCGGCTGGTATAATCCGGCGGCCTTCACCAACACCCTGGCAGGCACTTTTGGGAACTGCGGGCGCAACACCCTCCGCGGACCCTGGCTGGGCAACCAAGACGTTTCGATCGTAAAGTACTTCCCGCTTGCGGAACACAAGACTCTCGAGTTCCGCACCGAGATGTTCAACGCTCCCAACCATGTGCTGCTGACCGAAGGCGGCGAATTGAGCTGGGGCAACGGTTCGAGTGCATCGCCCTCTTCGACCTTCGGTCGAATTACGGGGACTTCGAACGCCATGCGCCAGATCCAGTTCGCGCTGAAGCTTAGCTTCTAATCCGGAAGCCGCCGGTGCGGGCGGGCCACTTTCGCAATATGAAGGGGGCCGGCCCGTCCGGAACTTCCATACCCGATTCACGGCGGAGTACGGCTTTTGGCGTACTCCGCCTTTTTCGCGTCCATCGGCGGCATTTTTGGGGCGCAGCTCTTACTCCGCGGTGGCGCACTTCCTTCTAATGACGGGCGTGGCGGGCGCCTCCCGCTTCGCTTTCGCCCGATTTCTGTTATACGTAATGTAGAAACGGTTGGAGTTCCCTTTATTTTAAGGAGAGCAAGGTTATGTCGGAACAGACCAAGACTTCCCAGGCGACCCGGCGCGGGTTTCTGGGCGCGGCCGCCCTTACGGCCGCATCTTATAAACGTGTGCTTGGCGCCAACGACCGCGTGGGCGTCGGGTTCATCGGATTCGGACTGATCGGGAAGCAGCACGTCGCGGATTTCAAGAAGTTCAACGATGTCGACCTGGTTGGCTTGTGCGACGTCTATAAGCCTCGCTTGCAGGCGGGCCTGGAGTTCATGGGCAACCCCAACGCCAAGGGCTACAGCGATTTCCGCAGGATGTACGAGAACAAGGACATCCAGGGTGTGGTGGTAGCCACGCCGGACCACTGGCATGCGCTTCTGACCATCATGGCCTGCGCGGCCGGCAAGGACGTCTACGTCGAGAAGCCCATGACGGTCTTCATCGACGAAGGCAAGTGGATGATCCAGGCCAAGCAGAAGTACAACCGCGTGGTGGTGGTGGGCACCCAGCGGCGCCAGGGGTCGGGCGTGGCGCAAGCCAAGAAGATCCTCGAGAGCGGCGTGCTGGGCAAGATTCAGTCCGTGCGCATCGCCTCCTACCGCAATATCTACCCCGGCTTCGGCAAAACACCGGTCACCAACCCGCCTTCCGAGATCGATTACGAGATGTGGCTCGGGCCGGCTCCCAAGAAGCCGTATCAGAACCACCGCTCGCTCTATCACTTCCGGTGGTTCTGGGATTATTCCGGCGGCCAGATGACCAACCTGGGCGCACACACCCTCGACCAGGTCCTGTGGTGCATGAACGTCAAGGGACCGGAGATGGTGATGTCGACCGGCGGACGCTTCGCCCTCGAAGACGATGGCGAAACTCCCGACACGCAGGATGCCATCTGGTCCATGCCTGGCGGCTGGACGGTCAATTACGCCATCCGCGAAGCCAACGCCATGCGCGGCGACCCGGCTTCCCGCGGACAGCTCTACCTCGGGACCAAGGGGAATCTGGTTCTGGCCGGCGCCTGGGAGATCATCCCCGAAAACAAGATCGACCCGGTCAACGATATTCCGCGCTTCCTCGGCCACCCCATCGGCGGACCGGTCTATACCGACGTGAAACCCACGCCGTGGATGCAGGGGTCCAAGGGCGGCGTGGATTCCGACGCCCGCTATGGCACCGGCGGCGAGGATACCATGTCCATGAACGAGCGCGACTGGCTGAATTCGATCCGTACGCGCAAACGGCCTTTGTGCGACGTGGAAGACGGCCAGAAGGTCAACTGCATGAGCCACATGGCCAATATTTCCCTGCGCATCGGCAGAGCCGTAAAGTGGGACGCCGAAAAGCAGGAGGTGATCGGCGATAAGGAAGCCGCCGCCATGTGCAACCGGCCCTATCGCGCACCCTGGGACGGTGTGCTGAAGAGCCTCGTGAAAGTATAGCGGCTGTCGAGCATATAGAAACGGGCGGGCGCGGCCGAAGACCGTCGCGCGCGTCTTCACCGCATCCGGCGCGGTTCACGGAATTAACCGCGAACCGCGCTTTTTTTTGCCCTATCGCCAAAAGGGATATCGGGCTAAAAAGATTCTATTTGCCTATAATAAACATATGCTCTCTGTGACTACGCATTTGAATCTCCTGGAAAAGGAAGGACTGGATGCGCTCAGGGTTAGCGATCCGGATCGTTTCCAATATCGTCCCGAAGGGGGCGCGTATCTCAACCTCATCGGCCTGCCACTCGAACCGTTGCCGGGAATCGACGAAGAGAAAATCGTCCGGCTGAGCAATATCGCGCGGGCGTTCGGTTTCGCTATGGCGGATGGCGCCGATTCGGGCCATGTGGGCGGCTCGACATCGAAGACCGAACAGCTCTTGACGCTGCTGGCGAGCGGCGTCTTCGGTTTCGACCCGCTTAATCCGAAGCACCCCGGCAGGGACCGGCTGGTGTGGTCGGCGGGGCATGCCACTCCGCTGTCCCATGGGCTGGTGACGCTGGTTTACGAGGCGCTGCGCAGGAGAGGCGTCGCCATCCCGCCGCCGGTCGCGAAGTACGCCGTTGCCCCCGAGCAACTGGCGCGCTTCCGCCGCTGGGGTGGACCGAGCGGGCACGTGGAATCGGAATACGCCCTGGCCGACAGCTCGACCGGCTCCTCCGGACACGGCTTCTCAACGGGGTTGGGTTTCGCGGTGCTGCACCGCTCGTGCGGGTTGGGGACGCGGGCGTTCGTCATCGGGGGCGATGCCGAATCCGAAGAGGGGTTGAGTTATGAGGCGCGCAATGTGGCATCCGCCATGG
>Ga0181520_10013758_pt1 | contig 10145 bp, 7 predicted proteins | sample PEATcosm2014_Bin_29_FD_132451 | JGI IMG/M metagenome (GOLD analysis project Ga0181520, IMG submission 132451) | Peatland microbial communities from MTU Mesocosm Facility, Houghton, MI, USA - PEATcosm2014_Bin02_30_metaG | ecosystem: Environmental > Terrestrial > Soil > Wetlands > Peat | place... | reverse complement strand
GCCGAAACCTCCGGGTAGGTCGCTGATGAGCGTCCGCGGCAACGCGGCGCCTAGAGGAATGACCGCGTAGAACAGAATTCGGCTTACGAGTCCTTTTGCCGAATGCTGGGGTCCCCGACGACAAGTCTTCGTCGTTGGGGTAGTTCACGACAGCCCCGGTTGGGTGGATACCCGGCCGGGGCTGACCATTTTGGGGCAGCGGTGTTAGCGGGGTCAGAGCGGGCTTGCCCACGATTCCGGCAATTCAAGCAAACTCAACTTGCTCTCCGGCTCAGCACGCTGCCGCTTCGAAGTAAAGAGCATGTAGCGGCAGATCAGACACGAGCTCCGCTAGCACCGCCAGCCCCCCTAACTCCGCTGTTTTCCGCTACCATCAGACTCATGTTGCGCGTGAAATGTTTGGAAGCGGGTGCGCGGGCGCCTGTGGTGGCGCATCCGGGCGAGGACCTGGGCTATGACTTGTTTGCGCTGGAGGGCATCGTGCTCGCGCCCCGAGCCACGGTCAAGGTGCGGACGGGAATTGCCGTGGAGGCGCGCAATCCGCGGACGGGCGCGCCTTTGGGGTTGCTGGTGCGCGACCGCTCGTCCATGGCGGCGCGGGGCATCGTTACAACGGGTGGCGTGATCGACTCAGGTTACCGCGGCGAGATCCTCGTGGTGATGACCAACCTGGGCGATGCGGCCGTCGAATTACAGGCGGGCGAGAAGATCGCGCAGATGGTTCCGGTGCCTGTCCTCACGGGTCTCGTCCAGGAAGTCGAAACACTGGAAGTGTCTGTGCGAGCGGCGAAGGGATTCGGCAGCTCCGGGCGGTGAAAGTGGCTGGGACAAAGGGACACTGAGAAGGCATGATTCTTCCGGAATGAGCGAGGCTGCCAAATGATTACGATTCTTGGCGCAGGTGGGGCGATCAGCAATGAGGTGGTCAGTCTCTTGGCAGCGCGCAAGCTTCCGTTCCGGCTCGTCGGCCGAAGTCCCGTCTTGAAGCCCGGCGCCTCGGAGGTGGTCTCCGCCGACCTCTCCGACAGGGATCAGACCGAACAGGCCGTCGCAGGCTCGAGCGTCGTTTTTGTTCTCGCGGGCTTGAAATACGACCACAAAGTCTGGGCGCAACTGTGGCCTCGCATCATGGCCAATACGATTGAAGCCTGCAAACGCGCGAACGCACGGCTGATCTTCTTTGACAATGTCTACATGTACGGCAGGGTCGCCGGCGCGATGACGGAAGATACACCGTTCAATCCAAGCAGCAAGAAGGGAGAGATCCGGGCGAGAATTGCATCGACCCTCATCAAGGAATGGCAGTCCGGCAGCATGACCGCCATGATTGCCCGCGCGGCGGATTTCTATGGGCCGGACGCCAAAACCGGGATCCCGAATGCAATGGTGTTTGAGCCGATGAGCAAGAAGCAGAAGGCTATGTGCCTGGTGAACGATTCCCTTGCGCACTCCTACACCTATACGCCGGATGCTGCCGAGGCCCTGATGACTCTGGCCGAAACGGAATCGGCCTGGAATCAGACCTGGCATTTGCCAACGGCGCCGAATCCCCTGACGGGTAAGGAGTTCATCACCCAGGCCGCGCAGGCAATGGGGGTGGCGCCGAAGTACCGCGTGCTTCGCCCGCTCATGGTTCGCATCTTTGGATGGCTCAATCCGGTGGTCGGCGAGGTTTATGAAATGCTCTACCAGAATGATTCGCCGTATCTGTTTGATTCGTCGAAATACGCGCGAGCCTTTGGATTCGCTGGAACGCCCTACGCCGAAGGAATTCAAGCGACTGCGGCGAGTTACCGAAGTGCCGATTGACGAGTGTCTTCCCTCGTCCGGCCCGAAATGACGGCGGATGAATAATCGGCGCAAAGCCCAGGTGCATGCATGCGGCCGCCGGAACCGTGCATCGGGCGGGTGCGTATCATAAGCAATAAGAAATCATGCCATTTCGAGAGGGCTTCAAACTCGCGTTGCAATCGCTGTGGGGCAACAAGCTGCGCACCATTCTGACGCTGATCGGGGTGGTGATGGGCGTGGCCTCGGTGATCATGGTGATCACGCTGGTGAACGGCGCCAACCGCTACGTCGCCACCAAGCTCTCCGGCTACGGCGCCGACGTTTTCCAGGTATCGCGGCAGGCGAGCGTGATCTTCAGCGCCCAGGATTATTTCCGCTTCCAGAAGCGCAAGATCGTGCGCACTGAGGACTACGCGGTGGTGCGGGACAGCTGCACCGATTGCAGCGACGTGGGCGCGGCGCTGAGCAAGTCTACCAACGTTTTCTACAACGGCCACTCCAGCGACAACACCGATGTTCGCGGGTACACGTGGACGATGCTCACGCTGAACAACATCAATATCGCGATGGGGCGCGGGTTTACGCCGTCCGACGAGGAGCATGGAGCCCACGATGCAATCGTGGGCTACGACATTGTGGACAACATTCTTGGCGCAGGCGATCCCATCGGCAAGGAGATTCGCGTGGACGGGATTCCCTATACCATCGTGGGCGTGGGCGAACGCCAGGGCAACACGCTGGGTCAGTCGCAGGATAACTGGGTGGCCGTACCCATCAGCACCTATCAGCAAACCTACGGCTACAACGATTCGGTGAATATTTTTGCGCGGGTGGCGGGCGGCGCGGACGCGATGGAGCGGGCCGAGGACCAGGTGCGCGTACTGATGCGGACGCGGCGCCATGATGCGCCGGGATCGCCCGACGACTTTGAGATCAACACCAACGACACTTTTCTCGACATCTGGAGGCAGATCAGCTCGCTCTTCGCCAGCGTGGCGCTGGGGCTGGCGTCGATCTCGCTGGTGGTAGGCGGCGTCGTGATCATGAACATCATGCTGGTGAGCGTGACCGAGCGGACGCGCGAGATCGGCGTGCGCAAGGCGCTCGGCGCCAGGCAGCGCGATGTGCTGATGCAGTTCCTTATTGAGAGCGGGACCATGGCAGTGACTGGAGGAGCCATCGGCGTGCTATGCGGGATTTTGGCGGGCAAACTGATCACGATTGTCATTGGGTTCCCGACCAGCGCGCCGTTGTGGGCGATTTTGCTGGGCCTGTTTCTGGCCGGCTCGGTGGGCATTTTCTTCGGCGTTTATCCTGCTAGCAAGGCAGCCAAGCTCGATCCGGTGGTAGCGCTGCGCTCGGAATTGTGAGACTGAACAATGGCAGGCACAGGACAAACCCGCGAATCCGTAAAGATGGCGATGGACACTTTGCGAACCAACAAGCTGCGCTCGGGTCTGACGATCCTGGGCATCGTGATCGGAGTCTCCACCGTCATCGCGATTTCGTCAGTCGTCAATGGCATCGATAATCGTGTTTCGAGTTTTATCAACTCGCTTGGGTCGAACGTCTACTGGATAGGGCGCTTGCCGATTATTAATGTGCGGCCGACGGCTGAGATGCTGGCACGCAGGATGCTGACCGTCGATGACGCAAGGGCGTTGCGCACACTGCCTCATGTGATCACCACGGACGCCGAGGGCGCTTCCATCAAGAGCTTCCAGGTAGGCGACGTCAGCGCACGATACGAAGGCAAGAAAGTCGCCGGCTCGATCCTGGCGGGCGATTTTCCCGAAGTGATGGACGTGACCGAGTTGGAGATGCAGCAAGGCCGCATGTTTACCGACGCCGAGGATGCACGCGCCGCCCATGTCGTAGTGCTTGGCCACGACACCGGGCAGGAACTCTTTGGCGACGAGCCGGCGGTGGGCAAAGAGATAGCCATCGAGTCGGGGCTGTACACCGTCATCGGGGTGCTCGATAAACGCAAGCAGCCCTTCGGGAGCGGAAAGAATCCGCGCGACAACATCATCCTGTTTCCGTTCGGAACCTTCCACAACCTGCACCCGGAGATCACAGATCTGACGCTCATCGTTAAGTACGACAGCCCGCAGAACAAAGATCTTGTCCAGGAGGAGATTCGGGAGCTGTTAAGAATCCGCCGCAAAGTGCGCGTGGACAAGGTGGACGACTTTGAGATCTTCGGTCCTGACTCTCTCACCAAGCTGTGGGGCCAGCTGACCGATGGGCTGGTCGTCTTTATGATTGCCGTCTCCAGCGTGGGGCTGATGGTGGGCGGCGTGGGGGTGATGAATATCATGCTGGTGAGCGTGACCGAGCGGACGCGCGAGATCGGCGTGCGCAAAGCCATCGGCGCGACCAAACACGCCATCCTGACGCAGTTCACAGTGGAAGCAGTGACGCTGTGCTCGGTTGGCGGCGTCATGGGAATTCTGCTTGGCGCCATCATCACCTGGATTGTGTATTTTCTTCCCATCGGATTGCCGGCGACGCTCTCGATGATGTGGGTACTGATCGGTTTCGGCGCTTCCTGCGCGATTGGATTGCTGTTCGGTATCTACCCGGCGTGGAAGGCGGCGAATCTGGACCCGATTGAAGCGCTGAGATACGAGTGAAGCTGGTTTCGGGCGTCAGATTCATCCCGGTGCGACCAAATCTGACCCCTGAATCCTGACCCCTGCAAACTGCTTTCGTGATGCCGCACGCACTGGCGCAGGCCGTGGAGATCGCAGCACCGGGCCGCTGATTTCTCGCGCCGGAACCCCGAAGCGGGCGTTTGCGTATCATGAAGGTAGATCATGCCATTCGGTGAGGCCTTCAAACTCGCGCTGCAATCGCTGTGGGCAAACAAGATGCGCTCCATTCTTACTCTAGTTGGAATGGTGATCGCCGTGTCTTCGGTGATCACGGTGGTCACACTCACCAACGGGGCCAAGCAGTTTGTCACGTCGAAGATCAACACCTATGGCGCGGCTGTCATTACGGTCAGCAAGATGCCTGAGACGTTCATGACGATCGAAGAGTACGTCGAGTTTCAAAAGCGCAAAGACATCAGCTACGACGACTATCGCGCGATCGTCGACGAATGCAAGTCCTGCGTATCGGTGGGTGCACAGCGCGACAGTACCGGCAAAGTTGTGCGCGGCACTCAGTCGACGACTGACACCGACATTCGCGGCTGGACGTGGACCATGCCGCCCATTTCGAATCTCAACATCGTGCTGGGCAGGTCGTATACCGAGATGGAAGACCAGCATTCGGCGCACGTAGCCATTGTCGGCTCCGACATTGTCGACAACGTGCTGGGCGCCGGCGACCCGCTGGGCAAAGAGATTCGCGTCGACGGCGCGCCCTACACGGTGATCGGCGTGGGTGAAAGCCAGGGCAAGATGTTTGGCCGCAGCATGGACAACTGGGTGGCAATTCCCCTTACAACATTTCTTGAGGCATACGGATCGAACCAGAGCCTGCAGATTCTCGTGAATTCGGGCGGCGGCGGAGCCGTAATGGAATCGGTCAGCGACGAGCTTCGCGTCATTCTTCGCACGCGCCGTCATCTCGCGCCAGGTGCTGCCGACGCATTCTCCATCGATTCCAGCGCAACCTTCGGGAATTTGCTGGTGACTATTTTGAATAACTTTGGCGCGGTGGTCATAGCCATCGCCGCGGTTGCGCTAGTCGTCGGCGGCATTGTGATCATGAACATTATGCTGGTCAGCGTGACGGAACGGACGCGGGAGATTGGCGTCCGCAAAGCGCTGGGAGCGCGCCGCCGCGACATCCTGCTCCAGTTCCTCATTGAAGCGGCATTGCTTGCCGCGCTTGGCGGGGTCATCGGCGTCGTGTTCGGTATCTCCGCGGCTAAGTTGATTACCGTGGCGGTCTCTTTTCCGTCGTCTGTGGCAATCTGGTCTATCCCGGTCGCGCTTTTTGTGGCCACAGCCGTGGGATTATTCTTTGGGGTTTATCCGGCAAACAAAGCCAGCGCACTCGACCCCATCACTGCGCTTCGCGCGGAGATGTAGATGCATCGTCGACTTTTTCAACGAACAGAAAAACGAATAACTGCGAACTGAGAACTGCCTTATGCCCGCCATCGGCCAATCCGGAGAAGCAGTCAAACTCGCACTGGACACGTTGCGCAAGAACAAGCTGCGCTCGGGGCTCACCATCCTCGGCATTTCCATCGGGATTGCGATGGTCATCCTGATCTCTTCTGCCATTAACGGACTCAATTCCAACATCGATCATTTTGTGAGCACGCTGGGCACAAACGATTTGTGGATCTTCCAATTTGAGCCCTTTGGCCATCGGCCCACGACTGAGGAGCTGAATCGCAAAAAGCTCACTTACGAAGACGGCGTGGCGATGCGCAGCCTGCCGCATGTGATCGCTGTCGATCCCGAGCTGACCTACCAGAATTTTCAGACGGGCCTGGGCAGCGTTGCCATGAAGGCCGGCACGCACAAAATCCAAAATACGATCATCAACGGCAGCACCGAGGCCGTGACGCAAGTGGTCGACGTCAATTTGAAGGAAGGCCGCATGTGGACGGAATCGGAGGCGCAGAATGCTGACAATGTCGTCGTTCTCGGTCATGATTCCGCTGACGATCTCTTCCCGGATAAGTCACCGCTGGGACAGGACGTGGATTGCGAAGGAGATATTTTCGCTGTCATCGGCGTACTCGATCCGCAGCCGCAACCATTCGGCAGTGGACGAAATACTCAGGACAATTCAGCCTATTTCCCTTTGAAGACTTTCAGAAAGATTCATCCTGAAATCCTCGACTACTGGATTGTGGCGCGATACGACAACCCTGCCAACAAAGCTTTGGTCACCGAGGAGGTCCGCGAGCTGCTTCGCGTGCGGCGAAAGTTGCATGTGCAGCAGGACGACAACTTCGCCATCTTCAGCCCTGATTCGCTCACTCGGCTTTGGAATCAACTGACCGTCGGGCTGTTTTCATTCATGGTGGCCGTCTCCTCCGTCGGTCTGATGGTGGGCGGCGTGGGCGTAATGAACATCATGCTGGTCAGCGTAACAGAGCGCACACGAGAGATTGGCGTGCGCAAGGCAATCGGCGCAACCAAGAAAAACATTCTGCTGCAATTCACGCTGGAGGCGGTGACGCTCTGTATGGTCGGCGGGCTCCTCGGCATTCTGGCCGGGGCGCTGTTCACGCTGATTCTGCACTTTGCCGTGTCCTTCTTGCATGCCGCGCTTTCCCCCACCTGGGTCATCATCTCCTTTCTTGTTGCCTGCGTCATCGGGCTGGTCTTCGGCATCTACCCGGCGTGGAAGGCGGCGAGCCTGGACCCGATTGAAGCGCTTCGTTACGAGTGAAGCAGGTCTCAGGTTTATCTCAGCTCGACCAGATCTGACCCGTGAAACCTGGCCCCTGTAAACTGCTTTTGTGATGCCGCACGCACTGGCGCAGGCCGTGGAGATCGCGACGACGGCGCTGGCCGTGGCTGGAACGGGTTACTTTCTTGCGTCGATATTGGCGGCGCGTGTGTTCCTGCACGAGCGGCGCATTTCGCGAGCTGAGTTTGCGCCTGGCGTCAGCATCATGAAATCTCTCAAGGGCCCCGACCCCGGCATGATGGACGCGTTTCGTAGCCATTGTCGGCAAAATTACGCGGGCGAATTTGAATTGCTCTTCGGCGTGGCTTCACTGGATGATCCCGCGGCAGTCGCTGTGAAGGAGTTGCAGGCCGAATTTCCGGAGCGGGCGATCGGGCTGGTGGAGTGCCCCGAGCGGCTGGGCACGAACGGTAAGGTGAGCACGCTGGCGCAGCTCGCCACGCATGCGCGCCACGATTTTCTGCTCATCAACGATTCCGACATTACCGTGAGCCCCTGCTACCTTGAGCGCGTGATGTGCCGCTTTGCGCCGGCTTCGCAGGAACCGGGCAAACCGCCGGTAGGCCTCACGACGGCGCTCTATCGCGGCAGAGCGCACGGCACGCTTCCTTCGCGGCCCACGTTGGCTTCGAGACTTGAGGCGCTGGGAATTGCCGCGGAGTTTATGCCTGGCGTGCTGCTCTCAAAGCTGATTGAGGGCGGCCTGCACTACGGCCTGGGTTCGACCCTGGCAGTGCGGCGCGAGGCCTTGGAAAAGGCCGGGGGGTTGCTGTCCATCGTGGATTACCTCGCCGACGACTACGAGCTGGGCGTACGCATAGCTCATGCAGGCTATCGCGTCGAAGTGAGCACCGAAGTCGTCGAGACCTCAGTCCCCGCGTATCACTGGCGCGGATTCTTCGATCATCAACTGCGTTGGCTGCGGACCGTACGCTCGGCGCGCCCGGGCGGCTATGTCGGTCTGATCTTCACCCACGGTTTCGGTTGGGCGCTCCTCAACGTGCTAGCGAGCGGATTGAGCCCGGTGAGCCTGTGGGTGCTGGGGCTGAGTTTCTTCCTGCGGCTGGCACAGGCGATGACGGTCGGAGCCGGGGTGCTCGGAGATCACGAAGTGCTGGCGAATCTCTGGCTTTTGCCCGTGCGCGATGCCATCGCGATGGGCTTGTGGGTGGCTGCCCTTGCCGGAGACACGATCGTGTGGCGCGGGGAGCGGTTCGCGCTCAACAATGGAAAGCTGCAAAAAGTGAATGAGCAAGGCAGCCAGTCAACTGTGCTTCCACCTGGGAGGAACTGAAAGCCGCGTTACAGCAGTTTCGGAATTGGTGCAGACCGAATGCACTCAGCAAAGTGGCATTTTCATCAAGAAAATGCCACCTTTTAATGCTCTCAAAAAGTCTACGTTAATTCCGAAACTGCGCTAGTCAGCTGCCGCCAGCGCGTCGGCCTGTTCACCGGCACGCATAGCTGCATCGTCGAAGGTGAGGCACGTGCCCAACTCGTCGAATTCCTTGTCCCAACGCGGACGCTCTTCCGCGGCAAGCGAGGTGAGCGCGTAGCCTGAGGTGCGCAGGATTTCGTACCAGATGTTCTGTGCCTGCCACAGATTCAAGTCGAAGGGCAGCTCAGTGAGCGTGCGGGCCATTGCAAGCGCGCGGTCCAGCATCTCAAGAGATCCTGAGGACATTAGCAACTCCAGCATGGCGCGCTTCATGCGCTGGTCGGCGATGTAGGAGAGCGTGGCGGATTCGAGTTGAACCTGGTCGGCCTTGGCGAGGGAGAGAAAATAGCGCAACTGCGGGAGATCGATGGGTTCGCCCTCAAGCGCGCGCCGCAGACCGGCGTTGATAGCGAAGCCGGCGGCGAGTGTCAGCGCGGGCGGCTTGGGCAATCCCGCTTGAGATAAATAGTGAAGCAGGCTGGCGTGGTCCTGGTAGATGGTCGTGAGCGAATTCTCGATGTCCACAAGCGTCGAGTTGAGGATGAGCGCGACGATGCGGCGCTGCTCGTCCCGGAAGAGTGAGGTAAGCGAGTAGTCCGCGTGGCCGTAGAAGCGGTCGATCAGGCGGATCACCTCGGGAAAGTTGGCGCGCTGCACATGGTCGGCGGCTTCGGCAGAGAAAGCCTCGAATGCGGCGGCGTCCGCGTCGTCGTAGCGTTTTACTGCGGCCGTAATGTTCTGGTCGCCGAAGTGGAGAACGGCAAAGGAGAAGCTTTGCGCGTTGCCGGTGATGGCGCTTGCCACATGCGCGCGGCCCAAAGCGAGACGGCCGCGGCCCGAAGTGTAAATCTCGTGTGAGATGCGCCTGACGCGATAGCAGAAAAGGTCCGTCTCATCGGCGAACGAGGAAAAGATCGAGCTGATAGCGTAGTGCGCGGCAACCTGCTCCAGGTGCAGCTCCATGGTTTCAACGCTCTTTTTGTAGATGCTGGCGCCGTCGCCGGCCTCGGGCACATTGGAGTGGGCTTCAGAGAGGCGGGCGAGAAATGCAGGCTGCAGCAGTCCCGCCTGCTCGCCAAAGAGCTGCTGCGCAAGCTGCAGCACGCGCGCGGCATAGGCGATCACCTGTACAGTCTCGATCCCCGCGATGTCGTCGAAGAACCAGCCGCAACTTGTGTACATGAGCTGGGCGTGGCGCTGCATCTCCATCAACTTCAGGGCCTGCACGCGCTCGGGCTCCGTGAGCGTGTGCGTCTGTTGCGCGGCGAAAAAACGGTCCGCGGACTCGGTGCCGCGGTCGAGCACGACGTGAATGTAGGCGTCGCGAGCGGCCCACACGTCGTTGAAGAATTTGCCGCCTTCGCGCTCGGTGAGCGGGACCAATGCGTCGCGAAGCTCGTCAAGTGCCTTGCGCAGAGGCGCGCGCCACGCCTGGTTCCACCCCGGCTTGCCACCGTTGCAGCCGCAGTCGGAGCGCCAGCGCTCAATGCCGTGCATGCAGCTCCACGACGTGTTCTCGACAATCTCG
>Ga0181520_10013756_pt1 | contig 10146 bp, 2 predicted proteins | sample PEATcosm2014_Bin_29_FD_132451 | JGI IMG/M metagenome (GOLD analysis project Ga0181520, IMG submission 132451) | Peatland microbial communities from MTU Mesocosm Facility, Houghton, MI, USA - PEATcosm2014_Bin02_30_metaG | ecosystem: Environmental > Terrestrial > Soil > Wetlands > Peat | place... | reverse complement strand
GAAGCTGCTCCAGACTTTGTTTAATTTCCGCATCAGTAACTTCATGGTCTTCAAGGTTTCCGGCAAAATACTGGTCGTATGCAGACATGTCGATGAATCCGTGTCCTGATAAGTTGAACAGAATAGTTTTCTTTTCACCTTTTAATTTCGCATTTTTAGCTTCACGAATAGCAATTGCAATGGCATGATTGGATTCGGGTGCAGGGACAATTCCTTCAGTACGTGCAAACAGTACCCCGGCTTCAAATGTTTCAAGCTGTTTAACTGACTGACATTCTATTAATTTATCCTTCAATAATTGGCTGACAATAGCTCCGGCACCGTGGTAACGTAACCCTCCGGCATGAATATTGTCTGGTACAAAGTTGTGACCAAGCGTATACATTGGAATTAAAGGGGTAAAACCAGCAGTATCTCCAAAATCGTACTGAAACTTGCCACGGGTTAATTTAGGACATGATGCAGGTTCAGAGGCGATTATTCTTGTTTTTTTACCTTCTGTAAAATTATGTCTCAGGAAAGGAAAGGAAATACCTCCAAAGTTAGAGCCACCTCCAAAACATCCGATTACTATGTCAGGATAATCTCCTGTCATTTCAAGTTGTTTTAATGCTTCAAGTCCAATAATGGTTTGGTGTAATAAAACATGGTTCAACACACTTCCAAGGGAGTAATGAGTGAGTTCATCCTGTAAGGCCATTTCAACAGCTTCTGAAATTGCAATTCCCAGACTTCCGGGCGAATCAGGGTGTTCAGCAAGTATTTTTCTTCCCGATTCTGTAAATGTGCTGGGAGATGGAATAACATCAGCTCCCCAGGTGTTCATAAGGATTTTACGGTAAGGTTTTTGATGGTAACTAACTTTAACCATAAATACTTTCAGGTCAATATTAAAATGCTGGCAGGCAAAGCTTAGGGCACTACCCCATTGACCGGCACCTGTTTCTGTAGTTATACGTTTAATACCTTCCCTGTAGTTATAATATGCCTGAGGAATTGCGGTATTAGGTTTATGTGAACCGGCAGGACTAACACTTTCATTTTTATAATAAATCTTTGCAGGAGTTCCTAAGGCTTTTTCAAGACTGTAAGCTCTGTGCATCGGAGATGGACGCCAAATCCGATATAAATCAAGAACTTCTTCAGGAATATCTATCCATCTTTCAGCTGATACTTCCTGCTTGATTAATTCCATCGGGAATAACGGAATCAGGTCTTCAGGGCCAACAGGCTGCTTTGTCCCGGGATGTAATGGAGGTAATGGTTTATTTGGCATGTCAGCCAAAATATTATACCATTGAGTTGGCATTTCTTTTTCGTTGAGGAGAATTTTTCTAGTGTTAGCCATTTATTTTAGTTGTTAGTTGTTAGTTTCTTTTTGTTAGTATAAAAGTAGCAGAGTATAAAAGCAGGAAAGCAGGAAATATGAAATAATTGTATTCATTACTTCATTACTTTTTCTGTCATCTGCAACAGGTTACCAATTTAATGAGTTTTTAAGAATTCAGCAACACTGAATGCAGCCTGTCTGCCGGAATAAATTGCCCTTACCACCAGGCTTGCACCCAAAACAGTATCACCGGCAGCAAAAACTTTACCTGTATTTGTTTTAAATTTATTGTCAACAACTACATTTCCCCTGGTATCATATTTTAATCCCAGATCGTCCAATAAACCCTGATGCACCGGTTGTGTAAATCCCATTGATAAAAGTGCCAGTTCGCAAGGAATAATTCTGCCGGATCCGTTTATTTCTGTCATTTTCATACGTCCATTTTCATCTTTATCCCAGCTAACTTCAACAACCTCAACACTTTTAAGATTTCCATTTTCACCTATAAAACGTTTTGTAGCCATGTTCCAGTATCGGTTACACCCTTCTTCATGGGATGTGGAAGTTTTTAAAATATTTGGCCAGAATGGCCATGGAGTTTCGGAATTTTTCTTTTCCGGAGGTTTCGGAAGAATTTCTATCTGTGTAACACCCAAGGCTCCCTGCCTGTTAGAGGTACCTACACAGTCTGATCCAGTATCACCTCCTCCTATAACCATAACATTTTTCCCGGTTGCTTTAAGTTTTAATTCACTGTCGAATTGTTGTCTGGCTATTGACCGGTTTTGGTGTGTAAGGAACTCCATTGCAAAATGAACCCCATTGAGAGACCGGCCTTCAACAGGCAGATCACGCGGTTGCATAGCACCTACAGTTAGTATGACTGCGTCGAATTGTTCAAGCAGTTCCGCGGCAGAAATATCTTTTCCAACTTCACAGTTTGTTTTGAAAAGTAATCCTTCAGCCTCCAAAATATTAATACGGCGGTCAATTATATATTTATTGAGTTTAAAATCAGGAATTCCAAAACGCAATAAGCCACCGATTGCCTCATCTTTTTCAAATAATGTAACAGTATGGCCTGCTCTGTTTAATATAGTTGCAGCGGACATTCCGGCAGGACCTGAACCAATTACTGCAACTTTTTTACCTGTACGTACCTTTGGTGGTTTAGGTTTAATAAATCCATCATTGAATGCTCTTTCAACAATGGCACATTCATTTTCACGAATTGTTACAGGCGCATCATGAAGGTTTAATGTACATGATTTCTCACAAGGTGCAGGACAAATTCTACCTGTGAATTCAGGAAAATCGTTAGTGGAATGTAATAATTCACTGGCACGTTTCCATTCACCTTTACCCAATAAATCCTGCCATTCCGGGATAACACTGCCTACAGGGCATCCCCAGTTACAATAAGGAACACCACAATCCATGCAACGTTCAGCCTGTATTTTACGGTCTTCAGCATTTAGTGTTTGTTCCACTTCACCAAAATCACACAATCGCTCGCTTACAGGTCTGTTGCCTGCCTCTTTACGTTCATATAGCAAAAATCCTTTTGGGTTTCCCATGGTAATATAATAATTTGTAATAATGATATTTAAATCAAATTTTAATAGTCATGTTCTACTTTTTCAACTTTACGTCTGAGAGCTTCAAGTTTTTCTTCATCAAGCACCCTTTTGTATTCAATAGGTAATACCTTGATAAATTTATGTAAATAAGTGCCCCAGTTGGCAAGAATATGTTTTGCCCTCGGGCTGCCTGTATATTCATAATGACGTGTAATTAAACCTTTAAGTTCCCGTTCGTCATGAGAATCTTCAATAAGGGAAAGCTCCACCATTTCCATATTACAGAAAAAGTCGAAATTACATTCTTCATTCAGGACATAAGCCATTCCTCCACTCATGCCGGCAGCAAAATTCCGTCCAACAGAGCCAAGAATAACAGCACGTCCGCCAGTCATATATTCGCAACAATGGTCTCCAGCACCTTCAATAACAGCAACTGCTCCTGAATTACGGACACAGAAACGTTCACCGGCTTTACCATTTATAAATACTTCACCACTGGTAGCTCCATATAAAAGGGTGTTACCTACTATAATGTTTTCTTCCGGAATAATAGTTGATCCTGAAGGAGGTACAACAATAATTCTGCCTCCGGACAATCCTTTACCCATGGAATCGTTAGTATCACCCTCAAGACGGAAGGTAATACCTTTACAGAGGAATGCTCCAAAACTTTGACCTGCGGAACCTTTAAAGGTAATATTAATAGTGTCGTCAGGTAATCCTTCACTACCGTAACGTCTGGTGATATCACCGGAAAGCATTGCTCCGGTGGTTCTATCGGTGTTATTAATATCCATTGTTAATTTTACTTTTTCCTTTTGGTCGATAGCCATTGTACATCCCAGTATAATCTTATGGTCAAGAACATCTGAAATTTTATGTAATTGTGGTTTTATGTTAAACAGAGCTTTACCGGCAGAGTCTTCAGGAATATGAAGGATTTTAGATAAATCAAGATGTTTTGCTTTCCAGTGGTCGTTAGTTTTTACTGAGAGTAATTCGCTTCGGCCAATAATATCCTGCATACTTGTAAAGCCCATTTCTGCCAGTATCTCACGAATCTCCATAGCTAAAAACGTGAAAAAGTTAATCAGGTATTCATAACGGCCTGAAAAATGCTGGCGAAGTTTTTCATCCTGAGTAGCAACGCCTACCGGACAGGTATTAAGGTGACATTTCCGCATCATGATACAGCCTAGTGTTATAAGGGCAGAAGTAGAAAATCCGAATTCTTCGGCTCCAAGGATAGCTGCAATAACAGCATCCCGACCGGTTTTTAACTCACCGTCAGCCTGCAAACGAACATGACCCCGAAGGTTGTTCATCACAAGTATTTGTTGAGTTTCGGCAATCCCTAATTCAAATGGTAATCCTGCATATTTGATAGAACTGGAAGGACTTGCACCTGTACCACCTTCACATCCGCTGATCAGTATCAGGTCGGCTTTCGCCTTTGCAACACCGGCTGCTATTGTACCAACACCAGCCTCAGATACCAATTTTACACTTACAATGGCTTTAGGGTTAATATTCTTAAGGTCGAATATCAATTGTGCCAGATCCTCAATAGAATAGATGTCATGGTGGGGTGGTGGTGATATCAGAGAAATTCCAGGGATAGAATGTCTTGTTTTTGCAATTATTTTATCCACCTTATGACCGGGCAACTGACCACCTTCTCCCGGTTTTGCTCCCTGTGCAATCTTTATCTGAAGTTCATCAGCGTTAACCAGGTATTCTGCAGTAACACCAAAACGTCCGGATGCAACCTGTTTTATTGAACTTCGTGTGCTAAGTCCGTCAGGCCTTGGTTTATAACGTTCAGGATCTTCCCCGCCTTCTCCTGTATTACTTCTGCCACCTAATTTGTTCATGGCCATTGCCATAGCTTCGTGTGCCTCACGGCTTATAGAACCGTAGGACATGGCACCTGTTACAAACCGTTTTGTAATTTCAGAAATGGGTTCAACCTTAGATATATCTATCGGGTTTCGTTTGTAATTAAGAAAATCCCTGAGGAAGATGGCATCCGGTTTATTATTTACAATATTTGTATATTCTTTAAATTTTTTATAGTCATTGGTTCTTGCAGCCCATTGTAATGTAGCAATAGATTCAGGATTCCAGGAGTGTTTTTCACCTGTTTTACGGAAATGGTAAAATCCAAAATTAGGTAACATACCATTCACACTATTATCTATAAATGCTTCCCTGTGAGGCAGTAATGCTTCAATGGCAATTTCTTCGATGCCAATACCCCCTATAGGAGAATCTGTACCGGCAAAGTATTTATTTACGACATTTTCATGTATACCTATTATTTCAAAAATCTGAGCAGCACGGTAACTGCGCAAAGTAGATATTCCCATTTTGGAAAGTACTTTGAGAATACCTTTATTGAGAGCTTTAATATAATGTTGTTCGGCTGTTTGATAATCTGTCTGAATAGAATGTTCTTTTACCAGATTATCCAAAACTCCGAATGCCAGGTAAGGATTAACAGCACTGGCGCCATAACCAAATAGCAATGCAAAATGCATTATTTCACGGGGTTCTGCAGACTCTACAACTATATCAATCTGCATACGTTTACGCTTATCAATAAGGTAATGATGTACAGCTGAGACTGCAAGTAAGGATGGTATTGGAGCTAAAGTTTCATTTACTCCCCTGTCGGAAAGAATGATATAGTTTTTTCCTTCATCTACAGCCTGTTCGGCTTTAATACATAACTCTTCAACAGCTTTTTCAAGACCCTTACCACCACTGTTCACCGGAAATAATATAGGTAATATGGTTGTAGAAAAGCCCTTGTATTTCAAGTTCTTAATTATATCGAACTGAGTATTATTAATTATGGGACTTTTAATCTTTATTACCTTGCAATTGTCAGGCTGTGCATTAAGCATATTCTGTTGCGTTGAACCGATAAAACCTGTTAGGGACATCACCAGTTCCTCACGAATTGGATCAATTGGAGGGTTTGTAACCTGGGCAAACAGTTGACGGAAATAATTAAACAGACGTTGCGGTTTATCTGAAAGCAATGCAATAGGAGTATCGTTACCCATTGATGATGTGGGTTCTTTACCTTCAATTGCCATTGGTATAATTAATTCTTCAATGTCTTCTTTTGAATATCCGAAAGTATGCGTGAGTTTTTCATAATCCTTAACAGCCGGGGAAATTTCTTTGGCATACGCAATATCTTCGAGGTTTACACGGTTCTGCTTTAACCAGTCAGAATAAGGATTTTCTTTTGCAAGATTTTCTTTCAGTTCATTATCGTAGTATAATTTTCCCTCGTGGGTGTCGACCAGTAACATTTTTCCCGGACGTAAACGGCCTTTTTCCTTAATGTTTTGAGGGTTAAATTGAAGCACGCCTGTTTCCGAGGCAATAACCAGTAAATCATCATTTGTAATCAAATACCTTGATGGCCGCAGACCGTTACGATCGAGGGTACCACCGGCATAGCGCCCATCTGAAAAGAATAGTGCAGCAGGTCCGTCCCATGGTTCCATCATGGTAGCATTGTATTCATAATAAGCCCTTACATTGTCTGAAATCGGGTTTTTCTTATTCCAGGATTCAGGTACCATCATGGTTAAAGCGTGGGGCAATGACTTACCTGCCATTGTAAGGAATTCAAAAACATTGTCCAGAGAGGCAGAATCGCTTTTACCTGCTTCAATTATCGGGTAAATATCATTAAAGTCGCCCAGGTCACCGCACTTAAGAATTGATTCCCTGGCTTGCATCCAGAAACGGTTACCTTTTATGGTATTAATTTCACCATTATGACCAAGTAACCGGAATGGCTGAGCAAGAGACCATGTTGGCAAAGTATTGGTACTAAACCTTGAATGAACCAAAGAAATAGCGCTTATAACTTTTTGGTTGGTAAGGTCAGGAAAATAATGCCTTAACTGGAGAGATGTCAGCATTCCCTTATACACAATTTTCTTTGAGGATAAGCTGGGTATGTAAAAATTATTTTTTTGCTTTAAACTGCTTTCACTGATTTGTTTTTCAATTTTCTTGCGAATAATATAAAGTTTACGCTCAAGCGTATCATTATCATTGATTCCTGAAATAAAAATCTGTTTAATGTCAGGCTCGGATGATTTTGATATTTTACCAAGAATATTGCTGTTTACAGGTATATCACGGAGCGCAATAACATTTAAACCTTCTTTTTTTATGATATCATATAATTTTTGGATACAGATATCGGCTTCTTTTTTTTCTGAAGGAAGAAAAATAAGACCTGCTCCGTATTTACCAGGTTCAGGAAGTGAAAATCCAAGTGAACAAAAAAATTCGTGAGGGATCTGTATTAAAATACCGGCTCCATCGCCCGTAACCCCATCAGCACTTTCTGCTCCGCGGTGATTAAGATTTTCAAGTACCTGTAGTCCCTTTTCTACAATGTCGTGGGATTTGATTCCTTTAATCTGAACGATCAAACCAACTCCACAACTGTCATGCTCGTGTGCCGGGTTGTATAATCCACTGACACCAGGATAGCCATCTTGCATAATATATAATATAAATTAAATTAAAGTAGTATTATTAAAAGTAAAAAGCCATTCCCGTACTTTGAGAATGGCTCTTATATATAGTTCTTATATATAAACATACCATCCTCAGGTAACTTTTTTAATAGATGTATTAGAAAATTCATTTAGGACACTATGTTTTGCAATTTCCATTGTTTAATATTTAATTTCAAATGCAAAATTATACGAATAATTTATTTTATCAAAATAATTAATAAAAATGTTTCTTTTATTAAGGTTTTATCTTTATTTTATTGATATTCTATCTTCCCTTATCGTGTTATTGTATTTAGGTTAGCAAGTATTTTGGATTTTTTGTGTCGAAAAGAAAATGAAGTTAATGAATGTAAGGAGTTACTGAAGTTAGAGAAGAATATAAATTATAATAAGAAATTTTAATCTATAACTCCATTATCTTCTGTTAAATAAATAATTAGTGACTATGAAAATATTTGACATAATAATATTATTATCCATATTTATTTTACCTGGTATTAACGCCCAAACATGCAGATTGACGGGAAAGATAATTGACAACGATTCAAAACAATCAATGCCAGGTGTTTATGTAAAAATTATAAATATTGTTGATTCCGGTATTGTGAATATGGTATCAACGGATCAGGATGGTATATTTAATTTTACAGAGCTCAAATCAGGACATAAATATTTATTAAATGCATCTTTTCTGGGTTATACGGATTTAAACATGAATATTATTACTGCACCAGGATTGAAAAATATAGGGACTATTTCATTGTTGCCCAAATCTCAGGCAATAGGTGAAGTAGTTATTAAGGGTGATCCGCCGGCCTCCACACAAAAAGGAGATACAACAGAAATGAATTCAGGTGCCTTTAAAGTTAATAAGGACGCTTCTGCCGAAGACCTAATCTTAAAAATGCCTGGAGTGACTGTGCAGAATGGTACATATGTAGCACATGGAGAGCAAGTTACAAAAGTACTTGTAGATGGAAAGCCTTTTTTTGGGGATGATCCTTCAATAACTTTAAAGAATCTTCCTGCTGAGGTTATTGATAAGGTCCAGATTTTCAATAAACTTAGCGAGCAGTCAGAATTGACAGGGTTTGATGATGGGAATTCTCAAAAAACCATCAATATAGTTACAAAAACAAACAGGAGAAACGGGGTTTTTGGGAAAATTTTTGCAGGGAGTGATTTTAAGGATAATATGGGCGACAGGTATGTTATCGGCGACAATGCAAATTATTTTAAGGATCAGCAACGGATATCATATCTGGGATTGACTAATAACATTAATCAGCAAAATTTTGCCGCGCAGGATCTAATTAGCGCAACAGGGGGCAGTGGCAGGAATTATATTGTTCGGACTCTACCTGTTATAACAACAACAAGTTCTCTGGGTTTAAACTATACAAATACCTGGGGAAAAAAAGTAAATATAACGGCTAGTTATTTTTTCAATTATTCCAATAACAATTATCTGGAGGATCAAAATATTAATAATTTTAGCCAGAACCTTATTCAGAATGAACCAACCCATGCAGATGTTAAAAATTATAATAACCGTTTTAATATGCGTTTGGAATGGGATCCTGATACTATGAACATATTCATTATGACTCCGAAAATAAGTTTTCAAAACAACGTATCCGGAAGTTCATCTTTTACCCTGTCAGCATCCGACACGGGTTCTTTTATAAATTCCATTACCAATAATAATTATATTCTATCGGACGGTAACAGTATCAGTGATGAATTGGTTTACCGCCACAAATTCAATATTCCCCGCAGGACGATCTCTGTTAGTATTACCCCGACGTTTACTGACAGGAATTCTTCAACCAACCAGTTTATTTATAGCCGGTATACTGTGAAACAGGATTCCTCCAGCCGCAACAATCTCACAACCTCTGAATTTCCAACCAGGGGAATAACTGTGAATCTGGCCTATACCGAACCTGCAGGAAAAAATGGGATGGTGCAAATTTCCTATAATTTTGGGTACACATATTCAAATGCAAATACCAGGTTTGATACTGTTGCAAATGGTAATAAAATATTTCTGGATTCATTAAGCAGTGTATACAATAGTAGTTATTTAACCAACAGGCCGGGGCTATCATACCGGTATAAACTGAATAAATTGAATTTTTCTATTGGAACAGATATTCAAAAGGCCCAATTGGATGGCACTTTGGTATATCCTGATTCGGGTAAATTATCACGATCATATTTTAATATCCTTCCTAATATGCTTTTGCTATACAGGTCTGGAACACAAAGTAATTTGCGTATTTACTACAGGACCTCGACAAGTCCGCCTTCAGTAACACAACTCCAGGATATCCTGAATGTGAGCAACGGACCTAATCTTTCCATGGGAAATAAAAGTCTTAAGCAGCAATATTCACATAACATGATGGCCAGGTACATGGTATCTGATCCGGATAAAAATCTTACATTTTCAGGTTTTTTTGGTTTAACCTATACTTTGGATCCGGTTGAGAATCTTACAATATCAGGATTACCTAAAAAAGATACCATTGTACCGGGTTATAATTTATTGTTAAAACCAGGCGGATCACTCTCTGTTCCTGAAAACTTAAATAATACGTGGACAATAAGGTCGATGCTGAATTTTGGCTTCCCCCTAAAATTTATATCCAGTAAGATTAACCTCCTT
>Ga0181520_10013755_pt1 | contig 10146 bp, 8 predicted proteins | sample PEATcosm2014_Bin_29_FD_132451 | JGI IMG/M metagenome (GOLD analysis project Ga0181520, IMG submission 132451) | Peatland microbial communities from MTU Mesocosm Facility, Houghton, MI, USA - PEATcosm2014_Bin02_30_metaG | ecosystem: Environmental > Terrestrial > Soil > Wetlands > Peat | place... | reverse complement strand
CACGGCGCTCAGCCACAGGGGAAGCAGAAACGCCGTAATCCCCAGCGCCTGCAATAGCAGATCGCTCACGTAGGCGCCAAACAGCCCGATCCAGTTGTGGGGCGTAACCGTGTCCACGGCCGTGTTCAGCGAAGGGTCGGTCGCGTGATACGTGGCCAGCGCGAGGAAGAGGAGTAACGAGACCAGCAGGAGCACGATCCCCAGAAAAATATTCGCGGGGCGGCTGCGCGTGGGCGCGAGAACAATGCGGATGGGCTTCATGATGAGGGCGGTCCCACACTCCGGCTGCCGCGGATGGCTGGATCGGCGGGCCGGGGGAGCAGGCAAAACGTCCCAGAGCAGCTTTTATTATGGGTGTTCGCAAGGCCGGATCCGGGCAAAACCGGGCAGGGGGGAACCACGATGACCAACCCCGGGCTTATAAGGTAAGACCTTCTGCCCGCAAAACTCCAATGCAGCGCTTCAGGCCTCCGTCACAAGTCAAAATGGTCCACTTCATCCGGACTGCGACTGCACAAATCAGAATGTCCGTCGATCCGCACTCCACACCGCGGCTGCGGCAGAGATTGTAGAGGCGCGCGGCCTCTTCGTAATGGAGAGTTGTGAGCGGTTCATCCGGGAACGCCTCAAGCGCGAATCGCAGTTCCTCAAATTGAGCCAGATCCTTAATGCCGGAGAGAACTTCCTGCCGGATCGAGCCAATGATGCCAACACGGCCATCCTTGATTGCCTCGACAAGCGATGCGAGCACCAATTGCTCGTCGCCGCTCATTACAGTCCCTCTTCTGCGCCGCAATAGCAGCGACCAGACACAGGAATCGGCCAGGACTTTCAAGGTTCGATCTCGATCCGATCAAGTTCGCGCATCTTCTTGTAATCGTAGGCAGGATCGTAGTCGATGGTGCCGAAAAATTTCAGAATCTCAAGCTGCTTTCGCCGCTGGACGTATTCCTGCAACGCGGTGGTCACCGCTTCCTTCTTGGTTTTGTGATTTCCCACCCGCCGCGCCTCGTCGATCAACTTGTCATCGATAGCCAGATTCGTTGCCATGGGCGCACCTCCCACATATCATGATGTGTAGCTTACCACACATTTCTATGTGTAAGACTAACATATTATTTTTCTTTTGTTTACGGGAAGACAGGGCTCTTCAGCCGCCGAGGTACTTCGCTCCCCAAATCAACAGCGCCACGCCCAGAAGAATGCGGTAAATGGCGAACACCGTGAAGCCGTGTTTGCGTACCCACATCAGGAACCACTCCACCACGCCCAGGGCCACGATGAACGAAACCACGGTGCCGATCAGGAGCACGACCCAGCGCTCAGGATTCATGACCACGTGCGCGGCGGCGGCGCCTGCGGCTTTGCTCGAGTGAACCTCTTTGAACAGGTCCCATCCGGTGGCGGCAATCATGGTGGGAATGGAGAGCAGAAAGCTGAACTCGAGCGCCGAGGGACGGTCGAGGCCCGCCACCTGCCCGGCGGCGATGGTCGACATGGAGCGCGACGTGCCGGGAAAGACGGCCGAAAGCGTCTGGCAGAGACCGATCCAGATGGCCTGCGGCAGCGTAATCTCTTCCACGTGCCGGGTCCGCGGCTCGACATGGTTGCTCCAGGCATCAATGGCCCACATCACGATGCCGCCCGCCAGCAGGGCGATGGCGATGGCATTCAGGCTGCCCAGGTTCTGTTCGCTCCACTTGCGCAACAGCAACGCGGGCACTGAGGTGCAGGCAAAGGCGATCAGCGTGAGCGAGATGGGATGCGTGAGCCAGTTGCGATCGCCGTTTTCGCCCTTGGGAAAAGTGCGCAGGAAATTGACGATCCGCTCCAGAAACAGCAGGCAGAGCGCGAGGATGGCGCCCACCTGGATAACGACCGTGTACATCTTCCAGTACGCAACATCCTGGAAACACACGGCGTTCCCGGCCGAACAGGCGCTGTTTTCCAGCGGAAGCTTCATCAACGCTTCGGTAATGCGCAGGTGCGCCGTTGAGCTGACCGGCAAGAATTCGGTCAAACCTTCCACAATTCCCAAAAGAATAGACAATAAATACGGGCTCAAGCCAACTCCAGGTTGTCGTCGATACCAGTCAGACGGCGATTCCGTCACGCACCCGGGAAGCCGCGCTCCGCTCAGTCCCGGTCGATGCCATAAACAGGAACGCCCTCATCCAATTTGTACACCAGCGCACCGGCCCGGTAGGAATAGTCGGAATCGGGAAAATGCGCCTTCAGTTGTGCGGCCACAGTGCGCGCCTGATTGTGGGCGTCTGTGCTCTTGCGGTCGTCGCCATCGGCGGCATACATATCGGTGAGCACGGCCTGGCGGTAAACCGCCTCATACAGCGCCCGCGCCGTGCGCGGACCGTCGGGATACTCCTCAGCGTATTTCAAGTACAGCTCCGACTCCTTCGCCGGGCATTGTTCAGAACCCTGCCAGTCGCCGCAAAGCTTGTTGTCGATCAGGTTGAAGGCCGCCAGCGCCGCCCACTTGGTTTTCGGATAATACTTGATCACTTTGCGCAGTGCGTCTTCATCCATGGTCTGGCGGTATTCGGGATCCTTCTCATGCGCCGAGGGCAGCGTCGAGGCATCCTGGCGCTCGATTTGCCACTCGATGTCGGCGGCGCGCCACATCGCATCGGGCACCAGCGGCGAGTTGGGGAACATCTCTGCCAGTCGTCTATAGAGCAGCCGCGCGCTTTGCGCCGCGTTGGCCGCGCCACGCGGATCGGAAGCCTCCGCCTCCTGGTTGGCGGCCGCGCCCATCAGAATCTGGTCGCCATTCGGCATGGTCTCTTCCACCACCCCCTTGGCCTCGATCCAGCCGGAGATGGGCGGCGTGGCTGCATCGCCGCCTACCCACGGCTCGTCCTTGTCGCTGTGCTGCTCTTCAATGTCGGTATTGATGTAGACGCGCATCCACGCGCCGTTCTTTTCCGCCACCACGAGCTCGCGGCCAATCTGGAGCTTCGAAACTTTTTCCGAGCTGGTGGAAGCCGTGATGTAGAGCCAGGTAATGCGCAGCGCCGTGGCGCGGGGTCCGGCCAGGGGCTTTAACTGCTGCTGCGGCTTTTTTTGGGCGTTGACCGGCCAAGCGGCGCAGGCCAGCGCCAGGCAGAAGGCGAGAATGCGAATCGTGAAAATCCGGCGCTTCATCACAAGCAAAATCATATTCCAACGACGCTACGACGGGCTTTCGGTGAGCACCTCGGCCAGCATCGCCGGGTCCACGTTGCCGCCGCTGACCACGGCCACCGCTTTGCGGAAGGGCGGAAACTGATCCGCGTGGAAGAGCAATGCCGCCGTGGCCGCCGCGCCGCTGGGCTCGGGCACCAGGCGCGTCGCGGCCACAATGGCCCGCATGGCGGCGCGAATCTCGGCTTCACTCACGGTCACAATCCCGTCCACAAACGCCTGAATGTGCGCGAAGTTGCGCACGCCCACGCTTTGCGTTCGCAGGCCGTCGGCAATGGTCCGGCTGGTCAGCTCGGCCGCCCAGGTCACAATCTTTCCGGTGCGAAAACTCTCCGCGGTGTCTCCCGCCAGCTCCGGCTCAACGCCAAAGACTTTGGACTTCGGGCTCAAGTGCTTCACCGCCGCGGCTACCCCGCTCAGCAGGCCCCCGCCCGAGACCGGCGAAACCACCAGGTCCACGTCGGGCAGCGCTTCCACAATCTCCAGGCCGCACGTAGCCTGCCCGGCGATGATCTGCTCGTCGTCGTAAGGCGGAATCACGATGTAACCGTGCTCGCGGACCAGTTCTTCGGCCTTGGCCAGCCGCTCGCTCGAAGCCACGCCCACGTCCACAACCTCAGCGCCCAGCGCCAGCGTCGCTGCCCGCTTGATGGCCGGCGCATTCGACGGCATCACGATCACCGCCTTTGCTCCCACCTCGCGCGCCGCATAGGCCACGCCCTGCGCGTGGTTGCCGCTCGAATAGGTAATCACGCCGCGCGCGATTTCTTCGGCCGAAAGCTGCAAAATCTTGTTCGCAGCGCCGCGAATCTTGAAGGCCCCGATGGGCTGCAGGCTCTCCGCCTTCAGCCAGATCTCTTTGCCCGTTCCGTAGCCGGAAACGCCGGGAAACGCGGCCCGCACCAGCGGCGTCTTCATGGCGATGGACGCAATGCGCGCCGCCGCCGCGCGAATGTTGTCGAGTGAAACCAGGTTTTCGGTTGCGGTCGGCATGGGGCTTAGCGTCGAATCTCCTTTCTTCCAGTATCGCCGATGCCGAAGGGGCGCGTTCCAGGGAAGGCGCGAGGCACAAAAAGGCGGCAGCCGAAGCCGCCGCCTTGTGTGAAAGTGTCGCCCTGGGTTTAGAAGAACAACTTGGCAGAGACCTGCAACTGACGCGCGCCGTACAGAAGATCGTTGGTGCCGCTGGTGGCGCCGAACGCGCTGAGGCCGGTGCCGGTGTAGGGCGTGAAGCAGCCCTGCAACGCAGAGCCCGAAGGGGCGCTGCCGGTGCTGGGACAAGTGGCAGACGTGCTGCTCGACGACGAAAACACCGAGTAATAACTGGCATTCACGTTGGTGACGATGGTGTGATTGAGCAGGTTGAATGCCTCGCCAACCACCTCCATCGAAATGTTGTCGTGGATGGGGATGTCGCGCGTTATCCGCATGTCGAAGTCGTTGAACCCTGGCATGTAGATGCTGTTGCGGCCGATATACGGCGGACGGCCGGTGGCTGGCGAGCCCGAGCTTGAACTCATGGCGCCGCCGTAAATGCCTCCGTCATCCCCGTAGCTGGTGGAGCTGGTTGAGCCGCTAAAGACGGTGCCCGACACGCTTGATCCCAGGTAGATCGGCTCTCCGCCGGACGCGATCTCGGTGCCTGAGAAGGCAAAATCGTCAAGAACGTTCTTGACGATCTTGTTTCCCAACATGAACTGCGGCCTGTAGTAAAAGCTCAAGGTGCCACGTACGCGAATGTCGATGTCCGATGGGCCATTCTCGAGGCGAACGTTGTTCGGGTCTAGCGGGATGTCGCCGCCGAAGAAGGTGCCGCTGTTTCCCGACACCTGGCCGTCGTCGGTGGCTTTTGCCCAGGTGAAGTTGCCCAGCAATTCCAATCCGTTCCTGAAAGGACGCTTCACCGTGACTCCCATCGCGTTGTACCAGGTGTTGGCCACGCTGAATCCGGTGTTGAAGCTGGCCAGCGAGGTATTGCGGCGGTCCGTAGGCAAATAGACGGGCACGGTAATCTGCTTGACCAGATTGTTGTTGACGTCAAGAATGTTGTAACTGCGCTCGCCGTGCGGGGTTTGGCCGATCAGGTTGGAGTCGAGAAAGACGGGCAGGCGCATGCCGCGGGTTCCTACATATCCCAAACTGAGCGACATGCCGCCGGGCAAGGCCTGCTCGACCGACAGATCGAATTCATGGGTGTAGGGCGGAACGAAGTTGGGATCGAGGCCGTGGAAACTCTGCGGGCCAACCACGCTCGGGCCCTTGACGGCAGGCGCCATGCCGCCCGATGGATAGAGCGCGGTAGACAGCGACGGGCCGGTGACCGGAAAGGGCACATCCGGATATTGCAGGCTGCTGGTGGTGCTGGGTACGGTGGGGCATCTGGCTTTGGTCACGCTAGCGACACTCGACTCGCAACCACTGTAGTTGTAATTGATTTGCACGACACCGTTCTCCACGCGCATGGCGTAGTAGGTGCTGCCCTGGTTGAGCGCTGAGAACAGCCCGTAGCCGCCGCGTACAACGGTCCCGGCAAATGGACTGTAGGAGAAGCCGACGCGGGGTTGGGCGCGGTCAAGAACATTCTTGATGGTCTGGGTATATTCGGCAGAAAGCGGATCGTAGTTGTTGTTGATGAGTCCGGGCGCAGGAGTCAGCTGCACATCGTAGCGGATACCGGCTGTGATGGAGAGCTTCTGATTGACCTTCCATGCGTCTTCGGCAAAGCCGTCGAGCATCTTCATCCAGAAGTCGTCTTTGCCCTGCGTCCCCGGAGCCGTATTCACCACGTCGATGGTCTGGACGAAGGTGTTGTAGCGGAAGCCGGCGTAGGGATCGGTATCGCCCGCCTGACCCTGGAACGCGTCGATGATCCAGTCCTGGAAGGAATCGGCATTGTTGGTGTCGCTGTAGGAGTAAATGCCGCCTCCCTGGAAGAGGTTGATCATGACTTCGTGCACGATGTTGATGTCTCCACCGAACTTGAGTGTTTGCTTGCCCATTTCCTTTGAGAACACATCCGTGAACTGGATGCGATGCTCATCGGGTTCGGCTACACGCGGCAGAGCGTTGGGCATGCCAAAGGTGACTACGCCCGTGGCCACACTGGGACCCGAGGCATTCGCTCCCGCCGTCTCCAGATCGCGGCCCCACTGGGCATGGATCTCGTTCACCATGGTGTTGCTCAGCACGGTGGTGAGACCGCCCACCAGAAAGCGCTCATGGTAATGCGTCGGCGCGTTGGTCGAGGGCGAGCTGTTGCTGAAGGTATTGGCCGCGCTGTAGCCGTAGGTCTCATCGAAGTCCGCGAAGTTGAAATCGACAAAGGCATCGTTCTTTGCGTTGATGTGATAGTCGAGACGCGGGAAGAAGAGGTTCTGCTTGGAGTAGCGCCCCGGCGGCGCATCTCCCGTGCCAATATTGGCGACCGTCTGCAGGAAGGTGATACCCGCGGTGCATTGGGCCGCAGAGATAAATGCGTTGGGATCGCCTGCCGGCGGTGTATAGGATGAATTCCCGGATGTCGGGCACTGCGTGGGCGAAATGACCGTGCCGCTGGAGTTGCTGGGCGTAGCCGTCAACGTGATGTTATTGGTGTCGGAATAGAGGGCGCGGCCCACGCGCCGGAAACCGTCATAGGTGAAGAAGTAGAACAGCCGGTCCTTTTTGATAGGTCCGCCGACGCTGCCGCCGAACTGGTTCTGCTGGTGGATGGGCTGCGTAAGCAGGAATGGAGTTGCGCCATTATGCAGGGCCTGGAACTTGCTGTAGGGATCGAGCGCATTCATGCTGGGATAGCGCAGATAGTAAAAGAGGTCGCCGTGCAGAGCGTCGGTGCCGCTCTTGGTGATCGCGTTCACCTGACCGCCTGCTGCCTGCCCGAATTCGACGGAGTAGTTTGACGTCTCCGCCTGGAACTCCTTGATCGAATCGAGCGAATACACATACGGGGCGCCGCTGGCGCGGCCGCGCGCTTCAGAGAAAAGCATCTCGTTGTTGTTGGCGCCGTCAACGTAGTTCTGGTTGTAGAGGCCGCTGATGCCGTGGAAGCTGATCAGGCCGTTGCCGCCGTCCTGGGTCACGTTGGGCGTCAGTAGCACAAAGTCGCTCCAGTTGCGCCCGTTTACCGGCAGGTTCGCAACCAGTTGCGTGTCCACCACCTGCGAAACCTCAGTCTTCTCGGTGTCGAGGATTTGGCTGCTGGCCGAGACTTCAACCGTAGTGGTGGCCGTACTGACCTTGAGCGTGAGATTGATGGTGAGCGTTTGGCCCACCAGGAGCGTGATGCCTTTCTCTTCCACCTTGCCGAAGTTGGGGGCCGTGGCGTCGACTTCATAGTGCCCCGGGATGAGAAAGGGCGCCGTGTAGAGGCCGGCGGAGTCGGTTTTGTAGACGTGCGTGACACCCGTATCGACATCGATCACACTCACCGATGCGGTGGGCACGACCGCCTCGTTGACATCGGTCACGTCTCCTTTAATGGTGCCTGCGCCTGAATTTTGCGAGCGGGCAGATTCGCCGGCAAATGCCACGAGAAACGCCGTTAATGCGAGCACGGCAAGAGTTCGCTGGGGACACAAATTCCATACCTTCGTCATGGGCTCTCCTAATCAAGTTTGTGGGGCAGAAGTTGCATCTTCCGAAAGAGAGAGGAGCAACGCCGCGGCTTAAAGATGAGGCGGCAATTAGAGACACGAACCCGGGGGACCGCCTCTTTGTCGCAAAAAGAGGCGCCCGTGGTTATGGCAATTCCGGAATGCTATCCCCTGCCATTGCTTAACGATGGAATCGGCGGCTATGGGGTACAGCTACTTTGGATTTGCTTCAGCTCTGTTTGAATCGGAAAATTGGCGCAGTTCCCGAAGATGCTCAGGGTAATGTTAAAAATAGCACGCGTCGCGCGAATTTGTAATCAAGATCGTATAAGGAAACGCAATAAAAACTGCGGGGAAAGTTGCCGGCAATTTGCCGCGCTACTCGTACGCCAGCGCATCAATCGGGTCCTTGCGCGCGGCCATCCACGCCGGATAAAGCGCGCCGCAGATCGCTCCCGCAAAAGCAATCAAAGCCCCATACCCGATCCACAAGCCCGTGATTTCGAAGGCAAAGGTAGGAAATTTGGCCGCCAAAAGCGCCTGCACGCCGAAAGTGCCCGCGATGCCGACCACGACCCCCACAACAGCAAGAAGCGCCGTCTCGCGCAGCACCACTCCTACAATCGTGGGCTTTGACGCGCCCATCGATTTCAGAATCCCGATCTCGCGCGTGCGCTCCAGCACCGCCGTATACATCGACTGAAAGATCACCAGAAATCCGATGACGACAGCGATGCTCGTAACCACCTCGAGCGCCAGATTGAATCCCGGCACTTTATCCGGCGTCATCTGGTTGAGCCAGCTATCCACCGTGGTCAGCGTGTTGTTGGCGAAGCCGCGCGTGCCGCGAATCTCCGCGATCACCTGGTCGTCGTTGGCCGGATTGTCGCACTTGATGTAGAAAAGCGAGACCATGTCTCCGGCGCCGGAGAGATTCTGCATCGTCTCGAGCGGAATCAGCTTGCGCCCGCCCTTGCCCTGCTCCACAATGCCCGAGACGCGGAAGGGGCGGTCCATGATGGTCAATGTGTCGCCGACGGCATAGGTCTTTCCCGTCGCCGGATTTTTGGTGCCGGCCTGAATGTCGTCAATGATCACGTCGTACGGCCCCGCGAATTTGCCGCCGGAGAGAAACACAAACGGCTTGAGCGCATTAAACGTGTCGTAGTCGATGCCGTAGAGAATCTCGACGTTCCCGACCGTCGAAATCTTCTGGATGGCCGGAGAAACCAGCGCCACGTGGGCCATGCGGCGAACCACTTCCGCGTCCTTGACCGGCAGCGAAACGCCGCCCACCGAGGTAAACATGCTGGCATTCGAGGGCAGCAGCATCAAATCTGCGCCAATTCCGTTGGTGCGCAGCTTCTGGCTGTTCAGCATGCCCATGAAAACGGCCACAATCGACAGAATCATGATGACTTCAATGGCCACGGCCAGCACGCTGATGACCGAGCGCAGCGGGCGATGCAACAGATTGGCAAAAATCAGCTTATTCATGTTCGCGCCGGACTCCGGACGCCAAAAAAACGCCGCAAAGTCCGGTTTCAGGGTAACAGACAGCGGTTAGAAGTCAGTGTGAGTGTGAAGTGTGAGTGTGCCCGACAGGTGCAACCACACCCACACTCACACTTCACACTCACACTGGTATTTCGCACTCACACTCCTCCTGTTCCTGTTCTCCGTTCCCTATTGGCTACTCCCTACTCCCTATTCCCTGCCTTCCTCCTTTGACCTGAACCACATCCCGGTTTATTGTGAAGGTAATTTCTTTCCTGGGTTTGGGCCCGCAACTGGTGGCCGATGGGTAGTTTTGGAGAAGACTTGCGCAAGGAGCGCCTGGCGCGCGGCGTTGCGCTGGAAGACATCTCGGCGGTCACCAAAATCAGCCGGCGGCACCTGATCGCGCTGGAGCAGGAGAGGTTTCGCCTGCTTCCCGGCGGCATCCTCAGCAAAGGCATTGTGCGCGGTTACGCCGGCGCCCTGGGCCTCGACACCCAGGAGTGGACCGAGCGCTTTCTTAGCGCCTGCGACGCCTCAGGCCAGATGTCCGATGACGAACGCGGCTGGACGACCTTTGCCTCGAACGTAGGCAAGGCGCGCATCCTGCACCGCGAGGCCGTCGAAGTGCGCCTGCGCTGGGTCGGCGCCCTTCTGATGCTGTTCGCGGTGGTCGCGGGCGCCTTTCTTGCCTTCCGCTACTACGGCCTGCGCCAGGGCTGGTGGACCACCCTGCTGCCCATGCGCGAAATTTCCGCGGCCTTCGATGGCACATGGAACTGGACCGCGCATCACTTTGAGCGCCTCCTCGCCTGGCTGCGCCGGTAGCGCTGACCGGCCACCTTGCCGACTGGCT
>Ga0181520_10013753_pt1 | contig 10149 bp, 10 predicted proteins | sample PEATcosm2014_Bin_29_FD_132451 | JGI IMG/M metagenome (GOLD analysis project Ga0181520, IMG submission 132451) | Peatland microbial communities from MTU Mesocosm Facility, Houghton, MI, USA - PEATcosm2014_Bin02_30_metaG | ecosystem: Environmental > Terrestrial > Soil > Wetlands > Peat | place... | reverse complement strand
GGGAGGAGCGCCGTATCCGGGTGGGGGGCCGTAGGCGGGGGGCGGAGGGGGGCCCGGGGGTGGGCCATAGCCGGGAGGCGGGGGAGATGGAGGGGGCGGCGGGCCGGACGGCGGGTATCCCGGCGGCGGTGTGGGGGCGCCCGTCTCGGACATCGGCCCATTGTCGGTTACGCCGGTGGCGCCCTGGTCCAGCCGTCACCGCCTGTTGCAGCCCGGCAGGAGGGTGCGCAGCGCGCGTCAGGACGAGGGCGACCCCTCGCGCGGACCCGGCCGGTCCCGGCGCCGCCGGAAGGCGAGGGCCTGGAGCACCCGCTTCACCCCCGCGTTGTCCACGACCATGCGGGGACGCTGCTGACGGTCTCGGCGCCGGTTGCGGGCGCGCTCCCGATCGTCCAGACCCTCGGGCTCGTCGTCGGTGGCCATGCGACGACTGTATCGCGGTGCGCCGGGTCTGTCCCTTCCGCGCGCCCCCCGAGGCGAGGCTAGATGGCGGCGGGGTGGAGCCGGTGGCTGCGGTGTCCGACGATGACCCGCACCCCGATGGCGGCGGCCACGGCGGTCACGGCGGCAGCGCCCCCGATGACCGCGGCGCCGCGCCCGTCGATGCGCTGCCAGAGATGGCGGTGGGCTCTCAGGGCGGCGTCCAGCCGGAGCAGGGCGTCCGCGTAGATGCGCTCACGATCGGTGGGGGTGAGGCTGCCGGCGCTGTAGGCGTCCCCGATCTCCGCGGCGAGCTGGACCAGCCCGCGGAGCGAGGGCGGCAGGTCCTCGACGCTCGCCCCGATCCGCTGGCGGTTGAGCGCGGCATCGAGCCGCTCGACGTCGTCGATCATCCCCGGCCCTCGGAGAGATCCGGCGGGAGGAGCGGGAGACGCCGCCGGTGCGGCTCTCCGTGGAGGCCGCCGGCGCGGCGCGTCTCCTCGGGCAGCGGTGCGCCGAAGCGCTTGCGCAGGGTGGTGAGCGCGCGAAAGGTGAGCAGCTTCACCGCCCCCTCACTGCGGCCCATGATCTCGGCGATCTCGCGGTTGTGCATCTCGCCGGCGAAGCGGAGCGCCACCGCCTGGCGCTGGTCGTCAGGGAGCGAACGGACGGCGGCGCGAACCTCGGCGGCGCGGTCGTTCTTCTCGACCTCGTCGAGCGGCGACGGCTCGTCGCTCGCCATCCCGGGTCCCAGCTCGATCCAGGCCGGCCGGCGACGCTGACGGGCGACCAGGTTGGAGGCGACCCGGTAGAGCCAGGACGAGTAGGGGACGCCGCGCCATTCGAAGCGCGGCAACTCCTCCAATCCCTTGGCGAAGGTGGCGGCGGTCACGTCCTCGGCGAGCTCCCGGTCCCTGGTGAGGGTGAAGGTGTAGGCGAAGATCTGGTCCACGTAGCGTTCGTAGAGCGGCGCGAATGCCGCCCTGTCCTGCTGCGCGGCCAGGATGAGCTGACGCTCCTCCTCGAGCTCGGCGTCGGTGCGACGTGCGATGTCAGCGCCTCCCTCGAGGTGTCACCCAGCAGAAGCCGAGTGGCTGGGGGCCGTTACGAGAGCGGGCTGGGGCACCGCCGGCGACGGAGATGGGGCCCGGCGGAGGCGGAGCCATCCCTGCTCGCCGGCTCACCCCCGCACCAGCCCGAGGCGGCTGCCCGCGTCGGCGAAGGCTTCCAGCGCGCGATCCAGCTCGTCGACGGTGTGGGTGGCGCTGACGATGGTCCGGACCCGGGCTTTGCCGAGTGGCACGGTCGGGAAGCCGATCGCCTGGGCGAAGACACCCCGCTCCATCAGCAGGTCGGTGAGCTGGGTGGCGATCGGTGCCTCGCCGCACATGACCGGGGTGATCGGGGTCTGACTGGCTCCGGTGTCGAAGCCCAGCTCGGCGAGCCCCTCCTTGAAGTGCCGCGTGTTGGCCCACAGCCGCTCCATCAGCTCGGGCTCCGACTCCAAGACGTCGATGGCGGCGATGCAGGAGAGGGCCACCCCGGGCGGCTGGCTGGAGGAGAAGAGGAAGGGGCGCGCCTTCTGGATGAGGTGATCGCGCACCGTCTGGCTGGCGGCGACGTAGCCCCCCACCACTCCGACCGCCTTGGAGAGGGTGCCGATGTTGAGCGCGACCCGCCCATGGAGGCCGAAATGGTCGGTGGTGCCCCGCCCGTGGTCGCCGAGGACGCCGGTGGCGTGGGCGTCGTCGACCAGCACCGCCGCCCCGTGGTGCTCGGCACGCTCCACCAGACCGGGGAGGGGCGCGATGTCCCCGTCCATGGAGAAGACGCCGTCGGTGACCAGCAGGATGCGGCGGTATCCCTTGGCCTGAGCCTGCGCCAGCGCCCGCTCGGCGTCGTCCAGGTCGCAATGCTCGTACAGGATGCGGTCGGCCCTGGTGAGCCGGATGCCGTCGATGATCGAGGCGTGGTTGAGCTTGTCGCTGACGACGACATCCCCCTCCTCGAGCAGCGCACTGAGGACGCCGACGTTGACGGTGTATCCGCTCTGGAAGACCAGCGCCGCCTCGGTGCGTTTGAAGGCGGCGAGGCGCGCCTCGAGCTGCTCGTGGACCGTCTGCGTCCCCGCGATCGTGCGCACGGCGCCGGTGCCGGCGCCCCAGGTCCGCGCTCCCTCGACGGCCGCCTCGACCAGGCGGGGGTGGGTGTTGAGACCGAGATAATTGTTGCTGCTCAGGTTGATGAGCCTCTGGCCGGCGATCGTCACCTCATGCCCCTGCGGGGACTGGAGGACGCGCAGCGGGTGGTACAGGCCCTCGGCGCGGAGCCGCTCGAGGTCGGCGGCGAGCGAGCGGTCGAGTGCCCCGACGGCGTCGGAGCGGATGGGAATCTCGGTCACGGCTGCAGCGACACCTTGCCACAGCGTCCGGATTTGATGAGGCGGATCGCCTCCTCGATGTCGGCCAGCGCGAAGCGGTGGGTGATCAGCGCCTGCGCATCGATGGCACCGCTGTGCAGGTACCGCGAGGTCTCCTCCCAGGTCGCGAAGAGACGGCGGCCGGTGACCCCGTGGAGGGTGACCCCGCGCATCACCACATCCTGGGAGAGGTCGAGGCTGGTCGGCTGGTCCCCGATGCCGAGCAGGGAGACCCAGCCGCCGGAGCGGACCGACCGGGTGGCCGCAACGACCGCCGCCGAGGCGCCGCTCATCTCCAGGGCGCAGTCGACCTCGCCGCCCGCGGCCCGGCGCACATCAGCCTCGGCACTCCCCTCCCCGGCCTCGACCAGAGCATCCGCCCCCATCCTGCCCGCCAGCTCGAGCCGGTATCGGTTGGGCTCCACCGCGATGACCCTCGCCGCCCCTCGCGCCTTGGCGACCGCCACGGCGGCGCAGCCGATCGGGCCGCAGCCGAAGACGGCGACGGTGGCGTCCTTCAGCTCTCCATACGAGCAGGCGTGGACGGCATTGCCGAAGGGCTCCATCGCGGCAGCGACGGCCGGGGCCACCTCCGGCCCGACCGGCCAGACGTTCTCGGCAGGGAGCGCCACCAGTTCGGCGAACCCGCCGTCGACGTCGACACCGAGGATCCTCGTGTCCGCGCAGACGTGGAAGTCGCCGCGCAGGCAGGCGGGGCAGCGGTGGCAGACCAGGTGGGATTCGACCGCCACCCGGTCTCCGACCCGGGCGCGGCCCTCCACCCCCTCGCCGAGCGCGAGCACCTCGCCGCAGATCTCGTGGCCCATGACCCGGGGCAGGTGGACCCGAGCCCGCGCCCAGGGGTTCCAGTCGTAGAGGTGGATGTCGGTGCCGCAGATCGAGGCGGCGGCCACCTGGAGCAACACCTCGCCGGGTCCGGCCGCGGGCTCAGGGACCTCGGTGATGGAGATTCCGGGGCGGGGGAAGGCCTTGATGACAGCACGCACGGCGGCCCGATTATGAGCGCGGGACCGGCTCCGGCCTTCGGCGAGGCGGCCTCAGGATCGCTGCCTGACCGGCACCGCGCATGTGGATGCTCCGGGGCACTGGTATCACCCCACCCACGTTCAGGTTGGCGGCGGCGAGGTTGCGACCACCTCACTCGCCGCCTTCACGGCGAACCGGTGATGCCCTACGGAGGGGCCGAGCTGTAGGTGATGGAGACGCCGCAGGAGCTGGGAGCCGGGGGCTCCGTCGTGGATGAGGGGCAGGGCGACTCCTTGGTGAAGCTGATACCGGGAGGGGGTGAGGCCGGGCCCGGGAGCGGTGCGGCAGGGCTCTGGTACACGAGGTGCAGCGTCCGTCCCCCGTCCGATGTCGCGTACAGCGCGCCCGAGGACAGGCTGATGAAACCGTGGTTCGCGTCCACGAAATCCAGTCCCACGAGGTCTTCCAGGAGCTGGCCGTCGCTCGCCACCTCGGGGCGCGGCGGTCCCGTGGTCCGCCAGGAACGGCCGCCGTCCGTGCTCTCGGCGATGGTGCCGTCCTGGAGAAGGGCGACGACCGTGCCGTCCGGAGCGATCATGGCACTGCGGACGCTCACATCAGGGGAGGGCAGCGCGCCGCACTGCGGGCTCCACGTCGTCCCACCGTCCTCCGTGGTGTAGACGCAGGGAGTATCGCTACCCGAGGTGGTGTTGAGCCCGACCATCTCGCCGTCGTCGGGTGTCGTGAAGGTGGGCGGCTCCAGGTCGGCGAGGGTGACCGACGGTGGGATCGGAAGCGCCTGGGGCTGCCAGGTGCCGCCGCCGTCGTGGGTGACGAGCAGGACCGGCTGGGTCAGGCACGAGCCGACGATCCACCCGGTGCTGAGTGCACTCCAGCCCGTGCCGACGGGCGTGCATCCGTCGGGGAGGGCGACCGGCCCCGGGCCCTTCACGGGCGGCACCCGGGTGACGGCGCTCCACCGCGCTCCGGCGTCGGAGGTCTCCCAGAGAGCGACCGATTCCTGGAACTCGTCGGACGACGCCGTCGGTGAGTAGTACACGCCCATCAGGAAGCCGTGGTCAGGGTCCAGGAAGGTGACGCTCGCGTACGTGACCGGGAGCGCGAGCCGCGTCCAGGTGGCCCCGCAGCTCGACGTTTGCCACACGCCGGTCTGGGGATCGACGACATCGGGAGGCGACCCCTCCACCCACGCGTGTGCGGCGTCGCTGGCTCCGATGAGCGTCGCGTCAGGGACCGGCAGCCCGACGCTCCGCCAGTGCGCGCCGCCGTCGTCGGTCACCATCACCGCCGCGTCGACAGGGTAGGCGCTGGCGCTGGCGCTGGGCTCGGGCTCCCACCCGACCCGCATGGCCCACCCGTGGCTCGCGTCGAGCATGCGCAGCGGGAGGAAGGAGGTGGGCTCCAGGGGTGCCGCCGCGGACGCGGACGCCGTGGCCGGCGTCGTGGCGGCGCTCGCACCGGTCGCGCAGGAGATCGACGTGGATCCCTCCCGGTTCACCACCACGAGCGCCGCGACGAGCCCCCCGGCCGCGACGAGGATCGTCGCGGCGGCCAGGGTGACCAGACGGCGGTGCCGCAGCGGAGAGAGGAGGCGGTGGCGAAGATTGCCCACGCCAGTCACACCAGGCACTCTATTCGATGCCCGCCGGCTCCAGTGCGACTCCTCCTCAAGCCTCCCGGTGCCGGCTATCGAACGACGACCGGCGCCTCGGCCACCCTCTGGATCAGGGCGCGGAAGTGGAGGACGGTGGTGGGGACGAGAAGGGGCAGGCCGACCACGAGGTTGACGAGGGTTTCCGGCCCGCCCCACACCTTGACCAGCATGCAGACGAAGAGGACCAGTCCGGTCGCGACGGTGCTGTAGCGGCCCCAGTTGGTCCGCACCAGCTCGGGCCGCCGCCGGAGGAGAAAGACGACCGGTGTGAGCAGCAATGGGCCGATGTAGCGCACCACGATGAGGACGGCCAGCCACCAGGTGAAGATGCCCAGCCAGACGCTGCCCACGGCGCCGACGCTGAAGAAGAGAGCGTCAGTGCCGGGATCGATGGCCTTGCCGAGCTGGGTCACCGGGCCCCAGCGGCGGGCGACCCAGCCGTCGACGGCATCCAGCATCCCGACCGACCCACCGATGAAGATCCAGAGGATGAGCCCGAGCCGGTCGGGCAGGGACCAGGCGGTGCAGAGCAGCAGCGGCGGGCAGAGCCAGGCGCGGATCGCGGACAGCCCGTTGGGCACCCCGTAGACGTCGACGCGGCTGCCGTCGGGGCGGACCAGCATGGCGGCGCCCCCGGCCATGACCACGGCCACCACCAGCCAGCAGCCGAGGGTGATCAGACCCGCGACCGCCCAGCCGCCGCCGTGCAACCCGGCGATGACCAGGGTGAACGCCTCGCCAGCAACCAGCCCGAGCACCAGCCAGCCGTACAGGGAGTGGCGCAGCCGCGCACTGGCGCGGAGCCGGGCTGCCGACTGGGAGATGAGACCGGCGAGGCCGGTGGCTCCCGGGGTGGCCGCTGCCGGATCCCCTACTGGATGACCAGGCAGGTGATGGTCTTGAAGACGCCGTCGGCGGCCTGGACCTTCTCGACGATCAGCTTGCCGATGCCGGCGATGTCGCGCGCCTCGACCTCGGCGATGACGTCGTACTCGCCACTGATCGGGTCGGCCTTGAGGATCCCCTCCTGTCCGTGGAGCGTGTTGGCGACCTCCAGCGACTTGCCGGCGGTGGCACTGATGAGCACGTAGGCGCGGACCATCGTCTCCCTCCAAGTGAGCTGCCGGGCGAATGTACCACGCTGTCGCGGGCACCCCGGGTGGGCCCACCCCACCAAAGCCACGTCTCCGAGGGGACCCCGGTAGGATGGACTCGTGTCGCTGCGCTGGGCATGGCTGGCCACCGTCCTGCTGGCACCGCTCATCCGGAGGCTCGCCGGCTCCCGGCAGGCGGGACGGCCGGTGGTGGACATGGAGGGCGTCCGTTCCCGGGTGGAGTCGGCCCGGGAGCCGGCGGCGATCGCCGGGCTCGTGGTCGTCGTCGCGGTGCTCCTCTGCTGCTGCGGAGTCCTGCTCGCCGCCGGGGTCACCGCCCTGCTGCTCGGCCCTCAATGGCTCGGGGCCGCACTGGTCGTGGTGGCCCTGGTCTGTGCCCTGGCGGCGGTGCCGGAGTTTCTCGGCATCCGCCGGGGTCTGCGCGCCCGGCGGCTGCGGCTCCACGGGGACGACGTCACCCGCGAGCTGGACGGCAGACCGCCCCGATAGCCGGCCCAGACCCCTGCCACGGCGGGCCACAATCCCCGCATGGCGACGAACAGCGGTCGCGGTCATCTGACAGCCCTGGCCGGCCTGGCCGCCGCGATCGGCGGGCCGGTCGCCATCACCGCGATCCTCAGCATGATCGGGCCCGCCTCGGCACGCGAGTACATCTTCGTGTACCTGGCGCTGGTGGCGGTGCTGGGGACGCTGACGGGGCTCCCGTCAGCGCTCACCGCGGCGGCCCTCAGCTTCGTGCTCATCGACTACTTCTTCGTCCCCCCCGTCCACACCCTCACCATCGCGGACGCCAGCGACCTCATCGACCTGGTGGTCTTCGCCGCGGTCGCGGTCGTTGCGGGGGGCGTCGGCTCGGGACGCCGCCATGCCCAGATCGAGGCGGAGCGGCTCACCGGCCAGCTCCGGCACACCAACCAGCAGCTGGAGCAGCTCGAGCGCGAGCAGGCGGAGGCGGCGGCGATCGCGGTGCGGCTCGCCCAGACCCAGCAGCAGGTGCGGGTGCTGGAGGCGTCCGACCGCCTCCGCAGCGACCTGCTCGCCAATGTCTCCCATGAGCTGCGCACGCCGCTGGCGAGCATCCTCACCGGCGCCACCGACCTGCTCGCACGCCCCCGTCTCCCCGCCCCGGTGCACGCCGACGTGGCAGCGATCATCGGCGAGGCCCGGCGCCTCGAGCGACTCGTCTCCGACCTGCTCGACATGGCCCGGATCGAGGCGCACGCCCTCACCCTGGACCCGATCGAGATCGAGCTGGGCGACGCCGCTGAGGCGGCGGCGGCCCGGCTGCGGTTGGCGTCCCCGGGACGAGCGGTGGCGATCAGCCTGCCCCCGGACGGGCTGGAGGTGCTCGCCGACTGGGATCGACTGGGCCAGATCCTCGACAACCTGCTCCAGAACGCCGACCGTCACGCGCCGTCGGGGACGCCGATTCTCGTCGAGGCGGCCCCGGGCAAGCGCTCGATGGTCGTCATCCGTGTCATCGACCAGGGACCCGGTGTGCCGGTGGAGCAGCGGGAGCGGATCTTCGAGCGTTTCGTCCGCGGGGTGTCCGACGGGGAGACCGCGGAGCAGGGCCAGGGTGGGGTGCCGAGCGGTACCGGGCTCGGGCTGGCGATCGTCCGCGGCCTGGTCGAGGCCCACGCCGGCCGGGTCTGGATCGAGGACCCGGAGGAGGGTGAGGGCGCGCACTTCGCGTTCACCCTGCCCGCGGCGCCCCCCACCGATCAGCGCGGCTGAGGTCCCGGTCGGGCGTCTCCGGGTGGCGCGGTGACTGGTGGCTAGGCGTCGTTGGCGGCGACGACGTGCACGTCCACGTCGGCCATCAGCCGGATGAGGCGCCGCAGCGTCTTTGAGCTGCTGTTGCGCCCGCTCCGCATCACCAGGATCTCGGTGATCCGGTGGCCCCGGGCGTGCGCGGCGACGGTGGCGGCCACGTCGTTGCCGTCGATGGTCACGAACTCGCCACCCAGCTGGTGGGTGAGGGTGGCGTATCCCCCGAGCAGCCGCTTCTCGTCGTCGCTGCGCGAACCACGGCGCACCGAGACCGCGGTCAGCGCGTCGTCCCTGCGGGCGGCGTGGGCCGCCGCCCGGCGGATGACGGCATCCTGGCCGGGACGGGGCGGGACCAGCACGAGGACGCGGGGGCGCGCCTCCCAGGGCTCGTTGATCCGCGCCGTACTCATGTAGGCGACCAGGCGCCGGTCGCAGTACTCGGCGACCCGCCGCAGCGCCATCTCCCGGAGGGTCGTCAGCACATCGGGGCGGAACTCGCCCTGGAGGGCCTTGATGGCCTCCGCGGGGGGCATGATCTCTCCCTGGCGCAGCCGCTCCTCCATCTCGGCGGGCGGGACGTCTACCAGCTCGACCTCGTCGGCGGCGTCGAACGAGGAGTCGTCGAGGATCGGTCGGTCCGGCGGTCGGTTGAGCAGATTCCCCATCAGGCTCACGGTGCTGTGGAGGTCGCTGAGGTGCACGGTGCCGATGACGTTGATACCGGCGGCACGAATCCGCGGCAGGACATGGCCGACGAGCCTGCCCGTGGTGGTGAGCCCGGCCAGGTCGTCGATGGCCACGACGTCTGGGTTGCGGCTGAGCAGCGCCTCGACGTCGAGCACCCCTCGCGACGCGGGGGACCCGGGGCCGCCCAGCAGCGTGAGCGTGCCCAACCGGGCGGCGCCGCCCCCGCCCACCGCGCCGACGACAACGTCGGTACCGCGCGAGGCGCGGCGGCGGGCCTCGTCGAGCATCTTGGTGGTCGCACCGGCACCGCGCGCATAGCTGACGTAGAGGCGCAGCCCACCGCGCGGCCGGGGGACCTTGATGTTGCGCAGCAGGGAGTCGGGGTCAGGCCGGTCCTGGGGGGCGTAGGGGACGGCGGCGTAGCGGGCGATGACGTGGACGTCGGTGTCGGGGAGACCCTCGATGACGCGGTCGACCACCGTCGGGCGCATCTGGGCCAGGAAGCCGCGGGGATGCGGCTCTCCCATCACCACGTGGCGGACGCCGCGCTCCCGGGCGATGGCCACCAGCGTGCCGGCGACGTCGTGGGACTCCGGCTCCACCACCGAGGTCTGCAGCTCCACCGCGAGCCGGTGCCAGGGCGCCTCGGGGCCAGAGTCGCCAGCCTTGTCCTCGATCGAACGCACGTGGACGACGGTGCAGAAGCCGCGACGCCGGCGGGCCTGGCGCACGCCCCGGCGGATCAGCGCCTCGGCCGTCGGGCCGCCGGAGACGGCGGTCAGGACGTCCTCCGGGGGCGTCTGAACGCCACCACGCTCACCCTCGATCCGCTCCGCGACAAGCCGCAGCCCGAGCTCGCGGAGCGCGGCCAGGTTGCCCGGGCGAAAGAAGTTGCGCAGCGCCATGTCGACGCGCTCAGCCGGGTAGACGTTGCCGTGGCGCATCCGCTTGCGGAGCGCCTCCGGGGTGATGTCGATGAACTGCCCCTCATCGGCACGGTCGAGGACGGTGTCGGGCACGGTCTCGTGCACGGTGATCCCGGTGATGCGCTCGACCACGTCCTTCACCGACTC
>Ga0181520_10013750_pt1 | contig 10150 bp, 9 predicted proteins | sample PEATcosm2014_Bin_29_FD_132451 | JGI IMG/M metagenome (GOLD analysis project Ga0181520, IMG submission 132451) | Peatland microbial communities from MTU Mesocosm Facility, Houghton, MI, USA - PEATcosm2014_Bin02_30_metaG | ecosystem: Environmental > Terrestrial > Soil > Wetlands > Peat | place... | reverse complement strand
GTCGGTCGAGATGCCGCTCGGCACGCGCCTCCGCGAGGCCATGTGCGTGGGCTACGGCGGTGTGGACAGCTACGACTTCCACGGCCTGGAAACGATCCAATGCATGGTGGAGCGCCGCCAGGGCGGCGAAAGCGGGGTGAAATGGCTCCAGGCCTATCGGGGCGAGAGCTTCTGGCAGGCGTATCAGGATGGCGTCTGGTCGCGCGACCTGTGCGAGGCGGCGCTTTGCCGCAGCCATACGCTGACCCCGGCGCGAGAAGGCTTCAATGACATTTTCCCCACCCTTGACGATATGCGCCGGATCGTTAAGGACCCGGTGGCGTACAATTACGAGCACACCGACGGTCTGAAGTGCACGCTGCTGCTGATGAACGGGCTGGCGCAGGATTTCAACTTTGCCGCCCGCGTGGAAGACCGGAAGGAGCCTTTCTCCACCCAGATGTATTTGCCCATGCCGCCGGATCGCACTACCCTGGCCAACTTCTTCAGCCCCCTGGTCAACAATGTGGAAAAGATGTTCCTGACGGGCAAGCCGAGTTATCCCATCGAGCGCACGCTGCTCACCACCGGGCTTACGGCGGCGGGCGTCGAGAGCCTGTACCGCAATCAGGCGCGGTATGAGACGCCGCACCTCTCGATTCGGTATCAGCCCACCCGGGAATCCACCTACTGGAGGACGTGAAGAAAAGCTATTCGGGAGTCATTATGAAGCAGATTGCAGTCATCACCACGGTGTATCGCTACCTCTCGCACGCGCAGCACATGGCGGACCGTTTTCTGGTGGGATACCCGCACAACGGCGAGTGGCATCGGCCCGACATGAAAGTGGTTTCGTTGTATGTCGATCAGAAGCCGCCCGGCGATCAGAGCGCCCAGCGGGCCCAGGAATTCGGTTTCCGCGTTTATCCGACGATTGCTGAAGCCCTGCGCTGCGGCGGCGACCGTCTGGCCGTCGATGCGGTCCTGATCATCGGGGAGCACGGCGACTACCCGCGCAACGAGAAAGGGCAAATCCTTTACCCGCGCTACGAGTTCTTCCAGCAGTGCGTGGAGGTGTTCGAGAAGGACGGGCGGGTTGTGCCGGTCTACAACGACAAGCACCTCTCCTATAGCTTCGAGAAGGCGAAGTGGATGGTCGAGGCCTCGAAGCGCCTGAAGTTTCCCATGCTGGCAGGGTCCTCGCTTCCCGTTACCTGGCGCCTTCCGGACCTCGAACTGCCGCTGGATTGCGAGATCGAAAGCGCTCTCATGGTGGGCGAGGGCGGCTCTGACCCGATGGATTTCCACGCGCTCGAGGCTATGCAGTGCATGGTCGAGCGGCGCAAAGGGGGCGAGACGGGCGTGAAGGCGGTCCAGATGATCGAAGGCGACGCAGTTTGGAAAGCCGGAGAAGAAGGACGCTGGTCGAAGGATATGCTCTCCTCGGCGCTTTCGCGCAGCGATACGCCGCAGGGCTTGTCTCTCGTCGACGGGCGGACACAGGACCTGGTGGGCAGCGGCCAACTGCCCAAGCTGGTGAAGAACCCGGCCGCTTATTTTATAGACTACACTGATGGCCTACAATGCACCTTGCTGATGCTCGACGGCGCGCTCAAGGATTTCAATTTCGCCGCCCGCCGGCGCGGCACGAAGGACATCGTCTCCACCCAGTTCTTCCTCTCGCCGGTTCCCAATGTCACCTATTCCGCCTGCCTGGTGAACAAGATCGAGGAGATGTTTGAGACAGGCCATGCGCCTTATCCGGTGGAGCGCACGCTGCTGGTGAGCGGGGTGCTCGAGGCTTGCCTCACCTCGCGCCTCCAGGATCATCGACGCCTGGAGACGCCGCAGCTTTCGGTGCATTATCACGCCCCCCGCGCTTCCCAGTACTGCCGGACTTGAGATGTCGGAGTACGGATCCGAAGGGCGCCATAGGCGCTTTGGAGTGCGACAGCTTGCTGCCGCTTTGCTCAGGCCAGCTTGCTGGCCGGGATTGGGAACTCTAATGAAGCAGCGCGAGCAAGCTCGCGCCCGGGGAAAAGCGGCAGCAAGCTGCCGCACTCCAAAGCAGGGCTGAAGCCCGGCAAGCGGGCCTTACTCGTCCCGGCCCAGTTATCACACAGACTCCTCTGAGGCAGGATTACAGATTGACGACCCTCATGGCTCGTTCCGGATACCGGTCCCCCGCGGTCGCCCCTTTAGGCGCCGCCTCGTTAAGGCGCGCAAGGTCGTCCGCGGTGAGCGCCACCTCGAGGGCCGCGATGTTGTCTTCCAGATGGGTGCGTCGCGTGGTGCCGGGAATCGGGACGATCTCTTCGCCTTGAGCCAGCACCCAGGCCAGAGCCAACTGCGAGGCCTTGCAGCCCTTGGTTGAAGCAAGCTGCTCGATCCGTAGCAAAAGTCCAAGGTTGCGGGTGAGGTTCTCCCCTTGAAAGCGGGGATGGTTGCGACGAAAATCCTCCGGCGCCAGATCTTCCGGGCTCTTGAATCGTCCGGTCAGGAAACCGCGGCCCAGCGGGCTGTAGGCCACAAAGGAAACGCCCAGCTCCCGGCAGGCGGGGAGAATCTCCTCCTCCGGATCACGGCTCCAGAGCGAGTATTCCGTTTGCAAAGCGGTGATGGGGTGAATGCGGTGGGCGCGGCGGAGGGTGGCGGGAGCTGCCTCGGACAGCCCCAGAAACCGTACCTTCCCCTCTTCAATCAAGCGCGCCATGGCGCCCACGGTTTCTTCGATGCGCACATTGGCGTCCACGCGATGCTGGTAATACAGGTCAATCGTCTCGACGTTCAGGCGACGCAAGCTCGCTTCGCAGGCCATGCGCACGTATTCGGGCCGGCCGTTGATTCCCAGAAAGCTGCCGCCAGCTCCACGCACATTACCGAACTTGCTGGCGAGCACAACCTCGTTTCGGCGGCCTTTGATGGCTCTTCCCACCAACTCCTCGTTATGGCCCGTCCCATAGATATCCGCGGTATCCAGGAAATTCATGCCCCGGTCGAGCGCCAAATGAATCGTCGCCACGGATTCCTCTTCGTTCCGTGGCCCGTAGAACTCCGACATTCCCATGCATCCCAGACCGATCGCAGAGACGCTGAGGGAGCTGTGCCCGAGATTTCGATAACGCATTGAGCTGTCCTCCGTAGTTTAGGAGCCGCCTTGCTTCGCTCATCACCCGGCTTCGCAATTTCAAACCAAGGCGCCCAAACTAAAGTATCATTGGGGTCGCTTCTGCTCAAGCGTTGCGCGAGCAGGAACTCGCCAATGTGCGTTTGCGTATACTCTGACAGAAACACATGGAGGATTAGCCCTATGAGCACAAGTCCCCAACCCCCGCGCCCTCCCGTTCCACCACAAGCTCCGCCTCCCCCGGTGGCGCCCCAGCCGCCGCGGTCAGGGAGCAACATTCTTGCGATTGCCCTATTGGTTTTGGCACTCATCGTTTTAGTCAGTGGCATAGTTGTATGGACCGGCTTGCGGTTTCTTTCCCACAATCTCAGCGTGCAGGTTAAGGAGAGGGGAGGGAGCCAGAAGGATGTCGCAATCAACACGCCGGTCGGTTCCATGGAAGTTCATCAGGATGTCAGCGAGGACAACTTGGATTTGCCCATTTATCCGGGCGCGATCCGAGTCAAGAACAAGGATTCAGCCACGGTAGACTTCGGTTTTGGCGGTGATGCAGGCGTGCACATCATGGCAGCCAGATTCGAAACCAGAGACTCCGTGGAAGCTGTCAGGTCGTTTTACAAGGAGCACCTGGGGAGCGCGGTCACCAAATTCACCGACCACGGCGTAACCGGAAAGAGCTCGTTCGAAATTAAGAACAAGGACCTCGATAAGGTGGTGGAGATTGAAACCGAGGGAGGTAAGACCGTGATCAAACTGGTTCGGGTCTCCGTCGGCAAGGGCGAAAGCAACTAGACGCCTCCCACGAACCAAGGTCCGCGTACTGGCGCTCCGAGTGCTTAAAGGCTCACCCCGCTTCCCTCAACGTCCGGGCAGATTCTGCCTCGCGGCAAGGCGGGCCACAGGCTGCACTCGCCAATCTGATGACGGTCCAGGAAACGTTTTTCGCGTCGCAAGCGTCCAATCATGTGAGATCAACGCGGAACTGAACAGGTTTATACCTGCACGGGTCCTCGAGTTGGGGCAAACGACTGCTTATGATCATGCGAATACCGAGGGCCCTGGACTTTGCACTGCACTCGATGGTTATCGGTGCGATGTTGTGCGCTTTCCCCCTGCTGGCGCAACAGAACCCTTCGCCCGACAATGCAACCTCGCAAGCCCAACCCAAGCCGGATGAGAAGAGTGCAACGAAGGACAACCCGCCTAGCCCGGAACAGAAGACTCCAGACGCCGCGCAGAAACCGAAGAACGACCGGCTTTTCTATGTCTTGCCGAACTACCTGACGGTTGAGAATGCAGGAAAGACTCAGCCGCTTACGACGAGGCAGAAATTCAAGTTGGTGGCCCTGGGAACCTTCGATCCGGTTGAGTACCCCTACGTGGGCATGCTGGCCGGCATCTCTCAAGCCGAAAACTCGGATCCCAGCTACGGACAGGGTTTCAAAGGCTATGCGAAACGCTATGGCGCCGGTTTTGCGGACACCACCGTTGAGAACTTCATGGTAGGCGCGGCGCTCCCCTCCCTTCTCCACGAAGACCCGCGCTACTTCCAATCCGGTAAAGGCGGATTCTGGCGCCGCGCCGGTTATGCCGCGCTGCGGATGGTTATCACGCGCACCGATTCTGGGAAAAGCCAGTTCAACTACTCCGAATGGGCGGGCAGTGCAGTGGCGGCAGCAATCTCCACCAACTATCAGCCACCGCAAGATCGGAATGCCGCGAATGCTGCTAATGTCTGGGTGACACAACTTTGGGGCGATGCGCTCTCTTTTGAGATTAAGGAATTCTGGCCTGATATTAAGCGCAAGCTACATCATAAGAACTAGCGGCGGCCCCCACTTCCCGAGGTCGGACGCCGGGATTTCCCAACCCGCCTAATTCCCCCGAAGGCTCATTCCTGCCCGGCAATCTGGTATCATCTCCCTTGTCGGGGCACTCAATACATTCAGGGAGGTCCTATGGGATTTCGGCAGCGTGTGGCCCTTGTAACGGGTGGAACAGGGGCTCTGGGCAGTGCAGTGGCGCTGAATTTGCTCAAATCCGGCGCCCGTGTTGCGGTCACTTATCGCTCTGACCGGGAGTGGGCTTCCCTGGAAGGCCGGGCAGGCGAACTCCGCCCACACCTCACCGGCGCGCAAGTGGATTTGGGGCAGGCCCAGGATGTGGAACGCCTGGTGGAGGGCCTTCTGGCGAACTGGCAGCGCATCGATTACCTGGTGGCGGTGGCCGGTGGCTTTGCGGCCGGAAAGAGCTTCGAGACCGATGAAGAGACCTGGGATCACATGCTGACATTGAACCTGCGATCTCTCATCTCCTGCTTACGCTCCGTCGTCCCGGTCATGATTCGCCAGAACTTCGGCAGAATCGTGACCGTCTCGAGCGGGTCGATCCTGCGTGGTGGAGGCGCCGGCATCGCTGCCTATGCCGTCTCGAAAGGGGCGGTTCGCCAGCTTAGCGAAATCCTCGCGGATGAGCTGAAGGGCTACGATATTCACGTGCACTGTATCCTGCCGGGAACCATGGATACGGAGGCCAATCGCCTCGCCATGCCCAAAGCGGACTTCTCCAAGTGGGTGAGGACCGAAGAGGTGGCCGGTGTTGTCCGCTTTCTCCTAAGCGACGACGCTGGCCCCGTGCGCTCCGCCGTCGTGCCCGTGCTGGGCTCGACATAGCGTCGTGCTTCATTTCGGATTGAAAACTTGGTCAGAGGCCGGTATAATGGGGGTTTGCACTGTTGCGAGGAGTTTCATGAAAAACGCTATTCACCCCAACTATCACCCTGTGACCGTGGTCTGCGCCTGCGGCTACACGTTCAAGACCCGTTCGACTTTTAAAAGCGATGTGTTGCACCTGGAAATCTGTTCTCATTGCCATCCGTTCTTTACCGGCAAGCAGAAGATAATGGACAGTGCGGGCCGCGTGGAACGCTTCCAGCGCAAGTACGCGGACTTTAGGAAGGCCGCCGCCGCAACCGCCGAAGCGAAGGCGGCGGCGTCGAGCAAGTAGGACATCCTAGTCTCGCTTTGTCGCCTCGAACCAGGTAGCGCGGACCCCCGATTTTGGGGTCCGCGGTTTTTTTTCGGCCCCTTGGACAAGCCCCGAGCCCAAGGCAGGAATCGGACTCCACACCATGCCGGATGCGTACATCACTAAGCCGAAAGTCTACGTCGTCGGGCGCCAAGCCGTCGTCCCCGAGGAAGTAGCGCGATTTCTGCAAGACGAAGGCTTGGTGTTCACTACTGACGCGCCGGCCCCGGCCGAAATGCTTTCCGAAATCGCCGGGCGCACCTGCTACATGTCCTTCGGCAAAGGGCGGAAATCCAACCAGGAATATGTTGAGAACATCCTGAGCTCGAAACACGGTAGCGTGCTCGAGCACGCCGTGTGGTGCCTGCTGATTACCGGCGTAAGCCGCGCTCTCACTCACGAACTGGTTCGCCACCGGGCAGGTTTCAGCTACTCGCAACTCTCACAGCGTTACGTGGACGAGAGCGAGGCCGCCTATGTGGTCCCACCGCTTTATCAGGAAGACGCCGAGTTGCGCCGGAAATGGCAGGAGACCATCGAGGTCATCCGCAAAGCCTACCTCGAGCTTGGCGAAGCGACCGCCCAATACGTTCAGCAGAAGCATCCGGAAATGGCCCCGCGCGACCGTCGCAAGTGGGCTCGCCAGGCGGCGAGGTCTATTCTTCCCAATGCCTGTGAGACCAAGATCTTCGTCACCGGTAACAGCCGCGCGTGGCGGCACTTCATGGAACTTCGCGGCAGCCCGCACGCCGATACTGAAATTCGCCTGCTGGCCATCGAGATTTGCCGCCTCCTCAAGCAGGAAAGCCCCAACATCTTTCGCGACGTCGAAATCGTCGCCGAACCGGACGGCATGCCCGCCGTGCGCGTCACCCACTCCAAAGTGTAACGAGAGGCGACAAGCCTCGCGTTTTCATTCCTAGCTTCGCTCAGAATGACAAGCGAAGGGCTCAGGATGACATGCGGGTCAGACTCTCCCCAGAACCTCATCCACCGCTTCTTCCAAGACCCCTATGGACTCTAGCAGCGCGTCCTCAGGGATACTCAGGGGAGGAGCGATCTTGATGCACTCTCCTGACGCACCTACAGGCGCAAACATCAGCAGCCCTTTTTGCAGGCAGGCGATGTTGATCTTCAACGCCAGTTCGGGGTCGGGAGTTTTCGTTCCCGGCTTGACCACTTGAATCCCCGCCACCAATCCTTTGCCTTGCAGGCACCCCAGGACTTGCGGATGCTTCTGCTGAATGCGCCTTAACTCCGGCATGAGGATCTCGCCCAATCGCGCCGCTCGCTCCGCCAGCCTTTCCTTCTGAATGAGCTCGAGGCTGGCAATTGCCGCGGCCACCGGCAACGGCGACCCGGAATGCGTGGAGGTCATCGAGCCGGGAGGATATAGCCCCATGATGTCTTCCCTTCCGATGACAGCGGAGAGTGGCAGTGAGGATGAAATGCCTTTGCCGCAAGCGATCAAGTCCGGCCGCACACCATAATGTTCGTACCCGAACATCTTCCCCGTGCGCCCGAACCCTGCCTGCACTTCGTCGTAGCACATCACAATGTCGTGCTCGCGGCAGAGTTTCTCCAGCTTCTGCGCGTATTCCACCGGCAGGAAATCCGGCCCGCCGCCTTGGTAGGTCTCCGTCATCACGCCGGCAATGGCTCGAGGCTGCACGCCTTTTTCCCGCAGCGTTTTCAGGAACAGGTCGAACGAAGTGTTTTCATTCTTGTAGCCATCGGGAAACGGCACTTGCACGAAGCTCGGGTCGCGGTCCACCATCCACTGCTTTTGCTTCTCCATGCCGCCGGCTAGTTGGGCGCCCATGGTGCGTCCGTGAAAGGCGTAGTCGAAAGTCACGAAATACTTCTTGTAGGGCCCGTGTTTTTTCAGGCCATAGGTCTTCGACAGCTTGATGCAGTTCTCAGTCGCCTCGCTGCCGGTGCTCATCAGAAAGACGCGGTACCTCTCGGGATCAGGCGAAACGGCGCGGAGCATTTCCGTCAGCCGCGCGCGCCGCTCGTGCACAAACACGTAAGAAGCCAGCAGCCCGTGGTCGATCACTTCCCTCAACGCCGCGCGGACCTCCTCGCGTCCGTGCCCGGCGTTGGTAATGAGTACGCCGGACGACCAGTCAATCCAGCGGTTGCCCCACGGGTCACTGACGATGAAGTCTTCCGCCTTGTCCCACACGACGGGCGGCTGCCCGGCCATGGAGCGCGGCTCCGATTGACTCAGCGATTCGAAAATGGGTAGCGACTCGGGCACCGGCAGCTTGGTTTTAATGCGGCGGTACTTCGTCTCCACCGCGGGCACTTCCACAGGTGTTAAATCGTAGACAGCCATGTTTCTCCTTCGACCAGCTCTCTTGTCTGAAATCTGAAATCTGAGATTTGAAAGCGACCACAACCCGCCGTGGATTCCCGACTTCGCGGGAATGACGGGTCGTTGCCTGCTATTCCACGTGCGGGCGTTCACCGTAAACGATGCGGACGGGCGCCGCACCTTGAGTGATGGACTTGCGCGCAGCCTCCACCACCAACTCGTTGATGGAGCTATTGGCGGGCGTGGCAATCAGGCCCCGCGCATCCACCTCGCGCAGGAATTGCCTGCGGCGCTCCAAGGCCGCCTCGGGCGCCAAACCCGCCGTCTCATTGGCCATGCGTTGGACGCTCTCTGTGATGCCCGCCACGGATTCGTACCCGTAACCGATCGGTTTATAGCCCGGGCCTTCCCAGGCGACAAATCGAAAGAAATCAGGACTAACGTAGTTGTATTTCGATCCTCCCGGGCCGATGCCTTCGAGATAGGAGTAGGCCACACCCCGGTTGTGATCGTCGTGAAAGATGAGTCCCGTCTGGCCCCGCCCTTCGCAGTACATGATCAGCCCCTGGTCGTTGCTGCCCGCCGCAGCATCAGGGTAGCCCAGGCCGTTGACGACGGAGAGCAGGGCCCCGTTCTCCCAGGTTACGCGCCCATGCGACCACATGAAAGCTTCGTTCCCGTTGGGAAATTTCCCTTTGATACCCTGAACGGAAACTTCCACCGGCTTCAGCCCGGTAATGAAGTAAACCAGGTCAACATAATGACAGCCGATATAAGTGAAAGGGTCTGTGTTATTCCAGGTAAACCAGTTCTGAAAATTCGAGTGGCGATAATAGTAGGGCTCGATCAGCTTGGCCTCGCCCATAACGAATGCCCCGAACTGTCCCAGCCCATAGCTCCGCCTTGCCACGAGCGATCGGCGATCAAACCGTTTGTGATATTCAATGCCTACCAGGCGTCCCTTGTCGGCAGCTAACTTCTCGATTTCGACCGCCTGTTCGTGTTTCAAAACCAGCGGTTTTACGCACAGCACGTTCTGATCGCAATGCAGGGCGTGCCGTACCACCTCGTTGTGAAGATGATCGGGCATCGCCACCACCACCATGTTGCCCGGCGCCATCGCCGCCACGACTTCCTTGTAAAGCTCGGGGAACTTCTTCTCCGGCGGTTCTCCCAACGATGGATGCGGCGTGAAATCCTGCCCTGGAAAAGCTTCCTTGAAATCTCCGCTCTCCGCCAAGGCCTTCAAGGGAGCACTATCCAGGGCGCAGATATCGATCTTGCGGACGACGCCCGTTCTTTGCAGTTGATATAAGGACGGAAGGAGTAAATCAAACGTGATCATTCCCCCGCCTACGATCGTGACATCAAGACTATTACCGGATTGTGGAGTCACGGGCTCCTCCTGTGATTGGCCGTAAGCTCAATGACAATCCACTAGACTACCATGGGGAGAGGGAAGACTCCACTCACAGTTTGCGCTTGTGGCGCCCGGTTCGGTGCGTCAATAGCGCCATGCGGCCTAAGCGGCGGCCACCGATTGCGCTCAAGGTCAGCGGGGTGTATATTCGAGGCGGCTTTGAGACTCCCGCCAGGGGAACTGCCTTGGTCAACCGCAACATGCGCCGGCGTGCCCCTATTCTCGCGCTGCTTATGCTTGCGGCCCTTCCGTGCCTTGAGGCACAGGTACCCGAGTC
>Ga0181520_10013749_pt1 | contig 10150 bp, 10 predicted proteins | sample PEATcosm2014_Bin_29_FD_132451 | JGI IMG/M metagenome (GOLD analysis project Ga0181520, IMG submission 132451) | Peatland microbial communities from MTU Mesocosm Facility, Houghton, MI, USA - PEATcosm2014_Bin02_30_metaG | ecosystem: Environmental > Terrestrial > Soil > Wetlands > Peat | place... | reverse complement strand
GCTACACCAAGGCCACTGAAATCTTCAGCGGGCTGCCACGGCCTTTGGCCAACAACACGGTAAGACTTGTTGTGCCGTACCAGGATGCGGTGGTGCTGCTGCTGGAGTAAGGAGACCAGACTGATTGGTGGGCCGGGGTTTCAGCCCTGGCGTTAAATGTGAGCAAGAAAAGGAATTGGCTATCCAGTGCGCTTGCGCATAGGATAGCCAATCGCTTTTCTTCGTCTGACGGGCAGCTCAGCATTCGCTACCTTCACACCTGCATCACTTCCACTTCCTTCTTGTGCGAGAGCTCTTCCATGCGGCGAATCTCTTCGTCGGTCATTTTCTGGACTTCTTCCAGGGCGCGCTTTTCCTCGTCCTCGCTGATCTTCTTGTCTTTAGCCAGCTTCTTGAGGGCGTCGTTGCCGTCTCGGCGCACGTTGCGGACCGCCGTGCGGTGCTCTTCGAGCACTTTGTTGAGATGCTTGCAGACGTCGCGCCGCCGCTCTTCGGTCATAGGCGGAACCGGCACGCGCAACACCTTGCCGTCGGAGATGGGGTTTAGGCCCAGGTCGGCGGTGCGTAATGATTTCTCGATCTCCTTGATCACGCTGGGGTCCCAGGGAGCGATTACGATCAGTTGCGCTTCCGGCGTCGACACCTGCGCCAGTTGGCTGATAGGGGTTTGCGTGCCGTAGTAGTCCACCTTGACCTGGTCGAGCATGTGCACGCTGGCCCGGCCTGTGCGCGTGGAGGCCAGGTTGGCCTGAAAGGTTGCCACGGCGCCGTCCATGCGCCGCCGCAGGTCGGCATTGAGATCCTTGAGCGCCGGAATCCCGGCCATTATCGAGACTGCCATCTTTCTCCTCACTCCGTCCAAAACACTATATTAGCGAATTCCGCAAGGCGCAAAGGCCCGGTGCGGGGAACGGGGCGGCAAGACCGGTTGCGGCCGTGGGTGTCTGACAGGCGCTGCGCGCATTCTTGCCCCGATGTTGGCTGTAGCGTGCTGCCGGTCGTGCGCATGCAAGGACGCGCTGAAAGGTCAGGCCAGGGCAATCGAATTTGGATTTTGTTTGGAACAAGACGCTCAAATCGCTAAGAATGCAGGTTCAATGTGCTTTGTAACAGGGCACGACTTCAGTCGTGCCGATCAATCCGCTAAAAAAAGATTGGCCTTTAGGCCCTGCGGGAAGCTTTTTGTTGCTCATTTTCCATATGGTAGTGTCGCCATAAAGAAATGAACTGCTTGGAAATGCGCATTGCGGGGGCTAAAGCCCTGCGGTTTTGGGGGCAACTACGGCACGACTGAAGTCGTGCCCTGTTACAAAGCCCTTCTTCCCGACCGTGTTCGGAATCGGAACCTTTCACTTCAAACCGCATTTCAAATGCGATTGCCCGGAGGGTCAGGCAGCTTGCAGTTCCAGAATGATTGCGGCGCCCTGGGGTTCAAGATTCACGGCCGAGGCGTGGCCGTTGTTGTCGCGAAGGATGGTTGCGCAGAAGCTTAGTCCCAGGCCGGCAGTCTCTCCATTTGTCTGGGCGGGAACAAAGGGGTCGAAGGCGCGCTCGGGATGGAGGAAGCCAGGTCCTGAATGAGCGACGAGGATCTGGATGTGGCCACCCTCGGCAGTGGCCTCAATGCGCACCGATCTTTCGTTTGAGTCCGGGCGGGAATGCCCCTGCGCGTCCACCGCATCCATGGAAAATTGGAGGCAATGGAGAATAGCCTGGCGCAGTTGCTGCGCCTGGCACAGGACCCTGGGCAGCGCGGGCGCGATGTGAACTTGGAACTCGATGGAGCGATGCAGAAACTCAGAACGGTGCAGCTCTTCCAGGTCGGCCAGGAGTTCGGCAACCGACACCGCAGCAAACTGGTCCCCCTGCGTGTAGGCGACTCGGGAGAGGCTTTCAAGCGTGGTGCGCATGCGCCGTGCTTCGTTCAGGATGGCTTCAATGCCGCGGCGCTCCTGGGGGTCCAATGAGGTGTTCTCTTCGAGAAGGGAGGCGTATCCCAGAATGACCGTAAGCGGATTATTCAGCTGATGGGTGACGTTGCCGGCCAACTGGCCCAAGCCGGAGAACTTCTCGGCATCAATGAGTTTTTCAAGCATCATGGTCTGGCCGCGCACCGATTGGAGGCGCACGGTAAGCAATTCAATAGGCAGCAGATCGTCAGCGCGCAGCGGCTGGCCAGGGTTGCGCATGGCGGCCAGCAGCAAGGCGCCCTCGGTTGAGGAACGGCCATTCATGGGCACGGCCAAAGCCGAAGTGAAGTGCAGCCGGTCCAGGTCGTCACCCGGTTCGAGCCACGGCTTGAGGTCGAGATTGACGGTTTGACTGCGTCCCAGGGCGTGCGATGCAGAGGCGGGCACGAGAAACTGCTGGGTGGGAACCCGCGCGGCCAGGGCATTGAGGGCAGCGACGATGGCCTCGCCCAGCCCGGCTGCGCCCGCAACGCGCAAACTGCCCGCACTCTGCAGCAGGAGCGCGGCTTGGGCAAAGCGGCTGTGATCCACCACGGTCCGGCAGATTTCGGATGCCTGCCGGTCGAAGTCCTCGACCCGGTGCCGGGAGAGAACGAGATTGGAATAGGCCTCCAACTCGAGGCGTGCGTGGCGCTCGCGTTCCTGGGCCGCTTTGTTGATGTCCAACTGATCTTCCAGAACGAGCAGAATCATGCCCAGCGCGGCAATCACTTTGCCCATGGCGTTGAAGCGGGCCAGATCGACGGTCAGCTCAGGACGATGAACAACGGCCGGAAAGATAAATAAGATGGAAAGCGACCAGGCCAAAAAGCCCGCGACGCTCAGCACCACTCCAGGAGAGAAGCGGCGGAAGACAAAAATCACCAGGATCGCGGTAACGATATGGGTGCTGGAGAGGACGGAACTCAGCGCCCAGAGAGGTCCCTGGGTAAAGCAGAGCCAAAGAGCGATTGCTCCCGCGGTACCGCACACTCCGCCGCCCAGCCAGGTAGGCGTGCTCGCGTCGTTCATCCCCCAGAGAAAGCCCACGATGACCGAGAGCAGCCCCAGTGCCGGGAAGATGAGAGAGACATGCCCCAGAGGCGGAACGCCATGGAATACGCCCTCGATCAGGAGGGAATAAATCACCAGCGGGATGGCGAAGGGGATAACGAATAGAATCTGCAGATTCCCGACGCGAAAGCGCATAGGGGAGAGGGAGGCGAGGAAGAGGGCCGAACTGATCTGGGCGGAGGTGATTCCAGCCGCTGCCATCCAAGGATGGAAGCCGTGGGAGAAATCCCACATCCCCAGCCTGTAGGAAAGGAACATCCGGATCAGCGCAAAAAGGAACCCCAGGAACCAGAGCAGCGTGCGAGTGTCGCGGAAACGCAGATACATGTGCCCGAAGCCGGGCAGCAGCACCGCTGTAATGATGAGCGCGACAACCTGGTAAGGATCGGCCATGGAACGAGTGAATCTCCTGCAATCTCTTTTTGGCCCTTATCGACCATTTCGCATGAGCGTTGAACCGGTTCTGACGTGGTTCAACGCCGGTCCTTTATGCTCTCAATCATGAGCCAACCGCCGGCGGGCAAGCAGACACCCCTGTCCGCGCCTTGATTCTGGAACCACCCGGCGCCGAAGTCCATGCGTCTAAGGTTGTAGACGGGGAGTGCGAACGCAGTTCGCGGACGACATTGCTCAGTAGAGCCACCGGCGGGAGATTGCCAATTGGGAAAATGCAGGGAGATGAAAGTGCGAAAGGGATGGTGCATGGCGGCGTTGCTGGCCTCGGGACTTAGCCTGGCGGCTTCAGCCCAGAGTAAAGACAGCTTTACGCCCATGGCCTTGGATTCGGGCTTCGGGCATATGGATATTTCCGAGCCGTCCATTCCTCCGGAGCAGATTATCAAGGAGTTTGCCGCCAAGGAGAGTGAGTTCCGGCAGGCTCTAAACAACTACACCTACCGCCGCATAGCCCGCGTGCAGACCCTCAACGACGACAACAAGGTCGATGGAGAGTGGTATGAAGTGGACGACGTGATCTTCGACTCTACCGGACGGCGCATGGAGAAGGTGGTTTTTGCCCCCGAAAACACACTGCAGCGTGTGCAGATGTCACCCAGCGACCTCCAGGACATTCAGCACGGCTATCCTTTTGTGCTTACCAGCGAAGACATTGTGCAGTACGACGTGAAATACGTGGGCCGGCAGAAGGTGGATGAGGTGGACTGCTATGTATTTGACGTGAGTCCCAAGACGATTGTGAAGGGCAAGCGCTATCTGCTGGGGCGGATCTGGGTGGACGTAACCGACCTGCAGATCGTGGTGACCAACGGCCGCATGGTTCCCGACGACACGCGCAAGAACAACGAGGATCTGCATCCGCCCTTCATGACGTGGCGGCAGCAGGTGGACGGCCACTACTGGTTCCCGGTCTATACCAAGGGCGAAGGGATATTGCACTTCAGCGGCGGCAATGGCTACATGGGCGAGGATGTGCACATTCGCGACACAGTAAAATACTCCGACTACAAGCGCTTCGGGTCGACGACCAAGATTATTTACGAGGGGCAGGATATTACGAGTCCCGCCGCCAAGCCGGACGACAAGTCGAAAAAATAAGGTCTAAGAAACAGAGAGCCGGTGCATCATGGCGCGTGAAGTCTTCAACTACCATTTGCGCCTTTGCGATCAAACGATACACGTGAACTCCTATCAGTATTCCCTGTTTCCTGCACCTTACGTGAATTGATGGTTCCGCAGGCCCTCACTTCTTCGCGCTGGCGCAGGTGAAGTTTGCAGCATCGCTGGTGTCGCCGCTGCCCTTGTACTTCGCCACTTGCGGATAGGCGCACATGGGCCGCGTCATCAGCACATGCGCCGCAGGTCCAAGCTGGTCAAGCTTTGCCGCCACCATGTGGTCCGGCGCCTCGTCCTTCTCCACCCAGTTTTCCAAGGCCAGGTAGATATCGTGCTGCGCATCGTCGGGGAAGGCCGTCTGCGGCATTCCCCACTGGCCAAAGATCGAAGCGCCCGGACCAAGGAAGCAATGTTGCATTCCCGGAATCATGAAGAGCCGCACCGAGGCATCGGTCTCCTTGACGCCTGTAGTTTTCCGCACCTCGTTGTAGTAGTTAATCGTGTTCAGCGCGGCGATGGCCGGGTCGTTCCAGCCGTGATAGAGGATCAGCTTGCCGCCGCGCGCGAGGAAGGGCTTCAGGTTGGGATCGGTAGCGTCGAGCGCATGCGCGGTCTTCTCCATCGCGAGCTTGATCGCATCGTCCACATCGGCCCTCTTGTAGTCCCAATCCGGTTTCTCGTAAACGAAGTCCTTGAAGTATCCCACGGCAAACCCGTACATGTAGCTCTGTTCGGGAGCGGGGCCGGTGATCCAGGGGATCCATCCGGCGGGTCCGTCTTCTGAGCCGGGTAGATAGCCGGGAAAGATCAGCTTGCCCTTCGAGTCGCGGCCGCCTGCATATAACAACTCCAATGAGTGGGCCTGCCGGGCGGTCAAGCACTGGTCGGTCTCCACGCCCTTGCAAACCATCGTGGCTGGCTTGAATTGGCAATTTCGCGGATCGCCGATTACGCCATCGGTTACTCCATCGGCGCTGTCGCATGCAGCCATTGCGGCGGCTTGAATGGCGGGCACCTTCGCGGCCGGAATGTAATCCGCGCGGTCGGCAAGAAGCGCCTTCGCGTTATAGAGAGCGTTTCCGATCAGATGGGTCCAGTAGTTGGCCGGAGCGCCGGCGACGATGCCGTCGTAGTCCGCGGGAAAGCGCTGTGCCTCCATCAAGGCTTCGCGTCCGCCGTCGGAACAACTGACGAAGTAATGATGTCCGGCCGGCTTTGCGTAATAGGCCTCGACAATTGCTTTCGATTTCAAGGTCATCTCGTGAATGGAGCGGTAGCCGAAATCAATCACCTTCTCGGGGTGCCCCAGTGCCCAGTTCGGATCAAAACCCGTGTCTTTATGCCCTGTATCCGTACCGCCGCTGGCATAACCCTGAGCCACCGCGACCGCCAGTCCGCTGTAGTCGATGGCGCCGGCAAAGCCGCCGTTCCCCTGGCCGCGGAACTTTCCGTTCCAGCCCTTGGCGGGCATCCAGACTTCGATGGGGATGGCTGAGTCGGCCACCGGCGTATCCAATACAGTTACCCGGCAAAAGGCGGGCAGGCCGCCGTAGAGGGTTTTCTGCTCTGGAGTAAGCTGGCCACCGTCCGGCGGCACGAAAGCGCCCGCTTGGACGAATTGAGCGGAGATGATCTTCGCAGTTGGCAGTGAAAGGCTCGCGAGATTCGCGCAGGCGTCGTCACGCACAGGTGCCTGCTCAGGCCAGGCAACGGAAACGGAAAGCAAGCAGATTACAGCGATCGCTGCGCCCTTAAGCATAGGTGTCCCTTCCATGAATACAACGCACTATGTGTAATTGACTCGCCTTCGGTTGCGCAATGCCGGAAGGCCGGTGTTACATGTTGATTCTTGTCAATAGAAGAGATACTTCCGCCAGCGGTCATCGCCTCGGCCCAACATGCGCATGATTTGGCGGCTGGTGTGCAGCGAGAAGGGCCGCGGTTCGCGGAGCAGCACCATGTCGTCGATTTCGTGGAGCATGCGGTTGCCTTTGCGGCGATTGCATGAGTGGCAGCAGGCCACCAAGTTTTCCCAAGTGGAGTTGCCGCCCCGTGAGCGGGGAATGACGTGGTCGAGGGTAAGCTCGCCCGAGGGAAGCACCTCGCCGCAATACTGGCAAGCGTTGCGGTCGCGCAGCAGGATATTTTTGCGCGAGAGGGCGCGGGTCTGGTAAGGAATGCGGCGATACTCCAAGAGGCGGATGACCGAGGGCATGGCGATACGGCTGCGTTGGGCATGGAGGGTCATGCCGTGCTCCTCCTCAGTGCGCGCAACCCCCTTGAGCACCAGCACCAGCGCGCGGCGGGCGCCGCAAATGTTGATGGGCTCGTATGACGCGTTCAGCACCAGCACCGGCATTTGCAGAATCAGGCTGGACTGCGCGGCCAGTTGCTCTCTTGATTCGCCGCCCGACGCGGCGGCTCTGGCAATGGATTTTTGCTTGCGTGCATGAATCATGGCTTTTCCCAGCGACATCTCTTATCCCCTCGTCAAAAAGATGATTGGTGATGCGATGAATTGACGCCTGCTTCCTGATAAATGCTGGCCAGCGCGTTGCTGGACAAGCCCGGGTTGTCTTCCGGATTCATGGCTACAGAATCAAAACGGGTCTCGTACATGCGGCGCGCGCGTGCCAAGGTGGCCACCCACACCGATTCGGCTCCGGACTGGACCAAGGCCTGGGCCGCGGCGCGCGCTGTTGCGCCGGTGGTAAGGATGTCGTCGATAAGCAGAACATGCTTGTGTGCAACCGCTGACGGATTGGATACGGTGAATGCGCCGCGCACGTTGATGCGCCGCTGATGGGGCGTGAGGCCGGCCTGGCTTTCAGTGGCCTTGAGCCGTATCAGCGTGCTGGAGGCCAAAGAAAGCTGCCAATGGGGATGGCTCTGGCGCATAAATCCAAGCGCCTGCACGGCCAGCGACCGCGCCTGGTTGAAGCCGCGCTCAGAAAACTTGCGCCGATGCAATGGCACCGGAACCACCAGCATTTCAGGCGGAGCTTCAGGAGCCAATTGGGCAATGGCGGCGGCCAGCATGCGTCCCAACTCGCGAGCCACGGGATGTAGGCGGTCGTATTTGAGGGCGTGGATGGCTGCCTTCATGCGGCCCTGATACAGGCCGTATGCAACCGCGCGCGTGAAGGGCGGCGGTGTCATGCGGCAGGCTCGGCACAAAGAAGGGCCAGTCGCGGCCGGTTCCAGCGTATCGCCGCAGCAGGCGCACGCGGGACCGCTGAGGGCAGGAAACTCCGTCCAGCAGACAGCACAAATTGGCGCGTAGGAAAAGTGCGGCAGAGGGGAGCCGCAGAGAGTGCATGAACTGGGGAGAAGGGCACAACCTACCGCGTCCATGGGACTTCGGAGCACGCGGGCCACGGCACGCCAACGGGAAGTCTCAGATGGTGGAACGTCGAACGTCAGTGAACCGGAGTCCCTGCGGAAGACGCACCTCACTTTGAGGCGGCGCAACCTAACCAGTCACATCGCCCTGCGGCAAGTATACCGGTATTCGCTTCCGCCTTCCACAGCAACCGCGGGTTACGCGGCCATCTTCATGAATTTCAGATTACTTTTAGGGGCCTGCGGTCTCAATCGGAATTCTTTGACTCCCGCTCCGCCAATGCTTGCGCCTGCGCCCTGCTGTGGTGCCCCCGGGCTATTCTTCACAACTTTGGATCCGGAAAGTAATTCCTCCTGGGCCAAAGCTCCATTCATTTGTTAGCGTGTACGGCACGATTGAAGTCGTGCCCATTCAAAACTCGGTCGCCAGTTCTTGTGCGAAAAAAACACTAGCTATTCTTGCGGCTACCGAAATAAACCAGTGCGCCCCCACAAAGGATGCATGCTGCTCCAAGAAGAGGCGGCACTGGAATCGAATGATGTTCTGTTCTCTCAATTTGCAGCGGACCGAGGTCTACGGCCTTCTTCTGGCTTGTGAACGAGAAGCCTCCGTAAACCAGGGCTGCGATTCCGGCAAGTATTAGTACAAGTCCGGCAATTTTCATTTCAAGGTTCCTATCTTCATCAAATTTGAGCTACGAAGCTCCATTCCGGGCAACTAACCAAGTCAATAAATAACTACTAAGTTGAATGAATCTCAAAGCTTGCGCTGGAGGTTACACTCACTTCCGAAGTTAGCTATCTTCCCTATTGTTTGTGGCTGACGGGGCGGGGATGTTCGGATTCCATCTTCTTCTTGTCAATTTCTTCCTTGGCTTTGTCGTGTACATCCCGCGCAGTATCTTTGACGTTACCCCAGGCCTTTTCAACCTTGCCCTTTATCTGTTGAGCGGCACCCTCGACTTGCGCGTTTGTGTCGCCTGTCCATTCGCCAACCTGGCGCTTTGCGCGCCCCGCTACGTCATCAACCGTGCCTTTCACTCTATCCTTATCCATGGTTCCTCCTTTGTGGATCTAAATCAATGGAATTGTTTTCTTCAAGCGGAGCCGGATTGGGATTCCGGATGAAGCAGTTCTTCGCGATTCTCAGGTCAATGGTCTGCGCCCCGAAACAAGCTGAAGAATCAGCACGACCAGCGCCAGCACCAGCAGTATGTGGATGAATCCACCTAACGTGTAGCTGCTCACTAGACCAAGCAGCCACAGAACCAGGAGGATTACAAATATCGTCCAAAGCATGCGCTTCACCTCCGCCCGGGATGGTTTCTCGCTTCCTGACACGCTTGGACGCCGCGCTGTTCGTTGATGGTTGTTCCTTTTTCTGACTATTGGAAATGTGTAGGTCAATTGCGATCACTTGAATCTTTGACCGGCTAACCAATCTACGGGATCGGGCAACAAACGCGCGATCTCATCGTTAGCTTCATTTCTCGGCGCGGTTGGCAGGCGCACGAGCCTGACGTTCGGTCCAACCTGTCTTGATCTTTTCGTATGTGGCCTGCATCTCATCCAATTCAAGGTCGCTTAGTCTCTCAATATCGATCATTTGATTGCGAGCCTTGTCCATGGCCCGGATCAACTCATTCAGCTTCAGATGGATCGCGCGCGCATCGCGATTCTGGGTGTTCTGGATGAGGAACACGACGAGGAATGTTGCAATGCCTGTTCCCGTGTTAATCGCCTGTGCCCAGGTTGCCGAAAAGTGAAAAATCGGTCCCGTTGCGGCCCACACCAAGACGACGAGGCCCGCACCCGCAAATGCCCACGTCGATCCGAGCCAGCCGCTGGCTACCGCGGCGAAGCGTCCGAAGTGGTCGTGTACTGTCCTGGGTGGCACCTCAATTGTTTGTTTATCCATCTATAGTCCCTCCATAGTCTAGGTACCACTTGACCGTACAGCTGCGTTCTTAGGTCAGTCTGTCGCAATCGGACCACACACCGCAAAACCCGCGGAGGCAGCGCCGAAGGAAATGCGCTGCCCGCTACGAGGGACTCTGATTGTTGCGGGTTGGCTGATGATTCTTAATTGTCTGCGTGATGGCGGAAGCACACGTGTCCTCGACGTCCGCTGGAGGATGGGCAATCCATCACGGATCGGGGCATTTCCAGGGATGGATTACATTCCCGCGGGGAGCATCTCCCACGCCGTCAAT
>Ga0181520_10013748_pt1 | contig 10151 bp, 11 predicted proteins | sample PEATcosm2014_Bin_29_FD_132451 | JGI IMG/M metagenome (GOLD analysis project Ga0181520, IMG submission 132451) | Peatland microbial communities from MTU Mesocosm Facility, Houghton, MI, USA - PEATcosm2014_Bin02_30_metaG | ecosystem: Environmental > Terrestrial > Soil > Wetlands > Peat | place... | reverse complement strand
GCCTCAACGCGCCCCACAAAATCCGTCGCGAAGAAATCCGCCTCTCCCGCAAACAAGCACAAGCCCCTCAAGCAGGAGCGTGCCCGTTGAGCGCGAATCTCATCCTGACAGCCAGCCGCTTCGTGTCAGGGCCCGGCTTCACTCGCACCGAGAGAGATAATAAAGACGACCCGGCTGCTGCACCTGCGTTCTTTAAAGGGACACGCCTTCAGCAGTGCCATAACTCCTGTAAGCTGACTCGATCCTTAGCCCCTGCGTCTCTAATCCGGCGCGCCATCGCTGGCTTTCTCAAAAATTCGCCCTTCGAGGCAGCACGCCTTCAGCCGTGCCGAGTCTGCTGGTTCCCTAAAGGGCCACAGCTCCAAAGCTTGCGGAAAATCCAGCCCCCACAACGCCCACAACTCACCGCAAACCCAACCCAGCGAAGGCCAGGTTCACCCCACAGCAAGAAGCAAACTCCCCTGCGTCCCCAATATCAACATGACGCTATTCCCGGTTCATCCCAAAGTACTGCCGAACACCATTTTGAAAAAGGCGCAGTCTCAACTTCATCCATCCCGGCCTTTCCGCAAGCGGTTCAGCCACGCCATACTCCCCCCACCCGCACCAAAGCCTCAACCCCCCCCGCGAATTTCGCCGCAAATGCCATAAGAAAGATCGCCCTCCTCTGCATGCCGCTCTTCCTCCTCCCTCAACCCGCCATCCCTCAGGCCCCGGCAGGTTCTCCTCCCGCGTCGGAGCAAACCCCCACCTTCCACGTCAAGGTCCGCCTCGTCAACGTCTTCGTCAACGTCACCGACCCCTTCGGTTACCCCATCGGCGGCCTCACCCAGGACGACTTCACCCTCACCGAAGACGGCGTCCCGCAGAAGATCTCCTACTTCGAGCGCCAGACCGACATGCCCCTCTCCCTCGTCCTCGCCATCGATACCAGCGGCTCCGTCCGCAAAGACCTCGACATCGAAGTCCACGCCGCTCGCGACTTCCTCCATGCCCTTCTCCGCCCTAATGACCGCCTCGACCTCATCGACTTCAACTCCTCTGTCCGCGAGGTCGTCCCCTTCACCGCCGACCTCCACCGCCTCGATTCCGGCCTCGATAACCTCGACTTCGGCCCCGCCACCGCCCTTTACGACGCCATCTACCTCTCCTCCCAGAACCTTGCCTCTCGCTCCGGCCGCAAAGTCCTCGTCCTCGTCTCCGACGGCGGCAACACCGTCAAAGGCACCGACTACACCCAGGCCCTCGATCAGGCCATTCGCGACGAAGTCATGGTCTACAGCCTCATCGACCTCCCCATCCTCAACGACGCCGGCCGCGACACCGGCGGCGAACACGCCCTCATCACCCTCTCCCAGGAGACCGGCGGCAAGTACTACTACGCCGAGTTCGGGGACATCTCCAAAGCCTTCCGAAAGATCTCCGAGGACCTCCGAACGCAATACCTCATCGGCTATTACCCCGCTCAGCGCCGCAGCCAGACCGACTTCCGCCGCATTCAGGTGACCCTCAAATCAACGGCCAACCGTGGCTTCACCCTTCGCTACCGCCCTGGTTACTACGCTCCGCCCTCCCTGCCCCTCGATCAGTAACTCAACCGCGATAAATTGCCCCAAAACGCCTCAGCCCGTTGTTATGATCATTGGCAACCTTTAATGCTGTCAGATTCGGAGCTTCGCGAACGTCTCGGCCCGCTCGGCCCCCTGCAGGATCCCGACCCGCCATCCCGCCCCGTCGCCCTCTTCGCTGCTCTCATCGTCCTCCTGCTCCTCTTCTGGGGCGGCAGCATCGCCCTCATCCTCCATTTGGACGGGATTTGTCCCCCCGTCTACGACGCGCCCTCCGGCCATATCTACTACTTCTGCGACCACCGCCCCGGCAACCCACACATCGTCTACCACACCGCCAATGAACACTACACCGTCTACGGAGCCCTCGCCGCCTCCATCCTCACCACATTAGGAGTCATCATTTTCGCTCTGGCCCGCAAACCAACTCCATCCCGGTCATCCTGAGCAAAAGCACCCGCCAAGCCGTCGCCGAACCCCAATACCAAATCCTGCCTCAATCCAGCCCCAATCCAGCCCCAGTCTCCCCGGCCAATCACCGCCCCCCCTTTGCTTCGCCAGTCGCGTTGTCGCAACTCCACAATTTCTCCCGGTAGTGATCACTTTTGAACAGCATCAGGATCGCGCCCACCCCATAATCGCTTCAATGTCCCGAATTTACTTGGACCCCAGAGGTGATCGCCCATGAGCGAGAGCCATCGTATCTTAGTTGTGGACGACGAACCCGTCATTCGTGACGGCATCGCACTGCTGCTCGCCGCCCATGGTTACAACGTAAGCACTGCCACGCACGGCTTCGACGCTCTTCTCCAGCTACGGAGCGCCAACCCGGAGCTCATTATCTCCGATCTCAACATGCCTCAAATGTCCGGTTTTGAGCTCCTTTCTGTCCTTCGCCGCCGCTTCCCCGAGATTCTGGTCGTTGCCATGAGCGGAGCTTACGAGTCCGGCGATCATGTCCCTGGCGGCGTCATCGCCGACGCCTTTTATGCCAAGGGCCTTCAGCATCCTCAGTACCTCCTGCACACCGTCGCCGACCTGATCCGTAACAAAACCGAGCGGGCGATGAACCATCACCGCCAGTCAGCCCCGGTCTGGATACCGCGCAACGGCAAGGATTCCAAAGGCATTCCATTTATCGTCCTCACCTGCACGGAATGCCTGCGCTCCTTCCCCATGAGTGTCCTGCAAGAAGACCTCCAGGAAATCCAGGAAACCTCATGCCTCTTCTGCCGTACCCCGGTCCGTTACATCATCGACTTTTCACTCGCTGTTGCTTCTCCCGTAGCGGGTGCTGCTTAGCATGCCAAGCCTCCTCAGGCCATGGCTGTCGACGGTAGAGCCCCAGGCGAGCCCTGCGAACGAATCGCAAAACCAGGCTTATACTCCCATCAGGTGGCCTGTTCATCCTGGCAAGTCGGATCCGCAGCCTGCGGCCATAAGCTGCGTTCCGGGACGGGACCATTTGAATGGGTGAACCGAAGACGATCGCCTTCGACACCGTCGACTTCCTGGCGAAAGCCGGGCTGGGGCGAAGAATCGTCGAATTGAACCCTCGCGAGGCCTTCTTTTCTCAGGGCCACCCCGCCGACTCCATCTTTTATCTGCAGAAGGGCCGTGCCAAACTTACCGTCGTTTCAAGCAATGGGAAAGAGGCCACCGTCTCGCTTCTCACCGTTGGCGATTTCGTTGGGGAGGAATCGCTTGCCAGCGTAGGCGGCCTCCGCATGGCCAGTGCCACTGCCATTACGGCTTGCTCGGCGCTGAAGATCGAGCGGGAGGAGATGGTTCGGGTCATGCACGAGGAACATACGTTCTCTGACCTCTTCCTGAAGTTCCTCCTCGCCCGCAGCATGCGCACTCAGGCCGATCTCGTCGATCAGCTCTTCAACTCCAGCGAGAAACGTCTGGCGAGAATCCTTCTGCTTATGGCCGAATTCGGTAAGCCCGGCGAGCCAGAGTCGCTGATTCCCAAGATCTCCCAGGAAACCCTCGCGGAGATGGTCGGCACCACCCGCTCCCGCGTCAGCTTCTTTATGAATCGTTTTCGCAAGCTGGGGTTTATCGAATACAACGGCGGCATCCACGTTAACAAATCGCTGCTGAATGTCGTTCTGCACGACCAATGGATCGAGCACAACGCGCAGAAGCCCCCGATCGGCAACACTCCGCCGGCTCGATCAAGGCCGAGCAGACACATCTGATGTGTTCAACAACCGATCAGGCGTGAGCTGGTCCGCCTCCGGTGAGCGGTCCCAGCTTCGTCACCACCAGCACCTCCAGTAGCGTGGCAGTCTGACGAACGTTTCCCGAAATCGTGATGAGGGCCTCTGAGACGACGGGGTGCTCATCCGCCAGCACGTCCAGACTGTCGCTTACATGATGGAGTTTCTGAGCTTCGTGCAGAATCGCATCCGAACCCATTCCATACCCGATTTCCTGAGACCTAAGGAGAGGAGAACTTCAGGTAGGCTGACTTAGTTCAGGAAGCCTGAAAGAGGCTCGCGGGGCAACGTCATAAACCAGATCCCCACACGATGACTGCTGCAGCGATCATACAGGTAATCCGAAAACCACCACCAGAACGATAATGAGCAGGATCGTTGCACCCTCCCCGATCCCCGAGCGTTGAATGCCGGCGGCGAGGAGGGTCGGGTCTGACACGCTTCCCCGCACGGCCAGGTCACTCAACCCATCGAGTATCGAATAAGCCGGCCTCCGAAAGCTGGTCAGAAAGACTCAGTCGGCCAAATGAGAAAATCTCAAGCCAAAAACGGGCTCGAACCGCAGCGCCGGGCAATTTGCGGAAAGTGAAATTAGGTTCCTGGGCCGCTCACCGCGTCACAATCACCTCGTACAAATTATCCTTAGCCAGAAAAAACCTGATCCCCGACCACCCCTTGAAATACTGCTCGATCTTCCGGTTCGTATACACCCTCTGCACCTGGTACGGCTCCGACTCCTGCATCTCGATCTCCGACGTCCCCGTCAGATGATACCGGCAGTACGCCGTATACGGCCCCGTCGGCTTCGTGTGAAATATCGCCAGCACCTTCCCGTCCTTCAGCGTCGCGTCCTTCAGCCTCCCCACCAGCGCCGGAATCAGCCCCTCCGGTATGTAATCCAGCGTCGCCCATAGCAGCACCACATCGAACTGCCGCCCATGAAAATTCAGGTTCTGCTCGAAGAACCCCTCCACGTTGAACCCAGGCTCCTCGCCCTCTTCCTCCGGCGGCAGCACATATCCGCCCTGCAGCGCGTCGTGCACCACGTCCGCCATGTACACGCTGTGACCCATTTCCGTCAGAAAATTGATGTTCTGCGGCGACGTCGGTCCAATGTCCAGCACCCGCAGTCCGTTCTCCGCCCGCAAATGCTTCAGCAGCGCCTCCCATCCACTCGAATGCCGCGGTATCCGCGGTCCCGTCAGCAACGTCGGCCTTCGCCCCTCATCGTCCCGCTTCCTGCCGAAAAAACTCACCATTCCAGCTCAGCCCTCGTCTGGATTGTAATTGCACCTTCCGACAGCCGTTGCCGCCACCACGCCCATTCCTCTGGGGCCTCAGCCTTATCCCGCATTTGAACTGGTCTCATCAACCTCATACCACCGAAATGGCGCGCATCAGACCCGCCATCGGTGCGGGACCCATGCCGCCCGTCAAAGCCGTTGCGCTACCCATGAGACCGGTTCTAATATTGTTCGTTCGAACCACATAAGCCCTGCCCGGAGTCCAAAGAATGAAACGCGTTTCGCCCACTGTTGCCCTGCTGGCTTCACTTCTCATCACCTTGCCCGCATGCGCCAGGGGCAAAGACAAAGTCGAAACTGTCAAGTTCACCTTCAAGGGCAAAGAGCGCAGCTACCTCCTCCAGATTCCCACCGCCCCCGATCCGTCCAGGCCGCTACCCGCCGTCATGCTCCTCCACTCACAAGGCGGATGGGACACCGATGTGATGGGGTCCTGGCACAACTTCGCCTCCCATGAAGGCTTCATTGTCGTCGCACCCGAATCCGTCTCCAACACCATGTGGGATTCCCGCGTCGATGGCCCCGACTACCTCCACGCCGTCCTCCTTGACGTCGCTAAAAAGCATCCCATCGATCCGACGCGGGTCTACCTCTACGGCGACGATTCGGGCGGAAATTATGGCATAGAAGTCGGCCTCTTCGACTCGCAGGACTGGGCGGCGACCTGCGCACGTGCGTCCGTTATCGATACCTCCAACTACGTCCTCTTCCAGCATGCCGTCTACAAGGAGCCCTTCGAGGTCTGGGTCGGCGATAACGATGCCGACCACCCCCTCCGCGTCCTCGCCCTCGAGCACGATGCCTTCACCAAGGCCGGCTTTCCCTTCGAGCTGAAGATCATTCCCAACAGCAGCGGGGCCAATCAGACCGCCTACGACGAAATCAACGACGGCTGTTACAAATTCTTCACCCAGCACCCCATGCCGGCTCCCGGCGCTGCCTACCTCGCCGCAGCCCCCGCCGCCGCTCCGGCTGCGGCTACCGCTCCACCCGCTGCAAAGTAGACCGCTTACTCGTCAGTCCCATGTCTCTTCTCACGCCTCGCTGAGAAAACTCCTCGTTTCGAAGGGGCATGGCTTCCCACGGAATGGCTGCAAGCATCGGCCCATACATTCCGTATTGTCGACTTCACAGTCATACACATGTCTCGAGCGTCGCAGAACTCAGGCGGCCTCCCCAAAAACGTGAGAGCATGATTCGCATGGCCGCGAGCCGAGTACAGAAAGACCGTTTGTCCTCTTTGAAAACGCTGCTTGCAAATGCCGCCGCATTTTGTGTCGTCATCTTTTGCAGCACACATCCAGGCGAGTGGTGGAAGGTTCTGCTCGACGCGACTCCCTGTTCTGGAATTTGGTCGCTGAAATAACGAAGACAAAGAAAAAGGGTAAAGCCAACCTATGCTGAAGGCCGTTTCGCTCTTTGTTTTAATAGCCGCCTCATCGCTGTCGTGCTTCCCCCAGCGTGCGCCAGTCTTTGATCCGTCGACAAAGGTATTTCGGCTCGACGGCGGAGATGTATCGTATGTCTTCGGCGTCAACCCCCGAGGCGAACTCCAGCAACTGTACTGGGGCGGCAGACTAGCCGCGAGCGACCGCTTCAGCCACGCGATTCCCCTGCCCGAATGGGCCTCATTCGACGACTCGTATTCCAATACCCCGCAGGAATACCCAGCCTGGGGTAGTGGCTTGTACATGGAGCCTGCGCTGAAGGTGACCTTTGTCGATGGCAACCGCGATCTCGTCCTCCACTACGACAGTTACAAGGCCACTCCGCAAGGCCTCGACGTGATTTTGAAGGATATCCAGCGTTCTGTTTTTGTCACTTTACATTATGCAATCGACTCGGTTACGGGTGTCCTGGCCCGCTCGGCGACGATCGAGAATCGCGAACCCCAACCGATCGCCATTGAACAAGTCGCCGCCGCCGCATGGGCCATGCCTCCCGGCAATTACTCCCTCGACTATCTGACCGGGCGCTGGGCTGGCGAGTGGACGCTGAACCAGGAAAAACTGGATTCCGCCGAATACGTGATTGAGAGCAGGCGCGGCTCAACCGGCCATCAGGCCAACCCCTGGTTCGCTATCCAGGCCGGCGCGCCGGATGAAAATAACGGCGATGTCTGGTTCGGCGCACTCGCCTGGAGCGGTTCATGGCGAATTACCGTCCAAAGAGATCAGCTTGACGCCATTCGCGTCATGGGCGGAATGAACCCTTTTGACTTTGCCTTCGTTTTGCAACCCGAAACGAAGTTTGAGACGCCCGTTTTCTACGGGGGATATTCACCAAACGGACTGGGCGGGGCCTCCCGCCTGTTGCACCACTTTGAACTCGCCCACATCCTGCCTCATCGCGTTGGCGAAGGCGATAGTGCCGCTCCCAAACCGCGTCCCGTCATCTATAACTCGTGGGAGGCGACCGGATTCGATGTGACCGAAAGCGGCCAGATCGCGCTGGCCGAAAGAGCCGCGCAACTCGGCGTCGACCGTTTTGTGATGGATGATGGCTGGTTCGGTCAGCGCAAAGACGATCATGCCGGCCTTGGCGACTGGTACGTCAACCCGGTGAAGTTCCCCCACGGCCTTAAGCCTCTCATCGATAAAGTCCACTCCCTTGGAATGGATTTTGGACTTTGGGTCGAACCGGAGATGGTCAACCCCAACTCCGATCTTTATCGCAATCACCCCGACTGGGTGCTGAACTTTCCTGGAAGGCCTCGCACCGAACAGCGCAATCAGTTGGTCCTTAACCTCGCGCGGCCCGACGTTCGAGACTACGTCCTCGGCTTCCTCGACAAGCTGCTGACGGAAAACGACATTGCCTTTCTCAAATGGGACTACAACCGGAACTGGAGCGAACCCGGCTGGGATCAGGTCCCTCCCGCCGAACAAAAGGAAGTGTATGTAGCCTATGTCCGGAGCCTCTACGGCATTCTGGCTGAACTCAAAAAGCGCCATCCCCGGGTCGAACTCGAGTCATGCTCCGGCGGTGGAGGCCGAGTCGACCTCGGCATTCTTCAATACGCCGATGAAGTCTGGCCATCCGACAATACCGATCCCTTCGACCGCCTCAGCCAGCAGGACGGCTTTACCTACGCCTACACGCCGCAGATCATGATGGCCTGGGTGACGGATTCGCCGCACTTCCTCAATAATCGCGTCACATCGCTGGAATACCGCATGCTCAGCGCAATGCAGGGTTCGCTTGGCATCGGCGCCGACATAACCAAATGGTCAAGCGCCGATATGGAAACCGCAAAACGCCTGATCGCTGCCTATCACCAGGTCCAGCGAACCATTGTGCAGGGCAACTTATATCGCCTCGTTTCGCCGCGCCACGGCAGCGAGTTTTCAGTGACTCAAACGGTCAGCCCGGACAAGAGCCAATCGGTTGTTTTTGCCTTCATTCATTCCACCCAGGAAGGACGAGGCTTTCCCCTTCTCAGACTGAAGGGGCTGGATCCGGACGCGCAATACCAACTCACATCGATCGAAGGACAGGCGGAGAAGAATACTCCTGCCGTTGCCAGCGGCGCCTGGTGGATGAACCATGGCTTCAATCTTGATCTCGGGTTCCGTGGCGACTTTCGTGCGGCCGCATTCCATCTCGACCGTAAGTGACGAATGGCCATGCCAAAAAGGCAGTCGTCACGCCGGTCGGATGAGTATTTGCCAGCCCTCAATGATCCGGCTGCAATTCGAAGAGACTCTCTATCCACCGACCAACCAGGTCAGCAACCTCAACTACGTCTACGACACGAATGGCAACGTCAAACAAAACAGCCTGAGCATGAATTTCAGCTGGAACGCGGCCGGCCAGCCGATTACGGTGAGCGGGGTTGGCGCAACCTACGACGCACTCGGCCGCCTGGTCGAAACCAACAACAGCGGCTCTTATACCCAGTACATCTACCGGCCGTCGGGCGACAAGCTGGGCGCGGTTTCCGTATCCAACGGTGTCGCGTCAGTAGCGTCGGTTGCCGTTCCGCTACCGGGTGGGATGGGAGCGGTGTACAACTCGGGCGGGCTGAACTACGTTCGGCACATGGATTACCTTGGCAGTTCGCGGCTGGCGACGACCTGGGCGCACACGGTCCGCGCGAAGGAGTCCTACGCGCCCTTTGGGGAGCCCTACAACGAAACCAGCACGCATCGGCTCCGCCCCCGCCTCCTCCCCCGGCCCCGGGCTGCGATTCAGCATGCTGGTCAGCCTACTATTATTTACTCGCAAGCTGGAATTCCACGTGGGGCCTAATGTCGCAAGTCGGCGGAGCCCAAAGTAACGCTTCCGGGGGACAGCCACAGAAGACGACCTCGCAGAAGCTTCTCAAGTATCTGGCCTTCTTGGGATGTGAAATCAACAATGACATCGCACAGGTTGCAAACGAAGAAGACGCTCAAAATCCGAGGCAAGTACCAATTGTGGTAGCGACGGTGGCGGTGGTTGGATACCTAAAAGGCATATTCCCTCCCTGGATTGGGATCACCGGGGCTATCACCGGTGGTTTATATGCAGCAAACATTGCCGGGAATTCTAATATTGCATGCAGCTCAGCTTATTTTGCCCCCTAAAATTAAAACCTGAGAGTAAAAACCATAAGTACAGGAAGTAATGATGACAATGTTTAAAAGCAAGCGTGCCTACATCGTTACGTTTATCTTGTACGCAGTTTGCTTATGGCCGATGATTCGAGCCGGTATGCGGAAGGACTGGTTCTTGCACGCTCCCAATAACCATCCCCAATTCATCGATACGATAGGTGCAGCTTTCTAAGCAGTATTTTTCCTAAGTTTGTGGAAAAAAACGAGCAATGTCATAGAACGATCCGCCCTGATCTGCACTGCTGTTGTGTGTATTCTATGGATGTTGAATGTCCTGTCTGCATATGGTTTGAAATGGTCATCCGTTCCCGCAAACTTCGCAATCTCGACCGGTATCGCTATGGTAGCTGCAGTATCGGTGGGAATTCGGGCAGTGCAATCGTAACGGAACTCAGATGAGATAAATACATAAGCCTGAAGGGCTCCATGGTTAGTGTGGCGGAAATTTATATATGC
>Ga0181520_10013747_pt1 | contig 10151 bp, 11 predicted proteins | sample PEATcosm2014_Bin_29_FD_132451 | JGI IMG/M metagenome (GOLD analysis project Ga0181520, IMG submission 132451) | Peatland microbial communities from MTU Mesocosm Facility, Houghton, MI, USA - PEATcosm2014_Bin02_30_metaG | ecosystem: Environmental > Terrestrial > Soil > Wetlands > Peat | place... | reverse complement strand
TTGCCGGTGTCAATGTCGCCGATAGTTCCGAAAAGGGCCGGTCTGGTGTTGCCGGTCGCCGAAAGGGAAAAGTAGCGAATGCCAACTTTGTGGAAGTGCCTCGACCGTGTTCAGGGGTTGGCCGGCGTGCCCGCGCTGTGGCGAAGTTGGCTGGGCGGGGAGTTCGCCACCTTTGCGCCCGCCTTTCTGCAAAAGAGGGCAGAGCCGGCTGCGTCCCATCCCTGCGCCCAAGCGTGCGGTTGCGCTCATGATCTGGTGGAGCGGTCGGATGGTTCCTTTGTCGCGGTCTGCGCCTGTGAGCCGTGGAACTGTGACGACTTCGCCGTGACACGGGATCAAGCTGCCCTGTTGGAATTGAACTGGCCGCGCCTGGGGCGGGCGATCTGCAAGGCATTTGAATGCGATTACCGGGAAACGGAATTGCATCTGCCGCTGACCCGGCAGATTGGCTCCAAGTTCGCCCACGCGGTGCCCGTCGTTTTGACAATCCAGAACGACCGGGATGAATTCCGGCAGGCGGTGGCGGGGGTGGCGGCGCGCCTGGGCCGTCCGTTCGTTCTGTTGGGGCCGACGGGCCGGTTCCTGGATGCAAATAGTATTGGGCTTTTGCATGGCGCGCGGGCGGAGTTCTTCGATCTCGACTCCAACCTCACGCTGTTGCCGGGCGGGACGCTGCAAGCGCGGCAGAGCGGCGGGGAGTTGTTTGCGCGGTTCCTGCCGGAGAGACCGGACGGTTTGAAACAACCGGAGGCCGTGCGCATATTTGCGATCCTGCAGAAATTGAAAAGCAAGGCGGCGGGGATAAAAGCGCCGCTGTGCGACGTGTTTGTGCTGACCGTGCTGGACGGGCTTACGCAGAGGGCTGCGGCCAGGAAATGCGGATGTTCGGTGGGGCAAATGTCCAAGCGAGTGGGCGAACTGGAAAAGGAATTTGGTCTGCCTTTGGAACGTCTGCGAGCCTTTGCCAGTCCCATCCTGGAAATGCAAACCTCGGTCAAAGGTGAGCGCAAGCGGGAGCGAAAGCCCGGCTCGGGTCCGGGTGCGTTCGCGGATGAGCAACCCGGAGACGACGGGGAGGAGAGCCGGGAGGAAGACCGTTACGGGGAGAGTGACGGAGATGGGTGAAAAATGAACAGGGAATGAACTGTTCAAAAGTGAAAAAGCGCCTGTGTTTACGGGCGCTTTTTCATTTTCGGCAGGGCGCGGAATGAACATTTCCAACGGGTTGGAGGCCGCTCGCAGGGCGCGAGAGGGCGGCGAAGGGGAAGGATTTCTGTTTGATCGTGGCTCCTGTTTGGGGGCTGTTCAGGCAGGGAAAAACAATGAAGTGAAAGGAAATGTTGGTATGCGAAAGTACAAGTTGGCGGTTCTGTGCCTGCTGGCGGTTCTGGTTGTCGGTGTGAGTTCCGCCCTGGCTGACGGTGGCGGTTACACTCCGGTGTTCGCTGACCCGTCCACCATTACGGCGGCGGCCACGACCGCGTTCACGGCCATCGCGACCTTCATGGTCGGCGTATTGGGCTTCTGGGTGATCTTCCGTCTGGTGAAGAGAATCCGCGGCTGATTGGCAGCGCCCCTGCCAACGTCGGGGGCCGGTCCTGGGGAATCACAGGGCGGGCCGGTTCCCGATAGCCCGAAAAAGGACTTATGCCTCAACTGATTTGCTTCTGTGCCGGAATGGCCATCCCCCTGGCGCTGTTCTGGCTCCTGAAATGGTGACCTATGAAAAGACGATTGCTTTCCATTCTCATTCTGCTGGGCGCGCTGGCGGCGCAAGCGCAACCGCCGGTGAGCCTGTACAACACCTTTGTTTTCCACAACAACGGCACGTCGCTGGGGATACAGTCTTGCACCCTGCACGACTCCTACACCGGCTACAACATCAGCGTGACCTTTCCGGGTCCCTACCTGGCTCCGGGCGGCAGTTACGCCAAAGTCAGTTGGGGAAGTTCCTGGCCGGTGTACCAGGGCGACACCATTTCCTTCCTGCACGGGGCCAATAACTGCGCGTGGCTGGACGGAACAGCGGTCGGCAGCGTGGCGATTGGCGGCGGGCCAAGCTACACCCTTGGGGCCACCTCGGTGGGCAGCCCGGTGACCGTGGATGTGTATATGTGGGGAGGGGATGGCGGCGGGTCGGGTCCCCCGGTTTCAACCAATTCCCTGTTTTGCGTCACGATCAACAACGACTCCGGCACGGCCAAGACGTACGGCATTGCCAACGTGGACACGGGTCTGCCCCTGGGGATTGATGCGTGCGGCGACAATGAAGTGTACGTGCCGGCGGGCGGCACGGCCCAAATTTGCACGACGGCGGCGCCGACCAACAATTTGGCGCTGGTGACGGTGACCGGATCGCATGTCGGCCAAAATCTGCCGGGTCCCGGGGGTGTCTATTGCAACCCGCAATATGACTACAATCCCAACATGCAAGGGGATCTGGCCCCGGCCAACCTGGTGGGCACGCCGATACCGCCGGGGGCGGGGCCGGGTTCCGTCTCGAATACGAATGTGGCGGCCAGTCCGTTTGACGGGACCGGCGGCATTTCATACACCAACGCGCTCGGGACCAACGGGCCGATTGCCTTCAACGGCACGCCCAGCGGTCTGGCCTCCAACGCCACGCTGATTGTGGGTTTCGACGCGGTCTTCGCGGAACTGCTCAACGTGGCCAACTCGGTGGGCAGGCTCGACATGGATAACAACAACGGCCTGGCTGCGATCAAGGGCGTGGAGGGGAGCATTTTGAGCGGGCAGGGAAACGAGAACGCACTCCTGTCGAACGCGGACGGCGATTTGGCGAACGTCTATGGCAGCATCCTGTCGGCCAACTTGAGGTTGAACGACATGGATTCGGAGTTGAACGGCATGTCCAACAACGCGGCGGCGACGGGGAGCAATACGGTGCAAGGGCTGGGCGGCATCTCCAATTTGCTCTGGCTGGCGGATGGCACTTTGTCGGGGATGTCCAACGGGCTGGGACTGATCGTGACCAATACCGGGAACTTGGTCGGCCAAATGGGCGTCGTATCCAATTTCGCGGAAGCGTCACTGGCGGCGACCAATGACGCGGTCGGGGGCCTGTCGCGGGTCTGGTCGGATGGGGTCAATGTGGCGGGCCTGACCAATCACCTGGCCGGCTTCGCGGCTTCGGAGTTCGCGAATTGGAACGAGCAAGGGTCGCTGGCGCAAGCCGGGTCCGGCGAGGCGGGCGTGGGGCCGATTGCGACTCTGGACAGCGCCTTTTGGAATATCCAGTGTCAGGTTGGGGACGAGACCTATTCGTTTGACTTGAACCCGATGGACAACAGCGGGATTGCGGAGATAGCCGGGGTGAGCCGGACCTGTGAACAGTGGATTGCGTGCGTGGTTTTCATCCTGCTGGTGATGAAGTTGTTTGAGCAGTACTCGGCGGGCCTGGCCGGAACCACGCAACTGCAAGCCAACCGCATGAGCGTCCTGGGCAACTCGGTGGGGCAATTGTCGGGCGCGGTCTATTTGCCTTTGATGGTGGCGCTGGCCGGGGCCATTCCGTTGTTCATCGGGGCGGTGGTGACCACCGGAGTGGGTTCCACCTGGTTTGGGGCGTGCGGAGTGATCCCGTTTCGGCCCGACGGCCTGACGGGGGCCTTGCAGCAAGCCTACTGGCTGGCCGATCAATTTCTGCCCATCAATTTCCTGATCTGCTCGGTGCTCTGGTATGTCTTCATTCGGCTGACGGCGGCTCCGATCTGGGCCATGTCCATGCTGGTTCTCAAATCCCTCATCTCCTGACCTATGATCGATCATCTTGCATTGCGTGTGTACGGCTGCTTTGCGGCGGCGATGGTGTTGGGGCGCGCGACTCTGTTTGCGGTCGCGGATGGAGAGGCGGGACGGCGCCGGGCATTGGTCTGGGGCCTGATCGGGGCGGGGTTGCTGGTGTGCGCCACGGCGCGGGCCGATGGATACGCCATTTCCGGCGTCGGAACGGAGTCCGGGCCGGCGGGCGTGCTGTCGGACGGGTCGGTCATGGTCCCGGTGATTTGGGATAACGAGACGGGGGCGGCCGTCGAGGTGGATTGCGCCAAGCCGGGGGGCAGCGGCCTCTACTACACGCTTTGGCCGGTCCCGGGTGTCTCGGCGTTGTCCTGGGTGCTGGTGCCGGCGGGCGGTTGCTATTTCCAGGCCTTTTGCCCGTCGGACAGTCACGAGGAAGACACGTTCAGCCCGGACCTGGATTTGAGCGGGACCAATGTCAACGTCGTGACCTTCGTTTGCGACAGCGGTTCGGTGGCGGCGGGCGGGCTGGGCGGGGTGTCGGTGGTCAATTACGGCTATATCCGGCCTGACCAGGCGCAAGCCTTCCTCTGGCCGTGGTTTATTGCCGGTTTCACCCTGTCCTGCACCGGCATTGCCTATCAACTGATCTGGCGGCAGGTCCGCAACCTCGGCGCGGAGGCGCCCACAATGTGAAAACCAACACGCCAGCAATGCGCCAGCGGCGTTTTGAGAACACCTGCGTCGTGGTGACGCGGGGCCGGCGGCTGGTTCGGACTTGGGCCGCCGGATTGGCTTACGCGCACCTGCTATGCCGGCTGGATGGCGCGATGGAACTGCTGGATAAACCGCTCCCGTATTTGGAGCGCGACCTTTCCTCCCTTTATGAGTCTCTATTTTGTCAGCGGTAAAATCGGCTCGGGCAAATCGTATCGCGGCATGGTCAACATCCGGGATGAGATTCTGCACGGCCGCCGTTTGATCGTGACTAATCTGCCGGTCAAGCTGCCGGAGTTCTCGGATTACCTGGCGGAACATTACCCGGCCCATGATGTCTGCCTGTATGACCATTGGCGGCCCGCCACCGATTTCGAGTGTCCGGCGGGAGCGGGGGTCTTTGCGCCGGGATTGGTCGGCAAGATGGTGGACGGCGTGGCGATGGTCCTGGTGCCGTCGCGGATTCGCCTGCTGGGCGATGATGAGTTGAAGGAGTTTTACCGTTACCGGCAAACCGGCGCGGAGTTGGTGGCGAAAGTCAACCAACGGGCGCCGGGCGACAAGGGGCCGTCGCATCCGGTTTGCCTGGACTTCTCGCCGTGGGGCGCCAAGGGCCGCTTTGCCGGGCAGGGGGTGGTCTATCACCTGGACGAATGCCAGTTATTCTACAACGTGCGCAAGTATGCGGAAGCGCCGGAGGAAATGCCTTTCTACCTGTCGCAGCATCGCAAGCTGGGTGACGACATTTACGTTTACACGCAGAAGCCGGAGAACGTGGACAAGATGCTGCGGAGCTTCACCCAGGAATACATATACCTGACCAACATCGGGAAGAAGAAGATCGGGATTTTCCAGGCGCCCAGGTTCTTCCGCATGGCGGCCTACCCGGATGTGTTCACGGGCGCGCCGGGGCAGGCTTCGGAATGGTCGCGCAGTTTTCGGATGGATTTGCGCCTGGCGGATTGTTACGAGACGGCCAAGGGCATCGGGATTGAGGCCATGAAGGCGGACAAAGAGGCGGCGGCGCGGGGTATTTCGTGGCGGTGGGCGTTGCTCTTTCCGCTGCTGCTGGCGCTGCTGTTTCCGGCCTACGGGATGATCTCCAAGCACGTCGTGCATAAATTCATAGGGCAATCGGTGGACGCTTTGGCGGCGGCGCAACATCCGGCAAATCGTGCGGAAGGCGGCGCGGTGGCGCGGGTGGTGCCAGGGGCCGTGAACGCGGCTCCCCCGACCGTTGCGCTGGCGGGGCAGCCTGCCGGCCAGATCGGTGCGGGTGCCTCATCGGACAAGCCGAATCTGGTTGGCAGGTCGTTGCCGGCGGCTCCGCGTTTGGATGCCAGGACGGTCGCGGAAGCGGTGTTTGCGGCGTCGGAGTCCGTGCCGACCGTTTCGCATGATGTGTTTTTCGTAGGCGTGATGACCACGCCGGACCGCAACGGGCGCTTGGTCACAACGGTAGTATTGTCAGACAAGTCCGTTTATGTCCTGGGCGTGGACAAGGAGCTTACCAGCGTGACGGCCAAGTACTGCATCGTGGGCGGGGTGCTGTATCCCTGGCGCTCCTACGCCGATTTGGCGCGGGAAACGGTTGCCGCCCCCTATCCGTCCTTCACCAAGCCCGCAGTGATGGGAGCGCCGCCGGCAGGCCGCTCCGGCGGCTTGATGGTGGGCGGTTCCTCCCGGCAGCCATGAAACCGGAATTTCCCCGCCGCATTTCCGCGCGGCGGCGGGGGCGAAGCAGCGCGGCGCATGAACACGGGCCGGCAGTGGGCGTGCGAACAACAGCCCGGCAACAGAAGAAAGAAACATATATGACAGTTAAAGTATTGGTCATGAGCGACCGGTCGGATGAGTACATGGGCAAAAAGGGCATGGTCAAGCAGCAAGTCCTGACGGTGATGGACCAGAGCGACACGGGCGAGCGGCTGGCGCAGCCGATTGAGTACGCCATGAGCGAGGAGGAAAAACCGGTCCATGCCGGCAAGCTGCAAGACAAGGTGATCAACCTGGGCATCCGGGAATTGATGGCCTTCGGCAACAAAATGCGGGCGCGAGGCCGGATCGTGGGCTTGGTCGGGAAATAGCCCGAAACTCCGCCAACCACCGTTTGGCGTCTTCGCCGGGCAACTGGTGAAGGCGCCAAACGGGTTTCGAGAAGAATCCGAATAGATCATGGAGACAAATAGTCAGCCGCCAGCAACGCCGCCAGCCGCCAAACCTGCGGCGCGGATTTATGTGCTCGAACCCTTTCCAAAGCCGGTTGGCTCCCTTGGCATGAATCCTGGGCCGGGGCAGGGCGGCGCGCCAGCGCCGCCCTCCCCGGCCCTTATTCATCAATTAAGTAACAGTGGCATTGAGATTCCTTCCACCGAGGTAAAAGCGAGAGAAGAAGCCCGGATTGCCGTTGCCAAAATGATCCAGCAACTGCCCGGCCGGCTGCGCAAGAAGATGTTTGCCATTCGCAGCCGGATTGAATGGATGGTCCGGGAATACGGGCTGGAACACGTCGGGTTGCAAACGCTGACCATTCGCGAGAATGTCACCGACCGCAAGGAGTTCACCCGGCGGTTCAAGTCGCTTGCAACCAATGTTTTTCCGAAAATCTACGAGGATTGGCTGCGGGTCTTTGAACGGCAGCAACGCGGGGCCTGGCACGCTCATGTGGTCGTGGTCACGAAGCTGGACATCCGCACGGGCTGCAACGTGGCCGCCCTGAATCAACTGTTCAAAGACAACAAAGACCACAAGATCACCAAGGGGGCGTATTACACCGGAATCCACCGTCTGGCCTCTCCGAATCTGCGGGCCATCTGGAAGGAGTTCCGGCGGCTGTGCGGCGTGCGGGAGTTCAAAGCACGGCGCAAAGCCAGGGGCAAGCGCTTTTACAAGTTTGATGCCTGCCATTTGTTGCCGATTATCAGCACGCCGCAGGCGATGGCGATGTACGTGTCCAAATACATCGCCAAGACCTTCGAAAACCGCCGGGCGGAGGACAAGGGGATGCGCCTGGTGGGTTGCAGCAAGCGGGTGGCCCGCGTCTGCAACGAGCGGTTTTCCTGGGCCAACGGGGCGGGAAGCCTCTGGCGGACCAAGCTGGGCATTGTGGCCGAAATGCTGCGGTTTGAGTCGTCGGATGATTTCGCGAAAGGTCTTGGCCCGAAATGGGCCTATCATTTGAAGCCGGTGATCGAACTCCTGTCCCTGCCGCATTACGGCAACATGAAGCTGGCGCGGGCGGATGGGTGGGATTTAGTCAGCACGACCGATGGGTCGCCCTGGCCTTGGCCCGATTTGGAGTTGCCCAAAGCGGACGTGCAAGCGTCGCGGATGCAGGCATTTCTGCTGGCGAGACAATTGCTCGAGCGGCGAAGCCGGAAGCGTGGCGGCGCGCGGAAGTGTTTGGGGTCTTGGGATCAGGAGCAATGCGAAGGCGAGCAGGACGTGCCACGGGTGTTCAAAGAGTTCAGACCGCCACCCAAGCCGGCGGTGTGGACGCAAGGCGAGCTTCCGGGAACAGAATCGCTGGGACCTTGGGCAAACTGAATATGAAAGAAGAGCAACATCAATTTCTGGCGTTGGTCGGGCATCCTCCGGCCCGGCTCACTGTGGAACAGGCAGCCTGGGTGCTCGGTTGCCAGTTGCATGATATGCCGATCCTCATTTCATCTCGCCTGCTGAAACCGCTCGGAAATCCGCCGCAAAACGCCGTCAAATTCTTCTCGACGGCAGAGGTCATGGAAATGGCAAAAGACCGGGCATGGCTGGCAAAGATGACGCAGACGATCAGCCAGCACTGGCACAAAAGAAACGTGCGCCAGAAAAGCCACTCCCGGAGCAACTCGGAGAATGGCCTTCCTCTTGTTCTCACCGCATCCGGGACGGCGTGATCCCGGTTCCCGCCGCTCCGGGTGCTTGCCTTCATTGATTCACCGCCATTGGCATCGGCACGATTTTCGCCTCGTAATCTTCCAGGGAGGGAACGATTACATTTGCATTCTTGGAATACGCCCGCGCGAACGCCTTGGAAGTGTGCCCAAGGGCCTGCTGGGCATACCGCTCCGGCATTCCCGCCACCTTGGCCCGCTCCGCCCAAGCGTAACGATACGAATGCAGGGACACTCCGCCAATCCCGAGAGTGGCAAGGCGCTTGCTAAAATGCTTCGCGCGGTGTTTTTCATGCAACGTGGAGAGCCAGGGAAACAGCCGGTCGGATTTCGGCAGGGTTTGGAGAACCGCTGCCGCCTCCGGGCCGAAGGTGATCACTACAGGGACTTTGGTCTTGCAGCGTTGAAACGAGATCGTACGGCCGGGCCAATGGATGTCCTCGGCGGTCAAGTTCGCCACATCGGACTGTGACCCGCCCAAATGCCAGAGCAATTCGTAAAAGGCGCGGAGTTCGGGATTGCGCTCGCGGTCAATGATTCTGGCGTGTTGTGCAAACGTGATGGCCCGCTTCTCTTTGAATTTGACGGGTGGCCACTGCAATTTTGGCAGAACCGGCCACGGCAGCCAGTGCATGCCGATGGCAAAATTGTGGGCGCGGCGCAAATACACGTTCGTTGAAACCGAGCCGTGATTGAGAACGGCCAAGAAGTGCTCTGACGTGGTTTGCAAGAGCGTCCGGTGGCGAATGAGGTCAAAGGCTTTGTCGTCAACGGCATGTTCCCATCGCTCCCGCGTGGACCCTGTTTTGAGGGAAACGATTTTCTCCATGACGTGTTGCCAGGTGCGGACGGCCAAAGAGGGATCGCTGTGCTGCAAATAGACCTGTGCGATTTGCAGATTCATCTCCGCGTGCTGCACGGCTTCGTTCTTGGTGTCAACGAGGCGCTGGGCTTCTTCGGCGTTGCCGGTGCCGAGGCTCTCCCGCCTCTTCGTGTGGGTGTCAAAACTATAATAGGCATTGCGGATTCCGCGATAAACTAAACGATAACGCTTCATACTTTGATCGTAATGAAGTGCGGCTCTCGCGCGTTAGCGGGTACTGGCGGCATTCTGCCAGCATTCTGGAAGGATTCTGACATCCTTGCCAAGTCGGTGTCCGTTTTGATGTCCACCGCCGCCCCCTCCTCTTCAAACCACTGTGTTACAACACCTTGGAAATGGAGCCAGTTGTCGGAATCGCGCAGCCGGCGGTGTTGGGCAATTCTCTGTGATGTGACGGCCCAACTGACGGTTTGTTACGGGTCATGTTACGGGTTAAGTGCTTGATAATCAACATTTGTTACGGTGTGACGGCTTTTTCCACCCGAAGGGTATGCCAGGGGGTCTGCCGGCTGCTTTCGCCCTTCCTGCCTTTCCATCGCACTCCCTGGTCGCGCCAAAGCAAAGCCACTCCGCCCACTTTCACTTATCAAGGTCAACAGACCGCCCAACCACTCGGAGATGCACGGGCCATCGGCCTAGGGCGTTTTTTGCATTTGACCAGCCCCCCGATAGCGGGCTACTTTATCCGCTTGCGAAATGACACTGCATTAGAATTTAACAGCATCGTATGACAAACACTTTTCGGCGGCACCACAAGACGATCATGTGGATCATCATCGTCGGGACCATCCTTTCCTTCGTTTATTACTTGACTCCCAACGCCCGCAACGCCGGTGGCGGCGGCCCGGTCTCCACCGCGCCCGTCGGCTCCATAGACGGCGAGCCGGTCAACGTCGCCCAGTACG
>Ga0181520_10013746_pt1 | contig 10152 bp, 7 predicted proteins | sample PEATcosm2014_Bin_29_FD_132451 | JGI IMG/M metagenome (GOLD analysis project Ga0181520, IMG submission 132451) | Peatland microbial communities from MTU Mesocosm Facility, Houghton, MI, USA - PEATcosm2014_Bin02_30_metaG | ecosystem: Environmental > Terrestrial > Soil > Wetlands > Peat | place... | reverse complement strand
GCCTGGCAGTGATCCCGACGTTTCGTCCCGATGCCGCTCATCGCCTGCTGGACGACCCGCCGCAGTGGAACATGTGGGCGGACCGACTGGCCCGAGCGTCGGAGGTGGCGATCGAGGATCTCGACTCTTTGCTGCTCGCGCTCGCAAGTTCGTACGGGCGCTTTGTCGAGATGGGCGCGCGTGCCAGCGACAACGGACTCGGTCGGCTCCCCGACAAAGGCCACGACCGGGCCCTGGCGGATTCGGCTGTCCGCCGCGTGCGCGAGGGCACAGCGGCGACGCCCGAAGAAAGGGACGCTGTGATGCTGGAAGTGCTCGCACTCGCCAGTCGGCTCGTCTTGGCCGATGAGTCGGTGCTGCAGCTTCATCTCGGGCCCCTTCGGGACATCTCGCCCCGGATCGGCGGGCTGGTCGGCCGCGACGTCGGCGCCGACGCCGTGGACGACCAGCACCAAGCCCCGGGGTTAGCTCGCTTCCTCGGCGGGCTCGAGCGGGACGGAGCCTTGCCACGGACGGTTCTCTACAACGCCAACCCGGCCGACAATGCCCTGTTCGCGACCATCGCCGGCGCGTTCAGCAAGCCCGGCGTGGCTCAGCTCGTTCAGTGGGGCCCGCCGTGGTGGTTCAACGACCACGAAGCAGGCATGCGTCGACAGCTCGACGATCTCTCCGAGATCGGCCAGCTCGCGGGCTTCATCGGAATGCTGACCGACTCCCGGTCGCTGCTGTCGATGACGCGCCACGAGCTGTTCCGCCGCGTCCTTTGCGACGTCATCGGCCGCGACGTCGACGAGGGCCGCATCCCAGCCGACTTGGAGCTGTGCGCGGCTGTGGTGCGCGACATCTGCGTCAACAACGCGGTGAGGTACTTCGGTCTTCCGGACTCATGGGCAAAATGAGACAGACCGCGTGCTGGCAAAGCTCTCCCGGCGCGACAGACTGGACCTCCTAAGTGCTCGGAAGAAGAGATCCGGTCCCCTCGTGCGTGCCCGACCACGCGTCAACGGCGCCGCTTCGACAACAGGGTGATGAACGAAGCGAGATCTCGGTGGCGGAATTGCGCGATCTGCTCAATGAGATCGTCGCCGGCGAGCTCGCCGGCGCAAGACGGGTGCTGCTCGTGCCGCCTGACCTGTCGAGACTGCACTCACGAGCGGGCGTGATAACAGGCCTGCTCTACGAGGAACTGACAAGCGCCGGTGCTGACGTCGCCGTTCTCCCGGCGCTCGGCACCCACCGTGCGCTCACCGCCAGTGAGGTCGAGCGGTTCTTCGAGGGACGGGTCCCTTTCGAGCGCGTCCACCGGCACAACTGGAGAGATGACCTGACAAGGCTCGGAGAGATCGGCGCGGCCGAGGTCGCGGGGCTCTCAGGGTCGCTCATGTCGTGTCCGATTCCCGTAGAGGTCGACGATCTCCTCGTTTCGGGATGGGACGTCGTGGTCTCAGTCGGCCAGGTCGTCCCCCACGAGGTCATCGGCATGTCCAACTACTCAAAGAATCTCGTCATCGGCCTCGGTGGTGCGCCGACCATCAATCGCAGCCACTTCCTAGGCGCGATCTGTGGAATGGAGAACATCATGGGCCGAGCCACGAGCCCGGTCCGGACCCTTGTGAACTCGGCCTTCGACAGGTTCGTGGGGCCGCGCGTGTCGGTGCTGTGGATTCTGACCGTCGTCGAGGACACCGAGTCAGGCACAGTGCACCGGGGCTTGTTCGTCGGTCGCGGAGATTCCAATGACTCGGGCGGCGGCGCCTACCTAGCCGCTGCGCGGCTCGCTGCACGATGCAACATCACTGTTCTCCCACGGCCCTTCAGCCGGGTCGCATGCTGGCTCGACCCTGACGAGTTCAAGACCACCTGGACAGCGAACAAGGCCATCTACCGCACGCGGATGGCCATGGCCGACGAGGGGGAGCTCGTCGTGCTCGCCCCTGCGGTATCACGGTTCGGCGAGGACGCGGCGGTGGACGCCCTGATCGGTCGACACGGTTACCGCGGCACTCCGGCCACCCTTGACGCCATCCAGCGCGACGAGGCGCTCGCCGACGACCTCGGCGCGGCGGCCCACCTCATCCACGGCAGCAGCGAAGGACGCTTCCGCATCGTGTACTGCACCGATCCGGCTGCCGGCGGCCTCACGCGCGCACAGGTAGAGGGCGTCGGCTACGAATGGCGCTCGCTTGCCGACGAGCTTTCGCAGCTTGGCGTCAGCGGCGAGACTGTCACCGGGCAGAGGCACGACCGGGACGGTGCCCTGTTCGACTACATCGCGAATCCTGCTCTGGGGCTGTGGACAACCTCGAGGCCAGCCGAGGGATGACTCGCGTCGGAGCGCCTCACCTGATCGGACAAAGTGAGGTCGCCCACGACCGTCGAACGCAAGTGACCAGTCGTTTGCGAGGCGTGGCCCTGAGTGCGGAGGGACCCGGGGAACAGATTGCACTCGCTCAGCCTTGCGGCCAGAGCCGCCCTGCTCCGACGTGCTCACTTCGACGAATGGATCCTGATCGGACATGATGGTCCGGTGCATGAGTTGCCCGACGGGCAGCTTCTCGAGCACCTCGGCGAGGACGAGGATCGCCCAGAGCTTGCCGCCTGCGGGCAAGCGCTGGTCGTGCACCCGAAACTGGGACGACAGGGGTCCTGGAGCATCGTGAAGTGTGCGCAGGGCAGGGATTTGCAGGATGACGTGTCCACCACAAAAGGGGAGGAAGCACGATGCACCTGAACATGGCTAGAAGAAGTGTCCTGGTACTGGCTGCGGCCGGCATCGCACTCGGCACGGCCGCTTATGCCAGCAGCGCCTCGGCGACGACGAACGCGCCGCGCACGCACTCTTCACCCGGGGCCGTGACACCACTCAAGGTCGCGCTCGTCGCGCCGAGCGCGACCAACGACCTCTCTTGGACCCAGACGATATACGCCGCCCTCGAAAGCCTGAAGTCGTCGCAGCACCTGACGGTCTCGGTGTCGGCGAACGAGTACGTGACCTCCGACGCGGCGAACATTCTCCGCGAGTACGCGTCCGACGGCTACAACCTCGTCATCGCCCACGGGTCCCAGTACGGCTCGACGATCGAGCAGCTCGCCCCCGAGTTCCCGAAGGTCTCCTTCGCGTGGGGCACCGCCGCGTCGACCTTCGGCAAGCCGAACATCTTCGCCTACGAGGCAGCTGCCAACGAGGGCGGTTACGTGGAGGGCTACATGGCGGCGATGCTGTCCAAGACTCATGTTCTCGGGGTCTGCGGGCCAATCGCCACTGGTGACGACAAGCTCTACATCGACGGCTACGTCGCCGGGGCCAAAGCCGAGAGAAAGTCCATCGTCGTACATGCCGTCTACACCGGTTCCTACAGCGACGACAGCCTGATGGCGACATGTGCGAAGACCTTCGTGGCCGATCGGGTCGACGTGCTCTCCGCCACGACGCAATCGGCCGTGGGAGCGATCGGCGTCGCCCGCAACGACAAGCTTCCCTGGTTCGGCAACGACTGGTCGATGGCCAGCCTGGCCCCGAAGAATGTCGTCGCGACGCAGGTCTACAACTGGGACTCGGTCCTCGAGCAGATGTTCGCGGCGATCCGCGGTGGCACGCTCGGCGGGGCGACCTACGTCATCGGACTCGGCAATGGCGGCGAGAAGGTCGACTTCAACTCTGCCTACAAGCTGTCCCCGGCGATCAAGGCCCAGGGCGAGAAGCTGATCACCGAGATCACCGACGGGGACATCACCGTCCCCCAATAGCTCTCCTCGAGTCCCAGGGAACCGATCCTGGAAGACTTCTGTCGACCACGGATCCGACTTGACGCCACTGTCTGGGAGTGTCTAAAAAAAGCTGACCAGGTGCACGACCGCCAGGCCTTCCCTCGCAAGACGACCGGGGGTCGTGCGCCTTGTGTCACCCCAAAGAGGCGCTCTGGGCCCGTGACTGCTCTTGGCGAACAGATCGCGGTGCCTTGAGCCGTGGACTCGCGGGACCGTCTTCGGTAATCTCCGGAGCCTGGGTGCCAGGGTTTCAGGATGGGCGCGGGAGGGGGATGTCCTGATGGCGGAGCTCGACGCGGGCGTTGTCGAGTTTGGAACCGGCTGCGACCGCCATACGCGGTGCCGGTGTCGTGCGAGTGACCGCGCTGATCGTTTGTGACGCGCAACCCAGGTGAACGGCGCCTTGGACAAGCCGCTCAAGATCTCAAAGGCGCGGGTATCGGTGTGGCGCCGGTGTCGCCGGATGCTGCCTGTGCTCAAAGGCGCGCCCTTCCGCGCCCCTCGCCGCCGCAAAGGCCGGTGAGAGGCTGCCCCTGACCGGGTGTCTCGTTTCGAACCTCACACATTCATTGGACTTCATGAGATAGGAGGAACCTGTGATCAGCATTGCAAAGCGTCTGAGCGTCGTATGTGCCGCAAGTTTGGGGGTGTTGTTCGTGCTGCCGGGATCGGCCCACCCGGCCTTGGTGAAACCGGTCCTCACCTCCGTTCCCGAGCATCTCGCAGCCCGACCGCACACGGCGAGGGCGGCGGCGATCAAGTACCAAGCGGAGATCATCCCGGCGGGGAGCTTCTCACTGGGCACCTCTCTCGACACCGGCACCGGCGGGAGCAACTACGGGTTCGGCCTCATGGCCAACGACGTCGACAACGACTGGAGCTGTACCGGCACCTGCACGCTCGATTTCGCCTTCTTCGTCTTCGCGAACCAGGACGAGTCCACGAGCGTCAAGTTCGAGGTCGTCGCACCAAGCGGCAAGACCGCGTACCAGTACACATGGTCGTCGAAACTGGTACTGGGCGGTAACTCGTACTCGGTGTTCGCCAAGGGGGACTACTCAACGCCCGGCACCTATTTCGCAGAGGTGTACGTGGCCGGCAGTCTGGCCGGCTGGATCCCGGAAGTGATCAGCAGCTGACCCCGGTTCCCTCTGACGCCGACCCCGGAGCTCCTGGAGCGGAGTCGACCTCAAAGCCAGGCGCGGCCGGGACGTCGACGTCTCACCTTGGAACGGCCTAGCCGGCCGATGGCCCAGTCCTGGCGACGGGCGGGCTCTTGCGAACGATTGCCAAGCCGTATCTGGCAAGCAGCACGGGGAGCTCGCGTTGGGCCTCGAAGTCCAGTTCCTTTCTCGACTCGGCGAGCTTGCTCCAGGGCACGAGGTCAGTGTGGCGTTTGTGCTCCAAGTCGGTCTCGGCTGCATAGGTCCACCCGTTCGCCAAGCGCTCCTCGCACCAGCGCCGGTGCTCTGATTCGGCCAGACGCCTGATCTCGTCCCCGGTGAGCTCCGGCAGGACCACAGCCCAGTCGTCGGAGACCTGCACGGAGTAACCGGCCTCGTCGAGACGTCCGCTCAGGTGCATGGCCGCGTCCCGATTGGAATCTCTGAAGGTCTCCGAGAGCAGGTCCCACGATTTGTGAGACTCCCTGGAGGGGTCGTAGGTACCGTCGAGCCGGCGATGAAGCAGATAGTTCCCGTGCAGCGCCCTCGCCATCTGCTCGGTGACGCTGTTCACGAACACGTCCGGCCGGCACAGCCTGTCCAGGAGAGGAAAGGTGGTCACGTTCGACAGGTGCAGCTGGGCAGCTGCCCTGTCCAGAAGTGTCACCGGTCCCGTCTGGCCGGTTGTGAGGGCGACAATGGGCACCCGCGAGGGCGTGTGGCTCGCCACCTGCATGACGGCTTCGAGACCCGCTCGTTCATCTGCGTAGCTGACGAACACCGTCGCGCGTCCGCAGTCCTCCTCCTTGACGAGCACCGGCAGGTCGGGCGAATCGGGGTCGGCGGGATCGCAGGCCACAGCCGTGAGGTCACAGGCTTCTTCGAAGTGCGGGTAACGACGACGCAGGGCTCGAACCCGCTTGCTGGCGTCCGCGGCAACCAGTGTGAGATCGAGGCGCAGCGCGTCGCCGCGGTGGTCGAACCACCACTCCTTGACCGCGCCCACGATCAGGAGCAGCCCGACCCGGTCGGGCCCGACGACAACTATGTGCGGCGCGCAGCCGTCACGTTCCGCGAACGAGTGGGGGAACTCCCCCAACAGCGCCAGCCCCCCGGAACGGAAGACGTTGACATAACTGAGGCTCACGCCCCGCTTGTCGATGTCCGCCAGGCTCGACTGCTCCAGGCGCTGGCACATCTGGTCGTCATCGACGTGCAGGAAGCAGTCGAGCCGCCGCCGTCTGGCCCGGGCCCGTTGTTCGGTCGTGACTACTCTCTTCGCCGCCATGCCAATCCTGTCGTTGACGCTGTTGTCCCCGCACACGGCCACGATGCGCGTGGCTCGCCCGAGACCGGCGCGCCGAAGCACCTCGGGATCCGTCGCGTCGCCCACGAGCACGGGGATGGAGAGCTCCCTGCAGCGCGACAGGGCCACCGAGGACGGACCCGAGTCCACCGCGACGACGCGTTCCCCACGTGCTTGGAACGCCGACGCCAGACGCAGGCCGAAGTGCCCGAGCCCACAGACGACCAGGTGCCGGCGGTAAAGAACGCCGATGCGCAGGCGGTTGAAAGGCTCTGCCAGCACGGCGAAGATCGCCGACAGACCGGCGAGAACAAGAGTGAGCGGGGCGAACCAACGCGCCACCTCGAGCGGCCAGGGAAACGGCGGGACGACCACCGAGGGACCGGCTCCGCTGTAGATCGTCGTGTTGTCCCGGAACAGCGCCAAGGCGGCATACAAGCGGTCGATGAAAGCCAGGCGCGGGTAGAGGTCCGAGTAGCCCCACAGGCCGAGGCCCAAGAAGACCAGCGCCATGATGCCGAGCAGCGTCCAGCGCCGGCGGTGGACCGACGCCCAGGCGCTGATGCGCGGCGAGTCCTCCTCGAGCTCTCGGACGAGACGCCCCACCACGGTGTCGAAGTCCCCGGCCCGGAAGGAGAAGAGCTCACACCGGCGCAGCTGAGGGTGCAGGCTCTCCGGAGGCGTCTCGTGAGCGCCCACTGCGACCAGGCGTTTGCGCAGGGCCACTGCTCGCTCGATCTCGTGACGGCACCTCGCCGAGGCGGCCATGTCGGGGGACACAACGGCGAGCACCGAGGTCGCTCCTCTGATGGCGGCGTGGACCTCGTCGGTGCGCGGGGCTGCGGCCACCTCACGTGCCTCCGGGGACCCGGTATCACCAACGGAGGTGGAGCTCTTCCGCCCCGGTACGCCGCCTTGGCCACCGAGTGACTGCACGACCGCGATTTGTTCTGCGCCGCTGATCCCCTCTTGGCTCGCGTCGTCCCACCACCACTCGCCGAGGTCCACGAACATGTCGGCGGCTCGCTCTCGCAGCGCTTCCGCGAGACGGCGCACGAAGTCCAGATCTCGTCGCGAGTAGCAGATGAAGACGTCGGTCACAGCCACCCCGCCCACAAAGCCCCGGAGACGAAGCGGTGCCCGGCTTCGCTCACAAAGCCTCCTGCCTCGAGGGCGCGGCGCCCTGTCATCTCGCAGGCCCGGACAAGGCACCGGGTCCGCGGCAGGCTGAGAGGCCGCCCGCGCGCGCAGAACCCTCACCGCACATCAGCGTTCTCCGCTGCTGCGCCGTCTCACGACCGACAGACCGCACTGGGCGAGCAGGCGCGGGATCGCCCGAACGCTGTCGCGATCGAGGTCGCGCATTTCCTCGGAGAGGTCTTCCCACGGCACCAGGTACGGCGAGCGCCTCCCCGGGACGTCGCGACGCGGACCGAGCCGCCAACCCTGTCGCAGTCGGTCCTCGACCCAGCGGGCGTGCTCCGCACGCGAGAGCATCTCGATCTCGTCAGCTTCGAACTGCGCCTGGTCGTCGCTGGCCTGCCCCGCTGGTACGACTTCGCATCCGATCGAGGCGAGCTTTCCCACGATGTCGTCGGCCTGGTCCTTGTTCGACGCCCGGAGCGAGCCGTCCAGTTCCTCCCAGTCACGAAGCGAAGGATCGTCTCGGCCAAGTGTGCCGTCAGCCTTCCGTCGCCGGAGGTAGTCCTCGTGAATCGCCCGGGCAACAAGTTCGGTCTCTCCCGGATCGAGCCGCCGGGCTCGCTCGCCCCGGGGACCAGGCAAAGCGGGCTCAGTGCTGTCGTCTTTCAGTTTGAGTCCAATCGGTTGAGCTCGATAACGGCCATTCTCGCCAGGGCCACGGCAACAGGACCGGCGTCCTCCGTGACGTTCTCGGAGGGACCAGCCTCGCTGTACACGACGACGTCACCCCAGCGGACCCCGCAACCCGATACGTAAGTGCCCGACGGGGACGTCGGCGACGAGTTCGTGAACGTGTGGCAATTCGCAGGCTGTGAGAAACCCGATGAATCGATCAGTCCTGTCGAGTGGTAGTCCTGTGGCCCGAGCCCGGTATAGAACGCTTGCGCCTGGCGGGGGTTGCCGAACACGTAGAAATAGACCGAGTCCTGGTGGCCGTTCCCGTTCAGCGCAATGTGGACATACGAGCCCCCCACCAGTCCCGACGGGGTGTTCGTTCCGTATTGGTATCGCCGGAGGCTCGACAAAGAAACGCCTTGCGGCAACAGCTCAGCCGGTGAGCTCGAGTAGATGCGCTGGCTCAGCTGCGATGGCGTGATCGAACCGGGCGGAGGTGAAACGGCGGCTTTGGAGGCAGCACCTGCCACGGAAGCGAGGTGCCTCACGGCGGCTTTGGTCAAGGTGACGGCCAGGTTTTCGTCGGTCGTTGTGCTGTTCGCCCCGCCGGTGACCTCGACGAAGCTGACGACGTTGGCGCTCAGCACGGCGCAGCTCGAGTCCCGAGTGGCGTCGGACGGCGCGCTTGAGCCCGCGCCTCCGGTGGCACACCTGGTCGGGTCGGTGAATCCCGACGCGGCGAAGGTCCCTGTGAACGAGTAGCCGTCCGGCACCGGGACCGTGTCCGTGTAAAAGGAGCTCGCGGCGCCCGAGCTGTTGAACACCAGGTAGCGGACGGCGAGATACGTGGCCGGACCGAGAACTGGCACAAGGACGTTCGCGACAAGGCCGTGCGTGACCACCGGGCTCAGAACCGGGCTGTACGGTGACATGTCGTTCGGCACCTCACTCGCGCCGAGCCGGTTTTCGAGCACCAGACCGGCCAGACGATCAGGCGATACAGCGGCAACGGCATGGGCAGCCGATACCGAGGAGGGACCGGACGGTAGCAGCACGAACACGACGAGCGCTACGACCACGACGATCGCGCCGAGCCCCACCAGCAACACGCGGCGCGATCGCCCTGATTTGTCGGTCGCCTTTGCCGCCGTCTCCTGACCGGCCTCACGGCCTTGGGGCTCAGGCTTGGGACCCGCCGTGGGATCGACGAGCTGTTCGACGGCTCGCACGAGGCGTCCCGCGTCGTACTCCCAGCGCGTGTTCTCCAGCTCCAAAGCGTTCCGTCTCGCGAGAGGCCGCAACGACTCGGGAAGCTGCTCGGGCGAGGGCATCGGGGCGCGCTCGACGAGAATGGGGATGACCGGTACACCGAGGCGCAGGGCGGTGTCCGTCTCCAGCCGGATGAAGTCCGAGGGATCGTCCAACAGGTGCTCTTGGCTGCCGCGGCTGAGCCAGTCTCGGCCGATCAGGATGAGGGCAACGCCGCTCGAGTGGATCGCCTCCTCGATCTTCTCTACGAAGTCCGCGCCCGGGGATATGGAGTCCACGTCCATGAAGACCCGGCTGGCGCCGAAGCGTTGCGACAAGAGCTCGTGCAGCGCACGCGCCTGGCCGCTCGTCTCGCCGCGCCTGTAGCTGATGAACACGCCCTTTGACCTACGACCGACCTCGGCGCCCTCTGTCACCTCGTCCCCCGTTCAGTGCCTTTCGAGCGCACGGCGACAGTGGGCACCGTCACACTCCGTGAAGACATGATCCGCGGGGCCCCCGACGCGCGACAGCCGCCCGCGCGGACAGTTGGTCCCAGCGGCTGGCCTACAGACCGCCGGGAAGGTCCGACATTGCCATCCCCCATTGGCACCCCCCGAGTCAGTGACGCGACATTATCCGCGGCGCGTGGCCACCGCTAGGGCTCGATCGGACATGCACAGCGCGGCTTTCGATCCCACTAGCAGCGGCAAAACACGCCGAGTACTGTCTCGGCCATGCCACAAGGGGGGGCAGAGTTCAGTCGATCTGGGTGGGCGTCAGCCCGATGGCCACACATGGTGCGGCGGATGAACCTTGGCACCGTGAACGGTGTTGTTCACAGCCCAG
>Ga0181520_10013745_pt1 | contig 10152 bp, 12 predicted proteins | sample PEATcosm2014_Bin_29_FD_132451 | JGI IMG/M metagenome (GOLD analysis project Ga0181520, IMG submission 132451) | Peatland microbial communities from MTU Mesocosm Facility, Houghton, MI, USA - PEATcosm2014_Bin02_30_metaG | ecosystem: Environmental > Terrestrial > Soil > Wetlands > Peat | place... | reverse complement strand
TTCCAGACCGGCTGGTCGCTTGAGCGATCGCGGGAGGTTGCAGGTGATATTGCCGGCATGGCCGGGTGCCGGGCAGTTGATGTGCTCGTGGATATCCCTCCGGTTCCCGGGGATATGTCCTTGGAAGTTCAGGTAAAAAACCGGCATGCTCTCGTCGGTTTTGCCGAGTTGTCCCCCCGGCTCCAGACACTCAACCAGACCCGGCGCGAGCAGTGGCGGTTAGGGGTGTATACTCTCCCGGAGTACCGCGATGCGGTTGCCGATGCAGCCGCAGAGATCCTGCACATAAAAAAGCCGACCCGCCAGAACACACTCTTCTAATCCGATCCGGCCCGTGTTGGCAGGCTGTACCAAAAATCCTGGCGACAGGATAAAAAACTCTAATAAGTGGCATTTCCAACATTCACCCCTATGAAAAAATACCTGGTCGCGGGTATGTTCCTGATTCTCGCGGGTGTTGTTGTTGCAGGATGCACGACCGGCGGTACAGGGGGGTCGAATGCGATTATTACCCCTGCACCCTCCACGGGGGGAGTCCAGGAAACCACGGTGGCTGTGACCGCAACCCAACCGCTCCTTACCTTTGGGGATCACTACCTCCAGAAGTCTTACTCGTTTCACGACACAAATGACAATTATACCGAGCAGGTCAGGATCGCCAACCAGTCATGGGCTCTTGTGTACAAGGTAACACCCTTAAGCGACGATCCACAGACGGGCTGGTTCGAGATGACCATCACAAACGTTGACTCAAAGAAGAGCCAGACTTTTGGCTATGGCCGGACATATGCCTATGACACGTACCAGCAGTATCCGATGTACGGGCAAGGCTCCTTTGAGATCACCATGAAAGGGAACCTGACCAAGATCGATCTGGATATTGCAACGCGTCTCCCCTGAGGTGATAGTGGATGGTTGACATAATCGACGATGTTTTAGTTTTTACCTGCGGTATGGTCATCGTGATCGCGATTGTGACGACAGCATTTATGAAACTCCGCTCCGCGGAGCGCAGGATGCACGAGAGCAGCTACAAACTCAAGGTATATACAGATCTGTTGAATGCCGTGACAGAGATCAACCTCTCAGGTGGTGACAGCTACAAGATGGATATTGCAAAAAAGAATCTTGCCCTCACTCTCAACCGGCTCAACCTTATTGCAAGTTCCGGGGTGCTCAAAAGTGTCAGCGATCTTCTGGATTTCTTCAACGAGCACAAGGACAAGGACTTCGACACGCTCCGGCTCCATAATATCCTCAATACGATTGTCATTGAAGCACGCCGTGATCTCAACCCGACCCATGCCCGCCGGGTCGAGGAATCCCGGGTGCGGTACCGTTTCTTTGCCCCGGCGCGAAAATAAATCCCTTGTTTTTCCCCTTCTTACCGCATTATTTCGGCATAAACACTTTTACCTAGGGGCTCCGACATTGGTATCACAGGAGAGCAGGGTGGCACATATGAAAAAGGAATACGTGGTCGGGGTGACCGGAGCAAGCGGGATCTGCTATGCCAGGCGCCTGCTTGATGTGCTGTGTACGGATGCCCGTGTGCATCTTATCATATCGGATGTCGCGCAGGATATTGCACACCACGAAGGTGTTGATCTTTCAGGCTTTGATGCAACGTACCACGATATCGGTGCGATCAGCGCTGAGATTGCGAGCGGTTCGCACCGGCATGACGGGATGGTTATTGTCCCGTGCAGTTCAAAGACCCTTGCCGCTATCGCGTCCGGCTACGCGGACAACCTTATCACCCGGACTGCGGATGTCTGCTTAAAGGAGCGCCGGAAGTGCATCCTTGTCACCCGCGAGATGCCGCTCTCCCGGATTCATATCACTAACATGCTTGCGGTACACGAGGCCGGGGCAACGATCATGCCTGCCTGCCCGGGGTTCTACCACCACCCGGAACAGATTTCCGATCTGGTGGACATGGTGGTCGGCCGGGTGCTCGATCACCTTGAAGTCGATCATACGCTTACCAAGCGCTGGAGTGGTTACGATGCGTGAATTCATTGAACAGATGCGAAAAGAGGGCCTTGTTGTCGATGTAAAAGAACCATACGCCCCGGATATGGCGGCGGCAAAGCAGGCGGCAGCCACAGACAAGATCATTTTTTTCCACAATATCGGCGGCGCCCGGGCGGTCATGAACCTGACCGCGGACCGGCACGCTCTTTCGCTTGCACTGGGCATCGATGAGAAGAACCTCGTAAAAAAACTCGCCGACTCAAACTTTGACGGGAAGATCATAAACGACGGGAAACTTGCCATGAAAAAACCGGATCTCTCAAAGATCCCGGTCATGCATTTCTTTCCAAAAGACGCCGGGAAATATTTCACGGCAGGTGTTGTCTTCTCGAAATGGGATGGGGTGGAGAATGCGTCCATACACCGCATGCTGGTGCTTGACGACACCAGAGTCGCGGCCCGGCTCGTAGAGGGTCGGCACACGTACGTGATGCACAAAAAGGCGCTTGCCTGCGGGGAACGCCTGCCGGTCGCGATGGCGCTCGGGGCGCACCCGGCCGTGACCTTTGCGAGCTGCACCCGGGTCCCGACGGGAAAAGAGCTGGCCTACGCGGCAGAACTCCTCGGAGGGACGATCCATGTGAAGGAATGCAGCAACGGCGTGCTCGTCCCTGCCGATGCGGAGATCGTGCTTGAAGGCTTCATCGGGCCGGATGTTACAGACGAGGGCCCTTTTGTCGATATCACGGGTACCTACGACCCGGTCCGGCGCCAGCCGGTGATCGAGTTCACCGGCATGTACACAAAACCGGACTTCATCTACCACAGCATCCTGCCCGGTGGCGACGAGCACAAGATCCTGATGGGGTGCCCCTACGAGCCCAAGATCTACCGGGCGGTTGCCGGAGTCACGGAAGTTAAAAATGTCGTGCTCACCAAGGGCGGTTGCGGGTACCTCCATGCGGTCGTCCAGATCAAAAAGAGCACGCAGGGTGACGGGAAGAACGCGATCATGGCGGCATTTGCTGCCCACACTTCCCTCAAGCACGTGGTTGTCGTGGATGAGGACATCGATCCCACGGATTCGTACGACGTCGAGTACGCGATCGCGACCCGGGTGAGCGGGGACAAGGACATCATGGTGATCACCGGTGTCCGCGGTTCTTCGCTTGACCCCTGCCAGAAAGAGGATGGCACGAACGTGAAGATCGGGGTCGATGCGACCATGGTCATCGGCCACGAAGATGAGTTCCGGCGTGCCACATGGTGACCGGCATGCACCTCGACCCGGAAGATGACCGGATCCTTGCCGGTGAACAAGGCGAGACCCGTCAGAAACTGCTCGAACTCCTTGTCGCGCTCGGGAAGGTGTTCGGGGCAGAACGGCTTGTCCCGATCAAAAGCGCACAGGTAAGCGGGGCGTCCTACAAGACGATTGGAAAATACGGCCTTGAATGGCTGGCAAGCCTCGATGCAAAAGCGGTTGTTCCCGCGGTCTTAAACCCAATCGGCATGGCCCGGACCCGGTGGGAGGAGATGGGAATCTCCCCGGATTTCGCAGAGAATCAGCAGGCCGTTGTCATCGCATACGAGCGGCTCGGGATCCGGCTTGACTGTACCTGCACCCCCTATTACCTGTACGAGACCCGGTACGGCGATCACCTTGCCTGGTCGGAGTCGTCAGCTGTCAGCTATGCGAACTCCGTGATCGGGGCGCGGACGAACCGGGAAGGGGGTCCCTCCGCCCTTGCCGCAGCAATCATCGGAAAGACACCCTGCTACGGGTTGCATCTCGACAAAAACCGAGTGCCGCAGATGGTTATCGATGTCCATGCCGACACGTCCAACTGGACGATCGCTGATTACGGGGCGCTCGGGTACCACACAGGAAAACTCGTCGGCAACCGGATCCCGTACTTCCGGGGCATAACCCCGGGTGCAGACTCGCTCAAGGCCATCGGGGCGGCAATGGCGGCGACCGGGGCAGTTGCGCTCTACCACGTCGAGGGGGTCACTCCCGAGGCACAGAAAAACAGGTACGATCTTTCCGGGATCGAAGCCGTGCCGGTCGAGCAGGCAGAAATCACCCGGCTGTTCACCGATATCCCGGTCGATGCCGTTGCCCTCGGCTGCCCGCACTGCTCCCCGGCAGAACTCGCAGAGATCGCCCGGCTTCTTGTCGGGAACGTCGTGACAAAACCGCTCTACGTCTTTGCCGCGCAGGGTGTGATTGACAAAAACTCAAGAATCGTTGATAATATCGAGAAGAGCGGGGCCCGGGTCTTTGCCGACACCTGCATGGTCGTCTCGCCGGTGATGGAGCAGTACGGTTCAATCATGGTGAACTCCGGCAAGGCGCTGGCCTATGTGCCCAACATGTGTGGGGGAAAGGCCCGGATCGGGACGCTTGAGGACTGCATCAGGGTCGCGACGGAGTAAATTGTACTGTCGTGGCGAACCGGGAAAAAGATAATTTTCAGGTAAGCGCGAGCAGGATTTTTTTGATCTCCCCGACCGCTTCCTGCGTCGGGTTCTTACCCGGCCGCACTCCTTCACCGAACGACAGGATCAAATCGATATCACTTTTTCTGGCATGTGCAAAGGGAATTTTTTCCCAGAGATCCTGATCGATCGTATTCCATGTACACTGTAACAGGTGCCCGAGGATGACGATCTTCTCCCCGGTATAGGACTTCCACTCAGGCCCGAGGCCCTGCTGTATCAGTTTTATCGCCCGCTCGATTTTTTTCTCGCGCTGGACATGATACATCCGCCTTCCGATCTCGGCCTGCGTTGCTTCCGGCATCGAATTCCTCCCGCCCCATGAGGGGATGATGAATGAATCCCGCTGTGCGACTATATACTTTGTGGCAGGCCCGGCAGGAACACTGGGGGAACCGCTCTTCCTGTCCGACCCTTTCCGGACTGGCCCTGCCAGGGAAAATTCTATAAACCGGAACTGAATAATTCCGATACACTACACCTATGTCCCAAACCCGTGATGAGGAACTGGGCCGGCGGCGGTTCCAGCTCGTAAAGGAACAGGCAGTCGAAGACGCGGTGGAGAAAATACGGCGTGCCCAAGCTGTCGACTGGCCGTCACTTTGTGCGGCAGACTGCATGCTACTCCGGGAAATCCTCGGAGAACTCTGGATTTGCCTTGAACGGGAGAGATGGGAGCAGTACTCCTTCTCCACGCTCACGAAGCAGGATATCAACGATCTCCTTACACTCGGTGCAGGAATGCGGGATCACACTCTTTCCTGTTCAACTATCGAAAAGATGGAAGCGATCCTCTCTCATTCACGAAATACCCCCCTCTCTCCATAACAGGATCCAGGAAATCCGGGTGGAATGCCGCTTCCATAGGATACGTGCGCAATACTTTAATATACCAGTACTCGGTTAGGTTCTATCATTGGGAGGTATCGACATGGTTGGTTGGGAAGTCCCGATTGGAGCTGCCATCGCATTTGCCGGTGGTGCCATAGGTACCGGACTGGCGCAGTCCCGGATTGGTGCTGCAGGTGCAGGTGCGATCGCCGAACGGCCCGAGACCGTGGGGTCGATCATTATCCTCGAAGCCATTCCCGAGACACTGGTCATCCTCGGTTTTGTCGTCGCCGCGATGATCATCCTGATGATCACGTAATCCGGGCAGCTCATATTTGCGTGCGGGAGACTGCCGCAGAACACTTAAGTTCCCCAGATAAGATTCTTCTTTCCCCACCCGGGCCGGGAACACCGGGGGCTGGCTGCAGTACCGGTTCACTGGCAAAACGACAGAGGACGGTGACGCCATGGCCTATGAAAATCTTTTGAAATCCGTGGAGGAGAGTGCACTGGAGAAGGAGCGCGAGCTCCAGAAAAATGCAAAGAAACAGGCCGACGCGATCCGGTCTGCAGCAAAGGAACAGGCAGAAGAAATTCAGGGACGCACCATAAAAGAAGCAGAAACCTCTGCGGCTATCGAAAGGAACAAGCAGCTGTTTCTTGCGAAAGGCGCGATCAAGGAGCAGGCCCTGAAAAGCCGGGAGAAGGTGTTCGAGGCAGCCTTTGAAGCGGCAGGTCAGCGGCTTAACCGGCTGCGGCAGGATGATACGTACCCCGCTGTATTCAGACGGCTCACGGAGGAGACGGTAAGCGCGATGGGGGAAACCCCGTTCGTCGTCCATGTCGACCGGCGCGATCTGGATCTCTGCAAAAATACGCTGGCGGCACTGAAGATCTCATGTGAGATCCGTACCGATCTGGAGTGCATGGGCGGCCTTGTGGCCAGCTCGCCGGATGGCCACATCACCATTTCCAACACGATAGAGTCCCGGCTCGAACGGGTGCGGGAGCATAAAAGACTCGAGATATACGCCGTACTTGCCGGTGGTTGATATGGATTGGGGATACATCAATGCCCGGATACGGGGGATGAAGAGCCAGTTGCTCGACCACCGCACGCTTGACAACCTGATACTCCAGCCTGACCTCGGGTCCCTGATTGGCGAGCTTGAGAAGACACCCTACCATGATGACATTATCGAAGCGAAGGGGCGGTATGCCGGCATGTCCTGCATCGATTATGCCCTGCGGAAAAATTTTGTCCGGACCTTCCGGAAAATTCTTGCATTTTCCCAGAACGAGGAAGCGGAGAATTACATCAGGATCTTCCTGCACCGCTGGGACATCCAGAACATCAAGACGATCCTCCGCGGGAAGAACATCCACGTGACAAACGAGGAGATCCTTGACTGCCTCGTGCCGGTGGGCGAACTTGACGAAGCGACATTGACCGAGCTCGTGCGGCAGCAGGATACAAAGGCGGTTATCGACCTGCTTGCCACATGGCGCATCCCGTGGGCAAAACCTCTCACCACGGCATTCCCGGAGTTTGCCCGGAGCGGAGATCTCGGCATGCTCGAATGTGCCCTCGACCGGTATTATTATGACGAAGCGCTCCGTGCGGCAAAAGGCCCTGATGCAAACAACGCGATGATCCGGACCATTCTTTCTCTTGAGATTGACGTCGTCAACATCAAGACGGTCCTCCGGATGATACGGGATCATATCGATCAGGAAGAGGCAAAAAAATTCCTGCTTGCAGGGGGACAGGAGTTCAATCTCAGGAAACTCTCCCGGATACTGGCCCTGCACACGATCGAAGACGCCCTCGCGGAGATGGCCGTATCCCGGTACCAGTTCCTGACAGGAATCCCCGAGGCCGCCGTCAAGGCACAAAAGATCTCGGTCATCGAGAAAGAACTGGAACGGTACTTGGTACAGCAGGGCACGAGGGCCTTTCGTGGTGATCCCCTGAGCGTTGCCTCTCTTATCGGGTACTTCTGGGCGAAGTACAACGAGATCACCAATATACGGGTCATCGCGCGCTGCAAGACTGCTGATTTCCCCATCGAACATCTCCGGGAGGAACTCGTCTATGTATAAGTTTGTCATCGTGACGGACAGCGAACGGGCCGCGGGTTTCCGGCTCGCGGGAGCGGAGGTGTTCGAAGTGAAAAACGTGGAGGAAGCGAAGACTACTATCCCGCCCCTGCTCCACAAGGATGACATCGGGATCGTGGCGGTAAACGAGGAGTACATGCTGGCACTTGATGAGAAACTCATGGATCGGATCGAAAAGATGCACCGCCCGCTCATCATACCGATCCCTGCAAAGACAAAGGAAGTGGACCGGCGGACCTATATCGAGCGGCTGCTCAAAAAAGCGATCGGGTACAACATCGTCTTAAAGAGGTGATGAAATGATTTCAGGAACAATTTCACGGGTGTCGGGCCCGGTGATTATCGCAAAGGGCATGAAGGGTTCCCGGATGTACGACGTGGTCAATGTCGGGACCGCGGCGCTCCGCGGCGAGATAATCCGGCTCGAAGGGGATCAGGCGGTCATACAGGTATACGAGGACACCACGGGGCTCACGCTGGGGGAGGGTGTGGAGAACACTGGGATCCCACTCTCTGTCGAACTGGGCCCCGGCCTCCTCTCCTCGATTTATGATGGTGTCCAGCGCCCCCTCCCGGTTCTCCTCGAAAAAAGCGGGGATTTTATCGGCCGTGGCATCACTGCCCCGGGCCTCGACCGGTCGAAAAAGTGGGAGTTTGTCCCTCAAGTAAAGACCGGTGACGAGCTGTCCCCGGGGGACATCCTCGGGACCGTCGCGGAGTTCCAGTTCGAGCACCGGGTCCTCGTTCCCCCGAAGGTCTCCGGCAAGGTCACAGAGATCCATGCAGGTACATTCACTGTCGATGAGATCGTCTGCACTCTCGATGACTCGATCCAACTCACCATGATGCACACATGGCCGGTGCGGATCCCCCGGCCCCACAAAAAGAAGCTCGATCCGGTCCTGCCTCTCATCACCGGTCAACGGGTTTTCGACTGCATGTTCCCGGTGACAAAAGGCGGGACGGCAATGATCCCGGGCGGCTTTGGGACCGGGAAGACCGTCTCCGAGCAGACGCTTGCCAAGTGGTCGGACACCCAGATCGTCGTCTACATCGGGTGCGGGGAGCGGGGCAACGAGATGACCGATGTGCTTGAAGAATTCCCCGAACTCATCGATCCCCGGACAAAACTCCCGCTGATCCAGCGGACGGTTCTCATTGCCAATACCTCGAACATGCCGGTCGCCGCCCGGGAGGCCTCGATCTATACCGGGATCACCATTGCCGAGTACTTCCGGGACATGGGGTATGATGTGGCACTGATGGCAGACTCGACCTCCCGCTGGGGTGAAGCGCTGCGGGAGGTCTCCGGCAGGCTTGAGGAGATGCCGGGCGAGGAAGGCTATCCAGCGTACCTTGCGACCCGGCTCGCGGCGTTCTATGAGCGGGCCGGCCGGGTCATCTGCCTCGGCGACGGGGAGCGGACAGGATCGGTGACGGTCGTCGGCGCGGTCTCACCACCCGGCGGGGACTTCTCGGAACCGATCACCCAGAACACGCTCCGGGTGGTCGGGACGTTCTGGGCTCTGGACACAAACCTCGCCTACCGTCGGCATTTTCCCTCGGTGAACTGGATCAAGAGTTATTCGCTCTACCTTGACAGCATCGCGGAGTGGTACATCAGGACGATTGCCCCCGACTGGCGGGAACTCCGGGACAAGGCGATGTACCTGCTCCAGAAGGAAGTGGAACTGCAGGAGATTGTCCAGCTGGTGGGCCCTGATGCACTTCCCGACAGCGAGAAAGCTATCCTCGAGGTGACACGGATGATCCGCGAGGACTTCCTCCAGCAGAGCGCCTATAGCGATACCGACTCTTTCTGCCCTGTCGAGAAGCAGTACCTGATGCTTAACGTGATCATGTCGTATTACGAGCAGGTGAATCTCGCGATGAACCGGGGAATCAACCTGCGGCAGATCCAGGCACTCCCGTTGAGGGTGGCTGTCGGGAGGATGAAGGAGGCCGGGGATTTGGATGCAATCCGGAACCTGAACCTGGATATCAGTAGCACGATGAGGGCGCTGGAGGTGGAGAAATGAAGGATTCATCGCTGCTGACAAGGGAATACCGGACCATCGGGTACGTGTCGGGCCCGCTGATCTTCGTCACCGGGGTGAAGGGAGCAGCATTCGGCGAGATCGTGAAGATCACGCTCCATGATGGTGAAGAACGCAACGGGCAGGTGCTCGATATCTCGGAAGATCACGCGGTCGTCCAGGTCTATGAGGGCACCCGGGGGATCGATCTTATTGGTACCACGGTCCGGTTCACCGGTGAACCCGCCCGGATCCCGGTGTCAAAGGACATGCTGGGCCGGATCTTTTCCGGGGTGGGTAAGGCCCGGGACAACGGCCCCGAGATCATCCCGGAAGCCGTGTGCGATATCGCAGGGATGCCTATCAACCCCTCCGCACGGGACAAACCTGCGGATTTCATCCAGACCGGTATGTCGGCAATCGATGGCCTCAACACGCTTGTACGGGGGCAGAAGCTGCCCATCTTCTCCGGCTCCGGCCTTCCGGCGAGCAAACTTGCAGCCCAGATCGCCCGGCAGGCAAAGGTCCTTGGCGAGGACGAACAGTTCGCCGTCGTGTTCGTGGCGATGGGGATCACCCACAAGGAGGCCTCTTTCTTCATGCAAGACTTCGAGCGCACGGGGGCACTCGACCGCGTGGTCTTCTTCATGAATCTCGCTGATGACCCGACGGTGGAAAGGCTGGC
>Ga0181520_10013744_pt1 | contig 10152 bp, 7 predicted proteins | sample PEATcosm2014_Bin_29_FD_132451 | JGI IMG/M metagenome (GOLD analysis project Ga0181520, IMG submission 132451) | Peatland microbial communities from MTU Mesocosm Facility, Houghton, MI, USA - PEATcosm2014_Bin02_30_metaG | ecosystem: Environmental > Terrestrial > Soil > Wetlands > Peat | place... | reverse complement strand
GCCAGGGCGCGATCGACGACGCGGTGCGTAATGCCCTCACCAAGCTGGCGCATATTCACTTTACTTCTACTGAGACTGCGCGCCTACGCGTGATTGCCATGGGCGAGGAACCATGGCGCGTGCATCGCGCAGGGGCGCCGTCGCTCGATCATCTGCGCCGCTCCAGGTTGCTGAACCGCGCGGCGCTGGAAACGCGGCTGGATGTGCAACTGAAGCCGCCCACGATCGTTACCGCCTGGCATCCCGTCACCATCCTGCGCGACACCAACGCCGAAGCCGATGGTTTCTTCGCAGCCATGGCCGAGGCGCCCGGCCAAATGGTTTTCGTCTACCCCAATGCGGACGCCGGGTGCCACGCGCTCATCGAGCGTACCAGGGCCCTGGCCGCAACTCGCCCGGATACGCATGTCTTTGTCAACCTCGATGCCGTTGCCTATTGGAGCCTGCTGGGCCAGGCCGATGCGCTTGCCGGCAACTCGTCGAGCGGCATCATGGAGGCGGCGTCCTTTGCGTTGCCCGTCGTCAATGTGGGCATGCGGCAGCAGGGCCGGGAACGAGCGCGGAACGTGATCGATACGCCTGCCGACGCTGTTGCGATCTGCACAGCACTCGAGCGCGCTCTCAATCCCCGGTTCCGATCGAGCCTCGCCGACATGGTGAATCCTTACGGCGATGGCACCGCGGCGGAGACCATCGCTCACGTGCTGGCAACGGTCCCACTCGGCGAGTTACTGGTGAAACAACCGGCCCCTGTGGATCGCTCATGACCGCGCGCATTCCACTTTCGCAACCCGACATAACGGAGGCCGAGATTGCCGCGGTTTGCGCGGTATTGCGCACACCGAACCTCAGCCTGGGCCAGGAACTTGCTGGATTTGAAGCAGAGCTGGCCGCGTATCACGGGGTAGGGCACGCCGTTGCCGTCAGTTCCGGCACTTCTGGTCTGCATCTGGCGTTGCTCACGCTGGGCATTGGAGAGGGTGACGAGATTATCCTTCCTTCGTTTGCCTTCGCCGGCGTGGCGAATGCCGTTCTTCAGGCCGGAGCGGCGCCGGCCTTGGCTGAGATCGACCCGCAAACGCTCAACCTCGATGCGACGGCCGTGGAGCGGGCCATCACTTCGCGCACACGCGCCATTCTCGTGGTTCACACCTTCGGCGTTCCCGCGGAGATGGATGCGCTCGGATCGATCGCGCGCCGGCATGGTTTGGCCCTCATTGAGGATGCTTGTGAATCCATCGGTGCGGAATTCACGGGTCAGCGCGTAGGCAGCTTTGGTGATTTGGCGGTCCTCGGCTTCTATCCCAATAAGCAAATGACCACGGGTGAGGGCGGGGCGGTGCTGGCCCGCGACCCAGCGCGCGCGGCGCGCTTGCGAAAACTCCGGAATCAAGGGCGGGATGCGAGCGCCGGATGGCTCGACCAGATCGAGCCGGGATACAACTACAGGCTATCGGAGCTAGCTTGTGCAATGGGCCGCGTGCAGTTGAAGCGGATCGAAGAGATGCTGGCGCTCCGCAGGCAAGCCGCGGAACGTTATGGTGCGCTGCTCGAAGGAATTTGCGGGCTGGAGCGTCCGCTGCTCACCCTTCCGCGCCGCGAGATCAGTTGGTTCGTTTTCGTGGTGCGTCTTCCACAACGCGTGGACCGCGACAGGGTGCACGAGCTGCTTGCCGGACAAGGCATTGCTACCGGCCGCTACTTTGCGCCCATCCACTTGCAGCCGGCATGGCGCTCGCGGTTTGCCGGCTCTGCACGAAACCTGGGGCTTACCGAATCCATTGCGCGCCGAACATTGGCGCTGCCATTTTTCAATTGCATTTCCATGGCCCAGCAGGAACAGGTTGCCGATGCTTTGCGCCTGGCCCTCTCCTGACTTCAGAATGAGCACGCAAACAGCCGCGCTTTAGTTGGAGCTGAGAGCGGGAGCGGGCGCGGGCGCTGCTTTGGCCGGTTTCTGACGGCAGGAGTGCAGGTAAGCGATCAGATCGTTGATCTCCTGCGGCGCGAGAACGTCACCAAACTCGGGCATCACATTGCTGCCGTTGACGATCTGATTGCGGATGGCAGCCTTTTTGGCGGTCCTGCCGATATTCGACAGATTGGGACCGCGATGACCGCCTACGCTGCCGATGGTGTGGCAGTGCAGGCAGCCGCTCGAAGCGAAAAGGGCCGCACCACGCGTGCGCTGCTCTTTTGAGGAAGCGAGCAGAGGGAAAGAAGAGGCCACAAGCAAACTCAGCACCGCGGGCCATAATTTCACTGGCCGGGACCTCCGCCTGGCGCCGGTTCCGCCTCGATCGACGACTGGCGATGCACGTGCCAGGGAACGCTCTCCGCTGTCACGTCAGGATGCGTGCGCAGGTAGTCGAGCGCGTAGGTGTTGGCAGTCGGGTCGTCCTTCTGATCGGCAAAGGTCGCTGCTTCGCGCGCCGCCGCGTCTTTCATGCCCAGGCGCCGGTAGACGATCGAGAGAATGTAGTGGGCCGCCAGATCGTCGGGGTCGATGGATTGCACGGTCTCGTACTCCACACGCGCTTCATCGTACTTGTGCTGCTGGTAGAGCGAGAAGCCGAGCTCTCGGTGCCCATCGCGTGAACGCGGATATTGCGCAATCATTGCGCGCAGGTCGGTAATGGCCGCATCCAGATGGCCCTGTTCGCGCTCGACCAGCGCCATGTAATACAGCGCGCGTGCGTTGTTCGGGGCCAGTTTGAGGGCGCGCTCCAGATTGGTGCGCGAGTCGTCGTAGCGCTGCCACGAGAAATCGGCAATCGCCACGTTGGTGTATGCGTCGGCATAGTCGGGCCGCATCTCAGCCACTCGCTGGAATGCGTGGGCGCTTTCGGCGTACTGTTGCGCGTCCAGCAGACCGATGCCGTAATTGTTCCAGCGCATCCAGTCGGGATTGTCCTGTGGATCAGGCGGCCCGGCCGGATTTGCGCCGAAGGCAAAGGTGCGCGTGCGCGATGCGATTTCAACCACCGGCATCTCGTAGTGCTTGCCGAGGCCGAAATCGATGAAGTGCTGGTTGAAGCGGCGATAATTCACCTTTGCGGTAACGGAGATGGGCCCGACGGCGCCCTCAGGGACCTTGAATTCGTAGCGCACAATCTGCGAGCGGCCCGAAATAATCGTGTTGTTAAACGCGATGACCCGCGTGTCCCACACCTGGTGCCGGTCATTCAGCGTGCCCTTGGAGTTGACCAGGCGGTTGGTGAAGCTGTGCGCGGCCGGATCGAGCTCGCCGTTGGACCGAAGCCCACCGGAGTGGATCAACCTATGGCCGGCGGCGTCAGTGGCTTCAAACTCCACCCAGCTCTCGTAGAAATCGCGCTGCTCGGGAACAAGGTTGTGCCCGATCCCCTTGTTCTGGATCACGACCGAAACCATCAGGTCGTCGCCCGGAGCAATGTCAATCGGTGTCGTACCCAGCGGAGCAATCAATTTGCCGCCGTTGCGCTCGATGGCAAACAGATCGAGGTTGAGAACGCCGGTTTTTTGGGCGCCGTTGTGCAGGAAATCGATGGTTCTCCGGAGTTGCTCGTCATAGCCGTAGTACTTCGACAGCACAGTGTTGGCGCCCAGCCAGCGGTGCGAAGCGAGCTTGCCGTTCTCGGCGCCATAATCCTGCAAGGTGATGCTCTCTGACGGCATGTGGCAGGTCTGGCAGGTCGAGACTGCCGGCTTCACGTAAAACGGCAGCGGCGACTGCTTGGCAAATGAAGCCTGCTGCCACTCGTCGTAGAGGAAGATGGCGCGCTGCCACTTGTAGTCATTGAGCATCTTTGGCAGCACCGCCTTGTGGCACGCTGCGCAGAACTCGCTCGTGTTGTAGAAATCCTTCATCACGGCTTTTGCGTGACGATCGAGATGCGCGAGGATATCCTTGTCGGGAACCTCACCGTAGATCGGCTTCCCGTCGGCATCAAGCAGGGCCGTTGACTGCGCGATGACGTAACTGCCGGTGCCGCGCGTGTCCACTTTCTGAATGGAATGGCAGACCGAGCAGGTGACGCCATCCTGGTCGAAATGGCGATCGATGGGCGAGCCTTTGGTGAGCGCGCCCGAAGTCAGCGCGATGGGATTGTGGCATCCCTCGCAGTGGCGCGTGTATTCGATGCCCTTGGTATCGCGCAGCACGTTGGTGTTCTTGATGTACCAGGGCGCACGGAAGGAGTTGGCATGCGCGGTCTGGCGCCACTCCGCATAGGCCTCCTGGTGGCAATGTCCGCAGTATTTCGCGGTCAGAAAAGTCCTGGAATCGATGAACTGGCCGGTATCTGTGGTCGCATTCGACGGCAAAAATGGCCGGTCAGCGCCGAAGCGGGTGTTGTAATGCTCGGCGACATCGTGCGAGTAAATCGCGCGATCGGTTGTGGCATCATTTGCCGCCTGAGCCGGATGCGTCCGCAAGGTCGCGAGACCGCAAACAACTCCACCGGCAAGCAGGAAGCTGCCGGCGACACGAATAGTTCTGTTGCCCGGGGCGTGGGGAATCATCGCGACCCCAATTCTAGTGAATCCTCAAGAGGACTGACATCCCGAATTGGGTGAGGACAAATCTCCACCAAAAGGTGGAGACGGCCGGGTTTGTCGGCCTCCGCACCGCAATGCGGTCTGCACCAGGCGTCGGATGGAGTGCATTCTCCACCTTAAGTTGGTTGTTCCTTGCGGCCTGCTCCTGTCATGCTCCTTTAGATTCTTCCCCGTGCAACTCTTGTGAGGTCAAATGATGCAATGCAGGTTGATCGTAGTTACGGCGTTCCTCGCTTTCTGCGCATCGCTCTCGGCTCAGGACAACATTGCTACTCAAACCACCGGCCAGCAGGCGAATTTCTTCTCCAGCTGGGCGCAGCGCACCAGTGCGACGCAGGCCAAACAGCCGGCGTGGCCGCCGCCGCTCATCACTACCTACGTGGGGTTGATCCAGGTGGAGCGGACTGATTTCATCCGCCAGACTGCGTCGAATCACGTGCAGACGTGGAACCTCGACGGGAGCAAGGGACTCAACCTCATACCCTTCGCCAACACTGAAGTGGACACCAACCTTCCAGGGTACTTCCTGCACAGTTCCCCCACGGTGAAGAACGGCGCGGGCGACATGTCGTTCGTGTTGAAGTATCGTTTCCTAGCCGGCAATGCGAGCCACGGAAGCTACGTGCTCAGTTCATTTCTTTCCGGCACCATTCCTACGGGAAGCTATAAGAACGGCAGCGCGGACGCGACGGTCTCTCCCAATATCGGCGTCGGCAAGGGATTTGGGTGGTTCGATGTGCAGAGCACGTTCGGCGCCAGCCTGCCGGTGATGGACACGGTGACGCTGGGACGCACCATAGCCTGGAATACGGCGATGCAGGCCCACGTGGCAAAGTATTTCTGGCCTGAGGTTGAGTTCAATTCGACTTACTACAAGGGCGGCCCGAACGACGGGAAGAACCAGACGTTTGCCACGCCGGGCCTGCTCTTCGCTCACAGATTGCGACCCGCGGAGGCGAAGAGCCGTTTGGGATTGTGCGTGGGCGCCGGAGAGCAAATTGCCACCAGCCACTTCCACAGCTACAACCACGAAATCGCGGTGACAACAAGATTGCTGTTCTAAGGCATTTCTCTTTCAAACGTAGCCTTCTCAGAGGATGCGGAAGGTTGCGATTTCTTGAGGAAATCGCAGCTCGGCAGTCGTGGCTTCGGGACACATCCGAAGGAGAAAAGCTTTAGCGGGCCGCTGCGGCGGCCTGCTGCGGCGCAGCTGGTGCACTCACACCGGATCCTTCGGTAATGGTTAAGATGCGGTCCACTCCCGGCACAGTGAAGTGTTCAACCTTGCCGCTCGGCCAGCGGACCTCAATGTCGTCGACCTTGGTTGCCTGCCCCAGGCCGAAGTGCGGCCGCGGATCGCTGGTGGAGGCGTAGCTACCACCGCTCACCACGTCGGCGCGCTGCTTCATGCCGTTTGCGGTCAGGTAGACGGTGGCGCCCACAGCGTCACGCGGGCTCTTCGGTCCTCCCACAAGCTTGAGCTCCAGCCAGTGATTCTTGTCGGGCGATACGTTGCGCAGCAGCACCGGGTGGCCATCCATCACGTTGATGACAACGTCCAGCTTGCCGTCGTTAAACAGGTCGCCAACAGCGAGGCCGCGTCCGGAGATGACGTCGGCCAGGCCCGTTCCTTGGACGGCGGGCACCGGCTCGAACTTCTTGCCCTCGATGTTGTGGAAGAGCATCGGCCGCTGGGCCCAGCTGGTACCCCACGGATGTTGGTCGACTTGCGGGTAGACGTGGCCGTCGGCCATGATCAGGTCCTTCCAGCCGTCGTTGTCGTAGTCGAAGAACGCGTCGCCCCAGCCGAGGAAGGGAACTGAAATTTCAGCGATGCCGAGTTGATAGCTGATGTCGGTGAGGTTCGCGTCGCCCTCGTTGCGGTAGAGCGGTTTGTAATCGTCAGAGAAGGTGGTGTTGAAGATGTCGACCATGCCGTTGTTGGCAAAGTCGCCCGCCGCGATGCCCATCGAGGCGGTTTCGCGCCCGGCTTCGTTCAGCGCATAACCGGAGGCGTAGCTCACGTCGTCGAAAGTGCCGTCGCCCTTGTTCAGGTAGAGATAGTTCGGCGTCGAGTCGTCGGCGACGAGCAGATCGACCTTGCCGTCGTTGTTGATGTCGATGAACAGCGAGCTGAGCCCGTAGTAGCCGGGCTTGTCGGCGACGCCTGCCTTCTCGCTCACGTCGGTGAATGTGCCGTCGCCGTTGTTATGGAAGAGATGGTCCGGCTCGCCCTTCAGGCCGCGCGGGCCGCAGTTCACGGCAACACCGCGGAAGGTGCAAAACATGTCGGGCACGCCGTTCTCTCCGCCTGAAGGCAGATTGTTGCGGTCAAAGTGAACGTAGCCGGGAACGAACAGGTCAAGGCGGCCGTCGCCATCGTAATCGCCCCACGTGGCGCCGGTGGACCAATTGCCCAGCGTGACTCCGGCTTTTTCAGCAATGTCGGTGAACGTGCCATCGTGGTTGTTGTGGTAGAGGCGGTTCTTGCCCCAGTTGGACACAAACAGGTCCGGCCAGCCGTCGTTATCGTAGTCGGCCACCGCGCAACCAATTCCCCAGCGGTCGTTCGTCACGCCTGCCTTGGCGCTCACATCGGTAAATGTACCGTCGTGATTATTGTGAAAGAGCGCGGCGTGGGGAGGCGTCTCTTTTCCGTCCAGCGCATCGAATGTCGAGCCGTTCACCACGTAGATGTCGAGCCAGCCATCGTTGTCGGAGTCGATCAGGCAGACCCCCGAGCCGTTGGTTTCGATGATGTATTTCTTTTGCGGCGTGCCCATTTTGTGGGTCCACTGGGTCAGGCCGGCCTTTTCTGAAATGTCCTGGAAGATGACCGGGCCGCTTGCGACAAAGCCGCCTGCAGTGATGGGCCGGCGCTGCTCGTCAAATTGCGCGGGATGTGGAGGGCCGGTTTCCACTCCACCCGCGGATTGCGGGGCAACCGTGGCGGTCTGGCTCTGCTGGTTTTTGGGGGAAGCTCCGGAATCGCTCGACTGCGCAACGAGAACCAAAGGCATCGCTGCAATCATCATTCCGGCAAAGACAGTTTTCCTTCGACCTCGGGGCATGCAGGAAAGTATAGGCGAGCGAAGTGAAAACAAGGATCAATCAAAAGGTGGAGAAGCAGCGGCCAAACCCCGCGGGCCATCAGACACCACGTGCGGGGGGAGAAGAACACGCCGCAGCGTGTCGCTTTTTAATCGCCGCCAAGCTTGTAGGGAATGCCGAATCGTCCGATTTGGATCATACCCAACTCGCTGGGCGGCCAAATGTGCAGGCTTTCCACGCGCGTCGATCCGGCGATACGGTGAGCGTCCGTGGTTCCCATCAGTTCGCCGGTCTCCGCGACGTTGAAGTGCACGCTCAATGAATCGCCGTCCGGCGCGCGGGTCCATCCAAAGACATATCTTCCGGGCTTCAGTTCCACTCCGCCGATGCGCACCGGCACCTGCACGATCATGTAGTGCGAGTACTTGCCTTCAACGGAGTAGCCTGCCGTGAGCAACACCACACCGACGATGAAGTGTCCGTGGTCGTCAACGATTCCTGAGGCGGTCCGCATCTCGGTTTCGATATGCTCACCGCCGACCGGCGCCCGCGATGGCAACACGGCAGCCAGCTCGGTGTCTGTCGCCTGCCGCCACGCCGGCTTTTGTGCCGGTGCAGGCGGCGTCATCAGCAGTGCAATTGCTCCGAATAGAAAAACCAGACTCCCTGACCCGCGCTTCATGGCTTTGGCTTTCTCAGCGATTCAAAAGGAACAATGCCTCGCCGGATGGCTGCTGTAGCCGCTTGCGTGCGATCTTCCACACCCAGCTTGCCCAGCAGCGTGTTGATATGTGTCTTCACGGTAGCCTCTGTAATCGCAAGCTCGATCGCAATGTCTTTATTGCTCTTGCCTGAGACGATCTGTTCAAGAACCTCGAACTCGCGCGGCGTCAGATCCTCGGTGCCCATGCGTTCGGCGAGCCGCTCCGCAATGGCTGCGGGAATATGCGACCGGCCTGCATGCACCGCGCGAATGGTCGTAATCAGCTCCTCGGTGGTCATGCCTTTCAGTAAGTACGCCTTGGCCCCTCCCTTGAGCGCGCGATAAATGTCCTCGTCGCCGTCGTAGGTCGTCAGCACCACAAAACGCGCCTGCGGCGTCTCCGAGCGGACACGCTGGATCACCTCGACGCCGCTCAGCTTAGGCAGGCGCAGGTCGATCAAAGTCACATCCGGACGATGGCTGCGAAACTGCACTATGGCCTCCTCGCCGTCCGCCGCCTCACCCACCACCTGGATGCCTTCGACAAGATTGAGCAGCGCCACAAGCCCCTGCCGCACGACATTGTGGTCTTCCACCACAAGCACTCGAATCGTCTCTTTCGTCACTCTGGTTCTCCTGATTGTTCGCGCGCCGGTACCGGCGCGGGCGCCCGCAATCGCACCGTTGTTCCTTTGCCTTCCAGGCTCGTCACTTCGAGCGCTGCGTGAATCGCCGCAGCGCGCTCCCGCATTCCTGTCAACCCAAAGCCGCCTTGCGACGGCGTCTCCTTCTGATCCGTCGCGCCGCCTCTTCCATCGTCGCTCACTTCAAGCTCGATCGCAGCCGGCTCGTACTTCAGCTGCACGGCGAGCCGCTGCGCGCCGGCGTGCTTCTTCACATTATGGATGGCTTCCTGGGCAATGCGCAGGATTTCGAGTTCAGTGCCGGGCTCGAGCGGCCGATACGCACCAAAAACGCTGAACTGTGCAGTGAGGCCGTCATCCCCGGCAGCTTCTGCCAGACGCCTGACTTTTACGGGCAGCGTGGTCTCTTCGGCGTCCTGGGTTCGCAACGCCCAGATTGATTGGCGGGCATCCGCAAGCCCTTCGCGCACGTACTCCCGCGTCTTGTTCAAGTGCTCTGTTGCGGTTTCGACATTACGCTGGCGGAGCAGTTCAGCCAACATCTCGAGCTGGATTGAGATGCCCACGTAGCCCTGCGCCAGGGTGTCGTGAATCTCGCGTGCAATCCGGCTACGCTCGCCAAGGACGGCGCGGAATTCGCGGCGTGCGGTCCGGAGGCGGCTTTGAATCACCAGCACCACGCTTGCGCCCATCGCCAGCAGCAGCAGCGCGTAGAACCAGAGCGTCTGATAGAAGTGCGGCCGGAGTTCGAAGGAAATTGCCGCACCAGCGGTGTTCCACACCCCATCGTTATTCGCCGCCTGCACGCGAAACGTATAGTGCCCCGGAGGAATGTTCGTGTAGTAGGCCGTCCTGCGCGTGCCGGCGTCGGTCCAGTCGCGGTCGAAGCCCTCAAGACGATAGCGGTAGCGCACCTTGAGCGGCGCGGTGTAGCTCAGCCCCGCATAGTCGAATTCGAAGTGCACATGACCAGCGGCGATTTTCGGTGGTGCGTTCGATCCGAACATCGCTTGATCCAAATCGTCAACCGCAAAACGCTCGACGGCAACCGGCGGACCCGCTGAGTTTACGGGGAAGTGCGCGGGATCGACCTCCACCAGCCCTCGCGGCGTGGCAAACCAGAGATGACCATCCTTCGATCGAATAGCAGAGGGGTGGCTGTTTGCGGCTGTTTCGCGGCTGTGCAGCCCGTCCGCGGTGCCGAAGGTAAGCCAG
>Ga0181520_10013743_pt1 | contig 10153 bp, 8 predicted proteins | sample PEATcosm2014_Bin_29_FD_132451 | JGI IMG/M metagenome (GOLD analysis project Ga0181520, IMG submission 132451) | Peatland microbial communities from MTU Mesocosm Facility, Houghton, MI, USA - PEATcosm2014_Bin02_30_metaG | ecosystem: Environmental > Terrestrial > Soil > Wetlands > Peat | place... | reverse complement strand
GGCCGCAGGTGTCGATCACGCTTATCGCAACTCAGGAGTGCGAACTTTCCTGTTTACTTCTCCGGCGCATGGCAGCGGAACGACGACCGTAGTGAAAAAGCTGAGCGAAGAACTACGCGGTCTCAATCTGAGAACCCGGACGATATCTGCGGCGGGATCGGACGAACCGGAGGTTTTCCGAAGGGATGTGCTTTCGCGGTTCGATCATCTCCTAGAGAGCCGAAAAAGAACCGACGAGGTTCAGTCTTTGCCGCTAACGCCGCACGTTGCCACTAACGATTACCATCGAGATCCCAGGCGGCAAGAAGAAACCGCTCCCGGTGCAGTGGTACAAATTCTGCATCATTCCGCTGAGATGTGCGATGTCGTGCTGATCGATGCAAGCCCGTTGCCGATTTCCGCGCACACTGAGTATTTAGCGCGGTTGGCAGATGCAACTGTCCTTGTGGTCAAGTCCGGGATGACAACCAAGCAGGAATTGGATCGCGCAGCGCGCCTTCTCGAGCGAGTGCAGGCCGATGGGGTTGCGGTAATTCTCAACAACATGAGCAAGGATCGCGCCGATCGCGCCTTGAGAAGAGAACTCAATCGATACGAAGAATCTTTTCCGAAGCGTCGTTCTGCCACGGATCCAGCTTCTCCGCAAAGGGCTGAACCCACCAATCTGAAGCAACGGCATTCAAAGAGCGGGTGAAAAGCACCAGGTTCCAAGAGTTCCTAAACCCGTAGCAAGAAGTGAACAATTGGCGGGTCTGCATTCTAATCCGACGTAGTCCCCTTATGCCCCGCGGCGTTCTCGGTGAGTACTTTCTCACTACGCGAAAAGCGGTTCCTCTTTTAAGTTTCATTCTATGGTCTCCCGCCGGTGATCTATCGCTGAGATCAATCTCTCCAAATCGTCTCCTGGAATCTCTGGTGAGCGAGGTCTGCGAAACGCAAATGGCGACTTCAGAATTTGGGCAAAGAGCCTCCTTCGCTGAATCTTCTTTCTCTGAAGGGATCGGAAGAACGGCCGCAAGTCCGGCACGGAGGGAGCGAAGCACGGTCAAGCTGTGGATGGCTCTGGATGGAGTAAGCGTTCTTGGCGCTGCGACACTTTCGACGCTATACAAGCTGCACACTGGATTTGTTGCCGGAGCGATGGGACTTTGGCGCGGCACGCTAATTCAGGGTCGATCGATGGGCATTCTCCTGGCCCTTTTCTGCGGCTTTACGATTTCGCTCATGGCCACCAGCCGGCGTTTACACCTTTATTCGCCAACGCGTCTCACAAGCTATCTGCATGAGCAGCGACTCAACGCGCAGGCCTGTTTTACTTCGGGTCTTCTGTTGACCGGTACTCTCTATCTGCTTCGAGCGGGGGACATACCTCGAAGCATCGTGCTGGTAACGGTCGGGCTGGTGACGATCGCGCTCAGCCTGCGCCGGCTGGCTTACCGCATGCTGATCAATCGGCGATTCGAGCGCGGTGTGGGCACCCGAAATGTACTCGTTGTAGGCACCGGGCCTGAGGCGCAAGCACTTCGTCACCAATTGGCAAGCTTTCGGCATCTTGGCTACACCTTCAAGGGCTTCATCGAGCCCACCGGTTCCAGCTCCGGTCCTACGGGGAGATCTGCAAACGTAGTGGGAACCTTGGACACAATGTTCCAATATGCGCGAAAACAATTTGTAGACGAAATCTTCTTCACCGCTCCCTGCGACCGAGCTGTTGTTCTCGACATTCTTGCGCAGGCTCGCACGCAGGGAGTGGACATGAGCGTGGTCCTGGACTTGTACAACAGTCTGCCGAGTACTCCGATTGAGTATATTGGGCAATTCCCGACGGTTCAATTGCACTCCCGGCAGGTGCCCGAACTGGCCCTCTTGTTGAAGCGAATAGTCGATATCGTACTTTCAAGCTTGGCGTTGATTCTTCTTTCGCCTATTCTTCTGGCGATCGCGGTCGCCATCAAGCTGGACTCGAGCGGTCCGATCTTCTACTTTTCGGAGCGGATTGGTAAGAAGGGCTGTGTTTTCCGCTGCACAAAGTTCCGCACCATGGTCCGTGACGCGGAGAAGCGACGCGCTGAATTGATGAACATGAACGAGCGCGACGGGATATTATTCAAGATTTCTAATGATCCGCGCGTAACCAGGCTCGGGCATTTTCTGCGCAAGTATTCGCTCGACGAACTGCCCCAGCTCTTTAATGTTTTGTGCGGCGACATGAGTCTTGTGGGTCCTCGTCCGCCGATCGGGAGCGAAGTGCGGGAGTACCAGTTAAGTGATATGCGTCGCTTGGATGTGACCCCAGGAATCACAGGACTTTGGCAGGTGAATGCTCGGTAGGATCCCTCATTTGACAACTATGTCTCTCTGGATGTCGCCTACATCAATAATTGGAGTCTTTGGCTAGACCTAAAGATCATTTTCAGAACGATCGTCGTGGTTTTTGCGGGAACTGGCTCCTAATTAGCCCATGATAGAGGCCGTATCTTTCGATCGCTGGCAGCTATCCAGCAGGTCAGCGGAACTGGCCTAGCGCCGCGTGCGGACGTTCGGACGCGAACCGGAACCGTTCTACGAGTACCAACTAGTAGACTCGGGCAGCCAAATGCGCCTCATCCCCGCATGTGTCCAAGCCAAGGTGACAGCCGCATGACCCATCACCGGCAAGTCTACATGGTTCTTACGCCTCGATCTCTGAGCTATGCCAGAGATGCGTTGGAAAGTTTGTTTCGCAATTCGCTTGAAGTCCTTCGGGTCCATCTCATCACCGACTCTGAAAAGGACAAAAGGGAATTGTCTGAGGCCGTGAGTTCCTTGGATGCGAATGTCCATCAGTGGCAAGTGTACTCAGAAAAGGACGTGGCAGACCGGGAGGAGGATTTATTCAAGGGACATAGAAACCTACGGGCATTTCGAAAGGGCCACCCGTGCTGGCGCAAAATCACCGATCCGCTGCTCTTGAGCGATCCTGGTGCAGAGCTGCTGCTGCTTGATCCGGACGTCTACTTCCCAAACCGCTTTCGTTTTGAGGAGACGCCCCGAAGTGGCTTGTTGCTGATGTGGCAACGCCCGAGCTGTCTTTTCCCCCCCGAAGTAGTTAGGACGGCAATTAGTCGCGGAATTCGCCTCGCGCATCATGTGGACATTGGAGTCGCACATTGGCGTGCTTCTGCGGATCTCGACTGGCTTGACTGGCTCGTGGACAGTTTGGGTGGGAAAACCTTGCCACAAATCATGCACATCGAAGCAATCGTGTGGTCGGCTCTTGCAATGCGCTCCGGCGGAGGACACCTTGACCCCGACCACTGGAGGTGCTGGCACCGCTCGACGACAAGGCGCGTAATGACAAGAATTGGCCTGAGCGGCTCCCGAATTCTGAGGTCCGAACCGTGGGCGGACCTGAAGTGCTTTCACGCGGGCGGCCAGGCAAAATTTTGGCTGCATGCGGCACGGGAAGAGGGGATGCTGGATGGTGGGTCCGAGCTCAGCGGGCCGGGCCAGATGATTCCATTCGTAGAACTGACACCCGCATCCTTCGCCCGCGAACGGGCCCTGAAATACGTGCTGGGGGCGTTGGGATACTACCGAATCTTTCGGGCTGCATGAGACCGTTATGAGAATCTGCATTGTCGCCGAGCACGCCTCGGCTCGCTTCGGCGGCGAGGCTATTCTTCCACTTCACTACTTTCGACTGTTGCGGTCTCGTGGTGTCGAAAGTTGGTTGGTCGTTCACTCGCGAACACGAAGCGAATTAGTGGAGCTATTCCCGCAGGACACTGACCGGATTCTATTCGTTCCTGACTTGTGGATTCACAAAGTAGTCTTTTTTCTCAGCCTGCATCTCCCGAGGCGGCTATCTGAAGCTACGTTGGGGTTTCTCAACCAGCTCATTACGCAATTCTGCCAGCGGAAGATCGTGCGCCAGCTGATCATCGACAAACAAATCGACGTGATTCATCAGCCGATTCCGGTCGGACCGCGCTTTCCCTCGATGCTTTTTGGCCTCGGCGTACCGCAAGTGGTAGGACCGCTGAACGGCGGAATGCAGTACCCGCCGTTCTTCCGGAGTTCAGAGTCCAGATTGAGCCGAGCCGCCATTGCATTCATTCGTCTATTTTCCGATTTGGCCAATACAATGCTGCCGGGCAGGAAGCACGCTGAAGTGGTGCTCGTAGCAAATGACCGTACGCGGCGGGCCCTGCCCTCGGGAACACGCGGCAAGGTGATCGAACTAGTGGAGAATGGAATCGACGTTGACCTATGGCAAGGTTTATGTGTTAACTCAGAGAACACCGTCCCTCGCTTTGCTTTCGTCGGTCGCTTAGTGGAATGGAAAGCGGTGGATATTGTGATTCGGTCACTGAAACAAGTTCCATCTGCCGAAGTCGAGATTATCGGAGATGGTCCAATGTTGGCAACATGGCAGTCGTTGGCCTGTGAACTGGGGGTGGAGGATCGAATCCGTTTCGCCGGTTGGCTGCCGCAGCAGGAGTGCGCCGCTCATTTGCGTTCGGCCATAGCGCTCGTCCTACCAAGTCTCTACGAATGCGGGGGCGCCGTGGTACTGGAAGCCATGGCCATGGGCAAGCCTGTAATCGCCACTCGTTGGGGTGGTCCTGCGGACTATCTGGATGCAACTTGCGGGATTCTAATTGAGCCTCAGAGTTATTCGGGTTTGGTAACTGGATTTGCCGAAGCGATGCAGAGGCTGATCCACTTTCCCGATCTGGCAAGATCAATGGGCGAAGCGGGGTGCGCGCGGGCTGTGCGCGATTTTGATTGGCAGCGGAAGATTGACCAAATAATCCGAATTTACCGTGCACTCGCGGAGAAATCGGACGTCCCTGAAGAATTCGAAGAGAGCTGCTTATATCCCGCCGCATTCTCCAAGCCTACGGGGACACTTTTGCAAACGCAGAAGATCGAGTAGATAAGTAGGCTTGTAACGGGTCACCAGGCTTTTGCTGACCTTCATTCAATTCTCTGAATCCGGAAACACAACCGGTTCGTCGGGAGGGACGGCGTAGAACCGATGAAAGAGTCGATAAAGCAGTCCACGCTCAGGCCAACCCATCCGTGATAATTCCCGAACCAGGTCCGGCTCTTTGTCGGGGCGATCCAGCCAGGCCGAAGTTAACAGGGAGTTATTTTTCCCGAGCACAAACGCCTGGGGATAGAAGGCAATCCGCTTCGGGAACTCGGTAGGTGTGGGAAGTACAGTGGGTTGTGGAGCTCTATTTCCAGTCCATGCGAGCCAGAGTGTCTCTGCCAGATTTTCGCCGCCACCATTTGGTTTTTCGATTGGGAGATGACCGAGTTGGGTGGCGCGGGGATTCATCTCGAGCAAATAGGGTTGGCTGGAGCCGTTTTCGAGAATGAAATCAAGACCGAAAAAGCCCGAGAGAGTTAGTGCCTTCGCCAGCTTTCTTCCAGCTTCTTCAACTCTCGGATCGTTGATCCTCTCCACAATCAGCGCTGCGCCCGTTGCATGTTGTGCACAGACGGTACGCACTTGCAGAGAGGCCAGGAGTTCGCCTCGCAAGCAGGAATACATCGCATTCGCCGGTCTTCCGGCCACGAACTGTTGCAGAGAGATTTCTTGCGGAGGCAAAGCGCTTGACGAAGAGAACGCAAGGACATCATCGTCCACCAGTCTGCGCTTTACCTTGGCGAATACGGACGGGCTCTGTCGCAATCTGTGATAAGCATCCAGAAGCTCACTTGGAGTTCTGACAACGATCACGCCTCGTCCACCAACTGTCCCATCGCGCTTGACTAGAGCTGGGTAGCTCCAGGATTTCGCATGAAATGTAGCGTCCTCCAGGCTGCGCAGAGGCACTGTCTGAGGTATCCGAATCTGGAGAGATTCGGCCAGAGTAAGGAGGCGTGTGCGGCTGCGAACGATTTCAAAATTCTTTGAGTTCCCCAGCGATCGCACGATCAACTCTCGATATTGCGGATGGCTGGTAGCAAGAGCATGCAACAACCAGACGGCACGGTCATCTGCGGGCACAATGTAATCTGCGTGGGTGGTTTCAATCGCTTCGATTAGAGACTGTCGAAGCGACAAACTACGGATGGAATAGCAGCGATCAATTCCTCGGACGAAATGCAGCGGATGCACTGTCGGACAAAGTGAGTGCACTCGGCATCCGAGATCACGAAAGCAAACTGCGAGACGCGCCGAGAAAGGCCACCACAAAGTCGCGTGAATGAGAACCACAGGAGAGTTTGCTGGCATAACCTGAATAACCCACTGTTTGACCCATCAAAGGAAAAGTAGCTTCAACACAATGATCGTAAACGAAGCCGTATCCTTCCCTTGTTCATGCCGTCGTCGACGTTCAATGGATGCTTTTAGGTATGTTATCAAAACGAAAGAGAGATAAGCCGATATGAATTCAGTTGTTATCGTAGGTTCCGGCCCATACGGGCTGTCCCTGGCTGCGCAACTCGCCCCCTTCAAGATTGATAACCGGATCTTTGGCCCTTGCATGGAGACATGGGATAAGCACATGCCCTCCAACATGCTTCTGAAATCGGAGGGATTTGCCTCAGACCTCTATGCTCCGGGCGCCGGGTATCCCCTGCGTCGGTTCTGCCGCGAGCGGGGCATTCCATACGAAGACATTGGGATGCCAGTTCATCGCCGGACTTTTGTGCAGTATGGCCAGGAGTTCCAGCGTCGATTGGTTCCCCAACTGGAGCAGACGATGATTCAACGTATGAGCCAAGTTCCCGGCGGCTTCGAGTTGGAAACGTCCAATGGCCAGACTTTGAAAGCCCGAAGGGTTGTTCTCGCTGTTGGGATCACCCACTTCGCCTACGTGCCGCCCATCTTGCAAGGGTTCTCAGCTGAGGCGGTGAGCCACAGCTACGATCATGGCGACTTGAGCAAATTCCAGGGCAAGCGGGTGCTCGTCATCGGTGCCGGAGCCTCGGCCGTCGATGTAGCAATCGATCTAAGGAAAGCCGGCGCCGCGCCGGAACTCATTGCTCGCGCCTCATTCATCGGATTCCATTCACCAGCTTTTGAGCCGCGCCCCTGGACGGAGAGGCTGCGCAATCCACGATCCACTGTCGGACTGGGCTGGCGCTCGAAACTGGCAGTCGATCTTCCTCTCGTCTTCCACACGCTGCCAGAAAAACTCCGCCATCGCACTGTGGCACGGCACCTCGGTCCCGCGCCAGGCTGGTTCGCGCGGGGAGAGTTCGAGGGTAAAATCCCTGCCTATCTCGGCTGTCAACTGGAAAGGGTCAGCGAGTCTGGCACCCAGCTTAGTGTCCTTTACCGTGACTCCGCCGGCGCCAGCCACGAGATTGAGACGGACCACATTATCGCAGCGACTGGCTATCGTCCAGTCCTGCGCGCGCTTTCGTTCCTCGACAAGCCTCTGGCTGCCAAGATCAAGTCTGCCGGCGAGACGCCTAAACTCGACCGAAGCTTTGCTTCGAGCGTGCCAGGACTCTACATGATCGGCTTGGCTTCGGCAAACGATTTTGGACCAGTCTGCCGCTTTGCTTGCGGAGCCGAGTTCACCACAAAGAGGCTTGCCCGGCATCTGGCGCAAACGTAAGCAAAGAGGACTGACATGCTCGGCGTGCGTAGCCACACTCAGGGCCATGTTTCGGAGGTTACCAGGCATCACGAAGCGGGAGAGTTTCTACAAATGGGGGCGTTTTGCCGGCTGCAACCTTTGAATCCAACAAAGAACACTCTTGGTCACGCATGAACGCGAGTTTTCAAAACGCAAAACCGCAAATCGGGGATGCAGCAGTAGCTGTGGATGGAGAACAGCATTCTGATTGTGCGGCTTTCACAGGAGTTTCGAGAAGGAAGGTTGTGGAAGCGCCGCGAGGAAACCGGCTTGTCTATCTTCTAAGCCAGTATCCGGCTGTTTCGCACACATTCTTTCTGAACGAAATTCGACAACTGAGAACGTTGGGACTGACGATTGAGGTTGCGTCTATCAACCGCTCAGACCGTTCCCTTTCTGCGATGCCAGAAGTCGAATCGCAGGAAGCGGAAAAGACGTTCTATATCAAATCCGCGGGTGTTCTAAAGGCAGCAGGGATTGCAGCGAAGACGCTCTTGAGACGACCGCGAGTGTTTGCTCGCGGTTTACTGGCAGCACTGCGGCTCGGTCGATCGAACCTCAGCGCAACCCTAATCGCACTATTCTACTTCGCAGAGGCGCTTCTTTTGGGCGACTGGATGCGCTTGCGTGGTCATCACCAACTCCACATTCATTTCGGCGGGCCAGTAGCGACAGTGGGGTTACTAACATCAGTAGCGTGGGAATTTCCGTATTCGCTTACCGTGCATGGACCAGACGAATTCTACGATGTGGAGAAGTTCTATCTTCGGCAGAAAGTCGAGCACGCCAAGTTCGTGGTATGTATCAGCGACTTTTGCCGGAGCCAACTGATGCGCATCACGGCTCCTGAGCATTGGGACAAAATGCACGTCGTCCGACAGGGTATCGATCTCCGGGTGTTTTTTCCGATGCGACACGACCGTCAGCCGGAGGGCTCGCTGGAAATCCTTTGCGTGGGGCGATTGGTCCCGTCAAAGGGACAACTCATTCTGTTACGTGCCTGCAATCTTCTGCTCGTTCAAGGTTATTCGCTTCGAGTTCGTTTGGTGGGCGCGGGCCCGGATCGTAAATCTCTGGAAGCATTCGCGGCGGAGAAGCGTATCCCCGTGGTATTCGAAGGAGCCCTGAATCACGAAGAGACCCACAAGTTGATCGGCAAAGCGGATATCTTCGCACTGGCGAGCTTCGCTGAGGGCATTCCGGTTGCCTTGATGGAAGCAATGGCCATGGAGGTTCCCTGCGTCAGTACTTGCATTGCAGGAATTCCGGAATTGATTCGCGATGGTCTCGATGGGCTCCTCGTTCATGCATCCTCGGCAGACGTGTTAGCCTCGGCTATCCTACGACTTATCGAGGATCCAATTCTGAGGCTGAGGCTAGGTGCTGCCGGTCGCAAGCGGGTGTGCGAGTTCTACAACCTGCGGCAAAACGCGCTATCCCTCGCTCTCGTGTTCGAAGAACGCTTGCGAGACGAAGACTGCATCTCGAGTCCTATATCGAGCGGCCAATCGAGGACGGCTATTCAAGGCTGGGATTGATCCGTCAGACGCTCGAGTTGCACGTTCCTGGGGAACAACGCACCAGATTCAAAATGAAGAGATTAAGACTCGTTGTGCGCTGTGCATACAAAACCTGATGAAGTTTCTAACCTCTATGTAGTGACGGTTATTTGCCTGATTCAGGTTGCCACAACCAGCAGTGCTTGCTCCGAGGGAGATTTGCGAGATGTTCACAGAACTCAACGCTGAGGAAGCCGCAGACTTCTTGGAAGTATCCCTGGTAGCATTCAATCGGATCCTCGACCAGGAAGAGATTCCATACCGGCAGGTAGGTTCTCGGAGGCTGATTTCCTCTAGAGAGGTGATCAAGTACAAGAGCAGCTTGGTCAGGAGGCGCGATGCGGCATTCACCGAGCCGGTGGCATACGACGAAGAAATAGGTATCTGATCAAATCAGTCGTTAGTCAACCACTGTATATGGTGGTCACCTGAGTCAAGTAAATACTTATTTGGAAAAATTCGGCTCCAGGAGCACAAGCTCGCTTGAGCACATATGAAAGTTCAAAACGCTGCGATGTTCGAGTTTGAGGTTTCCATCTTAGTCGTATCCTTCAACACCCGCGATGTGCTGAGGGAATGCTTGTTCTCGGTCTATCGTGAGGCGGACTCACTGCGAGTCCAGGTGATCGTTGTCGATAATGCGTCGACTGACGGATCTGCGGCAATGATTGAGCGGGAGTTTCCTGAAGTTGAGCTGATTCGAAACAAAATCAACCTTGGGTTTGGTCCAGCGAACAACCAGGGCTTTAAGTCGGCGCGCGGACGTTATGTAGTGCTTCTCAATTCTGACGCATTCCTAACCGAAGGTTCCCTTCGCCGTTCCGTGGAGCACATGAACGACAACCCGCGCGCAGGTCTGGGCGGCGGCCGACTCATCGGGCGAGATGGTTCGTGGCAGCCCTCGGCGCGTATGTTCCCAACGGTATTGACTGACTTGATTGTGCATTCGGGACTTGCTGCTCGCTTTCCGCGGTCGCGCTTCTTCGGACGCGCCGACCGGACCTG
>Ga0181520_10013742_pt1 | contig 10153 bp, 7 predicted proteins | sample PEATcosm2014_Bin_29_FD_132451 | JGI IMG/M metagenome (GOLD analysis project Ga0181520, IMG submission 132451) | Peatland microbial communities from MTU Mesocosm Facility, Houghton, MI, USA - PEATcosm2014_Bin02_30_metaG | ecosystem: Environmental > Terrestrial > Soil > Wetlands > Peat | place... | reverse complement strand
GCGGCCACCGGCAAGGTTACGCAGAAGGTTCCGGCGAGCTTTCCCGCGGCAAACACCGTGAGCTACCGCCCGGACATTGCGAACATGGACCCGGCAGTGGCCAAAGGCACGACGGTGACGGTGTCGCCGCTGCAATAGGGTTCCTGTCACAGGCTAAAGGAGAGTCTTCCAATCGAAGCCATCACACTCAAATCGGTGCTTGAGGCGAAAACGCCAGACCTCAACCGCGTCGCCACCCATGCGCCCGGCCCGCAGGGCGCGCTGCCGCTCACAGCGGAGATGCTGCTCGCCGAGCCGAGCGGCAACCTCTTTGGCCTGAGCCAGAACGCGGGCATGGGATGGGAGCCGGAGCGGCTGCTCGACCCCGAGTTCCTGATTCTCAGCACCCACGGCGGCCTGCGTACCGAGGACGGGCGGCCCATCGCGCTCGGCTTTCATACCGGGCATTGGGAGGTCGGCCTGCTGGTGGCCGAAGCCGCGCGCGAGCTGAAGCTGCTCCATGCGGTGCCCTTTGCCGGAGCCTGCACCGATCCCTGCGACGGGCGCACCCAGGGAACCGCCGGCATGATGGACTCGCTGCCCTTCCGCAATGACGCGGCGATTGTGCTGCGCCGGCTGATGCGCTCGCTGCCCACCGGCAAGGGCGTTTTGGGCATTGCCACCTGCGACAAGGGCCTGCCCGCCATGATGATGGCGCTGGCCTCGGCGGGGCGCATCCCCACGGTCCTCGTCCCTGGCGGCGTCACGCTGCTGCCCGATGCGGGCGAAGATGCCGCCAAGGTGCAGACCATCGGCGCGCGCTTTGCCCAGAAGCAGATCACGCTGGAGTATGCCGCCGAGGTTGGCTGCCGCGCCTGCGCTTCGCCGGGCGGCGGATGCCAGTTTCTGGGCACCGCTGCTTCAGCGCAGGTGGTCGCGGAGGCGCTGGGCCTGGCGCTGCCCCACACCGCGCTTGCCCCCAGCGGTCAGCCGATCTGGCTCGACGGCGCGCGCCGCTCGGCCCGCGCACTGATCCGACTTCACGAGTTGCAGGCAGGCACCTCCGACGTGCTGACTCCGGCGGCGCTCAGAAATGCCATGGTGGTTCATGCTGCCTTTGGGGGTTCCACCAATCTGCTGCTCCATCTTCCCGCCATCGCCTTCGCGGCCGGATTGAAGCGGCCCACCGCGGCCGATTGGGCTGAGGTCAACCGCCAGGTGCCGCGCCTGGTGGACGCGCTGCCCAACGGTCCTCAGAACTTCGCCACAGTCCAGGTCTTTTTGGCCGGAGGCGTGCCGGAGGTGATGCTGCACCTGCGCCGGGCCGGCTTGCTCGACACAACGGCAAAGACCGTCAGCGGAGAGACTCTGGGCGCCTGCCTGGACTGGTGGGAGCAAAGCGAAAGGCGACAGCTTCTGCGCCGCGGCCTGACCCAACAGGACGGTATCGACCCGGACGATGTCATCATGCAGCCGGACCGCGCCCGGTCGCGTGGGCTGACCTCGACGATATGTTTCCCGGTTGGCAATCTGGCGCCGGGAGGCTCGGTCATCAAGAGCACGGCCATCGATCCCTCGCTGATCGATGCCGAAAACGTCTACCGGCATCTGGGCCCGGCCAGGGTTTTCGTCACCGAGGAGGCGGCGATTCAGGCCATCAAGGCGGGCGCGGTGGCGCAGGGCGATGTGGTGGTGCTTATCTGCGGCGGCCCCGCCGGGGCGGGCATGCAGGAGATTTACCAGATCACCGCGGCTCTCAAGCAACTGCCTCATTGCAAGCATGTCGCGGTGCTCACCGATGCGCGTTTCAGCGGTGTTTCTACGGGAGCCTGCATCGGCCATATCTCGCCCGAGGCGCTGGCCGGCGGGCCCATCGGGAAAATTCTGGAGGGCGACCGGATCGAGATTGTCATCGACCGGGAACGGCTCAGCGGCTCGGTCCACCTGGTGGGCGATGCCGAGGGATACTTCGGCGCGGAAGAGGGCGCGCGGCGGCTGGCCGGGCGAAAGCCGCGGCCGGACCTTCGGCCGCATCCGGCTCTTCCGGACGATACGCGCTTGTGGGCGGCGCTGGTGCAGGCCAGCGGGGGCGTCTGGGGCGGATGCGTCTATGACACTGGCGAGATTATTGCCAGGCTTGAAAAGAAATCCTAAGCACGGGCGTCTGTTCCCATGGCAGTGCCGGCAAACTCCACAGTGACCACGGTGATGTCGTCGGATTGCCCGAAAGCGCGCGCTGCCTCTGCGATCCGGTCTGCGGGCAGGCAACTCAGGGCGCAAGTGCGGTCGAAGCCAAGCAACTCGCCCGACTTGGACTGCGCCTCGACCACGCCGTCGGAGACAAAGGTAAGCCGGTCGCCTGGAGTCAGGCGAAGGCTGACCGATTCATACCGCGCCGGGGAGACGATGCCCAGCGGCAGTGAGTTTGGAATGCCGGTCTCATCCCCATTCAGGTAAGGAGGAAGGTGGCCGGCGTTAGCCAGCGTCACGAGGCCCTCCGCGGTGATATGCGCCGCGAGGCAGGTGGTGAATCCCCCTTGGGAGCGGCCAATCGCGCGCTCGTTGAGAGAGTGCAGCAGCGTAGCCGGGTCAGTGCCGTGTGCGGCCTCAGCACGTATGGCGCCCACCAGAACAGAGACCATCATGGCAGCAGGCAAGCCCTTGCCGCTCACGTCGCCCACCACGATCAACATGCCTCCATGGCCGTCGCTAATCTGTTGAAAGAAGTCGCCGCCAACCTGCTCCGCGGGCTGGTAGATGCACTCGACTTTGAAGCCGGGGCACTGATCCTGCCGGTCGGGCAGCAAAACCTGCTGCACCTGGCGCGCCGCTTCGAACTCGCCGGCCAACCTCATCTCCTCGCTCCGAGCCCGCGTGAAGCGCAGGATGAGGAAGACCATCATGGCCAGCAGGAAGAGCAGATGGAGCAGAATGCCGGTCTGCACGGTGAAGGGCGGCAGAGGAATGGGCACTTCGAGCACCCGCGGCACTCGGGTCCATCCCGCCTGGGCCAGCACGATGGCCAGGTTGTCTGCCAGGTAGTAGCCGAGATCCAGCACCGCCGGCACCAGCAGTACGCGGGCGTAGAGGTTGCCGCGCAAAGTTCGGTCAATCAGCGCGCGGAGAATCCACACCACCGCGGGCAGTATACAAACCAGTTGCATGGCGGCGGAGGCGGGCGGCGAGAACCAGCCGGGCCAGTAGAACACGGCAGGCAGCGGGCTGAACGCCGCCAGAGCGAGGCAGATGCGCCCCAGCCTTCCCGCACTGAAATTGAGCACACGAGCAAAGAAGCAAAGTGCGGCGATGACGTTGAGGGCAGAGAGTATTCCGTCTGCCAGGTCGTAGATCGGCACCGGCGGCCAGGCGAAGATCTGCTGGCCGACGTTAAGAGCATTGTCTGCGGCCTGCGTCAGAAGCATGACGGCGAACCACAGGTATTCGCGCTCGGTCTTGCGGATAAAGAAGAGGCAAAGGATGGCAAATCCGACCAGCGCCGCGGCGATGCTGTAGGCGTAGCTATCCACGAAGCGGGTGTTGCGGGCCAGTTGTTGGTGGATTTGCTCGCCGGCTAACAGCTTCGGATCGCCGGCGAGGTGACCGGGCCTGAACGGGCCTCCGCCTACGTAGCTGGCCCAGATTGGCGAGTGCCAGACGCGGATGGCCACCTGCGCGGTGCGGGTGGAAGCGCTTCCCACTTTGGCGAGCGGGTAAAGGTGGTAGCTGAAATTGGTGCTGGGGATCAGCGTCGGGGGCATCTCGCCTGAACCGCCCACCCGGTTGCCGTCCACATAGACCTCGAAGGCTGTGACGATGGGCGCCAGCAGCAGCGATGTGGGCTTTTCTCCGGCCGGGACCATGACCGTGAAGCGGTACCACCCATAGCCGCTCATGGCCGGATAGCCCTGCGCATCCCAGGATTTGCGGCTATCGAGCAGCGGCCAGGCGGAGTCGTCAAAGCCAGGCGTGGCCCACAATGGGGCGTGCGACCCGGCAGCGGCGGGCGAGTCGCCGGGATGGAAGCGCCAGAGGCCGTCAAGCGAGGCCACTGGTTCCCGGCCGCGGTCCAGGTCGAATGATTGCGCGGGCAGCCCGGCCGCCCACGCCACCACGGCGAGCGATGTCAACCGGCGAAAAGTCGAGCCAAAGCGCATCGGTACGCTTCCTTGAGGAGAATCACTGAAACGTGGTTCGATGCTAACGCAAAAGGGCTGCGGCGCGCTCTAAATATTGTGAAAGATGGGAGTTGCGCCGCATTTGGGGCGGGTTTCAGCCCGTCCGCCTGGCGCCGGTTTCATTCCCGGCCAACCTCTTCCCCTGGGGCTCCCGATGAACGAGGCTGGTTGGGGTTCGAGGTCTCCCACCCATGTCGCGATCTTTCTTCTCGAAACCGCTCCGTGGATGGGCCCAGCATTTGTGCTTGTGCGGGCCGGTTCATTCCATCCGCAACCCGGCGGCGCGGGTCGAGCTGCTTCTAATAATGTCCGCACACTTCACCCACGCGAGGGTTCGGCCAATCGAGAGCCGAATCGGTTAAAGTGTTGTGCATGAAAAATGCGCATGTTTTTCTTGCCCTGGCGGTTTTGGTGGCTCTGTTTGCGGGGTCGCCCGGCGCTCGCGGGCAACAGCTTCCCGCCGCCAGCCAGCACGTCGGAACGCCCGATCTGGTCATCCTCGACACCGATATTGGCGACGATATTGACGACGCGTTTGCGCTGGCGCTGGTCTTGCGCAGCCCGGAACTGAAGCTGGTCGGGATCACTACCGCGTATGGGGATACGGAACTGCGGGCGCGGCTGGTGGACCGTTATCTGGCGGCGGTTGGCCGTGGGGACATTCCTGTGGCTGCCGGCGTTCCCACCTCGCACGACAATGTTTTTACCCAGGCCGCCTATGCGCACCTGGCGCGGGAGGGGAAGCATCCCGATGGAGTCCAATTCCTGCTCGACCAGATCCGCGCCCATCCCGGCCAGATCGCCCTGATCGCCATTGGCCCGCTGTTCAATGTGCAGGCGGCCATCGAGCGCGATCCGGCCACCTTCCGCAAGCTCAAGCGGGTGGTGCTGATGGGCGGCAGCATCTACCGCGGCTACGACGACATGAAGACTGGGGCACGGAACGCTGCTCCCGATGCGGAGTGGAACATCAACCGCGATCCGGCGGGAGCAAGAGCGCTGCTGGCCGTGGGAGTGCCGGTTTTCATGATGCCGCTCGACTCGACCCAAATCCACCTGGAGACGGCGCCGCGGGAGGCGATTTTCTCCCATGGTTCGCCGCTTACCGACCAGTTGACCCTGCTCTACCACCAGTGGATGGCAGGGAGCGATTGGCATCCAACCAGCCCCACGCTTTTTGACCCGGTGGCCGTGGCTTATGCCATTCGCCCCGAACTGTGCCCGGCGACGCCGATGCGGATCGAAGTGGACGACAAGGGGTTTACGCGGCCGGCCGACGGCGCGCCCAACGCCCGGGTCTGCCTGCAATCGGATGAGAAGGGATTTCTGGAGTTTCTGTTGGGCCGGATTGCCAAAGAGACGGAAAAGTAACCCAAAAGCACATTGAACGCCGTTGGGGAGCGGTTTTCAGGGCTCCCGGGGAAGAAACCGGCAAACTGTGCGCGAGGTCACTTTCAACTCCATTGACAGCGGCGAAAAGTAGGATAAAAATGTCGAGTTGATAATACTTGATTCGTTTTTACGTTTTGTACGGAGGGAAAGTGAAAAACACGCTGAATTTGAAAGTTCTTGGAGTCGCGGCATTCCTGGGCGCAGGCCTGTTGCTTACCGGCTGCAAGTCAGCGCCGGATCTTACGCAAGCCAACGCACAGGCCTTGATCCAGGCCAAGTACGATCAGACACCGGCTGTGGGCGCCAACATTACGGTGGACGATCTGGGTATGAGGCAGGGAATTGCGGCCAAGTATTGGGAGAGGACCACGGTCTATCCCAACAAGTATTGGGCTGACTTCACCCTCACTGCCGAGGGCAAGAAGGTGATCAAGCTGCTGAACGGCGGCAGCGTGATCCAGTGGCGTCCCGCGAGCCTTGAAGACAAGAAGTACTCGGTGGTGGTGACGACCGTGGCCGCCAATCACCTCAAGGCGCACGATGTGAGGGATCCGCAGGACGAAGTTGGCGGGACAAAGAGCTCCGTATACTCCGAGGCGGTAGACCTCACCGGGGTTCCCGATGCGCTGCAGAATATCGCCCACAATCCTGGAAACAAGCTGAGCAGCAAGAAGACAGCCACCTTCGCGGTGGATGGCGGGGCCTGGAAGCTGCAATCGATTCAGTAAACGGGAGAATTCCCGGAAATAATCTTGGGGGTGGGGCCGGAATTCGTTGACCCCACCCTCGTTTCTTGTTATTGTAAGAAGGTTCCGCAAGAACGCCTCTGTCCGTGTGTCCTAACGGCAGAAGCGTGAGGGGCAGACCGGCCAGAATAAAATTGGCGGGTTCTCCCCAAGGTCAAGCGCAGTTAACAGGCTTGGCAAGTTCCCGAAGTTGCTCTTTTCTTGCGAAGGGCGGGGGGACAAATCGCATCGGTGTCCGCGCGTTCTCCACCTTGGAGGGCTATGCGGGCCGGAACCGGCGAAACGGAGCTGGCTTTACCCGGAAAGATCGGGAAAACGCCCGGCCACCGTCTCGGTTCTCGTCTGGGATTGGAACGAAGGCAGACGCGAAGCAGCAACGAAAGGGCTTCCGTGCGCGTGCACACCATGTAAATGGCTGTGTTTCGTGCAGGATAGGCCCCTCGGATCTGCGCGCGGCTGATGAATTTGGAAGTTGTAGGGTTTTTGAAGGGTAAGGAGTTTCAGTTTGCCTACATTCAATCAGTTGGTTCGCAAGGGGCGCACGGCCCCGCGGTACAAGACGGCGTCACCGGCATTGCAGGCCTCGCCGCAGCGGCGCGGCGTCTGCACTCGCGTGTATACACAGACGCCCAAAAAGCCGAACTCGGCCCTGCGCAAGGTAGCTCGTGTGCGGCTGACCAACGGGATTGAGGTCACGACCTACATTCCCGGCATCGGCCATAACCTGCAGGAGCACTCGATCGTGCTGATTCGCGGCGGCCGTGTGAAGGATCTGCCCGGCGTCCGCTATCACGTGGTTCGCGGCACCCTGGATTCGGTCGGCGTAGCCAACCGGAAGCAGAGCCGGTCGAAGTACGGAGCCAAGCGCGCCAAGGGTGGCGCTGCGCCGGCCAAGGGCAAGAAGTAATCACGGTTCCGGGGCGAAGTGCTTGGACCCGGACTTGGGCAGTGAGAAGGCGCGAAAGCGCGCAAGGATTTTGAGGAACTATGCCGAGAAAAGGGCACATTGCGAAGCGGGAAGTAGCGCCGGACCCAGTTTACGGGTCCACGCTGGTCACCAAGTTTGTCAACTCGATGATGTGGGGCGGCAAGAAGTCGACGGCCCAGGGCATCTTCTATCAGGCGATGAAGAACCTTGAAGAAAAGGGCGGTGGCGAAGAAGCCATCAAGCTTTTCAAGAAGGCTGTCGAGAATTGCAAGCCTCTGCTTGAGGTGAAGACCCGTCGTGTTGGCGGCGCCAACTATCAGGTGCCGATCGAGGTCAATCCCGACCGTCGCACTTCGCTGGCGATTCGCTGGTTGATTACCTATGGCCGCAGCCGCGGCGAAAAGGGTATGACCGAGAAGCTGGGCAACGAGCTGCTGGATGCGGCCAACGGGCGCGGCGCGGCGATGAAGAAGAAGGAAGACGTGCATCGCATGGCCGAGGCCAACAAGGCCTTTGCTCACTACCGCTGGTAGGCGAGAGCGTCTCTGAAGTCAAGGCCGGCAGCAGGATCGTCCGGCCTGAAGTATCACAGCAGTCATGAAACAGCGGGCCTGAGCGCCCGCAAGGAAGAAACGCCGTGCCTCGCACTATACCTTTAAGCCGCTGCCGCAATATCGGAATCATGGCGCACATCGACGCCGGAAAGACGACGGCGACCGAACGCATCCTGTTCTATACGGGCATCACGCACCGTATCGGAGAGGTGCACGAAGGCACGGCGACCATGGATTACATGGAGCAGGAACAGGAACGCGGCATCACGATTACCTCCGCCGCGACCACCTGCATGTGGAAAGACATTCGCATCAACATTATCGATACGCCCGGTCACGTGGACTTTACCGCTGAGGTTGAGCGGAGCCTGCGCGTGCTGGATGGCGCGGTGGCGGTGTTCGACTCCGTCTCCGGCGTGCAGCCGCAGAGCGAGACGGTGTGGCGGCAGGGCGACAAGTACAAGGTTCCGCGTATCTGCTTCATCAACAAGATGGACAAGAACGGCGCGGATTTCGAGTATGTGATCGATACCATTCGCAAGCGCCTGGGCGCGCGCCCGCTGGCCATTCAGCTCCCGATCGGCGCTGAGGCCAATTTCAAGGGCGTCATCGACCTGATCGAGATGAAGGCCGTTCTCTGGCACGACGAGGCGATGGGCTCGCAGTACGACGTGGAAGAGATTCCCGCCAATCTGCTGAAGAAGGCCGAGGCTTTCCGCGCGCAGATGATCGAGATGGTCTCTGAGACCGACGATGTGCTGCTGGAGAAGTTCCTCGAAGGCGAGACGCCGACCATTGAAGAGTTGAAGAAAGCGATTCGCCAGGCCACCATCGACATGAAGGTCTTCCCGGTGATCTGCGGAACGGCTTTCAAGAACAAGGGAATTCAGACGTTGCTGGATGCGGTGGTCGATTACCTGCCCAGCCCTCTGGACAAGCCGCCGGTGGAGGGTATCAACCCTGCGAACCCGTCGGAAATCCTGGTGCGCAAGGCGGACGACAATGAACCGCTGGCGGCGCTGGCATTCAAGATTATCAACGATCCTTTTGGCAAGCTCTGCTTCATCCGGGTCTACTCGGGCACGCTCAAGACCGGCGACACGATCGTCAATCCGCGTACCGGCAAGACCGACCGCGTAGGTCGCCTGGTGAAGATGCACGCCAACAAGCGCGAAGACATCACCGAGATTATGGCGGGCGATATCTGCGCATGCGTGGGCCTGAAGGACATGAAGACGGGCGACACGCTTTCGTCGCCGCAGCACGAGATTGCTTTGGGCGCCATCACCTTCCCCGAGACAGTGATCTCGGTGGCGATCGAGCCCAAGACCAAGGCCGACCAGGAGAAGATGGGACTTGCTCTTTCCCGCCTGGCCGATGAGGATCCTACCTTCAAGGTTCATACCGACGAAGATTCGGGTCAGACCATCATCGAAGGCATGGGCGAGCTGCACCTGGAAATTCTGGTTGACCGCATGAGGCGCGAGCACAAGGTCGAAGCCAATGTGGGCGCTCCCAAGGTTGCCTATCGCGAAACGGTTCGCAAGTCGGCCGAGGCTGAGGGCAAGTACATTCGCCAGACCGGCGGCTCCGGCAACTACGGCCATTGCAAACTGCGCGTGGAACCGAACGAGCCGGGCAAGGGCTACGAATTCATCAACGACATCAAGGGCGGCGTGGTTCCCAAGGAATACATCAAGCCCATCGATCAGGGCGTGCAGGGTGCGATTCAGCTTGGCATCCTGGCCGGGTTCCCGATCGTGGACGTGAAGGTAACCCTGTTCGACGGTAGCTACCACGAAGTCGATTCGAACGAAATGGCCTTCAAGTTCGCCGGATCGATTGCCTTCAAGGAAGCCGCTCGCAAGGCTAGCCCGGTGCTGTTGGAGCCGGTGATGGCGGTCGAAGTCACGGTTCCCGAAGAGCACATGGGAACCATCATCGGCGACATCAACTCGCGCCGCGGGCGTATCGAAGGAATGGAACATGCCGGCGGATCGCAGTTGATCAAGGCGATCGTGCCGCTGAAGGAAATGTTCGGTTATGTGAACGACATTCGTTCGTCCACGCAGGGCCGGGCTTCCTACTCCATGCAGTTTGCTCGCTATGAAGAAGCTCCGCGCATGATTGCGGATGAAATCATCGGGCGCGCACAGGGCAAGTAACGGTTTTGAACCTGCGGGCCCGGCAGCAAGAGGGCGGCCGCAAGACATTGACTTAGCACCACGGGCACCAAGAGAACGAAGGGAACCGAAGATGGGAAAAGAAAAGTTTGATCGCTCGAAGCCGCACGTGAATGTGGGGACGATTGGGCACATCGATCACGGCAAGACGACGCTGACGGCTGCAATCACGAAGGTGTTGGCGAAGCACAACCCG
>Ga0181520_10013741_pt1 | contig 10153 bp, 11 predicted proteins | sample PEATcosm2014_Bin_29_FD_132451 | JGI IMG/M metagenome (GOLD analysis project Ga0181520, IMG submission 132451) | Peatland microbial communities from MTU Mesocosm Facility, Houghton, MI, USA - PEATcosm2014_Bin02_30_metaG | ecosystem: Environmental > Terrestrial > Soil > Wetlands > Peat | place... | reverse complement strand
GTGCAGTTCATCCTTGTTTAGTATGTCAAGGTAAAGCGCCCTGCTGGCAAGCTCCCTGTTCTTTGTATAATAATTTATCTGCATAAGCAACGCATCGGCATCATCGTATTTCCCTTCAAGATAACAGTCGAGGGCATGTTCGTACCGCACATTGTACTGTATGGTATCAGGTAAACTAGAAAGGTTTATCCGTTGCAGGGTTTGAGCGGCTTTTTCATAATCGCCGGATAATTTATAACAATACGATTTCTTTAAAAGGGCATCACAGCGGGTCAGATCATCGAGAGTGCCATAGAATATCCTTTCGTACTCCAGCGCAGCCAGCGCGAAGTTACCGGCAGCATAAAGACTGTCGGCGCATCGTGCCACTGGAATATCAGCGGTAAATGCCGATAAACTTCTGCAAAGGAAGCCGCAGATTAAGCAATACCTGGTTATTGATCTCATTATACTTTTCATTTCTGCTTACCGAAACACTCAACACACTGCCCCAAATATCCCCTATGTAGAAAACCGAAAACAAAGCGGTGGTCAAAATAAATCTCGCGCTTGAGACCCCCGCTTTCTTATACGATTCATAAGCCATTAAGCCCATGCATGCAACGGGAAGGAAACTGGAAATTCCCTGCCCTGTCTTGCCCGCATATATTTTACCCAAACCCGGCACCACCGCCGACATCATTCCCGCCAGCAAACCCGAATTATGCCTTATACTCTTATAATCATTATCAAGCTTTACAATGCTTCTTTCCTGTTCATTCATATCATTATATGAATAGGAAAATGACTTTGATGCTTTTGAAAACATCGAAGTATCTCTTTGCAACAGATACATTCCCGAAAGTTCGAACTCTTTCAGTTCTTTTGTTTTTATATCAGTAGTATCCACTCTATGCAAGCAATCAATGCCGTTCTGATAGCTATTTATCATAGCATAGGAGTATGCTGAAAGAAATTTGCAATCATCCCCCCCCCTGTTCGATAATCTAACTGCACTGAAATAATATGCCGATGAATCGTAGTGATTATCATTGAAGAATGCATGGCCAAGCAAATTATAAACAGTATCCTTTTGTTCAACACTATAATTTTTAATATTGATCTCATACTGAAGAAGCGAAATACAATCTTCAGGCATATTGTTTTTCAATAAATACTTTGCAAAACTTACCTGTTCATTAAAACTCCGGTTAAACTGTGCGCAAGCCGGATGAACGGAAGAGAAAGAGATAAGGGAGATAAAAAGAAACTTCTTCATTTTTTCTTCCAGTGATATTTCGATGGCTCGTCTATAGCCAGTTGTTCATCATCAAACTGGTCTGGCGGAATATCATTGATGGCAATGCCATTGCAACGCATCAGCCTGTCGGCCGACATAAATACACCCTTAATCAAACCAAATTCGTTAATGGCTTTCTTGCTGAAATTGGAGCACGACCTTTCGTACAGGCAATGCCTGAAGAATTGCTGTGATATAACATTTTGGTAGAATAACATGGCCGAGGTTGCAAGCAGGCTGAAAGGATTATACCTTGCAATAAAGCTCTTATGCTTGTAATCTATGGGATTTTTATTATTAACGGATGTATTATACTTGGAATCAGGACTAAGATTCGCATTGCTGTAATTCTGTTCCCCGATTAATTTAATATCCAAAGCCTCATTCTGACAGTAAGAACAATTTACGACAAAGAATAACATTATTGAAAATATGAAAACTTTCGTATGCATATATTAAATAATAAGTATTAAAACACAAAAATACAGTTTTGTAAAAGATATTGATGTTTCCGCATCGAAATAATATTTTAAATGTTAACGAAAATTCGTTTTCTTTGCATTTTGCAGGAAATTAATGTCTCACGTTAAAACGGCTATTGTAATCCTTAACTGGAACGGGAAGCTTTTTCTCGAAAAGTTCCTGCCATTCCTTATTCAGTATAATCCCGCTGATGCCGAAATCATTATTGCCGATAATGCTTCTGCTGATGATTCTGTTTCTTTTCTTGAATCCACATATCCTCAGTTAAGAATCATCAAGAATAATGAAAACGGTGGCTTCGCCAAAGGATATAACGATGCATTGAAACAAGTGGATGCTGAATACTATGTCCTGCTGAATTCAGATATTGAAGTTACCGAGAACTGGGTTGAGCCGGTAATTAAGTTAATGGATACAAATAAAAGAATTGCTGCTTGTCAGCCGAAGATAAAATCATATTATAAACGCAACGAGTTTGAATATGCAGGTGCAGCCGGAGGCTTTATTGACAAATATGGTTATCCGTTTTGCTGTGGAAGGATTTTCCAGTCTTTAGAAAAAGATGAAACTCAATTCAGCGCTCCGGTTGAAATCTTTTGGGCTACAGGTGCCTGCATGTTTGTAAGAGCTGAACTGTTTCATAAGTACGGTGGCTTTGATAATGATTTCTTTGCCCACATGGAAGAAATAGATTTTTGCTGGAGATTAAAGAACGAAGGGTATATAATCAAGTATTGTCCATCTTCAACAATATATCATATTGGAGGTGGAACATTGCCAAAGAACAATCCACAAAAAACTTATTTGAATTTCAGGAACAACTTCTTTTTACTCTATAAGAACCTTCCTGCTAAAAGGTTGTTCCCAGTTTTCTTTGTACGTCTTTTCTTAGACGGCATAGCCGGTATGAAGTTCCTTTTTGAAGGTGATTTTAAAGATGTGATGGCTGTCACCAGAGCACATTTTTCTTTTTACTGCTCTTTAAGAAAACTTTACAGGAAGCGTAAAGAAATAAAACATCATAAAGTTTCCGGGATTTATAAAAAGTCGATAGTGTTTGCATATTACCTGAAAAAGAAAAAACGTTTTCTGCAATTAGATAATAGAGATTTTACCAAGTAATTATTTCCTGAAAGATTCTATCGCCAGTCGGTAAGAATCAAGACCAAAACCAGAAATACTTCCTTTGCATTTCGGAGCAATCAGTGAAATGTGCCTGTATTCTTCCCTTGCGAATATGTTTGAAATGTGAACTTCGATCACCGGACTCTTTATTGATGCGATGGCATCGGCAATAGCAACAGATGTATGTGTATATCCTCCGGCATTTAGAATAATACCCCCATAATCAAACCCAACTTCATGCAATTTGTTTATTAATTCTCCTTCAACATTGCTCTGGAAAAAATCAATCTGATGAGAAGGAAAATCTTTTCTTAACCCTTTCAGAAATTCATCAAAAGAAACATTACCATAAATGGCAGTTTCTCTTGTGCCGAGTAAATTAAGGTTTGGTCCGTTGATAATGATTAGTTTCATTGGCGCAAATATACTGTTTCTCTCATATTCTTTATAAATAGTTCAGTATTATTTTACTAAAAGGACTAAAGTCCTCAATAAACAGAGGCATTTGTTGTAACCCCAGACTTAAGTCTGGGGTTAATAAAAGCATTATAAACAAAAGGGCTTCAGCCCTGAAAAGTGCTATATTATTAAAAAAATAATCGAACTACTATTGTATTTGGATAAAATGAGTTAATTTTGTTTTCTATTTCGATGGAGGGGTGCCTTAAACAACAGGCTGAGATCATACCCATTGAACCTGATACGGGTAATGCCGGCGAAGGGAAAAATGGCAATCACCATTTGATAAATCAGCCTTGACTTTTAATAAAGATTGCTATGATAATTATTGTAAACGGAAAGCAGCAGGACATAGATAATAATCTATCCATTCTTGATTTTATCAATTCTACCAAGCTGAACCCTGCTAAAATCATTATTGAACTGAACCGACAGATAATAACCAAAACAAATTTCGAGTCAATAATGCTTCAGGAAAATGACAGTCTTGAAATATTAAGCCTTGTAACAGGAGGATAAACAATGCATGATACATTAATAATTGCCGGGCATGAAATCACTAACCGTCTTTTGATCGGTACAGGAAAATTTCCCAATAAACCCGTAATAAAAGATGTGATGGAAAGAACGGGTGCGCACATTGTAACCGTTGCTTTACGCCGCATTGACCTGGGCGCTGAAGACGAAAATATACTAAATTACGTTCCTAAACATTGTATTTTAATGCCCAATACTTCGGGCGCCAGGAATGCCGAAGAAGCTATTCGGATTGCCAGGATTACCAAGGAATCGGGCTGTGGCGACTGGGTAAAAATTGAAGTAATTTCAGATAATAAATATTTATTGCCCGATAATTATGAAACATTGAAAGCGACCGAAGTATTGGCTAAAGAAGGTTTCATTGTAATGCCATATATGAGCCCTGATCTGGCTATGGCAAAACGCATGGAGAATGCAGGCGCTGCTTCTGTTATGCCATTAGGCGCTCCTATCGGGAGCAACAAAGGTTTAAAAACAAAAGAGTTGATTCAAATTCTGATTAGCGAAATTAAAGTGCCTGTTATTGTGGATGCCGGGATAGGAAAGCCTTCGGATGCAGCCCAATGTATGGAGTTAGGTTGCGGAGCAGTATTGGTTAATACGGCAATAGCCACGGCTAATGATCCTGTGGAAATGGCAGTTGCATTCGACCTGGCTGTAAAAGCAGGGAGAAAAGCTTTCCTGGCAGGGATGGCAGAGGAATCGGATATTGCCCATGCTTCATCACCCCTGACAGGTTTTTTATATCAATAAGTAAGATTAAAAGTTCATTAGGTATTGTAAACGTACATGTTTGTGTCAAACATGACCGTGATTGTGTAAATGACGCAAGTGAATGTGTCAAACACGCACGTGAATGTGTAAATGACGTACGTGAATGTGTCAAACATGACCGTGTTTGTGTAAATAACGGCTTTGGAGGAGGAAATGAGATTGTTTTAACTTAAAAACTATAGTAGAAATAAACCCAATAGCACAATACAAAGGTTAGCTACAACTATAAAAATATCAAATGAAAAAAATAGATTTGAATAAGAATAGGACTTTTATCATCTTGACAATTGTATCGACACCATTGTTAATAATTAGTACCGTACTTGCAATATTGACAGGCGGCTTTACAGTTTGGGACAGATTTACAAACAAAAATAATAAAATAGCACATTTTAAAACCGAAGTAGAACCCATGATTATTGAATTTGACAGTGCGTTTACTTCTGACCAAAAAGCAACATTATGGTTTAATATTGAGACATCAGGCGGCATATATGAAATTGATCAAAACATTTGTATTGATAGTTTCACTATTATCGACAATAAATATTTCATTGACTATGTATCTAAACCAAGTATTGCATTAAAAGAAGAGAAAATCAATAAATATATTTTAGATAATGGGTATCCAAACTTGTTTGGCTTATTAAAATTCAAATTAGAATTTATTCTTTCAGCAAATCAATTTAAAGATTTTAAGAAAGGAGAATACATTTATATTGCTAATTTCAAAGTTATTTTCCCCTATTTATTTGAAGGGAAAAAGTATTTTGACAAATCAAATGTACCAGTATATATTAAAATATAGCAGCCGCTAACTTCGTATTGCTTCAATGGCAGCCGATGAGAAAGGGGGAATGGGAGAAAGAAGGCAGTCAATCTACGAATGACAATGAATGACACGAAGTGAATGACAAAAATGACTGATGACCAATGACTATTAATGGCTACAAATAACTCAATAACTTAATAACCATTAACTCAATAACCCAATAACTTCACTCAGATTATGAGTTTTTATCAAACATACCAGTATTATAAAGATTTTGATTTTAAAGCACACTTTAACAGTGTCCCTGACAATACTGTTTTAAAAGCTATTAATAAAGATGTATTAACACATTCCGATTTAATGTCTTTGCTTTCTCCATCTGCTGAAAAATACCTTGAACAGATGGCGCAGAGGGCAAAGAGAATTACTTTCCAATATTTCGGCAAAGCGATAGTGTTGTATGCACCCCTTTATATTTCCGATTATTGTGATAATCATTGTGCTTACTGTGGCTTTAATGCTGAAAATCATATCAGCAGGAAGAAGCTTGCGCCTGAAGAAATTGAACAGGAAGCAATTGCCATTGCATCAACAGGAATAAGGCACCTGCTTGTACTTACAGGCGATTCGCGCAAACATTCTCCTGTAGCTTATATTATAGAGGCAGTTCAAATCTTAAAAAAGCACTTCCCTTCTATTTCAGTTGAGATATATGCACTTAATGAGGAAGAATATAAAGAGTTAATTGAAGCCGGAGTTGACGGGTTAACGATGTACCAGGAAACTTATGATGAAGAATTGTATGCGAAACTGCATCCTGCCGGGCCTAAAAGAAATTACCTGTTTCGGCTCGATGCTCCCGAAAGAGCTTGCAATGCCACGATGCGAAGTGTTAACGTTGGCGCTTTACTTGGTTTAAACAACTGGAGAAAAGATGTTTTCTTTACGCTATTGCATGCAAAATACCTTCAGGACAAATATTCCGATATTGAAGTTTCTGTTTCTTTTCCACGTATTCAGCCTCATTCCGGTGAAGGTAATACTCTTTTTCCTGTTAGTGATAAACATTTTGTTCAGTCTATTTTAGCTGCAAGATTGTTTCTGAATAGAGCCGGGATTACTATTTCCACAAGGGAAAGCGCTAATTTCAGGGATAACCTTATCGGGCTTGGTGTTACCCGTATGTCAATTGGTTCTAAGACCACCGTTGGCGGATATGCAAAAAACAATGTTAACAAACAATTTGAAATATCCGATGACAGAGATATCAACACATTTAAAAAGGTTTTGCTGAACAAAGGCTTTGAACCTGTATTGAAAGATTGGCAAAATATTGATGTTAAACATTTATAAAAATGAAAGATTTCGGATTATATATTATCATTACCAAACCTGTTCTCAGGTATTCAACGATTGCTGAGATATGTGTAAAGCACAAGATAAAAATGCTTCAGTTGCGTGAAAAACATTTAACGGATAAAGAAATTGTAAGTATAGGCAGAGAAATAAAATCCATTACAAAAGGCTCTGATACCAACTTTGTAATAAACGACCGCCCTGATATTGCCATTCTTTGTGATGCCGATTATCTTCATTTAGGGCAAAATGATTTATGTTATGAAGATGCCAGAAGAATTACAGGAAATAATATCAAAATAGGTCTGTCCACTCATTCCATACAGCAAGCCAAAGATGCATTGGTAAATAAACCCGACTATATTGGTTTTGGGCCTGTATATAAAACACCGACAAAAGCTATTCCTGATGCTGTTGTGGGTACAGAAAGACTAACAGAGGTACTTAAGTTTTCCGATGTACCTGTAGTTGCCATTGGAGGAATATTTCCCGAAAACATTCATGAAGTATTAAAGACAGGTGCAAGGAATATTGCATTGGTAAGATATTTTATGGAAACAGAAGATTTTGAAAAAAGAATTATAAACATACAATCGTATTTAAATAAATAATATTATGACACAATTACAACAAGCACTTAAAGGCATTGTAACTAAGGAAATGCAGATAGTTGCAAGGAATGAGGGTTACGATGCAGAATGGATTCGCAATGAGATTGCATGCGGCCGCATTGTTATTCCCAAGAACGTCAATCACAACTTTGAACCCAAAGGGATTGGTGCAGGACTTAAAACCAAGATAAATGCTAACATAGGAACCTCTCCCAAGCATTGCAATATGGAGGAGGAATTAGAAAAACTTAAAGTAGCTATAGAATTCGGCTCTGATTCCGTAATGGATTTATCCACCGGCGGAAATCTTGAAGTCATTCTGAAAACAATCATTAAGAACTCTCCTGTTATGGTAGGAACAGTACCTATTTATGGTGTAATGGCAACTCTTTCAAAGAACGAAAGAAAGTTTTCTGAGATGGATGCCGAAGATCTGTTTGCTGAGATTGAAAAGCAGGCTGAAATGGGAGTTGATTTCATGACACTGCATTGCGGTGTTAACAGGATGTCGCTTGGATTCCTTCAGAATGACGAACGTGTTGCAGGTATTGTTAGTCGTGGTGGTTCGCTGTTGAAAAGATGGATGATTGAAAACAATAAAGAAAATCCATTATACGAGCATTTCGACAGAGTGCTTGACCTTTGCGAAAAATATGATGTTACTATCAGCTTGGGTGATGGCCTACGCCCCGGCGCAAATGCAGATGCAAGCGACAGGGGACAAATGGCAGAGTTGCTAGTACTTGGCGAATTGGTAATGCGTGCAAGGAAAAGAGGCATTCAAACGATAGTTGAAGGACCCGGTCATGTTCCTCTCGATCAGATTGAAATGAATGTTAAACTGATGAAGAAAGTCTGCGACAATGCTCCATTTTATGTGTTGGGCCCGCTTACCACTGATATAGCTCCGGGTTACGATCATATTGTTGGAGCTATAGGTGGCGCCATTGCCACTGCTCATGGAGTTGATTTCCTATGTTATGTAACTCCTGCCGAGCATCTGAGTTTACCAACTATTGATGATGTTAAACAAGGTGTTATCGCCAGCAGGATTGCCGCCCATAGCGGAGATATAGTAAAGAATGTAAAAGGCGCAAGAGAAATGGACAGGAAAATGTCGGAAGCAAGAAAAAGTCTTGACTGGGAAAAGATGTTCAGTTATGCCATTGACCCTGAACATGCAAAGAAACGTAAATATGCTACCGAAAGCGCAACTGACGATTATTGCACTATGTGCGGAGCCCTGTGTGCTATGAAAACAGATAACGGATAATGAAGTATTTTTTATCTATTGCCGCATCGGATAATTGCGGAGGAGCTGGGATACAGAAAGACCTGAAGGTTGCCGGTGAACTCGGATATTGGGGTTTATCGGCAATTACAGGTATAACAGTTCAGAATGATGTTAAAGTCGATTCTATTTATCCCATTCCTGCTTCTGTCTTATTGAAACAGATAGAAAAGAACTTTTCTTCCTATGCAATCAGCGCTGTTAAAATCGGTGTAATTAGCAGTGATGAAAACATTAATGTTATCGCTAATTTCTTTAAGAAGAATAAATTCCCAAACATAGTGCTTGACACTGTTTTTGCTCCTTCACATGGCGCTAAATTTATAAGCAAATCATCTGTTGCTTTATTTAAGGAAAAGCTTTTGCCTTTGGTTAAAATTATCACTCCCAACAGGCATGAATTATCATTGCTTTCGGAAATTGAAATAAATAATATTGAAGAAGGAATTATTGCCGCTAAGCAAATTTCACAGCAATATGGTTGTTGCGTTTATTTGAAAGGCGGGCATTTTAATGATGAGGTAATAAAAGAAATTCTTGTTCAAAAGGGTAAGACTGATATTATTGAAAAACGAAGAATTACTTACAAAAATCCTCATGGAACAGGCTGTACATTTTCATCTGCATTAAGTTGTTTTCTTGGTGATAAAATGGAAATGGAAAAAGCCTGCAGTAAAGCTACTTTGTTTGTTGACGGGATGTATATGTAAACTTGTTATTGGTTACCTGCCTGCCGGTAGGCAAGGTTAAGTTAACAAGTTATCAGGTTATTTCCCCTTTGTTCTGCTTATAGCAAGAACAATTTCACCTTCATTAATTATTCATCGTTTGTTGCTCACGCTGAATCTTAGTTTTTAGCTTCAAAGCCTTTTCATAGCCGGGGTTTAGCTTAAGAGCATTCTCGCAGTCATCAATTGCACCGGCAAAATCTTTTAAAGAGTATTTGGCAAAGGCTCTGTTTCCGAATGCTTCTGCATTATCAGGGTTAAGAGATAAGGTTTTAGTAAAATCGTCAATGGCATCTTTAAAATTGTTTAAATGTATATTCACATAACCTAGGTGATAATAGGCTTCGGCATTGTCAGGGCTGAAAGAAATTATTTTTTTGAAATCAAGTAAGGCATCATTGAAATCACCTGTCTTAATATCTGCTTCACCTTTATTAAACCAGGCCTCATTAAATTTAGGATCGAGTGAAATTGCAACAGTATAATCTGCAATAGCCCCTTTATTATCGCCCATCTTCGCTTTTGCAAGCCCCCTGTTATTGTAGGCTTCAGAAGATGCAGGACAAAGGGAAATAGCTTTATTATAATCTGCTATCGCTCCCTGTATATCATTATTGTTTCTTTTCACATTGCCCCTGTTATAGTATGCTAAAACACAATCAGTGTTATGAGCAACGGCTGAATTATAAAATGTGATTGGATCGCTGTAAGAACGGGCTTTTATAAAACTAATAG
>Ga0181520_10013739_pt1 | contig 10154 bp, 10 predicted proteins | sample PEATcosm2014_Bin_29_FD_132451 | JGI IMG/M metagenome (GOLD analysis project Ga0181520, IMG submission 132451) | Peatland microbial communities from MTU Mesocosm Facility, Houghton, MI, USA - PEATcosm2014_Bin02_30_metaG | ecosystem: Environmental > Terrestrial > Soil > Wetlands > Peat | place... | reverse complement strand
GTTCGTCATTACCTGAGGCGCAACTATCGCATTGTTCAGACTGGTATCTGGAGAGTTGTCAACGTAGCTCCATGACGCCGTGTTCGCGATGGTGGCGAGGTAGTAGTAATAAGCTCCGCCGTCATTCGTCCGGTAAATCTGAATATTTGAAACCTGAGGGTCTGTGCTGCCTTCACCCTGCACGGTGATGTTTACATTCGTCTGCTTTCCGATGTACTGACTGACCGGAGACATAGTGGAGATGTGCCCGGTCGTGCTGTTCTGAAAGCAATAGCCGTATGACCATCCAAGGGATGAGGTAGTGGAGGAAGTGCCCGTCGTGATGTTCAGACTAGGAGCCGCTGTAGGAGCAACGATTCCCCAGTTTGATACCGTGGAACCATTCCATTTCTTAAGGTCTATGCCGTTACCAGCAAACAACCATGAGCCCACACTCTGAAACGTGGTGATACCCGACCCGGAAGACTTCGCGAATACCGATGTGGTGGCAGTCGGCGTGAGGCTGTAAACGGCGGTAGCCGTATCCGCCATCGTGAAGATGGATGTATTTAGCTGCTGGAATGAGTAGAGCCCGGTCACAGGCGAAGACAGAGACGCGCTTGTATAGGAGGCGTAGCCGGGGCGGCGGATGAGCGTATTCTTGTTGGAAATCTCTACGTTCAGCCCGTCGATTAAGCAGTCAGGACGACCGCCGTAATAGCGTTCATCGGCTCGCGTGTTGCCAGACGTGAACGGATTACGATACGTCACAAGTCCGCTGAACATGCGCTTCGTGCCGAATGGCGCATACTTCGTGGGCTTGATGGGTTGCACACCCATCATTGCGAGTTGTGAAACGTCAGCCATCTATTACCAGCCCCATCCGGAGAATGTCCCCGGAGGTGCTCCGGTGTAATCGTCCGGAGAGAGCGGAGTGGCTCCGCCTGTCATTCCAGTGGAGGGGTACATTCCGAAGCTTTCTGTTTCGCGGGTGCCAGCACCAATCGCTTTCTTAATCGCGGCTTCGAACAGCAGGTATTCCTTCTGCCATCGGTCATCTTCAGCAAGCTTCAACGCCTTCGCATAGAAGCCCTGTTTGTAGACATAGGAAAGCTCATCGGGAATCGGAGCCCATGTGGAAGAAATAGAGGTGATGAGCCGGGGCTTGGCCTGATAGAACGGTTGAATCAGCCATGCATTGCCATTCTGCGCAGGGAGCGGAGAGAGCCTGAATGCAATGCCGTTGGGGTCTATGCATGTCCAGACTACGGTTCCGTCCGTGGTTGTCTGTCCCGGAGCAGTCGCCCATGTAGGCGGTGTGGCTCCGGTCGTGCCAAACGTGGTGACTACTTGAATGTTCCCGTTCGTATCGCGAATCTGAATGAAGGGTTGAACCGGGCAAGCGGAGAGCCCATTCGGATTGGTGAACGTTGTATCGGGAGACCATGTCCCGCAAATCGCTTCAGAGTTGTACACCCATGAAATCTGATTCGGAATTCCTTGCCATGATGTTTGCAGGAGTTCGCGTACCTGCTCCACTCCGCGAATCACCGGGGGAATACTGGTATCCGAAGTGTCGAGCCGGGTCGCGTTTTCCAACCAGCCGAGATTCGTAATCGACGTGCAGTAATCGAACTGCAATTGGTTCACGACGAACGGAGCAGGTTTAATCCGGTTCCATTTCCACGGTAAATCCTCTGCAAGAATCTCAGAGAGAACTTCATTCGCAATGTTGATGGCGGGATTGTTACCACCATAGCCAGCAACAGGATTTCCCAAAACCGCCGTGAGCGTTGCTACATTCCTGTAGTAGTCCGAGATGTTTTGTACTGTGATTGTGCAAGCCATACTTACCCCCTAGAAGCGCGTCCTTGCTGTGCAGCTAAGGCGGAGGCTTGCTGCTGGCGTAGCGTGACCAACTTGGTTTCCAATATGAGGTTCTTCTGAGTCTCATCGAGCCCGGAGCACGCAGCTACCAATGAGCGCAGGAACATCTCCTGCTGAGGCGCAAACCGGGCATCGTCAACCATCTCCAATGCCGTAGCGAGAAATCCGGCATTAAACACATAAGCGTATTGGTCGGGGATGGGAGCCCAAGTCTGGGTTGTGGAGGCGAACAGCGTGGGAACTTTTTGGTAGATGACCGTGACGGTATAACCGCTGTCGGGAACTGGGTACAGACGGAAGGTAATGTTTCCTGCCCCGTCATCCACTTGAGACGAAATATTAATCGGGCGTCCAGAATCGGAGGAGTCACCCAAGACCAAACGAAAATCACACGGCCATATATTCCCGGTCGTATCTGTGACGCTGGCCTGTTCCAACCATCCAAAGTCAGACAGGGATTCGGTATAGTCCTGAGTCCCGGCGACGGTCTGGAATGTGGTGGACTTGCGGTTCCATGGCCAGCCAAACGGCGGAGCCATGATGAACTGTTTAACCATATTCGAGATGGAAACGGCTGGCTCCGTATCCACCCCGCCAACTCCGGTCAAAGGCTGGAGTCGGCAGAATGGTTTTGCGAAGTTCACCGTCTGATTGAGAGCGATGGTGGAGGGCATGAACTATTCCTGACGGGCATTGCCGAAGAGGTTCTTGGAGGTGCGGGGATGGTTCAGAAGCTTGTTGTAATCCGGGTGTTCCGGGGTGAACTGACAACCACAAAGAGCGCAGACAAAACGATACTTGCCATCGCAACATTTCTGTCCGTGCAGGTCATAGCTGCCGTTCTCACGCTGGTGAGTACAGGCTTCTTGGACAAACTTTTGAGCGGCTTGGCGTTCCGTTTCAATCTTGTGATTGCGTTCACGGTCGCTCTTCTTTTGCTCGCGGTCACGGGCACGGAGTTCCAACTCTTCTTTGCGGCGTTCTTCTTCGACCGGGTCAACAAAGATGGACTTCATCTGCTTGAGCAGTTCAAGTGTTTCAGGGGTGAGAGGGGTTTCTTTAGGCATAGACTTTCTCGTGGCGCATCGCTTGTAGCTCTTCGAGATACCATTTCGCGGGTCCGCCAGATGGGATTCCAAAATGTTTACGGGCTTGCTCTTCGGTGAGGAGACCCGCTTTGATTAAACGCAGGAGAACAGTGCGCCATCCGCGCTTCTGCGATACTGGCAATTCCTGTTCATTGGTGATTACGATTTCGAACTCGGGCATTCGACCACGAGTGAAATAGCAGATGTATCGAAGTTCGTTGCCCCGGACTGCACAGACTGAAACATCACCCTGCACATTGCCGTCACGAAAAAGCAGGTTGGGACAGACGGAGCGTAGCTTCGAGATGAAGTCACCGGAGGACATCGAATTACCCCATCGTGCAGGGGACTCTTTGCGCTCTCTCTGTCCGGGAAGGCGATTCTTTTCATTCCGCCTGTCCATGTCCTCTTTGAGGTAAGCGTCAACCTCATCTCTGCTGATGGCGGAGTGATACAACCGATTGACGCAGACTAGGCACATACCGTCCGGGTCACCCGCCCTGTTTTGAGCGCGAGACCGCAAGCTGAAATCGGATTCAGGTTTCCAACAATTACAGTCCGGGCAATACAGGCGTTCTGACTGGACGGTGTACATTAAAACTTCTTTTCGATACAAGAAAAGCTAGGGGAGCCTAAACTCCCCTAGCGAATTGTTAGCTGTTTTGGGATTCGCAGCGACGACGCCAGATGGCCTGAGAGCCCGAACCAGTTCCCGGACGGGGTGCGGCAACATACTTGAAGTTGAAGCTCACGCCACCCTTGATGACACCAGCCGGGTCAGCTTGATTCGATTCAAACTGCTTTACCGCAGCCTTGAAGTTCTGGCCTTCAGGAACGTCCTGTCCGCCTAGCTTGATGGAGAAGATGGCATCCTTACCCGCGATATAACACGAGTATGCAGACTTGCCCGTAGTCGGAACGCCCGAGGTCAAAGGCACGTTGGTGGACTGCACGAACTTGATGCCAGCGAAATCCAGCACCTCATAGTTCGCAGCTTCACCCCAACCTTCCTGAAGTAGTTCCACACCCTTTTCGGTGCGCTTCAAGATGTCGGTGATGCCGTTGTACGTTGTGTCGTTGAAGATGTCTCCAGCGACAAATGGGTGCAGGATGCCGTGAAGCTTGCCGTCATCAAACGGGCGGACGTTACGGCCAAACAGCGAAGCAGCCGCCGAACGAATGACACCCGCAGTCATGTAGGTGCCGTCTGCGAGGTCATTGGTTGTGGATGGGTCGATGGTGGTGATTGCGTCCAACTCCATCTGCACGATGGTGTCCGTGACGAGAGCAGCGCGGTATCCCATTACCTTGCTGAGGTTCTCCAGCATCGGGTCAATTGCCGCGTCGAGAGCCAAGTCTGAGACGGTAATGTAGTCAAAATACTGACCGATGGTCGCCTGAACAGACGGAGCCGTAGGAACGAGTCCGTTGCCGACCGCGCCTTCAGTGCCTTGTGTCGGGTTGGAACCAGCAGTGACGCCGCTAACAAACGGAGTCAAAGGGTATGTGAAAAGTTGAATGGTCTTGCCCTTATGCAAGGGCAGGTCGCGGGGAGTGGTCAACGTCTGGAATGCTAGGTTCGCATAGAGAGCATCGACCGCAACACTGTCGTAATAGGTGGCTACGGTGTTGCTGAGGTTGGCATTGGTTACAGCAGATGCGGCATTAATTGCCATGGTGTGTTACTCAAGGTTGGGTTATCTCTGAAGGACTCAGGGACACGCGGAGGGCATACTTACTAAAGGTGGTGGGAACTTACCAATGCGGTAGTTCTACCTACGCACAGAACGGAGGACAATCCGTCTACGTTCTTCTTGCGATAGCTTTCTGAACTCGTCGGCTGTGGGTTCGTGCGGCTCATTTGCATCCGGAACTTCTGCGCTTGAAGTCCGGGCTGGTAAGCCCACGGTCACCCGCTTGCGTACAGTCGTGGTTGGCTTCTGTACGGTTGGAGGTTGAGGGGTTTCAGACTTCGTGGAAACCAATCCGGCTTCCAGCAAGTCTTCAAAAGCGATTTCTAAATTGGTCGCTGTTATGGCCATGTTGTTTTTGTGGAGATACTCCATCATGGCCTTTTCATTGGAGTTGTTATTCACATACTCCGAGTGAGAATTCAAAAATGTTGTGGCTTCCGCCTGAGCCTTTCGGGCTTCTCCCGCTTCGCGTGCGGCTTGCAGGGCTTCCCGGATTTCTTCCGGAGTTGCTCCTACGGTGGCTTTGAACAGCTTCGAGACGGCTCCTGTGGGATTGGTCTGAAGCTCCTGCGAGAGAGCGAACTGCTCATCTACAGATAATGTCTGCGGTTCAAACTTGGCAGCGGGTTTGGCGGCTTCGGGCTGGACGGAACTCTTTACCCTGCGGTTCAGTTCCCGAATCTTGCGGGTAGCATTCTCCTGAGCCTTAACCAGTGCGTCGATAAGTTCATCTTTAGTAGCGGCTTCAAATACCTGCTTGCCTGAACCATCGCCTAAGTCAATTTCTTTTCGCCACAGACCGCGCTTCGAGGCGGCGGGTGGAACGGGCTCATCCTGCTCTGGGGTCTCTGAAATCTCAGACTCTACAGCCGGGACTTCGACCGGGGTCTCTTCTGTCACTTCTACAGCAGGAATCCCCTGCTTCGCAGCCTCTTTCAATAGGGCTGCTTTCAATAGTTCCGTTCGGGAACTAGGCATTGATTCTACTGGCATATTTCTTGCTCACAATCCGGTGAGGGTATCTCTACTTATGAATAACCGCCTTTGTTTCAGAATCTGCATGTTTTCTGAAAGTTTATTTTTAGTAAGGCTGATACTTGCGAACTGCCTCCGGTGGGTTGTCTGCGTACTGGATTAGGTCGGCTACAGTTCTTTCCAGAACTGAAACTAAATCCCGTTGGGCACGGGCACGGTGATAGAAGGCAAGGATTTCATTCGGGGTATTGGAATGGGACTTGAGCAGCTTGTTTTCCGCCCGTGACGCTTCCTCATCCAAAATACTCAGAATGATGTTCCACGCGGGAAGCTCCATTACCGTCCGGAGGGCATTCCCGCGTTCATACATCTCGTTAGCGTGCTTTTCTTCCGGGGTCATTACATCGTCCCCTGAAGTCCCTGATTACCGGGAGTACCGTTCAGAGCCTCGGACTCACTGTTTTTCTCCAGTACCTGACGCAGAACTTCGCGGAAGGCACGGGCAGAGTTTTCCGAATCCAACACCTGAAGTTTGGAATTCGTTTGTCCTTGCTGCTGTTGCTTCTGAGCAAGCATCTTCTGGACGGCGGGGTTGGACATCGCTGAACGCTGCTCATCTTCTGGAGACATCGGGACAATAACGTCCTTCTTATTCTTCCATCCCGTTGTGTCGAAGAGCATATTTACCAGTTCATTTACATCAACCTTTACACCCTGCTGAGTCAACATTGAATGCATGGGGTCTGTAAGAAGTGTTTGCATGAGCAGGGGCATCGCGGCGGCTTGCTGCCTACGAGTTTGCATCCTCGCAGCCGCAAGCACATCGAACGTCACCTTGGCGTTCAGAATGTCCAGATGGTCACCCTCATACGCCATCATCAGTTCATCGCTGAGAAGCTTGCGCAATGTTTCCATCGGCAGTAGACGGCGATTCATTTCATGGAAGGCGTCAAGTACAGGTTCGAACACTTGGTCACCTATGCGTTCGACAAATGCCTCCAGACGTGCCCCCGAGCCCCCGGCAAGCAGGTTCGCTCCGGTAGCCGTGCGCGTCAGAGAGGTGCGTCCGCCGCCCTCCGGCATATTGCCCTGTACGATTAGCTCATTGGCTCCGGATGTGGCTTCCGCACGGGCTTCCGACTGCTGCACTTCGGCGAAAGCCTCCGGCACGGCCTGAATGCGTTCCATCGGCTTGATGCCAGCTACACCGCGAACCTTCAGGAATTTCCCAAGGGCGGTACGGACGTTCTGAGCCGGGATATTGCTTTCCTCATCCACGAGGATGGGGAGATTGAGGTTGAACCATGTCTGGTCAAGGTAGGCTTCGGTCAACCCTTTTTGGATTAGCTGCTCTTCGCCGACCGTCTGCCCCAATCCAATTCCATAAAAGCTATTGGGAGCATCCCACCAATTGACAGAAACGAACGGCACGCGCTTGAAGGAATTCTTGTCATTGCGGATGACCTTCTTACGGTTCAGGACGACAATGACCTTGTTCTTGTCCCATCGCTCCAGCAGTTCGAATCGCTCCTCCGCCAACGGGTCCGCAGTCGATTCCAGAGCTTCGTTCTGAGCCTGATGGTTGAACTGACGCGGTAGCCGCTGCTGCTCCAGTGCGGAGAGCGGGGCACGTTCCTCGGGTGGAAAACAGAGGTCTGACTTGGAAGGGATGTCATAACCTTCAAAACCGCGCAAGTCTTCAAGTTCTTCCGCCGATACCATCTTGCGATGAATCACGAACTTCGCCTTACGAATATCTGGAACCCGGAGAGCCGGGTCTACGAAAACATCATGAAGGTCGCAATTCTCAAGAACCGGGCGGTCTATCTGGACTTCCTGCTCCTCTACCTCAATCGTGTCCGACTCGGTTGTATGAATGAGTTCAGGGGATGTGCCGGGTATGCCGGAGTCAAGCTCATACGGCTGCGCAGCACGCTTATAGACTTCCTCAGTTTCCGTGTAGGATTGCCAACCCCATTTCCATATCGACGTTCCAAAGGTCAAACAATCGCGGACGCCAATGCGGATTTCCTCACGAAAGCCGCAATCTTCAAGCTGGTAATGCAAGACGGCGGAGATGGCACGGGCTGTATTCTGCGAGACGGACGGGCGGGGATTCAGGACGAATGGCGGGTCATCGCTGAACAGCCCGTTCATTACCTGAGGCTCGATGGACTTTACATGCTTTGCGACAGTGTAATACTGGCAGGAAGCCTTCGGGACGTTTGTATCGTCCCAAAATTTCCGCTCGTATGGCGGTTCATACAGTAGCTGACTACGCTCCCACGCCAGAGCCCATTTCTTCGACGTGAGCCATTGTTCAGTGCGGAGGTAATCGGATACAACCAACTTGAGTGCGCCGGATTCGGTGGGTGTAGAGCCAAGCGATACTTCTCCGGGCTCTATCGGTGCGGTGGGGGATACTACGGGGGTGTCAAGGAGGGACATGTATTGAGGTGCTTTCTAGCGGAGGATGAGGCTGGAGCCGAATAATTCAACTGAAGATTCGGTCTTGGGGGTAACGGAGGAGGGGCGAGAGTCGCCAAACATCATCTGCTCGAAGATGCGTTGACGGACAATCTCTTTATCTTCTGCGGTGGGCTGAACTCTAGCGGTGGTGCCGTTCAGTCCGAGATTCATTACAAGAATGGCGAGCGCATCTGAATGGTCATCGTGACGCGCATATGGGTACTGCGTCAGTTCGTCAAAAAGGTAATCAAGATTGTTCGCGTAGTTCGCAAACCATAGCTGCTCTGCCCGGAGAACGGTCGCGAGGTATCCGATGCGGTTTATTTTCGCGTCTTTATCGCGGGTTGGCGTCCACCAAAGAATAGGAACTGTGGTTCCCACTTCCTGAGCCGTGCGAACAATGGTCGGTTCCAATGCCCTAGCACCTTGGGCGGGTTCGATGATGGTTGTTTCGGGGTTCCATTTCTTAGCGGCTTCCACGATGGCGGCGGCTTGCTGCACTGGGTTGTACTTGCCCCGGATGATGTCCACGATGAAGAGGCGGTTCTTATCATCGACCATGCCGACTATGCCGACCGTCCAGTCCGACTTTGCGGTCTTCGTGTATCCCGACAAATCCCAACAGATATATTTCTTGCCGGAGTATGGCATTCCGTCGTACGGAAGTTTGTGCCGGAGCAGCATGTCCAAGGGGAAGGACTTCACTTGCTGTTCTATGTTCGGGTCAGGCGAATTGAGTTGCTGGCAGGAGAAGCTGTATGGATTCGCCCGGTACTGCTTGCTTAACTCCCGGAACTTAATGCGGTCTGGGTAAAGAAGTTCAACGTCATCAGCTTTGATAACGGGGATACCGTTGGCATTCTTCTGAAGTTCGCGGCCTTCTATGAGCTTCCATGCAGCTAAAGCGAGAACGTTCGTTTCCGGCTCTTCGCCCTCTGCGACGGCGTCTTCATTGCGCTTGATGAGTTGCCCGTATAGGTCTGCCATATCCCAACGGGTGCCGATGACATCGACGTAGTAATCGGGCTCACAAAGGTATTTGGATTCATCGAAGCTATCAATAATCTTCTGACGCTGTTCAACTGTTTTGGAGTTGACTTCGTTTACGCAGTCATCGAACTTGAAGACTTCAAAGTGACCGGAAGCCTTGGCAGATGCGATGGTGGAGCTTGAGAGGCTCGGCTCTTTCCAAGTCGTACCGCGTTCCGGAATCGTGAACTCGCCACTCGTACCCCACTTCTCGTCTGCCGGGGGAATCCCTAATTCCGGGAACAGGGCGCGAATGACCTCATGCTGAAGCCAGCGTTTGACCTTGGCGACCATGCGTTCGCCCAAGTCCTGTGTACCCGTCAAAAGCAGGATGCGTATTCCGGGGAAGCACAAAAACCATTGAGCTATGTCGCACTCGTCCATGGTCGTTTTCATCGTGTTTCTAGGCGCGAGAAGGAGACGCTGTTTTGCCGGGGACTGTTCATGGAAGGGTGTGTCGGGATTCTTCTGGACGAACAAATCGACCATCTGAGAGTGAACAGGCTCGTACAGAGGAATGCCGTAGACATCCTTGGCGAGGAAATACAGGTCGGTCTGACACTTGCGCTTAATGGTTGCGCGTGCATCAGGTGTCATTTTGGCTACGAGTTCTGGAGTGATTTTTACTTTGGCCATGCGGTCGAACGAGGAGCGTTGCTATGAGGGGTAGAACGGGGAATGAATTGTGGAGGTGCTATTGTTTCAGGCGGTGAATGTTCGCGGCAACGTGTTTGGCTGCTTCTTCATGCGATGTGAAGACATGTTTCTTCGGCTTCACTGATTGATAATCCATAGCCTTGGTGCGCTCTGGAACCTTGGGGTGGTGGGTGACTACAACTCCATTCTCGGCAGGGTCAATCGACATCGACTCCAGCGGACGGGAGTCGGTAGGCTGCTCAGCTTCGGCAGGGTCTACTTCAGGGGATTCCATTTCAGGGTTCATCAAATACTCCTTTAGTTAAAACAAATCTCTTTCATTAATGCGGTAAGGGACGCATCCACAGACCATCTCGATAGCTGCACAGAAGAATGG
>Ga0181520_10013738_pt1 | contig 10155 bp, 10 predicted proteins | sample PEATcosm2014_Bin_29_FD_132451 | JGI IMG/M metagenome (GOLD analysis project Ga0181520, IMG submission 132451) | Peatland microbial communities from MTU Mesocosm Facility, Houghton, MI, USA - PEATcosm2014_Bin02_30_metaG | ecosystem: Environmental > Terrestrial > Soil > Wetlands > Peat | place... | reverse complement strand
TGCTCAGAAAGATTTTCGGTTGTTTTAATACTTTGGTACAAGTCTTTGTGTGAACCATGGATATACGAGGCACACTGCACAACAAAAGGTTTAACCTGATCAAGAACCAGCTTATCCAAGTAGTTCTCTTTAAGTAAGAAGAGGAAAATAACCTGATCAACAAACGAGTAGGTCGCATGCTCTTCTTGCTTTAAAATTTCTATGGCTCGCTTGCCACGGTCAAGAGCTCGCTGGCTTGTCTTATCAAGCTCCGAACCAAACTGCTCAAATGCCAACAATTCACCGTACTGCGCAAGGTCAAGCTTCAACATACCGGCTAGTTTTTTCATAGCCTTGGTCTGTGCCGCACCACCGACACGTGACACCGAAAGACCTATATTAATAGCAGGGCGAATACCGGTGTTGAATAAATTGGTATCCAAAAAGATTTGGCCATCAGTAATCGAAATTAAGTTAGTAGGGATGTAGGCTGAGATATCCTCTCCCTGCGTTTGAATGATCGGAATAGCCGTTAACGAACCGCCGCCAAACGCCTCTATCAACTTACCCGCACGTTCCAACAAACGTGAATGGATGTAAAAAATATCACCCGGATACGCTTCACGACCTGGTGGACGACGAAGCAAGAGCGACAACTCGCGATATGCAATAGCATGGTTACTTAAATCATCATAAATAACCAAAACATCGCGGCCACGGTGCATAAAATACTCACCTATGGCACAACCTGTATACGGAGCCAAATACTGGTTGAGGGCTGGCTGTTGCGCATCAGCCTCAACAATGACGGTATATTTTAGCGCATCTCGTTTTTCAAGCTCATGGATAATCCGTGCCGTGTGCGACTGTTTGTGGCCGATAGAAACGTAAATACAAACCATGTTTTGATCATGTTGGTGCAGAATGGTATCAAGCACAATGGCAGTTTTACCCGTACTACGGTTACCAATTAACAACTCGCGCTGTCCACGGCCAACAGGAATCAGGGCGTCGATAGCAACAATACCTGTCTCGAGAGGACGGTTAATTGGGGAGCGCTCAATAATACCATGTACCGCCTGTTCAGTAGGCACCTTGCTTTCAAATTCCAATGCGCCCAAAGCATCCAATGGGTTGCCCGTTGCGTTAATAACACGGCCAAGAATCTTTTCACCAACAGGGATACGAAACACATCGCCCGTACGTCGAGCAACCTCCTGCTCGACTACCCCGGTGCTACTATCCAGCAGAATGACGGAGACAAAATCTTCTTCTAAATCAAGGACTATGCCCTGCGCACCACCCTCAAACTGGATCAATTCACCAAAAACGGTATTGGTCAGCCCGTAAATCTTGCAAATGCCATCGCCAACTTTGATAACAGTTCCAATTTCTTCAAATGAATCTTCGTGTTGTTCACTAAGCGCTTTTTCTAGAAGCGCAATAAGATCGGTATCTTTTTCCTTCATAATCCTACCTGCTGTGTCATGGTTTGTTGTACGTGATGCAAAAGTTTACGGATAGACTGTTCCCATAAATACGTATCACTTTTAATTCGTATGCCGCTAATCATTTCTGGCATAAGAACAAACGAAGCTTTAATCTTTTTTGCTCCCGACATCGCCTGCGCAAAGGCACACAAATGCTGCCGTTGTGCCGCCTCTAATGGATGTGAACTACCAATAGAAACATCCATAATCCCCTGCTCTACAGCATACATCTTGCGTATGTTCTTAAGAACGGAACGCAATAAAACAAGCCTTTTATGTTGAATAAGAACTGCAATAAGGCGTTGAACATGGTGCGGTAGCTGAAACTGTTGAACGATCTTTTGCACAAGCTGATCACGTACCTGCGTCGAAAGCGCAGCCAACGTGAGCGCCAGCAAAATACCCCTTTGTGTCGCCAAAAAATCTTCAAATACACGTATTTGATCAAACGTCTCAACCGCAAGCTCTTTGCCATACACATGAACAAATGCTTGGGCATATTTTTTAGCCACCATCTCAAACGTAATTAACATTACACCCCTCGCTTGGGCGAAGGAGGCGCGGTAGTCACAAGCCGCTGAATCATCTGCTGCATTAATGCCTGCCCCTGCGCACCCTGATAGCGCGATAATAACTGCTGACGAGCACACTGCACCGCAGCAGGAACTATCACAGCAACGGTCTTTTGTAAGGTCAGATTGTCCTGCTGTTGCCGACGCTTATTGCTTAGCACAGCAAGTACCTGACGATACCGCTGTTCTTGGGCATTATAACCCTCCTGCTGGCCATTACGCCAATTTTGCACATTGCGCTCAAGAAGCGTGAACATCTTACGTTGGTTATACACCTGCGTTTCAAAACGATGCCGCGTCGATATTAATAGATTGTCCTTTTCCAAAAGCTCTCGTTGCTGGTTACGATCATGAACAATCTGTTGTATAAACAATGGATAGACGTACAAGCGACCCAGGTCGTAGAGCTTGTAGGCAAGAAAAGAAAATATCGTCAAACGAAAAAGAACTTCAAGAAGGCTTATCTCAGCGTGCATGTTCAACCTTTTGGACAATAAGTTGGGTGGCACGCTGCGTTAATTGCTCAAGCTCTTGTACATCAGCCTGATAAAAAACCTCTGCGGGGACATCCGCAAGATGGGGCGGCGTCACAACGTAGCGTCCCTTCAGATATACCTTGAATTCTGCAAGGTGTCTCGCCTTATCCTCTTGCAGATTGGTCAGGATCTCTTCTTTGTCCTTGAGCCCCTTAAGTATACTGTCCCTTGCCTCTTGTTTACGTATAATCATGCTCACAAAAGGCTTAAACAAAAACTTATGCATAACGGCATACGTTATCCAAAAGTTAGCAATCTGAACAAAAAGGGTCAGGTTTATCATAGCACTACAACTCGTCCGGCTTATGCGGTAGCCACACACCTTGTTTATGAGCAGTTATTACTTGGTTACCAAAAGGAGCGAGATCAAAAAAACGTAAATGGCCGTAGATTCAACCAAGGCAAGTGCTGTAACCATGGTACGCATCATTGAAGGAGCGACCTCAGGGTTCTTGCCGATGCTTTCGCAAGCCTTACCGCCAACAAACCCCAGACCCAGGGCTGGACCAAACATACCAATACCCGCGCATACACCGGCGGCAACGTAGGCCGCAACACGCGTGAACTCGAGATCTGCCATAACAGTTCCTTACGTAAAATGAGGTAGATATATCAAAACCTTCTTACTATGTTTTAAATCAGAAAATAAAAAAAGCAAAGATCCTTTCATCAAATAGCTGTAAATCTTGCCTAAAGTGACATTCAGATCATTGCCGCCGTTGCAACAGCGGGCGCTGTATTCAAATGATCAATAAAATCCGTAATGCGCATAAGATGCTGCTCCTGTATGGCAGCATCAAATTCAAACTCCTTGTCGCAGTCCAATACCAAGACTGGAACCGAACGAAGTGAGCTAAAAACATCGATTTTATCGATAAGCCACTGCTCATGCTTGGTATGCAGCAACGTAAGATAATCCAAGGTAACGCCACGCTCCTCTTGCCTATTGCGCTTCATCAACCGAGCATAGGCCGTCTCAGGGGTAGTACGCAGATAAATAAACCCACTTGGCAATGGCGAATAGCTCTCAACCAGCCACAAAAACCACTCTTGGTAAATGTGCCACTCTAGGGGGGTCATCAAGCCTTGTTCATAGCAATTTTTGGCAAAGCAAAAGCGGTCGCAGTATACCGACCGTTCAAGCACGTGCACCGCATCATTAAGATTACGAGCCCGGTATTCCAGAACCGCTTGAAGGCGGGTCAGAAAGGCATACGACTGAAAGGTGTAGGCCCAACGAGGAGTGTCTCTGTAAAATAAATCCAACAAATTTTCTTGCTGATTTACATGTTGCCATTTATCCGTAGGCTCAGGAATCAATGCCACAGAAGGAAGCTTGCTCAGCAACCGCATCATAGTCGACTTTCCTGCCCCAATATTGCCCTCAAGAATAAGAAAATTTGGCTCTTTTGCATGGTTATTCATCATGTTCCCTGTTCATTACATTTCTACTAGAAACTTGGACCTTCTGTTTTTATATCCTATCTTTGCTCACCTTTCAATGAAATGCATAATCAATGGTGCCAGAGGGCACTCTGATTGCGTATTTGCAACTAAAAGGTCCAAATACGCCATAATGCGCTTCAAAAACGCCCCCTCATTGACAGAGGGCTTGATTCTATTTAAGGTTGCTGTATCTTTAACGCTTTCGAGTACAAATGTTGTGTTAGTCGGTGATAATCATCACCAGAACCTTAAAATCAAGAGACCATGCATGAATATGAAATGTAAATCAATAGCCTATTGTGTCTTTGCAACAACACTCTTCACGCATGCGACGCTTTCTGGCGCGCAGGAAAGCGATCCCTTCTCATCCGAAGCGGACATCGATCTCTCTCCAGACGCCGTAAAAGAATTTGAAACCAATCATCACCTAAACCTTTTTGCCATACGCGACTTTAACGCTAGTGATTTGGCCACAGCCTTGCTTGCAGCAAAGATTAATTATCCACTCTGGAACCAAACTAAAGCACCCGCCGGCCGTGACATATTGTACCTTCTCCCCCACAAGTTTACCGCCGTAGAACAAGGCGGCTTTGCCTTAAACTTCTTTTTCAACATGACCAATGACATGAAGGTTACTGGCCAAGATATTTTTGACTTTGTTCATACGGACGATCTATTTAATGTCATTACCTCGTACCTTCCAGAAGGGACAGACAAACGCGCCGTTCAACAACTTCTACCACTTTTCAAAAAAATCACCGTCCAAGAGCGCAAAAATGGTTTCTTTTGGCAGAGCGCCTTTATCCAAGGCCCGGTTATGTTGCAAATCAATACATCGCTTCAACTCGGCGCCCGCAACTTCTGGCTCAAAAAAAGCGATGCAGACGCCATCAAAGCCGTATTCCGCGAACAGTTCGGCGGCGCCGACCTCAATGAGCACGAATTTTACAAAATCCGCGTTGGCATGGGCGACACACGTATAAAAATTGGTCTCAACACCATGAATATGACCAGTTTTCAAAACGATATAGGCCTCGAAACCATACTGCCAACCAGCCGTCTTTCATACACACCCAAAGTTGATATCGGGCTTGCACAAGCAAAATTCAAAGACGCAGAACTTGCAGCCGCAGCCCTACGTGGCCTGTTCGGCATCCGCGACTGTATCGTCAACCCACGGCTTGGCATCGGACATTTCGGACTTGGAAGCTATATTGAATCCAAAGTGGGAATTTTCCACGAAATGGCACATCTTTGGATTCGAGCCTCCTACGATGTTTTATTTCCTAGTGAAGAAGATCGTGTTTTTATGTTTAAACAAACAAAGACGGCAGACGAGCTCCTCAATTTTGCCACATATCCGCCAACCTCAGAGGAAGAGAAGCGGGCACGTGTAGACCAATTTACCCAACAATACCTCTTTCCTTCATCATTTAAAACCAATGTAAAGCCTGGCAGCATTGTAAACTTCGTCGCTGCGCTGAACATAGATTTTACTAAGAACTGGCTATTTGCCATTGGCTATGACTTCTATGCACAACAAAGTGAAAGCATCCTTGAACTCCTTAATACCAACATCAATCTGCTAGCATTACGTGTGAATGAGGCACAATTCCCCGCCGTCAACCAACATAAAATTTTCTCAGAAATCTTGTATCATAAACGGGCTAAAAACAAAGATTTTGGCATCGGTTTTGGCGGTGACGTCACCGTCACGAGCCATGTACTTGGCCATGACTGGACCGTGTACGCCAAGGTCACTGCTCCGTTTTAGTTAGCCCTGTTGTTATTAACCCCTTAACAAGGATTTTGACTATGAAAAAAATTATAAAACTTAGCTTAATTTGTTGCCTAGGTGCATCATTACATGCAGTCGGTCAAGCGCCAGGCCAAGGCGCACCAATCCAAGACATACCAACCAAGGGTAAGGTTTTGGATTGCGAACAAATGAATTTCCTCAACACGGTCTTCAAAGGCGCCCCCATAGGCCTTGTCCACTTTAGAATGGCCGCCAATGCCGCCAGAAGTATTCTCGCCAAACTGCCAACATCACCAGATGATGCTCAGACGATGGCTATGTTTGTTAAAAAATTGGTCAAGCCACTTGAACCTTTCTTGGACAGAATCAAGGGTTTTTCCGACACTTTGCTGCCACTCATTACAATGAGTCTCAATGCCCAACCACCGGCACACCTCACCGGCTTTGTAGCACAAGAAAAAACTTCAGCCGCCTACTTTGAATGCGCTCTCAATAACAAAATACAGCTTGAACGTGCATGCAAAGAGTTTATGCAATTTTACCTCGATATTTACGCCAGCCTTACCCCCGATACACGTGAGGGCTTCGAGCAGCTCTGGCACCAGATTGTAGCCGAACAAAAAAAAGCCACACAAAAATAATACCTAACGATTTACATGGAACAGGCCACTGAGCTTTCTGGCACCATCGATCGCGTTCTCTTTCAAAGTAGCGACAGTGGCTTTTCTGTTTTTGTTCTTGCCGTCAATAGCCGCGAAACCATTACCGTTGTCGGCGCGCTGGGGCAACTCCATCAAGGCTCACGGGTCACCGTCAAGGGCACATGGGGCTTCCACCCCAAGTTTGGCCGACAACTTCAAGCAACCGACTGCTCGGTACAACTCCCAAGCAGCGCAGAGGGCATCCAAAAATATCTTTGCTCAGGGTTAATCAAAGGCATTGGCCCCAAATTTGCCGAAAAACTCGTCAGTGCCTTTGGTGAAAAAACCCTCGAAGTCATCGACAAAACCCCTGAAAGGCTCTTTCATATCGACGGTGTTGGCCCCAAACGAGTTGAAGCCATCATCACTGCATGGCAAAATCAACGAGAAATTTCACGCGTCATGGTCTTTTTACGGTCAAAAGATGTCTCGGCCTCATTCGCCACCAAGATCTTTAAGGCTTATGGCAACCAAGCCATTGAAAAGATGCAGGAAAACCCCTACCGCCTCATTGAAGACATCTGGGGCATCGGCTTTAAGACGGCCGATCAAATTGCCTTAAAAATGGGTATCGAACGTGAATCAAGTAATCGCGTCAAAGCCGGCATCCTTTACCTCATTGGCCAGGCAACCGAACAGGGAAGCCTCTACGCCGAAGTAGCCACGGTCAAAACTGAAGTACTCAAAATTCTAGAAATTGATGAAGCCACTACGGGTGACCTACTCAAGGCGTCACTGACGGACCTCTATCAGCAAAAAAAGGTCATATTGCTGACCCATGGCGATAAACACTATCTCACGTTGCCACAATATTATTACTCTGAAAAAGGCATAGCCACCAAGCTGCTTAAACTCATCGAGCGCCCCCCCTCATGGCAAGGGGTCAATATTGACACCATCTACCAACAAATCCGATTCCCCGACGCTTACGGCATTGAACTTAACGAGGACCAGCAGCGGGGTATTTTGTGCTGCCTACAAAACAAAGTTTCTATCATCACCGGTGGCCCCGGAACTGGTAAGACTACCTTGGTCAAACGGCTTATCGGCACCCTTGAGGCAAACCACATCCGCTTTCGCCTTGCTGCCCCAACCGGACGAGCGGCCAAACGTATGTTTGAAAGTACGGGTAAATCGACAGAGACTATCCATCGTCTTTTGGAGTTTGCTCCTGGCAACATGGGATTTGGGCGCAACGAAGACCGCGCTCTTGAGCTCGACCTGTTGATTATTGACGAAGCGTCGATGATCGACGTGTTTTTAATGCACGCCGTACTTAAAGCGCTGCCGCTCAACGCCGGCCTTTTATTAATCGGTGACGTCGACCAGTTACCCTCAGTTGGCGCCGGCAACGTGTTGCATGACCTGATTGCCTGCACAAAAATCCCGGTTATCAGGCTTACACACATCTTCCGCCAAGCACAAAATAGCATGATTATCGTCAATGCGCACCGCATCAATAAAGGTGATTTTCCCCAATCGTATCAACCTGAAGCAAAAAAAGACTTTGCCTTCGTTAAGGAAGATACCCCTGAAAACATCTTTCCCATTCTCAAGACCATTTATACCCAAAAACTCATCAAACTCGGTATCAAGCCAGACGACTGCGTAGTGCTGGTACCCATGAACCGCGGCGTCGTCGGCACTGCCCGCATCAATCAAGAGCTCCAAAACATCCTCAATCCAGCCGTCAATGAAGAGAAACAAGTTGCTCAATTCGGCCAAATCTATAAAATTGGCGACCGTGTCATGCAGATACGCAATAACTACGAAAAGTTTGTCTTTAACGGCGATATGGGCTACATCACCGACATCAATAAGCCTGATCAGGAAGTCACCGTTCGCTTTGGCGAACGCGATCTTATCTACGATCTTACCGAAATGGGCGAGCTGACGTTGGCTTACGCCATCTCCATCCACAAAAGCCAAGGCTCTGAGTTCCAGGCCGTTATCATCCCCATCTTTATGCAACACTTCATACTCTTGCAACGCAATCTTATTTACACAGCCCTTACACGCGCGAAAAAAATGTGTATCCTGATAGGTCAGCCTAGGGCTATTGCCATGGGTATTAAAAATGACAAACGGGTCGACCGCATAACGTTTTTACAGGAGTATCTGACCTCCGACCTTGAAGCACGGTAGGTAAGGGAGCCACTATGAACAATCAACCGACGACCAACTGCTACAAAAACATAATTTTTGACCTGGGAGGCGTCCTAATCAACTTCAACCCACGCCATGTCATAGCCAACACCTTCCAACATGAATCGCGCATTCCCTGGGAGCTATTGGAATCCGTCAGCTCGCAAGAGTGGCTGGATATGGACCGCGGCACACTGGACTATCAAGAAGCCGTCGAGCGGTTTGCGACCCGATACCCCCGCGAATCGTTTATTAAATTTTATGACGCCGTTCATGAAGCGTTAGCCCCCATAGACGAAGGAGTTGAGATCTTGCGGCATGTACAAGCACGAGGATATAAAACTTATATCCTATCCAACCTTGGCCAACGCAGTCACGAAAAACTCAGTACCATCGACAACTTCTTTAGTAGCTTTCATGGCGCTATTTTTTCATACCAGGTCAAAACCATTAAGCCAGAGCCTGCGATTTATCAGTTACTCCTCAACACCTATAACCTCAAACCTGAAGAATCGCTCTTTATTGATGATCTTGAGGTCAATATCAACGGCGCCAAGCAGCATGGCATTGACGGCATCGTCTGCACTGACCATGCAACCGTGCGCGAAGAACTAAAAAAGCACCGTATTTTACCGTAGCGCTAGCGCCCGCGTAAACGCACCCAACTTTGACTTTCTGCCCAGGTAGTTGGTAACTAAACGCACCGGATCCTCTGATCCACCCGGTTGCAAAATGGCTGACACAAACCGCCGACCAGCTTCACGATTCAAAAGCCCCTCTTTTTGAGCCGTTGCAAACAAGTCCAACGACATCACCTGTGCCCACAAGTAGCCATAATATTTCGCCTCTCGTGATCCTAAATGGCCAAACGACGTCTGTAGATGCGCACGCGGATCATATGCGACGGAATCAATTAACTCATCGTGCAATGACCGCGTTAATGCATCAACCCCCCGGTCAAGCCCCTCGGTATGGAATCGTAGCGACAGCAATGCCAACCAACAGGACTGCATCGTACAATAACCGCTATCCCAACAGCGAAGTGCAAGAATACGGTCAACTAACGATTGTGAAATTGGCTTATTGGTACGATAATGCCGACCTATTGTTTTTAGAATAGTTGGATCGGTAAGCCATGCCACAAAAAACTGCGACGGCACCTCAACAAAATCACGTTTTACCCTGGTCCCGGAAAAATATGCCATCTGCGGACGGCTTAGCGTGGCGTGTATAGCATGCCCAAATTCGTGAAAAAGTGACTTAACACCGCGCAAGGTAAGGAGCGCTGGCTTATTGCCACTCGGCCGGGAAATATTGGTAACAATAGCAGCAAGCGATGGCTCAACTACCCCCTTTTTGCCATGGCCTATCGGCACAACCAATGTAGCATGCATCGCATGGGTATACTTTTTAGGGCGTGGGTGGAGGTCTAAAAAAATATACCCTTTTAGCTCTTTAGTCTTATCATCTTGAACCTTCATAAGCTTGACCTCAGAATGCCAGGTCCACGTTGGTTTGACCTCAGTG
>Ga0181520_10013737_pt1 | contig 10155 bp, 6 predicted proteins | sample PEATcosm2014_Bin_29_FD_132451 | JGI IMG/M metagenome (GOLD analysis project Ga0181520, IMG submission 132451) | Peatland microbial communities from MTU Mesocosm Facility, Houghton, MI, USA - PEATcosm2014_Bin02_30_metaG | ecosystem: Environmental > Terrestrial > Soil > Wetlands > Peat | place... | reverse complement strand
GGCCCCTGGCCCGTCGGCGGAACCTGGAGCTGGACGGGACCGAACGGCTTCACCTCCAACTCGCGCGAGATAGATAACATCGCGCTGCCCACGACAACCAGCACTTACACGGCGACTTACGTCTCCGGCGGCTGCACTTACACGCAGACCTTCACCGTAACCGACTGAACGCGGACAGAGCTATCGCAAACGGAGCGCCCCAGGTTCGAAGTTATGGACCTGGGGCGCTCCGTTTTTGCCCGCGAATGTGGCTTTTCGCCAATGCGGCTCGTATGCGGGGTGGCGCAAATCCGAAATTTCGGGAAAACACGGAAACTGTCGAGCCGGGCAACCGTTTTAGCGGAGAAGCTGAAGCCGAGGCGGTTTTGCAGTATCCATCGGCACGGCTAAAGCGTCCTTTCAAACCCGCCGCTTCCGATGGCGCGCCATCCTCATGCGATCGCCGCGCAAGTTGCGGCTGCGCGCATCTCTTCCGGGAGTTCGATTCGATATGATAAAAGTTGCTGCCTGCCGCTTATGTCGCAAAAACAGAACAAGAAGAACACATCTGCATCGAAGACCGCTCCCAGCCAGGGGGACACGCTGTCGTTTTCCGAAGCGGCCGCGCGAGTGCGGGAGCAGATTGCGGGTCAGCACTCCCAGGCGGCGTTGCAGATGGCCAAGGATGTGCACAAACGTTGCGGCACGGCGGAGTCGGAGTCCTTGCTGGTTGAGGCCTATCAGGCGCGCATCGATGGATTGCTCAAGCTGGGCATGATGGTTGAAGCCAAAGCGTTGATGGGAATCGTGAACGAGCGGTTTCCGGCGGCGGCGCAACGGCTGGCGAGTCAGCGGCGGGAGATTCACGCGCTGGAGGGCAATTTGGATGCGGCGGTCGGACCGCTGGGCGATCCAAATCTCCCGGCGGAAGACCGCGAACGCATCGAAAGCTTCATCCGCCGGCGCATCCACGACCTGCCTGCTTTGGCGGCAGTTTCGTCTCTGCCGCCGGAGCATTCGTTGCGGGTGGCCGCTGCGGCGCTGGCCACGGCGTTCAAAGCGGTGACCGAGGGGCGAGTCGAGGATGGAAGTCTGGCGCTGCCGGAGGTTTCCCGGCGCAGCCCGCTTGGTCCGTGGAAGGCTTTGGCGCGGGCGATAGCCAGCTACTATCGGCGCGAGGATGAGGAGTGCCGGAAGTGGCTGCGGGCGATTGCCGACGACTCCGTTCCCGCGCGATCGATTCCAGCGATGACCGCGATGTGCGGAGGCAAGGCGAAGCCCAAGCTGAGCGCCGCTGAGGAGAAGCTAGTAACCTTTGCCGGGGATCACGGGGCAGTTATGCGTCCCGCATTGGCGGCTCTGGAAAGAGCCTTCGCCACCAAGAAGCAGAGGCCGATCCTGGAAGCCGCGCGGGCCGCAATAACCGCTGCAGATCGCTGCGACGCGAAGCTGCGGGAACGGCTGCGCCAGCACATCCTGGTGCGGGGTGGGATGCTGCGGGTTCCATTGCCGTCGATGCAAACGGCTTTGGGCGGTCGCGTCCTGGAGGACGCTTACTACCTGCGTCTGCTGGCGCGCGCTCTGGAAGAGAAGCGCACTGCGGAAGCCGATGCGGAAGCGGCGATGGTTTGGGAGAAATTTCGCGCCGAGGCGATCAAGGAAAACTGGTTTGCCGCGGGCGGACTGGAAGATGGAGTTCTGGCGCTGCACGTGGCGCGAATGGTCGAAAGGCTGCCCGAGGAGCTGGTCGAGGAGATGCGCGACCGTGAGTTGTCTTTCGGCAAACAAGGCAAGGGCGCGCAAGCGCAGGGGCTGCCCTCGGCCGGAATGTTGTACGAGCGGGCCGCTGCGTCCGATCCTCATCCTGAAGCCTTTCAAATGTGGCTGAACTGGGCGCGGAAGCGGAAACCGTACCAAATAGCGGACCATGTTGCCGAGCGCTGGCGCTTGCTTCGACCCACGGACGTTCAACCGCTGCTTTATCTGATGGAGTCCGCGGAGAAGCGCAGCGCGTTCAAGAAGTCGCTGGGCTATCTGGAGGCGGCGGAGAAGCTGGACCGGCTGAATCCCGAGGTGCGACGGGCCAAGCTGCGGTTGCTGCTCTCCACAGTTATTCGCCACTTGCGGCAGCGCAAGACTCACCTTGCGCTGGGCGGGATCGAGCAGATCGAGGGCGTTCCCGAGGTGCGTCCGGGGGAGATTGCCGCGCTGGCTGCCGCATTGCGCTGGTGCATGGCGGAGGCGGACGGGGACAAGGCGGCTCAGAAGCGGTTGGAAGCGGAACTGACCGAGTCGATGGGCAGTGTAAGCGCCCATCTGCTGATTGCCGCCACGGTCAATGCGGCGGAGATGAAATACACGGCCAAAGCGCCGCCACTGAAGGCTTCCAAAATCCCCGCCGCCGAGTTGCTGGCCGGCGCGGTCAAAGCCTGCATGCTTGGCGAGTGGGCCGGACTGGCCATTGCTCTGCCGCAGGGTTGGAACAAACCGCTGATCGCCGCGCTGCATCTGCCCACCTGCCCGCTGGACGCGGCCCAGATGCTGACGCTTGGCGAGGCGGCCTTGCGGAGCTTGGCGCCGGAACTGGCCTATAACGTATCTTCGGTTGGATTGGGCAAAGGTCAGGCCAATGCCGGATTCCTCTTTCTGCGCGCCCGGTCTTTGCCGCGCTGGGCGTTCGCGCGGCGGAGCGGCTGCTTCACGGCCTCGCTGGAGCTGGCGCGGCGGGAGCGCAATACGGAGTTGGCCGGAAGAATTTTGGATGCGCTGAACCCGCCGCAGCCTGACCAAGACAAGAGACTCAGCCTGAGTTACTTCGACGATGCGAAGATTGCCAGCCGCGCCGTCTCGCAGGAGTTGCTCGACCTGATTCTCGAAGAAGAGAAGCAATTCGAGCAATTCCCTATTGTTGAGGGCTACCGCAAGCCGAAGTATGCCGAAGAACTGAATCCGAAGCTCTGCGATTGCCCCAAGTGCAGAGCGAAACGCGGCGAAGGCGTGGATGCCGGCACATTCCTTGACGATGACGACGACGATTGGGAAGACGATGAAGATTTCGACGACGATGAATTCGATGGACCGATCCCTGCTCTCAGTATGAAACTGACGGAGATGCTGGTGAATTTTCTCGGCAAACTGCCCCCTGAAGTCGCTACGAAGGTGAAGGCGGCCCTTGCCGCCGGCGAAGATCCCATCACCGCCATTGAACGAATCATGAAACAAGAGCTTCCCAAGGGGAATTCGTCCGCATCATCGAATTTCGAGAAGAAAGGGAGAGCCGCCAAAATTCCGCCGCCGCCGGAACAGGGCAGCTTGTTTTAGGGTGAAACGATGAACGGGAACGCGCCTGCAAGCTCCGATCCGTATCTCGTGCTGGGCCTGACGCCCGCCGCAAACGACGAGCAGATTCGAGCCGCTTATCTAGCCAAACTGAAACAGTATCCGCCGGATCGCGCCCCCGCCGAGTTTGAGCTGGTGCGCGACGCATACGAGCTTTTGCGCGACCGGCGCAGGCGCGCGCGGCACACGCTGTTTTCAGTGAACCCGGATGCGCCTTTGGAATCTTTGCTCGAAGGCATGGACACTCGCCAATTCGTCGGCCCCGGACCCTGGCTGGCGGTACTCAAGGAGCGATAGATGGAACAAGACGATGGCAGCGTCGGCTCGCGGATTTCGTCCGAAGAACGCGAAAGGATTCTGCGCGGCTTCGAGGCATGGCTCGACCGCGCCATGGCCGATGAGCCGCCGCCCTCGGGATTGACTGCGGAACTGCTCACCGCGCTCAAGAATGGCGATCTGCTTCCGCCGGTAGAGAGCGAGCAGGTCGGCAGCGGCGGCTGCGACCTGTATTCGCTTTGGGCGGCCATGACCGCGCTGACCCAAGAGATTCGCCTGCAAGGACGCTCCTTCAAGCAGTTGAATGAGACCATACTCCAAAACGCCCGCGGCCTGGAGGCTTCCGAACAGGCGGCGGCAAGCGCAGGTTCGGACGCTGCCGAGAATATCTCTCGCACTCCGCCGGCGGAGACCAGCCGTCCGCGCAAACAGGAGATCGATCTTCTTCTCGATTTGCGCGATCGCATTGAGCGGGGAGGCGCAACGGCGCGCAATGCCGCACAGCAACTGGCTCCCGCGCGCCTGCCGCTTCTAGCTCGCTGGCTGGGCGTAGGCGGAAGTTATGCGCGCCAGACGCAGGAGATTCTTGCGGCGCTCTCGCATGGCTACACACTCACGCTCGATACGCTGGACGAGGCGCTGATGGCCTGCCGCGTCGGCCGCATTGCCGCCGACGGCCTCCTCTTCGACCCGCGCCGCATGACCGCCGTCGATATCGAGGAGAACGGCTCAGTGCCCGAAGGCACGGTGGTCCAGGTCTATCGCAACGGCTACGAATGGAACGGAGAAGTTTACCGCGCCGCCCAGGTCAAGGTGGCGCGCAAACCGGAAAGGAAATTGCCATGAGCGACTTGGGAAGCGATACAGGCGAACTGATTGTAGGCATCGACTTGGGCACGACGAACTCCGAGATAGCCGCCTTCGTCGATGGAAAGGTAATCGTTCTCGGTTCGGGCGACAAGAATATGCTGCCCTCGGTGGTGGGTCTTTCCCCTTCGGGAGAGCTGCTGGTGGGCGAGGCGGCGCGCAATCAGCGGATGCTTTATCCCGAGCGCACGGTGCGCAGCATCAAGCGCAAGATGGGCACCAATGAGAGCGTTTTGCTGGGAGACCGTTCCTTCACTCCAGCGGAGATTTCATCGCTGATTCTGCGCGAACTCGCAACCTGGGCCAGCCGCCAGCTTGGCCGTCCGGTTGAAAAGGCGGTCATTACCGTTCCCGCGTACTTCTCCGACGCCCAGCGCCAGGCGACGCGCGAGGCCGCAAGTCTGGCGGGCTTGGAGGCGGTGCGCATTCTCAACGAACCGACGGCCGCCAGTTTGGCTTACGGGGAAGGCAGCAGGCATACCGCCATGGTCTACGACCTGGGCGGCGGCACCTTTGACGTCTCCATCGTCTCGCTGGAGGGCGATGTTACCGAGGTGCTTGCCAGCCACGGCAACAACCACCTGGGCGGCGACGACTTCAACGATCTGCTGGCCGAGCGCCTGCTTGGCGAGTTTCAGTCGCAACACGGCATCGATCTGCGCACTGAGCATCCCGTGGCCCGCGCTCGCGTGTGGTGGGCGGCGGAGGAGGCCAAGCGCCGCCTCAGCTTCGAGCCGGAGGTTACGGTGCGCGAAGAGGCGCTGGCTACAGTCGAGGGCAAGCCGCTGCATCTGGAGGTGGAGATTGCCCGCGAGGAATACGAAGACCTCATTCGTCCCCTCGTCGAGCAGACTCTGGAGAATATGTCGAAGGCGCTTCGCGATGCGGGCAAAGGCCCTTCGGATCTGGACGCGATTCTGCTGGTCGGCGGATCGACGCGGACGCCGCTGGTGGCGCGCTTGATCGAGGAACGCACCGGCTTGACGCCGCGCGAAGATATTCATCCCGATCTGTGCGTCGCCTTGGGAGCCGGCGTGATGGCCTCGCGGCTAGCCGGTCGCCAGATCGATCGTGTCTTGGTCGATGTAACTCCCTATTCGTTCGGCGTTTCGTATCTGGGCGAGCGCGGCGGCGTCTCCTATCCTCACTGCTACAAGCCGATCGTTCGCCGCAACAGCCCGCTTCCCATCACCCGCAGCGAGCGTTTTTATACCAGCCATCCCTATCAGGAAGAGGTCGATATTCAAGTCTATGAGGGCGAGGACGAGGATGCGCTACGCAATATCCTGGTCGGCGATTTTCGTGTAACAGGCTTGACGCCGATGCGCGACCTCAACGAGGTGCTTTGCCGTATGAGCCTCGATCTGGACGGCGTCCTCAACGTCACCGCCATCGAGAAGAAGTCCGGACTCTCCAAGCACATCGCCATCGCTCGCGCTCTCGAATCCAAGAGCGAAGCCGAAATTGCCGCCGCCCGGAAGCGTTTGGAAGCGCTCTTCTACGCGCGGGAGGACGATGAGTGTCTCGATTCGGAGGACGACGAGGATGATTCGCTCGATGGCGGCGACGCGGAAGAGATAGAAGGCGAGGCTTCGTTCGCGGATTCTCCTCAAGCGATCTCTGTGCCGTCGGAAACCTCGGACAAGCGCGAGTGGAGCGCGATCGAGGACGAAGGCCGTGGCATAATCGAACGCTCCCGCCGCCTGCTCGATCATGTCCACGCGGAGGATCGAGAGGAAGTCATCGACCTGAATCAGGCGATCGAAGCCGCAATTGAAGCGCGCGACGACGACGCTCTACGGAAGGCTGTTCACGAGCTGCGCGAGTTGCTGTTCTTCGTCGAGGGTCGGGCATGAAGGCCGATCTTCGCTGTCCCGCATCGAACGCGGCCTCTTGTCCTGTCTGTCAGGCCCGATTTCGCGGTTCCGCCGTCTGTTCTCGGTGCGGCGCCGATCTATCCGCTCTGATGCTTCTGGCCGCTCAGGCATATGCCTTGCGCCAGTCCGCGCGACGGTCGTTGCGCCTGGGCGATTGCCAGACGGCGCTGGCCTCCGTTCAAGCGGCGCAACGATTGCACTCCACCGCGAAAGGCAGTCTTCTCTACCTTGTCTCCAGCGCAATCGGCTCTTCGGCGATCCGGCATGGGAAGCCCTGAGTGGCGCCAATGGCAGTTCAGGCGTACGCTCGTTTCGCGGCCAACTGACGCAAGACGTACCGCAGGATGCCGCCGTGTTCGTAATACTCGATCTCTCGCGGAGTATCTATGCGGACTTTGGCGGTGAACTGCCGCACCTTGCCGTTGGCGGCCGCGGCCTTCACTTCGAGGGTCTTACTTCCGGCAAGTCCGGCCTCCAGCAGCGCCGTCAGTCCTGAAATGTCGTAGACCTCCTCTCCGGTCAGGCCGATCGACTCCGCGTTCTGTCCCTCCGCGTACTGCAACGGCAGAATCCCCATACCCACCAGATTCGAGCGATGAATGCGCTCGAAGCTCTCGGCGATTACGGCGCGCACTCCGAGCAACTTCGGTCCCTTGGCTGCCCAATCGCGCGAACTTCCCGATCCGTACTCTTTTCCCGCCAGAACGATAAGTGGCACGCCGCGCTCGGCATACTCTATGCTAGCGTCGAAGATAGATAGCGTCTCACCGTCGGGAAGCAGGCGCGTAACTCCACCCTCGGTTCCAGGGGCCAGCTTGTTTCGCAACCGCACGTTGGCGAAGGTGCCGCGCACCATCACTTCATGGTTGCCGCGCCGCGAACCGTAACTGTTGAACTCCGAAGGCTTCACGCCATGCGCCGATAGATAGCTGCCGGCCGGCCCGTTCGCCTTGATGCTGCCGGCCGGGGAGATATGGTCGGTAGTTACCGAGTCGCCCAGCACGGCCAGCGCCCGCGCGCCCAGAATATCCGTGACAGGCGCGGGCGTCATCGCAATCCCGTCGAAGTAAGGCGCCTTGCGGATATAGGTCGAATCCGGGTCCCATCGGTAAACCTCGCCGGTGGGAAAGCGGAGTCCCTGCCAGTTGGCGTCGCCCAGGCTGACGGTTGCATATTCCTTGCGGAAGCTCTCGCTGCTCAGTCCCAATTCGATGGCTTCGGCCACCTCGGCTTGCGTCGGCCAAATGTCTTTCAAAAACACTGGCCGGCCGGCCGGGTCCGTTCCCAGCGAATCGGTCTCGAAGTTATGCCCTATCTTGCCGGCCAGCGCGTACGCGACCACCAGCGGCGGACTCATCAGGTAGTTGGCCCGCACATCCACATTCACGCGGCCCTCGAAATTACGGTTTCCGCTCAGCACACTTACGGCAACCAGCCCATGCTCGTCGATGCTCTTTGAAACGTCGGACGGCAGCGGGCCGGAGTTGCCGATGCAGGTGGTGCAGCCGTAACCCACCACGTTGAAACGCAGCTTTTCAAGATACGGAAGCAAGCCCGCCTTGGAGTAATAGTCGGTAACTACCCGTGAGCCGGGCGCCAGTGAAGTCTTGACCCAGGGCGGCACGGTCAGCCCTTTTTCGACCGCCTTCCTGGCCAGTATTCCGGCGGCCATCATCACCGAGGGGTTGGAGGTGTTGGTGCAACTGGTGATAGCCGCGATCACCACCGACCCATGATCGAGATACTCGTCTGGATCGACACCGAAGCGCCCTTGCACGGTATTCGAATGCTCGCTGTTTCTTCCGGTAACTCCCGCATCGGTTACGCTCGCCCTCTGCCACTGTGCCGCCGCGCGCGTCCCTAGGGGCTTGGCTGTGGGAGCGAGCAGGCTTGACAGTTGTTGGGCGAAGCTGGCCGCGGCTTCCTTGAGCAAAACGCGGTCCTGCGGGCGTTTGGGACCGGCCACGCTCGGCTCCACGGTGGCCAAGTCCAGTTCCAGCGTCTGCGTATACTCGGCCTCCGGAGTATTGGCTGTGTGGAATAACTCCTGCTCCTTGCAATAGGCCTCGACCATGGCAATCTGCTCCTCGCTCCGCCCGGTAAGTCTGAGATAGCGAAGAGTTTCGTCATCCACCGGGAAGATGCCGCAGGTAGCTCCATACTCGGGAGCCATGTTGCCGATCGTCGCGCGGTCGGCCAGCGGCAGTTCGGCAACGCCGGGACCGAAGAACTCGACGAACTTTCCCACCACGCCCAGTTTGCGCAGCGCCTGGGTTACAGTAAGCACCAGGTCCGTTGCGGTAGCGCCTTCGCGCAGCTTGCCGGTGAGCTTGTATCCAACCACCTGCGGCACGAGCATGGAAACCGGCTGTCCTAGCATCGCCGCCTCTGCCTCGATGCCGCCCACGCCCCATCCCAGCACTCCCAGACCGTTGATCATCGTGGTGTGCGAGTCCGTACCCACCAGCGTATCCGGATAGGCCACTAACTCCCCGTCCAACTCCGCTGTAAAGACCACGCGGGCTAGATACTCCAGATTTACCTGGTGGCAGATACCCATCCCCGGAGGAACCGCCGAAAAATTGCGAAAGGCCGTCTGCCCCCACTTGAGAAAGGCATAGCGCTCGCGGTTTCGTTGAAACTCCAAGAGCGTATTGGCCGCAAGAGCGCCCACGGCGCCGAACTCGTCCACTTGGACGGAATGGTCGATGACCAACTCGGCCGGCGCCAGCGGATTCACCAACTCCGGATCGCCACCCAGCGTCTTGATCGCGTCGCGCATCGCGGCCAGATCGACGATCGCAGGCACCCCGGTAAAGTCCTGCATCAATACGCGCGCCGGCATATAGGCGATCTCCCGGCTCGGTTCGGCCTTGGCCTCCCAATTAGCCAGAAACTCAATGTCGGATGCGGTCACATTCACGCCATCCTCGCGGCGCAGCAGGTTTTCCAGCAGTATCTTCAGGCTGAAGGGCAGGCGGCTCAGGTTGAAGCCGCGCGCCGTGAGCGCCGGAAGACGGTAGATTGTGAAGGCGCGATTGCCAATGTGGAGCGTAGCCTTGCTGTCAAAACTGTTCATCGGGGAATGACCTTTCTATCCGCGGACGGCGGATGAGGTTCTTGAATTCATATGTGCAGGCAGCCCTGGACAGTTTCAGCGGCTGCCGGGCGCAGGGTTCGCCTCTGGCTGCGTTGAGCTTGCCGCAGGGTCTAGCCCTCAATACTTGGGATTCCACAAATCAATGGGAATGGCATCTCGGTAGGTGGCGCCCCGCCCACGGTCGCGTCTGCCGCGCCGGAACCTTCTGAGCGGCGGATTGTCGATGACCGGAATGGATTCGCGGATGCGCATCGGCTACACCGAAATTCTAACCTGAAACTGCGCGCGTGGAAAGGCGCACTCGCTTCCAATGTGCCCGCGATCGCGCACACGTGAGGACAAAAAAGACGAACGGCAGGGAGAGCCGCCGTCAAACAGCCTCTCCCCCACCGTTCGAGGAGGTTGCACCTCTTCTCTCTGTGGCAGTTCCACTATTGCGCAAACCGCGACAATTCCATGAAGACTGTCCGCGTTCAGTCGGTTACGGTGAAGGTCTGCGTGTAAGTGCAGCCGCCGGCGACGTAAGTCGCCGTGTAAGTGCTGACGGTCGTTAGCAGCGCGATGTTATCTATCTCGCGCGAGGTCGAGGTAAATCCGTTCGGTCCCGTCCAGCTCCAGGTTCCGCCGACGGGCCAGGGGCCGAGACTTACCTGCGTTCCCGCCGCCACGGTAACTGCGCTTTCCGACGTCTGGTTCCACACGCCGTTCACCGCTATG
>Ga0181520_10013736_pt1 | contig 10155 bp, 10 predicted proteins | sample PEATcosm2014_Bin_29_FD_132451 | JGI IMG/M metagenome (GOLD analysis project Ga0181520, IMG submission 132451) | Peatland microbial communities from MTU Mesocosm Facility, Houghton, MI, USA - PEATcosm2014_Bin02_30_metaG | ecosystem: Environmental > Terrestrial > Soil > Wetlands > Peat | place... | reverse complement strand
CGCTCATGGAAGAAAGGCGACCGCAAGGCCTATTACAGGACAGCTGACAACATTGTCGCCGCATTGCAGCAGGGCCTGCTGGCATTTGTCGGGCAGAAGATCCAGGCAGTTGCGGCGGAGCTTGATTACGTGAACGAAACGCTCGAGAAGGAAATTGGGGATAAACCCTCTGACGCAGAGACCGAATTCGTGTACAACAGGGTGAAAAGGGCCAAGCAGCTGCACGACAAGGCGGCGAACCTGCTTGGCAGCCCGTTGATAAAATTCTTTATCCGGTCGTGATTCATACTGGGGTGGTTGATTGACTCAAGTTGAAAGGCAAATACTTAACAAATGGACGGCGACATGCCGTCCCTCCCAAAGCATTTACAGATTGGGAGGGCGCGCATGTTGCGCGCCTTGAGTCAAGCAGCCACCACTTAATTCGTTGGTAGCCAACATTGCGTAAGAGCTGCCGCATAATTGACGCGCACGGAGTGTCCCTGGCTATTATTCATGAAGAGAACATCAATGGCTGATGAGGTGCAACGATGAAAGTGGCGATTGTGACCGGATCGGGAGGTCTTGTCGGGGCCGAGACGGCGCGGTGGTATGCAGAAAAGGGATATCGCGTGGCCGGAATCGACAACGACATGAGGTCGAAGTTCTTCGGAGTCGGCGGCTCTACGAAATGGCAGACACAGGCGCTGAAAGATAAATATGCCGGCTATGAACACCACGAGACGGATATCCGCGACGCCGCGGGCGTGGAGAAAGTCTTCGCCAAGTATAGCTCGGACATCTGCCTGATCGTCCATACGGCGGCCCAACCTTCCCACGACTGGGCCGCATCTGATCCGACGACGGACTTTACCGTAAACGCAAACGGCACGCTGACCCTTCTGGAAGCGACGCGCAAGTTTGCCCCGCGGGCGACATTCATATACACGTCCACCAACAAGGTCTACGGAGACACGCCCAATCGCCTGCCCCTTGTCGAGAAAGAGACGCGCTGGGAACTCGACCCGTCGCATCCTTACGCGGAGCATGGAATTGACGAGACGATGTCCATTGACCAGACAAAGCACAGTCTCTTCGGAGCCTCAAAGGCTGCCGCAGATGTACTGGCACAGGAATACGGGCGATACTTTGGCATGAATACAGCTGTATTTCGAGGCGGCTGTCTCACTGGACCGGGCCACTCCGGAGTTGAGCTGCACGGATTCCTTTCTTATCTGATGAAATGCGCCGTGTCCGGAACAGAATACCGGATTTTCGGATACAAAGGAAAACAGGTCAGGGACAATATTCACAGCCGGGATCTTATCCGCGCATTCGACGCATTTCATGAAGCTCCGCGCCCGGGCGAGGTATACAACATGGGTGGCGGACGTTTCAGCAATTGCTCGGTCCTGGAGGCAATCCGCGTTTGTGAGGAAATCACGGGCAGAAGGATGAAAACTCAATATGTGGACCAAAACCGGATTGGCGATCACATCTGGTGGATAAGCGATGTGCGCAAGTTTCAATCCCATTATCCCGGATGGAAACTGACCTGCGATGTGCCGGCGATCCTGCGCGAGATATACAAGGGTTGTTCGGCGCAATGAGCGGAAGCGAGGCACAGGTTTATCGCACTAGAATCCGCGCCGACCAGCCTTGGTGGAAAATTGACTGGCACGAAATCCTGGAATATCGCGACCTGATATGGCTTCTCGTTCAACGCGACTTCGCATCGGTATACAAGCAAACTGTACTTGGACCGCTGTGGTTCGTCGTTCAGCCGCTTGCCACAACGGTGGTTTTCACGGTCGTTTTCGGACGAATTGCACAGATTGGTACTGATGGCATTCCGCCATTTGTTTTTTACATGAGCGGGACAGTATTATGGAATTATTTTGCGGGTTGCATGAATGGGGCGTCCAATAGCCTCATTGGAAACGCCAGTTTGTTTCAAAAAGTTTACTTCCCCCGTTTGATAATTTCAATCTCCCAGGTTTTCAGTCAACTGCTGTACTTTCTTTTCAACATGGCAGTCTTCCTGAGTTTCTATTTTTATTACCTCTTTCTTACGGACGCCAGGATTCATCCGTCATGGTGGATTCTTGCTCTTCCATTGCTAGTCGCTCAGTCGGCCATCGTTGGGACCGGCGTAGGACTCTGGCTGTCTGCCCTGACCGTCAAGTACAGGGACTTGCGATTCATGATGGCATTCCTGACCCAGCTTTGGATGTATGCGACTCCCATCATCTATCCTGCGAGTAAGATCCCTGAGCGCTGGAGATGGTGGATTTCCTTGAATCCCATGGCTTCGGTCGTGGAGTTCAATCGTTTTGCCTTTTTTGGTGTGGCAAGCCTGACCAAGTCGGAGTTTCTTTGCGGAGTCGCTTCGGGAATATTTCTTCTTGTGACCGGAGTGCTGGTGTTCAACAGAGTGCAGAGGAACTTTGTCGATACGGTATAGCACGATTTGGCGCAGCAGCCCCCCAGATATTGCACCAGCCTGAAACATGTCCGAGCCAGCCATAATAGTTCGCAATCTCTCCAAGCGATATCGTCTTGGCGTCATTGGACGCAACACATTGCGAGACGAGATGATCTACCGGTGGCACAAGTTGTTGGGACGAGACCCGGCGCAACACATGGGCAAGGTCACGACTAGAAAACCGGTTCCTGTTGCTGCGACTGCAGCTGAAGACGATCCTAATTCATTCTGGGCAATCAGAGACGTTTCTTTTGAAATACAACATGGCGAAGTGATCGGCATCGTCGGCCGCAACGGAGCGGGAAAATCCACGCTCTTGAAAATTCTGACCCGCATCACTCAACCCACGTCCGGCGAGGCTGACATCAACGGAAGGGTCGGCTCTTTGCTGGAAGTCGGCACTGGTTTCCACCCTGAATTCACGGGACGCGAGAACATTTATATGAACGGTACGATTCTCGGCATGAAGAAGAGAGAGATTGACCGCAGATTCGACGAAATCGTGGCGTTCGCCGAGATTGAGCAATTTCTGGATACGCCGGTCAAACGCTACTCCAGCGGCATGTATGTCCGGCTCGCCTTTGCAGTCGCCGCGCATCTCGAGTCGGAAATTCTTCTGGTGGACGAAGTGTTGGCGGTGGGCGATACGTCATTTCAGAAAAAATGCCTGGGAAAAATGGGGGAAGTGGCCCGCAAGGGGCGCACCGTTCTCTTTGTCAGTCATAACATGGCTGCCATCCGGAACCTCTGCCAGAAGACGATCCTTGTTGTTGACGGTCGAACGACAGGTCCCCTGGAAACAACAGAGGCAATGCGCAAGTATCTTAGAGGTGCTTTAAAAGAGACTGGACAGTGGATCAACCCGATGGCACACGAGCCGGGACGACGCACTATTGAAAAAATTGAAATTTCCCAGCACGGAAACGTGGCTCGTGAAACCCTCATATCCGAACCAATTACCTTTAGCTTCGTCCTTAGCGACACCGCAAGACAACAGCCCTGCCTGGTTGGCTTGATGATTACCAACTCTGAAGGAGTCATCGTGCATCATTCGCTTGATATTTACGATCCCACTTCCGAGAAGACATTGTCCACTGGAAATCGGGAAGCCGTGATTCCTCCACATGCTTTAGCTCCGGGCGAATATACTTTGAGCTGCAGCCTGGGGCATCCCCAGGAATCGGTGTGGGACAGTTTGCCGGAAGTTCTACGCTGGAACGTGATCGGCGATTGTCCGAGGATGATGCAATTTCCAGCGCATTTATGGAAAGGTGCAGCCGGCCCAGGCATGGTGACATGGACACATCTTCAAGACGATAATAAGTGAGATATTATGCGCTACACATTTACCCGTAACTTTTTGCATTACATGTCGGAATTGGAAGCCATGTTTATGCACCCAATAAAGCCACGCTTGAACACCTTCACCTGGCGCAAACGCGAGTTACGATACATGGGCGTCTCGTTTGGAAAGGAAGTTTTCGTAGGCCAAAACCTGTTTATTCTGCTGCACGGCGGCGTGACACTGGGAGATCGCTGCGCCTTGGGGAGCAATGTGCAAATCTGCAATCATTTCCCCATCACCATTGGCGAAGATTTTCTCGGGGCCAGCGATCTGGTTCTGAATTCAGGGTTGCATGATCCGTTGACGCTCCAGCCCAGGAAAGGGCCCATTACCATAGGTGACCGCGTGTGGTGCGGCATTCGCGTGACCGTGCTGGGTGGCGCCAGGATTGGATCCGACGTGGCGATCGGCGCAGGAAGCCTGGTAACAGGAGAGATTCCTTCCGGATGTGTTGTAGCCGGCGTACCGGCGCGGGTGATTAGAACGATCGATCGCACCGGGATCAAGGTGTGGTCCGCGTTTGATTAGACAAGAGGGCGAATGGACACGCTGCTAAAGAACATCCTGGCACTACTTCGACGACGCAAGAAAACAAAATGCAACGATCGTCAAGCGGTCATGAGCTCGCCTGAAATAGAGGAGGATATTGGACGTGTCCGCGCTAACACCATGCTGCCTCATTCAAGGCTGGTTAGCCTGCATCGGCAGGTGCAGTCGTGTGAAAAGCGGAATCTTCGCGGGGCCTTTGTCGAATGTGGAACATGGAAAGGCGGCGCGGTAGGCTTAATGGCCCTGGCAAACCTGAGGCACGGGGCAACACGACGGACGCTTCATCTGTTCGATTCCTTCCAGGGCATTCCAGAACCAGACCCAGCCGTGGATGGAGCCAAAGCCATGGAAGAAGTGGAAGCCGTGGGGTGCCATCCGACCGGACAATTGAAAACCGTTGAAGGTTATTACGAAAAATTCGCCACAGGAACGGGCACGCTTGAGAACAACCGGCATTTGCTGGAGCAAACCATCGGTTATCCGCTCGAATATCTGCATTATCATATCGGCTGGTTTCAGGACACCGTGCCCGCCGTCGCCGAAACCATCGGTCCAATCGCCATTCTTCGGCTCGATGGCGATTGGCACGCTTCCACCAAAGTTTGTCTGGACCATCTATATCCACAACTTGTGCCAGGCGGTTTTGTGATTCTGGACGACTATGGCACATACGATGGTTGTCGCAAGGCCGTGGACGACTATCGTGCTGCGCACAACATCCGGAGCGCCCTCGAAAAGATAGATAGCGTCGCCTGCACATGGATCAATGCTGGATGAATGTCGGTTGCGGAATGAAGAGAGTTTATCTCAATGTCGGCTGTGGCCGCCATTTTTACACTGGTGAGCCATGGATCAACCTCGATATGGCACCGTCCGATTCCGCTGTGATTTCATGGGATGCGCGTACATGTCTTCCAATGGAAACGAATAGTTGCGATGTGGTCTATCACTCGCATGTGCTGGAGCATTTTTCGGAAACTGATGGAGCGCGGTTGATCGAGGAATGTCATCGCGTACTTAAGCCATGTGGGATACTGCGTGTTGTTGTTCCCGACCTGGAGAACATCTGCCGGGAATATTTATCGCTGTTGGATGATAGTCGAAGTGGAGAATTCCGGTCGGCAGACCGGTTGGCCTGGATCAAAGTGGAAATGATGGATCAGTGCGTTCGACATGAATCCGGCGGGCTCATGAAAACGTTTTTTCTCGATCACGGGTCTGCGGAAAAAGATTACATCGTTGCTCGTCTTGGTACGGTTGGTCTCGAATTGACAAATATGTCCCCGGCTGCTGAGAAGAAGACCGGCACGTCGTACGGATGGCGTCTCCCGCAATTCCGGCATTGGAGTTGGAAAGCCGTTCGCTCCACGCTACTACATGGATTGCTGAATCGTGAGGAGGCGGAAGCAATGCGGGTAGGACAGCTGAGGACACGGGGTGAGGTGCATCTGTGCATGTATGACTCGGTAACTCTGGAACGGCTTTTTAAGGGAGCGGGATTCGAGCCAATCGCGTTTTATGGCGCGAACACCTCGCAAATCGAGGATTGGGCACGCTATCATCTCGATGTGGATCCCGACGGCCGTGAACACCATGCCCCCTCTTCGTTACGTGCCGAAGGGAGGAAACGGGCATCATGAATCTGCTTCATTTTTCCAATGCCGACATCAGAGGCGGGGCGGCACAGGCTACTTATCAATTGCATACCCTGCTGCGGAACGCTGGACACAAGTCGGTTATGGCGGTACGGCGGAAGGATTCGGCGGACAGCGACGTTGTGCGGGTGGGCGCACTGTCATTGATGGACTGCACTTGGGCGGAGAGGCTTGAGCGCGGGCGGGCGCGTTTGGCAGGCGGATATCGTGTCAAGCCGCTGCCATTCCATTATTTTAATCTGAATCTCGCACCGGCGCCCGATCTACGATCCGCCCTGGATGCCATGCCACGGCCTGATGTAATTTTTCTGCATTGGATCACCGGATTGCTCACGGCAGCCGATATTCGACGAATATGGGAGCGATTGCGCTGTCCGCTGGTATGGGTGGTGCTGGATATGGAACCGATGACAGGAGGATGTCATTATCCAGAAGATTGCACCCGCTTTCATTCGAATTGTGGACAGTGTCCACAATTGACGCACAGTGGTCCGCACGATTGGACCTGGCGCATCTGGCACGAAAAGCACCGGCAAATCGCGGACCTGCCCATCACTTTTGTTGCTGCAACGCAGTGGATTGCGAATCGGCTGTCCGAAAGCGGACTTTTTGGCAAACACCGTGTCACGCGCATTCCATTGCCGATGAATGCGCTGATGCATCCGATGGAAAAGAATATCGCGAGGAATATTCTGGGATTGCCAATTGACAAGAGAATCATTCTCGTTGGCGGTCATGATTTGAAAGATCCCCGCAAGGGAATGGATCGCTTTCTGGCCGCCGCGCGTATCCTTGCGGAGCAGGGAAAACTAAATGGAGATCTGCCCTTCCGTAAAGACAATCTCCTGTTCCTTCTCCTTGGCGAGAATGGCATGGAGTTGGCCGCCAATCTTCCATTCCCGACACGGGACATGGGTTACATTCATAGCCAGATTGAACTGACATTGGCCTATCAAGCAGCCGACGTGTTCGCCAGTCCATCCATGGAAGATGCGGGGCCCATGATGGTTTCACAGGCAATGCTGTGCTCAACGCCGGTGGTCGCCTTTGACACTGGCATCGCCCCTGAACTGATCGTCTCAGGAAAAACTGGTTATCTGGCCAGGCTCGGCGATGCGGAAGACTTTGCGTGCGGATTGAAGGCGATGTTGGCAGACGACGGATCTGCCGGCCCGCGAGCTGCCGCCGTCGCTTCCCGTCATCACGACCCGCAGGTCATCGCGCGCGCCTACGACGCTATCTTGGCCGATCTTGTCCGTCGACCTTCGGGGCCGATTGCATCGTGAGCGACATTCGATACCAATTACTGGAATGGGACACCAAATGGTTTGGCATCCCTATCGGGCGAGCCGATCTTCCGGAGATGACCGCCACCACTGTCGCGAAAGTGGATGAGTGGGCCAGAAACCATGGACTGCAATGCGTTTATGTTTTCGTGAAGGGTGAGCCACAATCAGAAAAAACAATCGTTCCGTTCAAGCCCAGCGACATTCGGGTGGAGTATGAAATCGATCCATTGGTTCTGGCGAAAGGTCCGCTTGACGCGACGGTCTTCATGCGGCCAGATGAACAAGAATCGGTGTGCGCCCTGGCCAGCACTGTACTCACCTACACGCGCTTTTCGCGTGATTCGGGCTTTCCACGACAGCGCGTAAAGGAGCTTTACGCGGACTGGGTGCAGCGCGATACAGCTGCGGGCAATCCTGGATGCCAAGTGATGCGGGCCGGGCATGCCATTGTCGGGTTTGTCACCGGACGAACTGATCCTGCCGATCCCACACAGGGCTCGATCGGCCTTCTCGGCGTGGCAGAATCCTGTCGCGGTCGCGGCATTGCCACAAGGCTGCTGGATCATGCGTGCCGCGCTTTCATAAAGGCGGGTGTAAAGCGGGTGCGCATTGTAACCCAGCAGGAGAACACACATGCCTGCCGCCTCTACGAAAGCGGCGGCCATGTAGTTTCACGAGGCTGTTGGTATCACCGTTGGTATGACAACAACCATAATATGTTGCGAAGAGCCGAATTCACCGCACCAGCGCATCATGCAGGAGTTTGTTGAGGAAATGAGCGAGGTCAAACGAGAGTTTTTATTCTTCGAGTGGGTTATGGTTGATAATTGTAATCTCTTGTGTCCGTATTGCGTGAACAAAGGTGAATTTTCTCACAAATCGCGCGACAAGATGGTGTATTCACCGGGACAAGAGATTGAGATAGCGAACAGGATCGTCGATCTCAGCGTTTTCGCCGAACGAGTCAAGGTCAACCTGACCGGAGGCGAGCCCTTAATGGCAGAAAGATTCGAGGAAGCGCTGAATATCCTGGCTGCGGCGAATAATGTTTCAATACAGCTTATTTCAAATCTTCGCCGTTTGCCAGAGGCGAAGGAAGCGCTGTTGAAACATGCCGGCAAATTAAACGTGCACGGCAGTCTTCATATCAATCTCCGCACGACAAAAGAGATCGACAAAATTGTCTGCGCAATCCTGGAATGCCGGGATCGCCTCCAGATATCTTTGAGCCAGGTTGACTGTGATCTCTCTCTTGATGATCGGCTGAGGGTTGAGGAAATAGAGAAAAACACAGGTTTGCCGGTCCACTATCAGACTTTCATTCCGCCATGGACAGCCGAGGGGAAAGTACAAAACGGAGACAAGATTTGTAAACGTAATTTCGTTTCAAGCAGCGGGCGACGATGCTGTCTGGGGTATTCCCATTTCTTTCTGAATGCAGACGGAGTGGTCTATGGCGGTTTGTGGTGCAATTCTTCCACTACGAGAAGAATGGAGTTGCGGGATCTGAATTCGCATTTCTTGTTGGAGCAACAGAAGGTCGGAATGAGAAAATGTCCCAACGAAGCCTGCGGTTGCAACTACAACGTCTTTGATTACGATGAGTACACAAACGCATGCGATTGTCTGGGCTATCCCGACGCTGAGCGTATGAGTCGCGGCAATACGCGCAAGTCTCAACGAAGCCTGCGCCACTGGTCACGAAAAGCTGGCGATGTTGTACGGCTATTTAGCGGGTTCCGGAAACAAAGCGAGGCAATCTGAAGTGAAATCGCAGAATTTGGAATCATCTTTTGCATCCGACTCGGAAACGGCGGGAATCACAATACAAGCCGCGACGGCACCGAAAATCAGCATCGTCACCCCAAGTTTTAATCAGGGGCAATTCATTGAGAAGACGATCAGGTCCGTGCTCGATCAAAACTATCCCAACCTTGAGTACATCGTCATAGACGGCGGCAGCACAGATGGCTCGGTGGACATCATCCGCCGATACGCCGACCGGCTGACCTATTGGTGCAGCGAGCCCGATCAGGGCCAGTACTACGCTATCAATAAGGGTTTTGCCAAATCCACCGGCCAGATCATGGCCTGGCTCAACTCCGACGACATGTATTTTCCATGGGCTTTCCGGATCGTTGCCGACTTCTTCACCATGTTCTCCGACGTCTCCTGGATCACCAGTCTTCTCCCGTCGAACTGGAACGGCAGCGATGTGCCATTTTATGTCAACATGAAGCCGGGCTTCGCCCGTGAATTCTTTTTCCGGGGATACTACATGTCAAATTCACGCCATTTCTGCCGTCATTCCATCCAGCAGGAATCCACGTTCTGGACCCGCGAGCTGTGGGAATCGGCGGGAAGCCATTTGGACACCACGTATAAGCTGGCAGGCGACTTTGAGTTGTGGTCCCGTTTCTATATGAAGACTCATCTGGTAGGCGTTCAATCGCTGTTGGGAGGGTTCAGGCTACATGGCAATCAGCGTTCAGTTTTGCAAAGAAATGCGTATTTTGAAGAGGCCGAGCGAATATTCGCCAAGGTGGGTGGACGTCACTGCCGCGGGCTCGATGCATGGATCCGGCGTTCAGCGCTGCCGGGCCGATGGCCTTTGAACATTCTTCCCTCTTTGGGATTTATTCAACCTGCGAGCAATATACGATGGAGTATTTCAGGCCAGCGTTGGTTCAAATGTACGGATTACATCACTTGATCGAACCTTACCGAGAATTGTCATGTATTGCCCATCCTTGAAAGACTTGCCGCCATCGCCAGATAAGCGGGGCTGGCCATGGATCGAAGAATCGGCGGCCATGCCGCAGCTTATGCCTGACGGCTCCCCCTGGCCGCGTG
>Ga0181520_10013735_pt1 | contig 10156 bp, 7 predicted proteins | sample PEATcosm2014_Bin_29_FD_132451 | JGI IMG/M metagenome (GOLD analysis project Ga0181520, IMG submission 132451) | Peatland microbial communities from MTU Mesocosm Facility, Houghton, MI, USA - PEATcosm2014_Bin02_30_metaG | ecosystem: Environmental > Terrestrial > Soil > Wetlands > Peat | place... | reverse complement strand
CTGCGTCGAACTTGATCGACCAACGCCGCTAACTCTTCCTCCGTCGGCATGCGAAGAATTCCGCCCTCGGCGCTGACTCGCTCTGGCACGCCAAAGCGCAATTCCTTCGGTACCATGCACACTGGGATGGGGGCGAACCAATCGTAGAGGCGGTTACGGGTCTGGCGGCCGATGGCAATCGTGTCTTCGAAACCCGCCGTGGTTACAAAGGCCACACGCGCGCCCGTTCGCTCCAGCATGGTGTTGGTACCGACGGTGGTTCCGTGGCCTACATCGACCTTCTGACCGGCGCTTATGCGAGCTAGACCGTCCGACACGGCGGCTGACGGGTCAGCTGGTGTCGAGAAAACTTTCACCACGCGGAGTTGACCTTCTGCGAGGTAGACGCAGTCGGTGAACGATCCGCCGGTATCGATCGCTACGCGCGAGTTGGCCCGCTCCAGTGTCACCAGAGGATAGCCGTAGCCGGAAAGGCTCTATGCCACATTCTAGATACTCTAATGCAGAGGAGTCCTACTTAACGCGCGACGTGGAATCTGCGCGAGAATCCATTGAACTAGCTCTTTGCCGGCGGCGAAATTGTCATACCCGGCAGGCAGTTTGCGACCATCGGTGTATTCGTTGTAAAGCCAGGGATCGACGGTTGCGAAAACCGTTCCCTTTCCGTACTTCGCCGTGGCCATCAGAATTCCTTCGTCATCCTCGAACGCCGAAACAGCTGGCGACCGCACTGAAATGTTGCAAACATCTTTCATGAACAACGTATGCGGGGTATGGAAGATGGGACCGCCGCCGGGGACCTTGAGCATGCCCAATTCATGCGAATCTCCCACTACGTGTTTGCGCAGTACGCTGTTGAAGTGAATGCCGAAATGGTCTGCGATCAGGTTAAAGTGCTCCAGGTCGGTGTTGGCTGGATCGTTCGCAAGAATCACCAACACGCCCCCACCTTTTACCCATTCGGCGATTTGCTCGCCGTCTTCCGGCTCCACGTAATGCGGGTTTGGGTTCTTCGCAACGGTATCTGGAGACGCGATGATGTAAACCTGCGCATTACCAAGCGCCGAGACTGTTGGCGCCGTATACAGCGTCTTTGTTTCTGCGCCGAAATTGCGAAGGATGTGCCCGAGCAGTGAGTACCCCTCGTTGCTCTGGTCGCTCCACTTGTAATGAAAATAGTCCTGTTGGCCGTAAGCATCGGGTCTTTTCTGGCTGTTGAACCACGCGTCCACAAGCACTGTATCGCCGCGGCCCAGCTTCGCGGTTTGTGAGTTCTCCATCTCCGCACTTGCCAGCAGAAACGCGCCCACCCCCTTGGGATCGTCGGTCACCGTTTTCTCACCGATGTAATAGGAGTAGCTTCCGTCCCGATAAGGATCGCCGCCAAGACCGCCGACTTTTACGGTTCCAGTGAGCGAAACCGGGTTTCGGGCGCCGGCCTCGATGAAGTGGCCCAAGATGCCTTTATAGCCGCGCTCCGCATTCGCGAGGTAACTCGGCGGGAGATAGCCGAGTCTGACTCCCTTTGCCAGGGCGTAAGCAAACATGCCGGAAGCGGATGCTTCAAGAAAATTTCCCTTTGCTCCAGCTTTGTCGAGCACTTGGTACCAAAGCCCCGTTTGCCCATCCTGATAGCGCGTCACTGCTGCAGCATCTCGCACTAACTGCGCGAGTAACTCCTTCCGCCCCGCATCTCTCTCGGGATAATAGGGGATCGTATCCACCAACGCCATCATGGTCCAGCCCATGCCCCTGGCCCAAAACTGCGAAGAGACGCCGGTTGCCTTATCGGCCCAGCGCTCCTGTTTCGATTCGTCCCATCCATGATAGAGCAGCCCCGTCTTCGCATCGCGCGCGTGTTGATCGATCAGAGCAAACTGGTGGGTGATGTCGCCGAATGCATCGGGTTGATGAAAGGTGGAAGCATATTCAGCGTAAAAGGGCTCCGCCATATACAACCCGTCAAGCCACATCTGATTCGGATACCGCTGCTTGTGCCAAAAGCCGCCGGACATCGTGCGCGGCTGATGAGCAAGCTGTTGGTAAAGCAGCGTGGCGGCTTTCGCGTAGCGTGGATCTCGCGTCACGCCATATAACAGCAATAACTGGCGACCCATCAGAATGCTATCCAGCTGGTACTCATCCACATTCAAGGTGGGAATGGAACCATCGGGACCGACAAACTGATCGACAGATGTCTTGATGTAGTTGAAATAGTGCGGATCGGCGGTGTTCAGCCACAGAGCATCCATGCCTTCCAACAGCGTACCCAACTCATAGTTCCAAACCCAGCGTTCGCCGGGAGGCACAAAGCGGCCCTCCGGCCAACGCTCGATTGCCGCATTCGCCGCTCGCTCAGACCAGGGCCGCTCTTCGGCAGATGCGCCGGAAAGCGCAATCATGAGAATTCCTGAAAACAATATCAAAGCCGCATAACGAAAAAGCGGCCTTATCCGAACGGTAGAAACACAACAGGTTTCGCCTGATGCGCGGCCTGCACATTCGGCTTTTACCATGGCACAGGAATTAGACAACTTCATTGCATTCCTTGAGAAACAGAGCAAGACGAGATTAGCATTAAGGGCGATTCTCCATCCAAGAGAGATTTTGCCCGCGGACTGCGGGGTCTCAGTTACGTGATTATAATAGTGGTCTGACCTCTACGACGACCGGAGCCCAACGAGCTCCATTGAGAGAACGTTCAGTCAGTGGTTTAACGAAGACCGCTTGTCTCCGCTCTATCCCGAAGCATGCGTGAATACCACTAGGTCAAGCTGGCTCGAAGTTGGCAGCAGAGGATAGGCTGGCGGAATATAAGCAGCTTGAAGTATCGTACGAGTTGGCTTACGGTCTGGCGAAAATGGCGTACCAGATGTTGGGGAGAGAAATGGCGAACAGTGTGAAGATCGACATGCAGGAAGGTGATGAACAATCTTCGAGCAGACGGCTTGGAAGCGTACGATGGACGATCTGCGCCATGCTTTTTGTTGCCACTTCGATCAATTACATGGATCGCCAGGTCATCGCAATTCTCAAGCCTACTCTGCAACACAGTATTGGAATGACGGAAGTGGGCTATGGGTACGTCGTTGGCGCCTTTACCATTGCGTATGCCCTCGGTCTTCTCGCTGCGGGACGCTTCGTTGATAAGGTTGGCACACGCATTGGCTACATTGTGATCATGGCCATTTGGAGCCTCTCGGCCATGGGCCACGCACTGGCCAATACGGTGCTCCAATTCGGCATTGCGCGCTTTTGTCTCGGACTCGGTGAATCCGGCAACTTCCCCGCAGCCATCAAGACCGTGGCTGAATGGTTTCCACAGAGCGAACGCTCGCTGGCTACAGGCATCTTCAACTCCGGCACCAATCTCGGCGCGATCCTGGCTCCGCTCATTGTGCCCTGGGTCACAATCCATTACGGCTGGCATGCCGCCTTTCTGGTCACCGGCATTTTCAGCGCGCTCTGGATTCTGCTGTGGTACTCAAAGTATCGCAAGCCCACAGACCACCCCACGCTCACGGGAGCCGAACTGCGGCACATCTACCAGGAAGCAGCGGAGAAGATGGGGCCCTCCACGCCCTGGGCGCGGTTGCTGGGTCTCCGCCAGACATGGGCTTTTGCTGTCGCAAAATTTCTCACCGATCCTATCTGGTGGTTCTACCTTTACTGGCTGCCGTCGTTCTTCAGCGCAAAATTCCATCTGGACCTTTCGCATCTTGGGTTGCCCCTTATCATCGTTTACAACGCGTCGGCCGTCGGTAGCATCGGAGGTGGCTGGTTACCCGCACCCTTCCGCCGCGCCGGATTCTCGCCAGTGAAGGCACGTTTGGCTTCCATGCTTTTTTGCGCCTGCATGGTGGTCCCCGTATTCCTGATCAACTATCTCCACTCGGAGTGGGCCGCAATTGGGCTGCTCAGTTTGGCTGCCGCTGCGCATCAGGGCTGGTCGGCGAATCTCTTCACCACACCGTCTGATATGTTTCCGCGCAGCGCGGTCGGATCTGTCACCGGCATCGGCGGAATGGCCGGATCGGTAGGCGGCTTTCTGCTTGCGACTTTTGCAGGTTACATTCTGCAACTGACGCACAGCTACGCGAGCCTCTTTGCCATCGCGGCAAGTGCGTACCTCGTGGCATTTGCCATTGTGCTCGTCCTTGCGCCGGGACTGAAGAAAGTGGAATTTGTCGCCTGAGCTACCTTGAGTCTTAAGTAGTGGAATGACCGATCTCATTGCGGAAGCCACGGCACTTGCGTTTGGCATCACTCCCGGGCAATGATTCGGCACCGCGGCATTGTTGCCACTCGTTTCGTTAGCGCAGAGGTACGTTTGCTCGCGTCGCTGTCGACCCCTATATGTCTATACACCTTATGGTAGGACGCGACGAAACTCCACCTCAAAGCCCGCGCATGCACATTTTTGCACAGCAAGGGTGCGATAAATCCCTCGAAATTAAGGCTATTTTGTGTCAAGAACGCGCTATTTCCGTCTATTTTGCATCGTTTATCTCACTTTTCCCTGCGCTTATATGCACACATTTATGCACGTAGCTCGCTTTTCCTGTGCTTATATGCACGCGTGCCGCGCACCGAACCGTACACCTGGAAGGCTTTCTCTTAATGAAGCGTGTTTCAACAATCCGCTTTGTGTCAGGGCACGACCGGGGTACCCACTGGTCCACACTTCACAATCACGACGGGGTAGACTATACCTACTATGCGCGCAAAATCGTTCGCTGTGTGCAGGACTGGGATGCTTGACTCAGCAGTAGCACGTGCCTTCTTCCTCGGGATCCTTCTTCGGTCGCAGTCATCCGCAAAAAGGCACGAGCCCATTCAGCTGCGAGAGGTGTGGCGCGACGAATCCTTTCAGGAGATGCTCTTTTGAAGACGTTTTTTCAATTGCGTTCAATCCTTGGTTTTGCTCTTTTCTCCTGGACGTTGATGTCCGTTCCCGTGACCTGCGCTCAACAGCAAGACTCGCTTCCGCTGATGCCCCTGCCTGCGCACGTAACGGCTGGTGAAGGACAATTCCTGATTGACGGGAGCTTTGGCATCGGCCTAAATGGATACACGAGTCCTCTTCTTGTGACTGGCACGCAGCGATTTCTGAATACGCTGACCCGAGAAACGGGGATTCCTTTATCGAGTGTAGCGAGGTTCAATCAACCGAGCTTCACAATTACGACAGCCGGTGCTAGTGATTCGGTGCAGCAGCTAAGTGAAGATGAGTCGTATCATCTCCAGGTCTCGACGACGCATGTGCATTTAAGCGCAGCAAATCCTTTGGGCGTTTTGCACGGATTGCAGACCTTCCTGCAACTGGTTAAAACGACACCCCAGGGCTTTGGTGTACCCGTCGTCACCATCGACGACAAGCCCCGATTTCCATGGCGCGGGCTGATGATCGACGTCGGACGTCACTTCATGCCCGTCTCGGTGATTGAGCGAAACCTGGATGGGATGGAGGCGGTCAAGCTGAACGTCTTCCATTGGCACCTATCGGAGGACCAGGGCTATCGGGCTGAAAGCAAACAATTCCCACTATTACAGGAGAAGGGCTCGGGCGGACTTTACTATACCCAGCAACAAATCGCGGAGGTCATCCAGTACGCACGTGATCGTGGAATCCGCGTGGTACCTGAATTTGATATGCCCTGCCATACGACTTCGTGGCTTGTGGGCTATCCACAATTGGCCAGTGGATCGGGTCCGTACAAGACCATTGACCAATGGGGCGTATTCGACGGGGCGATGGATCCCACGCTGGATAGCACTTATGAGTTTCTCGATAAGTTTCTGGGCGAAATGACAGCGCTTTTTCCCGATGCCTATTTCCATATCGGCGGCGATGAGTGCGACGGGAAAGAATGGGACACGAATCCACGGATCAAAGCATATATGACCGCACATGGCCTAAAGGACGATGCGGCTCTGCAGGCCTATTTCACCGGGAGACTGCAAAAGCTGGTCGCGGGGCACCACAAGATCATGGAGGGTTGGGATGAAGTGCTGCAACCCGATACGCCAAAGGATGTCGTGATTCAGTCCTGGCGTGGACAGACAGCTCTGGCTGTGGCGGCGCGGCAGGGAAACCGCGGGCTACTTTCAACCGGCTACTACATCGATCTGAACCAATCCGCGGCGCAACACTACCTGGTTGACCCTCTGAGCGGCGACGGCAACTCCCTTACACCGGAACAAAGGGCGCGGGTGCTGGGCGGCGAAGCCACGATGTGGAGCGAGTTTGTAACTCCAGACAACATTGATAGCCGCATCTGGCCCCGCACCGCAGCCATTGCTGAACGACTATGGTCGCCGCAGGAGGTCCGGGATGTGGATTCGATGTACACGCGCCTCGCCGTTGTGTCGCAGGAGCTTGAGTATCACGGTCTGAAGCATCGATACTTTCCTCAACTCATGCTGCAGCGGATGAGCGGCGAGTCGGACCCCCGGTATTTGAAGGTTCTGGCCGCTGCGGTGCAGCCTCCTGAGGGCTACGAGCGCGGCCAACTGAAGGAGTACCACAGCTTTACTCCGCTCAACCGACTGATCGATGCCGTTCCGCCGGAGAGCGACACGGCCCGCGAATTCAGCGTACTTGCAAAGCTGATCGCGGGGGGAAAGGCATCACCCGAACTATGGGAAGCGGCGCGGGGTTGGCTCGTGCTTTGGCGCGACAACGATGCGAAGTTGCAACCGCAACTAGAGCGGTCGGACTTGACGGCTGAGCTGATTCCGCTGTCGCATTCCTTGTCTCAGGTTGCTGCGATCGGGTTGCAGGCATTGGATGATCTCAAAGATCATCGCACGGTTGACACGGCCAGTCGGCAGAAGAACCTGGATGTCCTGAAAGATGCGGAAAAACCTCAGGCTGTGCTGCTTGATATGGTGGCTCCGTCGATTGAAGTGCTTGTGCAGGCAACAGGGACTAAGTAACGGCTGTCTAGTGTGCTGTCTACAAGGTTCCTGGCATAAATCCCGAAGTGCAACCGCAGATCCTTCGACTCACCACCCCCAAACTGAAAAACGTTTGGGGCCCCGTTCGCTCAGGATGACAAGTCAATTTATGTTGTGGACTTTAGAGACAGGACACTGGAAGGACAATATGATTCGTTATAGTTTGCTGGGCTTTGGTCATCATTGTGTTAAGCGGCTGGTTCCCGCATTTCCGAGTGCACGGGCATCGCTGTTGACTGGTCTGTGGCGGCGCGACTTGTCGAAAGCGGCTGCGAACGCTCGCGATTACTCCATCGAGCGTATCTTTTCGACGGCGGAGGAGTTATGCGCTTCGCCAGCCATTGACGCGGTGTTTGTAACTTCTCCAGATGCGCTCCACTTGCCACACGTGTTATTGGCCTTGGAGCACGGTAAGCCGGTTTTGTGCGAGAAGCCACTCGGAATGCGCGCCAGCGAAGTGGAGCAAATGCTGTCTGCAGCGAAGGCAGCGGGGCAATGCCTTGGCGTGGCGCAGAACTTTCGCTACAACACAAGCCTTGAGGTGATTCGCGACTGGATCGCCGAAGGGCGTATTGGACTACCGGCACTGGCGCACGCGCAGTTTTGTTACGCGGCGGAGACTAGCCCGCGGCAGTGGATCTACGATTCAACGCTGGCTTGCGGCGGACCCATTGGAGATGTTGGCATCCATTGCATCGATGCGCTGCGATTTGTACTCGGCGCGCGTGTGGCCGCGGTGAATACGCTGGCGCGCACCGATGCGGCGTCGGCTCCCCTGGAGGCATATGCGGTGATGGGATTGGATTTTGTGGATAGCGCGATGGGTACTGTGACGGTAAGCACTCGCGGCGCTTATCGCTCGCACATTGAAGTGACAGGGGAGTCGGGCGCGATTGTGTGCTTGAACGGACTTACGGTCGACCAGGATGTGGATGTGCTGCTGATGCGCGAGGGGAATGTGGCCGATCGAAAAACGGTATCCAATGCGGATGGTTATACACGGATGCTCGACTCTTTCTCAGACTGGATTGAGGGACGAGGGGAATATCGAGCGACTGGTGAGGATGCCCTGCACAATCAGCAGGTGTTGGATGCGGCTTACACAAGCTGGACTACAGGCGCGCGCCAGACACTGCCGAACGCCTAGCAGCAAGACGCGGAATCGCGTGCCGGACATCCGCTCAGCTATCTTCAGACGCAGTCCGCTTAAGCAGGGATTCGACGAGCCGCCGGAGTGTAGTTAAATGTGCATGCTGCGGCCGTTGAAAGTGCTTCCACGGTAGGCGCAGCGTGCCTATATAGGCACAGGAAAAAGTGAGATAAATGATGCAAAACAGGCACAAATAGGACGTTTTTCACACGATTATGCCTTAAAAACAGCGGTTTTATAGCACCCTTGGTGCGGTTAAATGTGCATGCGCGGAGCTTGAGAGGCTGCGGAAGAAGGCCGAAACCCGGTACCTCAGGGGCCGGGATTCGACGATTCATTCCGAGTAGGTGACCAGCCTACGCACCCTTGTGGTAAGGGCATCCGGCGTTTGGCGATGCAATCACCCCACTGCGGCCTTGTCCGAAGACCCGCTCATCGCGATAAGGCCGCGATGAACGGGGCACAGTCCCTGATACCGTGATGAGGGGGACCACCCGCCGCACGGATGGCAGTCGTAGTGCTACTCTCGATGCATCTAACCATTCCGGCCTGCGACCGTGATGGAACCCGGACGAGAGTTGCTGGAGCATGATATGTCAGATGGAGTGCGTGTTTGGGCTGTTGACGAAAGCGATTGCTTGAAGGAAATGGAGCCCTCGAAGCTGGATTACGAGGAACGAATAGAAAACTGGATATGCAACAACGTGTGGGTTCTCGTACCTGACAACTCTGCCCTCATGGTAATCGGACGCCAAGTTATAACTAGTTCCGGTGGGCGTATCGATTTGCTTTGCATGAATGGAGATGGGGATCTCGTTACAGTCGAACTCAAGCGGGACAAGACTCCTCGCGAGATCACGGCTCAGGCTCTGGATTACGCATCCTGGGTGCAAGACCTCTCGGCCCAACAAGTAGAGGAGATTGCTGCTGTGTATCTGAAAGGAAGGCCTCTCCAAGAGGTGTTCGAGGCTACATTTCGCGATAGAGATAAGGATTATCCGGAGGTCATCAACGGCGAACACTCGATCAAAATTGTTGCGTCGCGGATCGATGACAGCACCGAGCGAATCATCCGTTATCTTTCCGGCAAAGGAATCGCTATCAACTTTGTGCGGTTCCACCTTTTCAAGTCCGCGGACGGCAAAGAGCACCTGGTGAGGACATTCGTAGTTCCACCGAGACAAGCTGAAGAGAATATGTGGAAGGGTCGGGGACCCAAGCGAACGCACAGAACTCTCCAGGATAAACTCAATGATGAATCTATAGCTGAGGTCGTGCGAGAGTTTTTGAGGCAACGCCTGTCCGATCCTAATCAGAAGTTCGACAGATCAAACCGCGCTTTGTTTTACCGTGTTTCAGGCACAGTGCGATTTTCGGTTTGGGTAAAGAAAGCGCACGCCCATGTAACCCAAAGAGGCCGATTTGCGAAAGACGAGGAATTCTGGCGCGATCATCTGTCGACCCACAAGGTCGGATTCCCAGGAGAGGCAAGACATCTCAGTTTTGACCTTTACACCAGAGAAGATTTCAAGTTCTTTCAGGACACGATGGAAAAAGAGATTGCCGCATTTCGGTGGACGTCGGCCGAGGCTGATGGTGACGAAGGAGAAGAAAACGGTGATGAGGACCAGTAACTGCGGCAAGTGGCCCGCTCACCGATCCCGCCTCCCGTCTGCGCTTCGCAAATATAGAAGTCTGTGCCCCATTCATCGCGGCCTTATCGCGATAAGGCCGCGATGAATGGGGCACAGTTCCTGATACCGGGATGAGTGGGCCACCTGCGTTTTTACGTGCGCTAACGAGTTCTCCGCATGTATCCTTTGTGCGACCACGGACTGAAAGAACAGGAGAATGGAAATGACGGACGAAGAGAGACGGCTGCTTTTGCATGTCGCCCGCTGGGTGATTGATCAAGAAAATGGGATTGCTGAGTAGCAAGGCACTACAAGCCATTGGGCTGACGAAATGAGAGATTGGTCGAGCAAATCCGCCCGAAGGTTGCACCGAGAGAGGGGGCTTGAAGCGCCCCTAACCCCGCTGCGGCCT
>Ga0181520_10013732_pt1 | contig 10157 bp, 7 predicted proteins | sample PEATcosm2014_Bin_29_FD_132451 | JGI IMG/M metagenome (GOLD analysis project Ga0181520, IMG submission 132451) | Peatland microbial communities from MTU Mesocosm Facility, Houghton, MI, USA - PEATcosm2014_Bin02_30_metaG | ecosystem: Environmental > Terrestrial > Soil > Wetlands > Peat | place... | reverse complement strand
TCGCCGTGGTGAAACAACACCGGATGCCTTTTCTTCAACGCCGGTCCGCCTGCCAATGCGGCGCCTGCCTGCCCCTCCCTGTGCCGGGGAGGGGCAGGAAATTTCGGCGGAAGCCGAAATTTCCGGGGAGAGGTCTGTGCGACCAACAATGAGCGCAATTCTGCGCCATTTGAAGCATCGCCGCACTTAATCCTAAAGCCCATGGCCGCACGTGGAGAGTAAGGACTCGCCCGCTACTCGATCATTTCAATCGAGGCGTGAAATTCGCGCTGGGCGCCGGGCGGCAGCAGCAGCATGCCGAACTTCTTGTCAAACGGCTCGGGCACGACCGCGTCGTCCATGCCCTGCCAGGGCTCGATGCAGATGAACGGCGCGCCGGCGTCGGACCAGAGGCCGAGGTGCGGATAATCGGGAAAGCGTACGCGCAGGCCGACGCTTTGGTCGGGATCGAGCAACTCGACGACGCGCGCGGCCGGCGGCGTCTCGGAAAAATCGAACATGTACGTGCGGTCGAGGCCGATTTCCGTGAACGGAAAGTCGCCGGACAGGGCGATGGCGCGGCGTTCGCCGGTGCGGCGGCATTCGTCGTCGTTGACCACCAGGGTCGCGTCGCCGGCGGGGAGACGCAAATGGCAACCGCTTTTCTCGCCGGCGGCGAACGGCGTGTTGAACCCCGGGTGCCAGCCGAGTTGGAAGGGCAGCGGCCGGGCTTCGCGATTGACGACGGTCAGCGTTTGCGTCAGCCGATCGGGGAACAATTCGTAAGTCGCCCACAATTCGAAGCGCCAGGGGTAGAGTTCGAGCGTCTCGGCATCGGAGACGAGCGTGTAATGCAGCGCGTAGTGCGCGGCGTCGCCGGCGCGGCCCAGCAGGGCGAAACGGCGGTCGCGGGCGAAGCCGTGCAGCTTGTGGAAATGCACCTCGACGCCGTCGGTGGTGCGGCTGCGCAGACCCTCGAGGCGGCCGACGATCGGAAAGAGCAATGTGGCGTGGCTTTTCCAGAAGCGCGGCGGGTCGTCGAGGCGGGCGCTGCGCCAGAGCAAATCGAGCGGTTCGCGCCCGGGCCGGCGGCGGGCGAGGCCGATCATCTCGGCGCCGAGCCGGCGCACGGTCAGCGTCAGGCCGGCGCCCTCGACGATGTCGAGTTCCGCATTTTCGTCGTACCGATATGGTGAGTTCATCGGAATTCCTTACGGGCGGGGCGGCGGGTCAACTCGCGTGGCCGAGCATGCGCAATTGCAACATCGCCATGAGCAGCGATTTCGCGGCGTCGGGCGAGAGCGGGCCTTCGTCGACGACGCGGCTCACGGGCTTGTCGCCGCGCAGCTCGGAGATGAACCGTTTCTCGTCGGCGGTCAGATCGAGCATGTTGGCGCGAATCGCGGCGGCCGGATTGGCGGCGACGCGCTCGAATTGGCCGATGCCGAAAAGCTGCGTGAAACGGCCGGGATCGGACGCCGCCCGCGCGGCCTGAAACGCGACCTTGGCGAGCATCAGGTTGCGGGGCTCGGGAATCTTGCCGATTTCCTTGGCGTTCTTGATGAATTCGTAGTGGCCGCCGTCCCACCGAAACACATCCGCCAGCTTTTCCACCACCTGCCGGTTCAGCGCCTGTTCGAGCGCCGCGGGCTCGATCATTTTCTGCGCCAGGAGCAACTCGCCCAGGCGCAGGCTCTGGCGCGTCGCTTCGTCGAGCATCGGCCGCAACTGCGCGCCGTCGAAACCTTGCCAGCGCACGAGGATATCGCCGAGGCCCAGCCGCGGAAGGTAGCGGCTCTTGACGGCGAGGACGCGGCCCTCGGCGACGAGGAGGCGGCGTTGCCGCAAGCCGTCGCCCAGCACGAGCGAGCCGGCGAGCCGTTTGCCGACGATCATCGCCAGGAGGCGGCCGACGGGCACATCGTGCAGATCGCCGGTCAACGAGACCTTGTTGGTCGGGGCCTTCAGCTCGGGGCTTTGGTCGGGTCGGGGCGCCAGTTCGCTCATGCCGCGCAGGTACGGGCGGACGGGATTGTCGCCCAGCAGATAGCCGATCAACATCATCAATTTTTGCGCCGGCGCGGGCAGGGCGACGATTTCGTCCATTTCCCAGCGATGGCGCGCTTGCAGCAGCATCGTCGGGCTGGCGATCGCGCTGAGAATCAGAATCTTGGCCTTGCCGCTTTTGCGGATGCTGCGGCAGATGTCGGCGGCGTTGCCGCGCGGAATCAGCGCGTTGAGCACGACGAGGTTCGGTTCGAATTTATCGAGGTAAAAGACGAGGTCGTCCGGCGTTTTCAGGTGCTGCCATTCGTAGCCGGCCTCTTCGAGCAGCGGCACGAGCGGATCGACTTCCTGCTTGTCGGACGTGAGAAATAGGACTTTGCGACTTTCCACCGGCCAACCCCACTGCGCGATAAGCCAAACCCGAATGATTTCCCGGGCAATCTACCACAGCCGCGATCAAGGCGCTACGCCGGCGCCGCCTTCGAGGCCGGTCGCGAACATTTTTTTGTCCACGGCGTACTCGATCGCCTCGGCGGCGGCGACGCGGTGTTGTTTGACCAAATCGAGCAGCGATTGGTCCATCATGCGCATCCCCGTGCCGCGCTGGGTTTGCATCAGCGACGGAATCTGGAAGGTCTTCGCGTCGCGGATCAGGTTCGCCAGCGCGGGCGTGCCGAGCAGGATTTCGTAGGCCGCGACGCGGCCCTTGATGTCGGAGCGCTTGAGCAGGATTTGCGCGATGACGCCCTTGAGGCTCTCGGACAAAATCGTGCGAATTTGTTCCTGCTGGCTGACGGGGAACGCGTCGATGATGCGGTCCACCGTCTTGGCGGCGCTCGAGGTGTGCAACGTGCCGAAGACGAGGTGGCCGGTTTCCGCGGCGGTGATCGCCAGCGAAATGGTTTCCAGGTCGCGCATTTCGCCGACCAGGATGATGTCCGGGTCCTCGCGCAACGCCGCGCGCAGCGCGTCGGAAAAGCTGTCCACGTGCTCGCCGACCTGCCGCTGCGACACCAGGCAAGTCTTGTTGGGGTGGACGAATTCGATCGGGTCCTCGACCGTGATGATGTGATCTTTGCGCGTCTGATTGCAGTGATCCATCATCGCCGCCAGGGTCGTGCTCTTGCCGGAGCCGGTCGGGCCGGTGACCAGCACCAGGCCCTTTTTGAGGCGGCAGAGGTTGACGATCGCGTCGGGCAACTGCAACTCCTGCGCGGACAAGACTTTCGACGGAATGATGCGGAACGAGCCGGAAACGCCGTGCCGTTCCAGGTAGACGTTGGCGCGGAAGCGCGCGACGTTCGCGATCTCGTACACGAAATCGGCCTGTTTCCTCTTCTTGAAATCTTCCTTCGCCCGTTCGTTCATCAGTTCGGCGAACATGGCCAGGTTCTGTTCGTGCTTCAGCGCCTGAATCTCGATCCGGCGCAACTCGCCGTGCACCCGCAGCACCGGCGGCGAGCCCGTCGCAATGTGCAGGTCCGACGCGCTTTCGCGGATCATCAATTCGAAGAGTTTATCAAGCTGCGCCATCGTTCGGGCTCCCTACCGCGGCCAGATAATCGTCCAGGCCGATTTCGCCTCGCATCGCCAGGTCGCGCAGGCGCGTCGTGAACGCCGATTGCGCGGCGCTGCGCCGGGCGTCGACAATCTGCGCCGCCGTCGCCCCCGATTTGATCAACGCCGCCAGCGCCGTATCCAGCGGCAACAGGCCCACCAACGGCAACCAGCGGTCGCCGGCCGCGGCGCGGCCGGTCGCGCGCCGCAACGACGCTCCCTTGGCTTCGGCGGGCCGAATGCGCAGCACGCGCGCCGCGTAATCCCAGCGGTCGTCGGGCGCGGAGTTTTTCGAATGGAGCACGCGGGCGAGGTGAAAGGAGAGCAGGCCGCGCAGGGCTTCGCACAGCAAGACGCGGCTCTCGGTCCGTTCCAACAAGTATTCCAGGCCCGACGACAGCGTGGGCAGCCGCAACATGCCCAGCGCCAGGCGCGAGCCGGCGCCTTCTTTGAGCGCGGCGGCGAGCACGCCCGCGTCCATCAGGTCTTCGATCACGAGCACATCGGGGTCGAGGGCGGCCGCGGCGGCGAGGGCGTCGAGGGGGGCGAACCGCCCGGCCCGCGGCGAAAGCTGAATCAAATCGGCGTCCGCAAGCTGCGGCAGGCGGCCGACGGCGACCCGTTTGCGGTTTCGCAGCGCCGGCGCATCGGCCAGCAGCTTGAGGAACTTCTGTTTGGCGGCGCTTTCCGGGCCGGTCACCGCGACGAGGCCGCGCCGGCCGCCCAGCATTTCCGCCAGGGCGGCGGCCGTGGCGTCGTCGAGCCCAAAGGCTTCGAGCGCGTCGGGCACTTCCGGGGCGTCGAGGTTGGCCAGGACGATCGACTCGCCGTTGAGCGTGTCCACGAACGACGCCTGGAAAAACAACTCGCGATCGCCGCGGTTGAACGGCAACAGCCCTTCCAGCGCTCCCGCGCGTTTGTCGGTGTGCCGCAGCATCGACTTGAGGCGCCGGTTGACCGCGTGCATCCAGGCGCGGCTCAGCACGGCGGCCACGGCCATTTCGCCGCCGACGCGGAAGCGCACCGCGACACGGTCGCTCTGGGCGTCGAAATGGACGCTGGCGGCGCGCCGATCGACCGCGGCGGCGAGGAGGCCGTCGACGAACAGTTCGCCCGTGGCGTCGGCGACCATGGCGGCGGACTCGGCGGCGCTGAAGATGTCGGACTGGAGGTCGGCGCCGCGGTTTTCGACGCCGGCGGGCCCGTAGACGACATCGAGCGCGGCCTCGATCTGCTCGGGGAGGCCGACGCCGACGATCACGCGTTTGCCGGTGATGGCTTCGAGTTCGGCGATGGCGCGGCGGTCGGTCGGGTCCTCGACCACGACGGTCAGTTCGTCGCCAATCAGCAGATAGGGCAGCAGCATGCGGCGCCGCGCGGTTTCCTCGGGCGTGATGCGGACCGCCTCCATGTCGATCAGTTCGTTCTGAATGCGCACGAACGGGATGTTGAACTGGTGCGCCAGACCCCAGTTGACGTCCTCGCGCGAGACCAGCCCCAACTTCACCAGCGCGTCGCCGAAACGGACGCCGCTGCGTTTCTGCTCTTCCAGCGCCCGCTCGATGTCCGCCTCGCCGATCAGCCGCGAATCGAAGAGTATCGACCCCAGCGTTCGGCCTTTCCAATCGTTGTCCATGGGTCGCCCTTGTTGTGTTCGACCGAGGATAACATTAAGCGCACGAGGATTGAAACGCGGCGCGGGGCCGGGTAGTGGGTCAGTTTGAAACTCGTCCATGTGCAACGCAAACGGGACAAGTACAGAGCCTACTTCCAGTATAGTGCCTGAGACCTACCTGGGTCTGTCCGATTGTGTCAACCCGGCATTCAACTAATGACCAAAAATCTCTCTCGCCGTTTTCAATCGCGCGCCGAAGCATCTGGTCGAAACGGGTCAATACCTGTTCAAAGGCCATTTCGTAGGGCGTCAATCTCTGCGAGTAATCAAAATCGGTCTTACTAATAGCGTCAGCAAGAATTCGAGTAGTTCCGCAGCGGCCGACCTCAGTAGCCATTGCCAGCAGGCAGCTTCTCCTTTCCGCGTGAGTTAGATGGAGGTAGGGGCGGATGGCTCGCCAGTATCTTCGGTAGCTTTTTATTGCCTTTTGGTTGCCTCGAACCCCAAAAACACCCGCACGAGATTTCATTCTGCTTTCTGCTGCAATACGTCGGTCGGCGTAACTGAGTTTGTCAAAACCAGCGACACCCTGTTCGGCATATTCGCGGAGCATCCACGCCGTATGAACCTCGGCGCCAGACAGGGCGTATTGCATCTTGATCCGGTTGATGTTTCCGTCCAACTGTCTCCAGTTGTCAGCGCGCACCGCCAGACCTAACAGAACAAAATGGCTGGTTCCGCCGCTGAGCTGCTCAACGCCCGATTCGTCTACATACAACAAATACACGGCAGCGACTCTTGACTGGAGAAACGAAAAAAAAAGCGTCTAGAGCAGACCCCAAAGGATCCAAAGGCGTCGCATCGCGTCACCGTCTCTAGTCGCGGGCATAACTTACCGCTCTGTACGCGATCCGTCAAGTAAAAATGTATTATAATTTTTATAAAAAAAGAATAACGATTATCGAATGTTAGCAAAGTAACCACCTTATTCGCCCTGCCGCCAGCGGCGCCAGCCGCCTCCGCGGCGCTAATCCTCTTTTCCGCGCAGACCTCTCCCCCGGCCACGCCCGGCGTGGCCGCGCCCCTCCCCGACTCAGGGAGGGGCGAGAAGACACCGTGGCGGACCCGCGTTGCGGAGGGGTCCTGCACGGCCGCGAGATCGCCTTCGCCGTGGTGAAAAAACGCACGAGGCCTTCTTATCAGCGCTTTTCCGCCTACCGGTGCGGCGCCCTACGCGCCCCTCCCTGTGTCGGGGAGGGGCGGGAAATTTCGGGAGCCGAAATTTCCGGCGAGAGGTCTTATTCCCGGGAACATCAAGCCAGACACTGGCGAGGGCGAATCTCGATTGCAGCGCCACGTACTGCACGTCGGGCCTCGATTCCCTCGGAAATTCAGGGACCCGCGCTTTCCTGACGCAGGCCCCAAAAACCATCGCCGGCGTTGCGTTTCGCGGGCAAATCACCTAACGTTCGACGCTCTTTTGACGGGGAAACCTGTCCGGCGAGGGGATCATGAGTTCGAATCCGTTGTCCGTCATCATGCATCCGCGCTCGATCGTCGTCGCGGGCGCCAGCAACAACATGATGAAAATGGGCGCGATGCACGCGATGAACCTGCTGTACGGCGGGTTCCGGGGCGACGTGCTGTTTCTGCACCCGAGCGAAAAGAACCTCCTGGGCCGGCGCGCCTACGCTTCCGCGGCGGAGTTGCCCTATGTCCCCGATTTGGCGTTGCTGGTGACGCCGACGCGCGTGACGCCGGGCCTGATGGACGAACTGGGCGCCCGCGGCGTGCGGCACGCGATCGTCGTGACGGCGGGTTTTCGCGAAATGGGACCGGCCGGCGCGCAACTCGAGGCCGAATTGCTCGCCGCGGCGCAGCGGCACGGCATCCGCTTTGTCGGCCCGAATTGCATCGGCGCGCTCAATACGCACATCGGCTTCAATTGCACGATGATTCCGTACACGGACAAACCGGGGCGGGTCGGGCTGATCAGCCAGAGCGGCACGTACGTGGCGCAGACCATCCCGTATCTGCGCGAGGTCGGCGTGCGCTACAGCCAGGCGATCAGCGTCGGCAACGCGGCGAACATCGACCTGGTCGATTGCCTCGAACACCTGGCCGACGACCCGGAGACGCACGCGATCGCGATGTATATCGAAGGCGTGCGCGACGGCCGGCGGTTCCTCGCCGCCGCGCGGCGGATCGCGCCGAAGAAGCCGCTGGTCGCGTTGTACGTCGGCGGCAGCGCCGCCGGCGCGCGTTCGAGCCTTTCGCACACGGGCTCGCTCGGGCGGCCGGATACGCTGATGGACGGCATTTTCGCCCAGGCCGGCATCGTCCGCGCGACGACCGTCGACGAGATGTTCGGCTGGGCCAACGCCCTCGCGAACATGCCCGCGCCGCAGGGCCGGCGCGTCGCGGTGCTCACGCATTCGGGCGGGCCGGCGACCTCGATGGCCGACGCGATCGAGCGGATCGGCCTGGAAATGCCCGAATTCAGCCCGCCGCTGCAAGCAAAGATTCGGCCGTTCGTCGCGCCGACCGCTTCGGCGAAAAACCCCGTCGATCTGACCTTCGACCTGGGCAACGAGGGCTTCACCAAGCGCATCCCCGAGGTGCTTTTCGCTTCCGATGAAGTCGACGCGGTGCTGATCCACGGCATGTTCGACACCGGCTTCGCGCTGGAAGTGCACAAGCTCGTCGGCGGTCCGGCCGGCGTGCCCGAGGAAGATTTCGTCAAGCCGTTCATGTACGACCTCGAGCCGCTGTTGCAGATGCCCGGCAACTCCGGGAAGCCGCTCGTCGCCTCGAATTTTCTGCGCGTCGATCACGCCGCCGAGACGTTTCGCGACCGCGGCGTGCCGCTGTTCCGCACGCCGGAAGCGGCCGTGCGCGGCCTCCATGCGTTGGTGCAATACGGGCGCCTGCGCGAGCGGCTCTCCGGCGCCGTCGAAGAACATGCCGAAGCGCCGCAGGGTCCGCGCCTGGAATCCGGCGTGATGAACGAATTCGCGGCCAAGCGCCTGCTCGCCGCGCACGGCGTGCCCACGGCGAACGAGCGGCTCGTCGAAACGCTCGACGACGCGCTGGCCGCCGCGGCGGCAATCGGATTTCCGGTGGCGCTCAAGGGCTTGCCGGCGGGCGTTGCGCACAAGACCGAAGCCGGCTTGGTGCATTTGAACCTGCGAAACAAATCCGGCCTTCAGGCTGCTTGGAAAAAGATCGAAAAAGCCGCGCCGGGCTGCCCGCGGCTGGTCGCGGAAATGCTCGCCGGATCGCGCGAACTGGTCGTCGGCATGACGCGTTTCCCGGGTTTCGGCCCGTGCGTGATGCTCGGCGTCGGCGGCCTTTTCACCGAGACGATCCGCGACACCGCCTTTCGCGCCGCGCCCGTGGGCCTTGCCGATGCGCTTTCGATGCTCGAATCGCTGCGGCTGAAAAAGCTTTACGGCCCCGTGCGCGGCCTGCCGCCGGTGGACGCCGAGCTTCTGGCGCGGATCATCCAGGCCGTGGGCAAATTGGCGCTCGCGCACCCGGAGATCGCCGAAATCGACATCAATCCGCTGATCGTGGTCGACGGCCGCCCGGTCGCCGCGGACGCGCTGATCGTGGTCGAGTAGCCGCGTGCGCCACGCGCGATTGACCGTCGTCTACATCACCGTCTTCATCGACCTGCTGGGCTTCGGCATCCTGCTGCCGGTGCTGCCGTTTTACGCGACGAAATTCGGCGCCGGCGGCCTGGCGCTGGGCGGCTTGATGTCGTCGTATTCGGCGGCGCAATTCTTCGGCGCGATGGTTTGGGGCCGCCTGTCCGATCGCATCGGCCGCAAACCCGTGTTGCTCTTCACGATGGCCGGCACGGCGGCGACGCTGGTCGTGTTGGGGCTGACGCGCGGTCTCGCCGGCTTGCTGATCGTGCGCGCGCTCAACGGCCTGTTCGCCGGCAACATCGCCGCGGCGCAGGCCTACATCGCCGACGCCGTCAAACCGCAGGAACGCGCCAAGTACATGGGCATCATGGGCGCGGCGATCGGCCTCGGCTTCGTCTTCGGTCCGGCGCTCGGCGCGTGGCTCGCCCCTTACGGCTTCGGGGCCGCGGCGTTCGCCGGCGCGGGGTTGTCGGGGGCGAACCTGATCGTGGCCTTTTTCCTGCTGCACGAGATTCGCCGAAAGCCGCCCGCCGCGGACGTGCCGATCGTTTCCGAATGGAGCCGCATCCGCGAATCGCTCGCCCGGCCGTTCATCAAGAACATTCTGGCCGCGACGTTTTTCTACACGCTGGCCTTCACCGCGGTGCACGCGACGTATCCGCTGCTGGGGCAGCGCCAGTTCGGCCTCGACGCCAAGGGGCTCGGCATCGTGTTCGCCTCGGTCGGCCTCGTCAGCGCCTTGGTGCAGGGCGGGCTGGTGGGGCGGATCGCGCCGCGGCTCGGCGAAAACGTCACGGCGGCCGTGGGCCTGGCGCTGATGGCCGTCGCCTACGTGGCGCTGCCGTATGCGCACCGGCTGAGTTGGTCGGTCGCGGGGATGGTCGCCGCGGCGTTTGGCAACGGCCTCGTATTGCCGGCGATCGCCGGGCTCTTGTCGCGCAATAGCGATTGGCGTTCGCAGGGCGGCGTGCTGGGCATGGGGCAATCGTTGCAGGCCGGCGCGCGCGCCGTCGGGCCGCTCGCGGCCGGCGCGTTGTTCGATTTCGCGCCCGTGGCGCCGTACGCCATCGGCGCGGCGATCTTCCTGGCCGTGGCGGTGCTGATGCTGCGCGTGAAGGCGGTTGACGCCGACGCCGGGTGAGAGATATTTTTTCACCGCAAAGACGCCAAGAGCGCGGCGCGGCCGTGGGCCGCGACGAAAACGAATGAATATCCACCACAGAGACTTAGCGCGGCCTTCGGCCGCAACCAAATGATTTTTCTTTAGCCGCAGATTGCGCAGATTGGCGCAGATTTGCGGGCCGGGAAATCGAAATTTCGGCGGCCGAAATTTCGCCCCGGCCCGC
>Ga0181520_10013730_pt1 | contig 10160 bp, 4 predicted proteins | sample PEATcosm2014_Bin_29_FD_132451 | JGI IMG/M metagenome (GOLD analysis project Ga0181520, IMG submission 132451) | Peatland microbial communities from MTU Mesocosm Facility, Houghton, MI, USA - PEATcosm2014_Bin02_30_metaG | ecosystem: Environmental > Terrestrial > Soil > Wetlands > Peat | place... | reverse complement strand
GGAATCCTACCCACAGGGACAACAAGCGCGTCCATGAGCGGCTGATGGCCTCGTTAAGTTTTTCGCCGGCGCCGAGGTGGTAGTCCTCCGGTTTGAGGCCGGGCAGGTTCGTTCCCTCCATGAGCCGGCTGAGAAGGTCGGAAGGGAGCAGAGCGCCCTCGGTGCGGATGTTGAGGAAGGGCTGGCGATGGCTCATGTCAGAGCCCCCTCACTGGCATCGGAAGCAGCACATATATTCCCAAAATGTCTGGTGGGTGTTGCGCCTCGACGCGAAGGGTGCCTCTCGCTTTGGCGGCTGTGCGAACGCGGCGGTGGGCGCTGAGCAGTTCCTCCGCCCGCTCGTCGCAGGCCAGGTCGAGCCGTGAGGACAGATGATGCATTCCGTCCAATACCCCTTGCAGGAACATCCGAATTTGTTCAGGCAACACGTTTCCTGTAGGAGCGGCCAGTAACAGTCGCTCTGCCTGATCGCGATCCAGCCACTGAGCCTGGTCTGGGGCACCTTCAAAGGCAAGAAGGTCTGCATCCTCAGCCAGAAGAGGATAGTCCTGACCGCCGCGGCTAATGATCAAATGCATGCGGTGGCGCAGGAGAAAGAGTGTGGTGCGCGTGGAGACGGCCTCTGTTCGAATGACCCCGCAGCGGCTGGCGACACTCTTGCCGAGCGGATCAAGGGCGGTATCCAGCACGTAGCCGGCAAGGCTTTCGACGAACGGATGAATGCGACTGAGTAGCAGACCCTTTTCCGGGGCAGGAGTCTGGAACCGGACAAGCAGATGTTCATCTTCGACGGGGAGGGCATCTTTCAATCCATGGACGCACTCCGATAGATCGATGCGAATGCCCTTGCGCTCGCGGGTCCAGCCAGCACCAAGTCCTTCCAAGGCATCGTGGACAAAGGTCTCTACATCTACTCCCATGCCAATGGCCTGCCGGGCGGCCTCCAGTTCCTTGTGAACCTCTTCGGTCTTCAGCCCATGCTGGGCAAAGATAGTGCGGGACTTCTTTTCGCGTTCTCCGGCCGCGTCCCACTGGGCATAGAGGTCTTCGGTTTGTGGCTTGAAGTAGTCCTCAAAACCGGGAAGCAATTGTTCCTGACTCGGGGGAGCATCCAAACCACGCAACACCAGTCCTTCAAAAACTGCTTCAAGAACTTCATCAGAGGTTGCCGGGACGGGAACCGAGATGCCTAGAGAGCTGCGAATCCTCTTGTGCTTGCGGAGCAACACGTCGAGCACAATGCCGTCGATCTGATTGTCCTTACCGAAGAGAGTAAGGACCTTCACCGACTTGCTCTGCTGACCGAAACGGTCAACGCGGCCTTCTCGTTGCTCGTGACGGGTTGGATTCCAACTGAGGTCATAATGCACGACCGCGTCGAACTGATCCTGCAGATTGATTCCTTCGCTGAGACAGTCAGTGGCCACCAGCACACGGCGGCTGCCTTTGCTTAGTTCATCAATTCTGTCCTCGCGGTCTGTAGGAGCCAAAATGCCGGTGACAGCGGCGATCTCCACATCGGCGAACTGGCGCTTCAAATTCGAACGAAGATGATCCGCAACGTATTCCGCTGTGGGAATGAAGCGACAGAACACGATTGGGTTGAAGCCCTCTTCCAGCAGTTGTTTGACCTGAACCGTCACCATGTCGAGCTTGGTGTCCGGCTTCCCGTAGAGTGACAGGGCCTCTTTAGCCATCGCCAATAGGCGGCGACGTGTTCGCACGCCCTCATCGTCCACATCTCCCAGGTCGCTGCCGGGAACGATGTCCGAGACCGTCAGAGAGTCGCGGTCATCGCCAATATCCATCACAGCAGAGCGTCCTTGTTCGTCTGCTTCCCCTTCAGTGTCTGCTTCCAGGTTCGCGGCTCGCGTTGTAAGCGTGGCCGCTGCCGCAGCAGGACTGGATGCCATAGACCTCAGGAGGGCCAGAGCTGACCACCACCGGACACGCCGCCGGACCATTGTTCCCGATTTGTCCTGAACCGATTCTCGGACGAACGACAACACACGCTTGAAGAAAGCCCTGTACTCGGGGCTGAGCGCATAGGATTGTTCGGCATCATGGCGTTTGGGAAACGGTGTATCCGTGTTTAGGTAGTGTTCGATGTCTCCGCGCTTACGTTGAACCAGATGGACTGCAAGGTGCTCCCGATGAACACGGTTGGCGTCTCCACTCAAGTCTGGAGGCAAATTGGCAAGAGTCGGGTCAAGGACTGCAAGGAGAGAACGAAAGGCGTCTTCGTTGCCGGAGTGGGGAGTTGCCGTAACCAACATGAGGTGGCGATCTTCCTTTTCGGCCAGCTTCCGCAGCAACAGATGCCGTTGATGCTGAGCGCTGCTGACCCTGCCGGCAAAGGCGCAGGTGTGAGCCTCGTCCACAATGACAAGTTCCGGACAGGTGCGAAGAAAGTCATCCCGGCGATGGTCAGACTTGATGTAGTCTAGGGAGACGATGGTGAAGGGGTAATGATCGAAGAGGCTCTCGCCACCTCGGCAATCGGATTCAAGACGACGAGCTGTGCCCGCCAGGACTAACTCGGCATCGATTTGGAACTTGTTCCTCAGTTCTCTTTGCCATTGTTCAGCGAGGTGAGGTGGGCAGAGGACGGCTATGCGTGTAACTTCGCCGCGGTCCAACAGTTCCTTGGCGAGAAGAGCCGCTTCAATGGTTTTTCCGATACCCACATCATCTGCAATTAGGAGTCGCACCGGGTCTTGCTTGAGGCCCATGAGCAGCGGAACCAACTGGTAGGGGCGTGGCTCGAAATTCAAGTGTCCGAAAGATCGAAACGGTCCGGCGCTGGCGCGAAAACCCAAGCGCAGTGCATCTCTGAGCATCCGAGAGGAGCGGTAATCCCCGGCCTGCTCAGGTATGGGGTACTCAAAATGGGCGGGGCTAATTTCTTCAAGACCTCTAAGTATGCCGGTGACCTCCATGTCTCCGCCGCCTAAAGGGCGAAGCATGGCCATCTCTTCAGAGCTTTCCGGAAGTACCACCCACTCGCGTCCACGAGCGCGTACCAGACTACCTACTGTGAAGCTCATGCCAGACTCCCAAATACGGAGGGAAACTTTTTCACTACATTCTCCCAGTTTTCCGCGTGGTGGAAGCGGATGACCTGGTAGCCGGCGTCCTCCATGCAGACGTTCTGGACTTTGTCCCGATCCTGTCGTTCAGGGAAATCGTGGGGTGGCCCGTCCACATACACCACAGCCTGATGGTCATCGTATGAGAAGTCTGGCCTAGTCATGCACGGTTTGAAGAATACCTGTGCCCGTGTTGGAAGACGAAGGTTCTTCGTATAGAGGAACGTGAGCCAGTCCTTTTCCAGCTTAGATTCGCACTGCTTAATGAGATCCCGTAGATGATCCTCTCGGCTCTTGGCGCTCGACGAGACTTTAATGGTACCCCGGCTCATGGCGAGGAGGTAATCCTTCACCAGATGGCGGTTGAGCAACTCGTGGTCCCACTGGTTGCCATACGACATCAAGCAGTCGTAGCAGGCCACCTCGCACGCCTCCTTGGATCCTTTCGGGAAACGAAGGTCCTCACCTGTTGTCGGGTCAAAGTGCAGCAGTTCCAGGGCTGTCCTAGCAACTTCAACGAGGGCGGTCTGTCCATCCTCCACTAGTCGCCTTAATACTCCTGCACCTCCCTCGGCACTTTCGTAAATAAGAATCTGGTTGCGAGTTTCCGCGGAGGGAAGGGGCTCTGCCGCCAGTTCTGAGTCTTCTAGCTGAAAGCAGACCTGTATTGCACTTTTCAAGGCTGCCTGAAGGGTTGCCATGAATTTTTCGTCTCGGCCGGGTGAGGGTTCGAAGAGCAGACAGTTGCGTCGGTCCTCGACATAGGGGATGCCCCGTGCCACGTTATTGGACAACTCTTCGGCTTCAACATTATTCTCCTGTTCCTCCAGCTCCCGCTGCGAAGCCCAGTAGCCACGTTCGAGATCGAGAACAAACCCGTCGGGCCTGGTCAGATTACGGCGCCGCATTCCAAGGTTTACTCGCCATATCGTCGCGGCATCTCCATAGTGCAAGACCGCCAAGGGCGTTGTACCTCGGTAGAGGTCAGCCTTCCGAGGGCTCGGTTTCCCGCCCCTTTCTTCGAAACGAATCGAAGTCTGAAGATCGAAGCCCTTTCGAAGACGTTCCTCCTCATCGGAATTGATCCGCTCCCTGCGACGAGTGGCGACATTCTGGAGCCGGAACATGTTGGATCGGGCCATACCAAGGCTCAGTCCGCAATGCTCGCAAACATCAGGGCCTGGTTGACCCTCCGACGCCGTGTGCAGGTAGCCGCAGGCTGTGCAGCGTTTCATCTGGCCAAGAATCGGACCCTCCCCGACGGGCAGGATCACCTTGTTGATCTCATAACGGCTGCCTTCGTGGTAAACGATGGCCCTGGGTCCAAACTCCGAAATGGCCAGGAACCTGGGACGGGACAGGAACTCCTCGCCGGACTTCTCGCGGACCTGACGACGGCCTGGGATGAAAGCCGATAGAGGAAGGCGGGGGAAGTTGTAGCCGGGTAGGAATCCTTCACTGGCGAAGTAGCGGTAGCTATAGAAATCGGACTGCATCATGTTGTCCGATTCACATAGCAGCTTTAGTTGGGCTTCAGCCTCCCGGCGAAGCCGCTTGGCCTTCTCGTGGTCCTTGGGCGCCCGCGTGTGGTCCAGGATGATCTTATTCTGGAGTTCCTGCTGATACCGGGCACTCCGATACATGGTTCGCCAACGCTCGCAAGCGACCTCGAACTGCTTTTCTACCTGGAGCAATACGCGGTCGAGCCACTCCGGTGTATACCATGCCGCACCTTCCAGTTCATCCTTCAGGTCATCAAGTATGGCCTGGGCCTTGGTCCGCGTAGTGGCCCTGTAAAGGGGGTTCGCCATCGTGGTCGACACAGACGGCAAGAGATTCAGAGTTGGGGTCTCGCCCTCCAGGTCGAGGATGTCACGAAGCGATCGCTTCAGATCAATTCTGGTCTCAGCCAGCCATAGAGCGTGAATGTGGGACCGGATCAGATCCTCGTTCGCAAGATCCAAGCGCGGCGTTGCGACGCGACCCGACACCATGCGCTCCGGACGCTTGAAGAAGTACTGGTCGTGAGAGCTTCCAGTGCTGCAATAGGTATAGACAAGAGCCGGCTGGCCACTCCTGCCAGCCCGACCGCTCCGCTGTGCATAGTTCGCCGGGGTCGGGGGAACGTTTCGTAGGTTGACCACGTTGAGGTCGGCGATATCGACGCCCAGTTCCATCGTAGGGCTGCAATAGAGAATCTTCAGGCGGCCTTCCCGGAAAGCTTCTTCGCGTTCTTCCCGCTGTTTGGCAGGGACCTGCGCGGTGTGCTCACGGGCCTCCAACCCCAACAGATGGTGCGCCGTTTCTCTGTAGAACGACACGAAGAATGGATTCGGGGTCAGACCAGCACGAGACTCGGTGGTTTGCAGCAGTGGGTCATGGGCTACTACACCATCTCCAACCTTCCAGACAATCGCATCAGCCGGGATCTGGTAGCCAGGGACGATCCCGCCATTTTCACGAATTTCCAGCAGGCCTGCGACCTTGAGCAGGTCAAAGAGTTGACGGATGATCACGGTAATATGGTCCCCCGACATGGGTACCCCAGGATGAAGCCGGTTGGCTTCTCGCTTGAGGAACTGCCCATAGGCGCTCCGCGGCCCCACAAAAGTCAGGCTGTTTCGATATGCGTTGTCGATATCCTCGCTCTGTCGCGGATAGGCCAAAGTGGCCCGGTCCATCTGTTCATCTTCGTCGATGGACCACGGCTCCTTAAGCCGTTGATTGCTCCGCTGCTTTAGTTGGTCCTGATAATCGGAACGCAGGTAGTCCACCTTGATGGCCAGTTCCCGGCGGAGCACATCCAAGAGAGTTCTACACCATTTCGTCCGATCCGCTTGAGATGCGTCAACCAACAGTCGATGCTTCCCAGCCCACTCTTCCTCTGCTGCACAAAGGTCTGAAAGACTCTTGTACTCAAGGGTCAGAAGACCCACCTGTTCCAGGTTCGGAAGATTGATTCGCCAACCGCGTCGAAGGTCCCGGTAGAGCCTATAGGCAAGGAGATCGCGCAGTACCTGTTTCGTGTCGTCCTTTGCGGCAAACTTCAATGTGGGATCGACGGCATAGTCCCCGAACGGCAGATTCAAGACCTCAAATACCGCATGGCTGAGTTTGTCGTGGGTGAGCCCAACTAAGCCGGCTTGGTGAACGGCCTGGTAGAGTGCCGATCGAAGCAATCCGGTCTCAGCGAAATCATTGAAGTGCCCTGCCTGAAGGGAGGCATCCTGCCGGTTGTCCGTGAAACTGAGAAGCTTCTGGGCCTTGGCATCAATTCCCTCCACCGACTTCAAGTGGCGAATAGCAGCGAGGCTGAGAACCGTCGTAGCCGTGCTGCGGCCCTCGGAACTCAACGTCGCCAATTTGCCGAAATCCTTTCGCTGGCGGGGGCTGTAGGTGACCCGGCAGGTTGGGCAGAAGCAGAATGGAGTAGACATGAAGACCACGGGGATTCCATCTGGAGCTTCGGAACCGTTTTTGAGGAGAGTGTGGGGAATCGGGCGCTTGTCCCGACGATCCGCTCGAATTCGGGGTGCGCCATGGAAAATCTCCTTCCACTCATCGGGCAGCCGTTCCATTTCGATGGCTGGGTCAGTAGGCCATGGTTCCTCCAAGACCATCAAGTATCCCGCGTGGATGTGATCGTCTTGGCTCTCGTCCTCGCCCGCAGGCCGCGGTACAACTTCAAGACCGCCTACTTGGTCCTGTAGGTAAACGCTGTAAAACTCCTGGCCACAGGCGCGGCAGAAGGCCAGGGGGTAAATCCGCTCTTCCCGATGCTCTGGGCGATACAACTGTGGCTGCAACGTCATCCACCGGTCCGCCCCCTTGCCGAGAGTGGCGTAGACTGCGTCTCCCTTGCTGATGAACTGGTGGAGACGGAAGGCGAATGGGCGGTTGCCGCTAATTGGGTCTGGCTCGCACTTGTAGCCATGCAGGAGCCAACGTTGGATGGCAGCAGCGCAGGCATCCTCATCCAGGTCAAGTTTTTCCGAGAGCTGCTTTCCTGCATCTCTGAGCGTTTTGGGGGTTGCCCGCTTCAAGTATTCGGTGTCCTCCTCCCTCTCAAGACCGAAGGTGGTCTCCACCCAGCTCGCCAGTGGATCCTCGCAGAAGGCATCAAAGGAGCTTGGGATCTCGAAGCTGTTGTCCTTCACCCGGACGCTCAGTTGCTCGGCGACACTTGGATTGTCCACCTGGATGTCCGGCGTGATACGGCGAAGCCTCTCGCCGATGACATGGTCCTCGGAGACCGGGGCTCCGAACAAACGAGTCGCCACAGTCGCCACATCGCGCTTGATGTCAGCAAATGTGGCGCCGGTACCCATCGTGGCTGAGGTTCCAACACAGATGACGTCCTCAGCTTTGAGGGTCTCCCGGAGACGCCTGACCAACATGGAGACATCCGCACCTTGTCGACCGCGGTAGGTGTGCAGTTCATCCAGTACCAGGAACTTCAAATCTCCCGCAGCCTTGATCAGATGTTCGCGTTCGCGAGGCCGGGTAAGAATCAGTTCCAGCATGACGTAGTTCGTCAGAAGGACATCTGGTGGGTTATTCAGGATTGCATCCCGAGCCTCCTCGTTTTCCTGGCCCGTGTACCGGGCGAATCGAACGGGGGGCTTGCCTGCGGGGAATCCTGGCCCGAGAAACTTGTCCATCTCACCAAGCTGGCTGTTCGCAAGAGCGTTCATCGGGTAAACGACGATCGCCTGGATGCCGTGGCCGCTGCCGATTGTCAGGACGTGGTCGATGATGGGGATGAGGTAGGCGAGGCTCTTTCCAGACCCCGTCCCGGTCGTAAGAACGTAATTCACGCCCTGCTGGGCGCAGTCGATTGCCTTCTCCTGGTGTCGATGAAGCCGGAGTGGGGCACCCAGCGGGTTCTCAAGGGTCTTTCCGCGCCGGAAGATCTCTCTGCATGTAGCATGGAGACGCTTCTGGTCAACAAGCTCATCGATAGTTGGCCCCTGGACGAAGGCAGGGTTGAGCTGAACCAGGGGTTCCGGCCAAAGGAATCCCCCATCCAGCCGAGAGGTGATGAACTGTTCGACATCAGCGTCACGAACCTCCAGGAACCCTTTTACATACGCACTGTAGTCCCCGATGAGGTCTTCACGGTACTGGAAGATGTCCATGAGATGTCCTTTGCAGACCTCCCAACAGTATTGCACTGATACCTAAATGTCGGTTTCCGAATCAGATCTGGCGAGAACTGCCGGATTTATCAGCGACGGGACATACAGAACTTTTCGGATACCGGTTGAACAGTTGGCAATTTGGAACCTAACCCATAACCAGGCTCAATGCCAAGATTAGGCGACCGTTCGCCTTTGCGCTCGCATACTGCGAACCTTACGCCTTCGCCGTCATGTGGGAGAGCTGGCGCTCACGCTCAGTTCTCCCGCCTGCGTGCTTGTTTGGACACAAGGCTGTTTGGTTGGCCCAGGAACACCTCCGAGGGCAAGTACCTTCGCAACTCTCCGCAGAGTGGGCAGGGCACTACGATGGGCTGGAATGGGAACTCCCTCACACCTGCCGGGACATCCCGTCGGCACCGTTTGCAGGCAACAACGAACTGTTTACGCTCCAGGATTGGGAACCCAAAACTCATTGACTGAGTATAGGCGAACATATAGCGAAATGTCATCCACAGAGAAGCGTAGATTTTGCCGAATGTTGCATTATGTCATTACAGGTGATTAAATAATGATGGTTTGACACAATGATCACGACAAAGCCAATTGAGAGAACCATGCAGTACGTCCGCCGGAAGGGAATTGTGAGGCCCCGCGATGTTGAGGCCATCGGGATTCCGCGGGAGTACCTACTGCGTCTTCACCGTCAAGGAAAGCTCAGCCGGCTTAGTCGCGGGATATACACCCTGCCCGACGCGGCGATCACGGAGCGCCACTCCTACGCGGAGGTGTCAAAACGGGTGCCGGAAGCAATTCTGTGCCTGCTCTCGGCCCTGGCCTTTCACGAATTCACGACGCAAAGCCCGGCATCTGTCTGGATCGCTCTCGGCAAAGGGGCAAGAAAGCCTTCCATCGTGTCGCCATCACTCCGGGTGGTTCGTCTGACGGAACCTTCGCTCTCCGAAGGCGTCGAAAAACATACGGTTGAGGGCGTTCCTGTGCGCGTTTACTCAGTTGCAAAGACCGTGGCAGACTGCTTCAAGTTTCGCAACAAGGTTGGCCTGGACGTTGCAATCGAGGCGCTGAAAGACAGCCTCCGCCAAAAGAAGGCCACCATCAACGACATTTACCGTTATGCCAAGATTTGCCGCGTGAGCAACGTCATCCGTCCCTACATGGAGGCGCTATGACCCGCGAACCGGCGAAGAATACCGCGGCTTCTATTCGCGCGCGCTTACTTGCACTGTCCCAGAGCAAGGGCCAAGACTACCAGCGGGTCTTGGGAAGATATGCGATCGAACGTTTTCTGTTCCGGCTGGGTTGCTCGAATTTCCGCGACAAATTCGCAATCAAGGGAGCGACGCTGTTTACACTCTGGACCGGCGAGACTCACCGGCCGACAAAGGACTTGGACCTGCTCGGATGGGGATCGTCGGCTATTCGTGAAGTCGAGGAAACGATTCGGAGCATCTGCAAGGTCGCAGGGAATGACGGCATTCTCTTCGACAGCGAATCTGTTGAGGGAACGAGGATAAAAGAAGAGGACGAGTATGAGGGCGTGCGTGTGAAATTCCAGGCCGTCCTGGCCGGCGCGCGCATACCGATGCAAGTCGATATTGGATTCGGCGACGCCGTTTATCCAGAGCCGGAATACGAGTCCTTTCCAGTGCTGCTCCCTATGGAGCCGCCGGTCATTCGCGCCTATCCACGAGAAGCCGCCATCGCGGAAAAACTCATTGCAATGGTTGTACTGGATATTCGCAACAGCCGGATGAAGGACTTCTACGACATCTGGTTTATGGCCAACACTTGGACTTTTGAGATGGCCACCATGCGCAACTCCATCCTCGCGTCCTTTGAGCGGCGTGGGGTCGCGATTCCGCAAGAGGTTCCATTTGCACTGACAGAAGAGTTCCTCGGTGACTCGCAGAAG
>Ga0181520_10013729_pt1 | contig 10160 bp, 6 predicted proteins | sample PEATcosm2014_Bin_29_FD_132451 | JGI IMG/M metagenome (GOLD analysis project Ga0181520, IMG submission 132451) | Peatland microbial communities from MTU Mesocosm Facility, Houghton, MI, USA - PEATcosm2014_Bin02_30_metaG | ecosystem: Environmental > Terrestrial > Soil > Wetlands > Peat | place... | reverse complement strand
TAGGAAATGTTCTTTTCGCTATATCTTCGATATTCCGTATTTGTATATTTATTCTATATTTAGATAATTGCGAAAAACTATAATAATTATATCCAAATATTTTGTTATTTTAAACTATTATCATAAAAAATGAATTACAAAAATCATTTGAGATATTTGGGAAATGAGTAAATTAAATAATAATGCAGATAATATGCCTCTTTTATTGCTGGTTGAAAATGACCAGCCCAGTCGTGATGTTGTTAAAATTTTTTTGAAAAATATTTGCAACGTAGAATGTGCCTTAAATGCAAAGGAAGCTTTAGAAAAGATAAATAGTGCAGAATTTGATATTATCCTTATGGATATTAATCTTGGCGGAGGAATGAATGGCATTGAATTGACCCGCCAAATTAAAAATGATAAGAGATATAAGCAAACACCCATTATCGCATTAACTGCGTATGCGATGGCGGGAGACAAAGAGAACTTTCTGGCAGCCGGTTGCACTCATTATTTATCAAAGCCATTTGATAAAAGGACATTGATTGGATTGATCAATAAAATATTAGATAATAAAAGTTAGCCTAATAATTTATATATACTTACAGCATAATATTTACTGCTTTCTATTTTTAATAAATAAGTAAGAAATAAGTTAAATAATCTGCACTTCTAAAACAGTTGTACGCTGTACTATGTAAAGAAATTTTATTTAGTATTTTTTTTCAAACTGTTTATAAATTCAAAGAATATATCGATATAATTCAAAAAAGGACTAAATTTTTCTTGGACTATTTTTATTTTAAAAATTTTCGATAATATAAGATATATAAAGGATATCATAATATGAGAGGCAAACCTAAATCAAGGTCGCAACTCCTCGATGAAAATATAAATCCTAAGAAAAAGTCTAGTGAACAAGTTAAGACTAATACTAAAGAAGCTAAAAGACAAAGTAAAATTTGCCAAGAAGGAGTTGAATTCTGGTCTTTATTTGAAGGACTGCCTTATATTATTATATTCTTTGATAAAAACGGAACATATTTAAAAGTTTTGCAAGCTACTAAGCTACAATTATCGCTATTTGGTTACCCTACCCAATTGACAGGCAAAACACTGTATGATATTTTGCCCAGTCAGCAAGCCGCTTATTTTGTAGATAACATAAAAAATACAATTAAGACAAAACGTCCGGTCAATATTGGATATAAATTATTGATTGACGATACCGAACATTGGTTTTGTACTACTATTTCGCGGGTAGATAAAAATTCAGTAATATCCATTATTCACGATATAACAAAGCGCAAGTATGCTGAAGAAGCAGATAAAAAATCTCTTCAATTATTCCGCCTCGCGTGGGAGAATTCATTTAACGGAATGCTCTTAACGAATAAAGAAGGCAAAATCTTAATGGTTAATAAAGCCTTTTGCCAATTAGTAAATAAACAAAGATCGGAATTAGAAGGTAAACCTGTTACTGTGGCGTGTAGAAAGGAATTTAAAAACCAGGCTTCTCTTTTTCATAAAGAAAGATTTGAGGATATTGGAATAAATTCTTATCACGAATATGAGGTTACTTTATGGAATAATAAAATAACCTGGTTTGGGATATCAAGCTCCCTATTTGAAATCGAAAACCAGGGACCATATCTTCTCTCTATATTTAATAATATTGCCGAGCGTAAACTAAATGAATCAAAAACAAACCAAACATTTTCTTTATTGAATGCCGCACTGGAATCGTCAGCTGATGGGATATTAGTTGTTGATTTAAAAGGAGAAATAACCGGGCTAAATCAAAAATTTATTAAAATGTGGAATATTCCTTCAAACTTAGCTTCTCGAAAAAGTGAAAATAAATTACTGGAATTCTTAAAAAATAAATTAATTGAACCTGATGCTTTTATTTCAAGAATTAGTTTGCTTTCGGAATCCCCTGAAGCTGAAAGTATTGATACTTTAGAATTTATTGACGGCAGAACCTTTGAAAGCTATTCTATTCCGCAAAAATTAAACAATAAGATTGTGGGAAGAGTTTGGAGTTTCAGAGATATTACTGAGAAAAAGATATCCGAGGAAGCGTTAGTTGAAAGCGAAAGAAGATTCCGTTCACTATTTGAAACTTCTGCAGAAGGAATTTGCCTACTATCGGACAGAATTGAAGAATGTAATGCACGCTTAAGTAATCTTTTTGATTGTACTAAAGAAGAAATAATCGGTCATGCACCCTGGGAGTTTTCGCCGGATATTCAACCTGATGGAAGAAATTCTAAAGAATCTGCTTTGGAAAAAATAAATCTGGCTCATATGGGAATCCCTCAATATTTCTATTGGCAACATAAGCGTAAAGATAATTCACTTATCGATACCGAAATATCACTTAAAAGCTTTGTGATGGGGGAAAAAAACTTCATACAGGCAACAATTCATGACATCACAGAGAGAAAACGTTTTGAAAAAACCCAGAATGCTTTATACGAAATTTCGGAAGCTGTAAATACAACTGAAGATATGCAAACACTTTATTCAGATATCCACAAAGTGATAAAAAGTTTAATGCCTGCAAATAATTTTTATATAGCTCTTTATGATGAAGAAGAGGATATTCTAACTTTTCCCTATTTTGCTGATGAATTCGATAATCCACCGCTACCGCGAAAACTGGGGAGCGGCTTAACAGAATATGTTTTAAAAACAGGTAAAGATTTAATAATTACAAGTGAATATGATCTTGAACTTCGTCAAAAAGGGGTCGTTGATTTAGTTGGTGAACCCGCCGCTGTTTGGGTAGGTGTTGTACTGAGACATGAAGGACATATAAAAGGAGTGATGGCTGTACAGGATTATTACAATAAAAATGCTTTCGGTGAAATTGAAAAACAAATACTTATATTCGTTTCCGAACAAATTGCCTTGGCAATTGACCGCAAGCGTACATCAGACGAGTTAATAAATTATACAAAACAATTAAGAGCCCATAAAGACCTTCTGGAAGAAAGAGCCCGCGAACTTGCTCATTTAAATGCTCAGCTCGCCGAATCCGAAAGAAGACTAAAAGATTTAAATTTAAGTAAAGACAAATTGTTTTCTATAATCGCGCATGATTTAAAAAGTCCTTTTCAATCTCTGCTGGGATTATCCGGCATTTTGGTTGAAGAATTTGACGATTTAAGCTCTGAAGAAAGGACTAGATTCATTAAGGATATAAACAGTACATTAAAAAACCAATTCAAGCTGGTAGAAAACCTTCTGGATTGGTCAAGACTTCAGACTGGAAGAATGATATACAGCCCGGAAAAAATCAATCTGCTTGAAACTGTTGAGTCTAATTTTCAATTATTTAAACCCAAAGCGGTTAGTAAAAATATTGCATTAATACATAAGGTACCTCCAGAAATTTTTGTGTTTGCAGATGCTTATATGCTTGAATCCATATTACAAAACCTTATTTCTAACGCAATAAAATTTACCAAAGCCGGCGGGAAAGTAACTGTTTTAGCTGAAGAAGATAATAATATAGTTAACATATCTATTGTTGATACGGGAATCGGTATTTCTCATTTGGATATTGAAAAGATTTTCAAGCTTGATATTCAGCATACTACATTAGGAACTGAGGACGAGAAAGGCACAGGTCTGGGTTTAATTATTTGCAAAGAGTTGATCGAAAAAAATGGCGGTAAAATCTGGATTGAAAGTGAAATCGGTAATGGGACAAAATTCTTTGTAGAGCTGCCTAAAGATTAATCAACTTTGCGAATTATCAAGTAATTTGGCGGCTTATATTTTATTTTACATAAACAGTTTTGATATTAACAAATTCTTTAATTCCAATAAATGAAAGCTCTCTGCCAAAACCAGATTCCTTTACTCCTCCAAATGGTAATCTTGGATCAGATTTAACAAAATCATTTACAAAACAGCATCCGGCAATAAGCCTTTCTTTGGCAATTCTTTCTCCCCTTTCAGAATTATTAGTAAATACGGCTGCTCCTAAACCAAAACTTGTTTTATTTGCAGTTCTAATTCCTTCTTCATCATCTTTAACTTTAATAAAAGCAGCAACGGGACCAAATATTTCTTCTTCATAAGCAGGCATACCTGGAAATACATTTGAAAGTAAAGTCGGCGGATAAAATGCCCCTTTTGATTTTGGTATTTCACCGCCAAGAAGAACTTTTGCACCCGTTTCCAAGCTTTTAATTACTTGCTTATGCAGTTTATCTCTTAGATTGGTTTTTGCCTGTGGTCCGAGATCATTTTCCGGATTAAAAGGATCGCCCATCTTTTTTGCTTTCATTTTTTGTATAAACAATTCTTCAAATTCATTATAAATTGGTTCTACTACAATAAATCTTTTTGCCGCGATACAGCTTTGTCCTCCATTTATTAATCTTGAATTAACGCATATATCCGATGCTTTTTCCAAATCCGCATCTTCAAGAATTAAATAAGGATCACTGCCGCCAAGCTCAAGCACAGTTTTCTTGAGCATAGCTCCAGCCATCGAAGCAACCGCTCTTCCTGCAGGTACGCTGCCTGTTAACGTTACAGCGCTGATATTTTTGTTTTCAATTACAGGCTTAATGTTTTTAGAAGAAAAGATTAATGTTCTAAAAATATCTTCAGGAAAACCTGCTTCACGAAATATTTCTTCAATTGCAAGTGCACATCCAGTAACATTTGATGAATGTTTTAAAGCTCCTGCATTGCCAGCCATTAAATTAGGCGCGGCAAATCTAAAAACCTGCCAGAAAGGAAAGTTCCAAGGCATGACAGCCAGAATAACACCCAAAGGTCTATAAGTAATATAGCTTTTTGATGCGTCTGTATGTACTACTTTATCAGCAAGAAATTTTTCTGCATTAACAGCATAGTAATCACAAACGCAGGCACATTTTTCAACTTCAGCTTTAGATTGATTTATGGGTTTGCCCATTTCCAAAGTTATTAACTTCGCCCATTTTTCAATCATCAATCGCAAAACTTTGGCGGCGTTTTTCATACATTTTGCTCTTGTTTGAAAGTCCGTTTTCTGCCAGTTTAAAAATGCACAATCAGAACCGGAAATAATTTTATTTACTTCGGTATAAGACATTTCATCGTAGACTTGGATTTCTTCCCCGGTTGCAGGATTAATTGACTTTAACATTATAGTATCCAATGATTTTTCCGTCTGCAATTTAATAAAAGAATAACTATTATACTTTAGATAACAAAAGACCCGCTTCGCATCTGCATTTTAAATCATAACCTTAATTATTGATAATGTCATTGAGGTCTATTAAATATATGAACCAAGCTTACTATTTATGGCAAAAGATTATAAAAAATGGTTTAAGCTGTCGGATTATGATTATGAAACCGCCCTGTTGATACAATAAAACTAACAATAGATGAGTACAAAAATGAAACAAGTATTATTTCCAGTTATGTTAAGGAAGGGAAAGTGGTGTGTTCTAAATAATTCATCCCGATAACATCAGTGCCGCTTTATAGAATTTTGCCTACTTTTTTAATAAGCTTACTCAATTTAGAATCATCGTCAAGAGGGATCAGATTTATCTATTATCAGATAAAATTCAAAAAGCTTTTAAAAAACTACTTCATTCTTTTTATTACAACTATAGTTTTATCATCGGAGTATTTGCCGTTCTTGGAAAAGTTAATTACATCTTCCATAATTGAGTATGTGATTTCTTTAGGAGTAAGGTTCTTTTTTCCCAATAATACCTTTCCCAGGCGTTCTTCTCCATAAGGTTCAAATTTGGTGTTAGCAGCGTCAGTTACTCCATCGGAATAAATAAGCAAAACATCACCCGGCGCAAAACTAATGCTTTCGATTGTATATACTGCGTAAGGCGAAGGTCCTAAGACGGGCCCCGTTGAAAACAACGTAACTATAGCTCCTGAGTCTTTCTTTACAAACATTGGAGAATTATGCCCGGCATTTGCATATAACATAAGCCCGCTTTTATCTCTTGAAAGTTCACCATAAAATAAGGATGCGAACTTCTCATCCTTAAATATTTTACTTACAAGAGAATTCATACGCCTCATAATTGGAACAATTTTTATTTCAAAACTGCAAGCCATTCTTAACGCACCTGAAATATACAATGCTTCTGCGGCAGCGCTCACTCCTTTACTTGCAGCATCTCCGACAGCAATCGCAAGGTAGTCTCCTTCGGAACCTATTTCAATATAATCAAACAAATCACCCCCGACAATTTCAGCAGGATCTGAAATTCCAAATATTACATAATCATTAAAAGTATATTCATGCTCGGGTAAAATTGATTTCTGAATTTCACGTGCTTTATCCAAATCTGCTCTAAGTGAAGTAACCCTTTGGGAGTACCTCATTTGCTTTATTTGAGAAGTCAAAGCGGTAGCAATTATACTTAATCTTAGGCGTAAATCTTCATTAATGTTTTCGCTATTAAAGGCAAGCATATATTCATAATACAATTTTCCGTTATGCTTAATTCTCGAACCCACACCCGAAGCAGAATACCTCATTATGCCCTTTTTACGAAGCACCCGGTTTGTTTCAGTTCCAAGCACGGTTCTTTCCTTTGCAACAAGATCGAACATAGGATAATCTTTTATTTTCACCCTGAAATCCGGGCTAATTTGTTCAACATTCCCGGTTTGGAATCGCAATAAATAATCTCCCGAAATGGTATCAAATTGCCATATTCTGCCACCTGTAATTTCAATATTTTCTATTTCAACAATTTGCTTCAAAACAATTTCAAGCATTGCTTTTTCCGACTCAAATTTTTGAGAAGCAAGATTTTCAATAGTTTTATATAATCTTCTTTGATCCATATTTCCAACTTTGAAAAATTTTTAAGTATAAATGATGTTTTTATATAAAGAAGACATAAGCCGCTTTGTATAAGATTAATTACTAAATTTTTCTTGATCCCGGTTTTACGATAGGTAAACCCTTTTTGCACAATTCACAATCATCGGCAGGAAAAGAAATAACATCCATCATAACAGCGCTTTTTTGAGGATATCCGAAACTTACTTTACCATTACTTCTATCGACTATACAGCCAACGCCAACAACTACAGCGCCGCTGTTCTTCAAAATATCTATAACCTCAAAAACCGAGCCCCCTGTAGTCACTACATCTTCGCAGACTAAAACTTTTTCGCCGGGCTCAAGAGAAAAACCTCTCCGTAAAGTAAGCACCTTATTTTCACGCTCTGCAAAAATGGAACGCTTATTTAATTGCCGCGCGACTTCCTGTCCGACAATAATACCGCCAATTGCAGGAGAAATAACGGTTTCAATCTCAAAATTTTTAAAATAATCAACAATATTTGAACAAACCTTTTCCATATATGCAGGGAATTGTAAAACCCTGGCACATTGGAAATAAATATTGCTGTGCCTGCCGGAAGTTAATAAGAAGTGTCCTTCCATCAAAGCTTCCGTCTTTTTAAATATTTCAAGAATTTCAGTTTCACTCAGGCTCATTATTGACTCCTCAATTTATGTTTCAGCGCGTCTAATGGCAGCGCTCCCGTTTATTATAACTCTGCTATTTTTTTTGCAAGATTAAAATCATTCTGAGTAACGCCGCCGTCATTATGAGTGGATATTGTAATTTTAACTTTATTCCATGAGTGTATGAATATATCCGGATGATGATCCATTTTTTCTGCTTCATCACCAATTCTATTCACAAAGGCAAGTGCACTCTTAAAATCTTTTAGCCGGAATTCTTTTATGATGGAATTATCCCTGAATATCCATCCGGTTAATTCTTTCAGCTTTTCATTTATATCATTTTCAGACAATACTTTCATCATTTTCTCTATATAAATATTTTTATAAATCTCAACTTAAAATTAAGCATAAAAAAAGCGTATTTAAAGAAATACGCTTTTTGTAGTTCATAATTTAAAAAATACGAATACTATATTTATTGAACTTCACTTGTATCAGTCTTTTCTTTTTCTTCCTGTCCGGAATTGAGATCCAATTCTCCTTCAATAAATGTTAGTTCTTCCAAATTTTCAAAATGTTTGGCAATAATTTTACATCCGTCTTTAAATGTTCCTCTTAATATTTCTTCGGAAAGAGGATCTTCAACATATTTCTGTATTGCCCGTCTTAAAGGTCTTGCCCCAAATTTAGCATCGAATCCTTTTTCAGCCAAAAAGTTTTTAGCTGAAATATCAAGAGACAATAACATTTTATTTTCATGAATATTCTTGTATATTTCTTTCAAATCGATATCAATTATTTTGAGAATATCTTCTTTTTCAAGATTTCTAAATACAATAGTCTCATCAACCCTGTTCAAAAATTCAGGATTAAAGAGTTTTCTCATAGCTTCCTCAACTGTATTTTTCAACGATGAATATTTATCATCAGCTTTCTCACCGCCAAAACCGATAGAGCCGATATTTTTAATATCGCGTGCACCCACATTAGTTGTCATTATAATAATTGTATTCTTGAAATCCACTTTTCTGCCCAGGCTATCTGTAAGCACGCCGTCATCTAGAACCTGAAGCAATATGCCGTAAATATCCGGATGAGCTTTTTCAATTTCATCGAACAAGACAACCGAATAAGGTCTCCTTCTTACCTTCTCGGTTAGTTGTCCTCCTTCTTCATATCCAACATATCCGGGAGGCGCCCCAACGAGCCTTGAAAGAGAGAATTTCTCCATATACTCACTCATATCAATTCTTACAAGGGCATTATCCGAATCAAATAGATATCGGGCAAGTACCTTGCAAAGTTCAGTTTTTCCGACACCTGTGGGACCTAAAAATATAAAGCTACCTATAGGTCTAGTAGGATTTTTCAAGCCTGCTCTTGTACGACGGATAGCTTTTGTAAGCTTAGAAACAGCCTCATCCTGTCCGACAATATAGTCTTTCAAAGCATCGCCCATTTTGAGGAGCTTCTCAGACTCTGTTTGAGCAACACGTGTAACGGGGATTCCGGTCATCATAGCTACGACAGTGGCGATATCTTCTTCACTAACATCATGCACAATATCTTTAGTTTTCGCATCCCATTCACGTTTTGCAATTTCAAGGTCGGATTGAAGATTTCTTTCTTTATCTCTTAATCTTGCAGCCTCTTCATAATCCTGACGTTTTACTACAGCAGCTTTTTCCTGCCTAACCTTTTCAATGTCACCTTCAAGGTCAAGCACTTCCTGAGAAACTTCAAAATTGCCCATATGAACACGCGACCCGGCTTCATCGATTACATCTATTGCTTTATCGGGAAGATGGCGATCAGTAATATAGCGGTTGCTTAATTTGACAGCCGAATCGATAGCATCTTTGGTATATCTTACATGATGATGCTCTTCATACTTAAACTTAATATTATTAAGGATCTGAATAGTTTCATCATAACTTGGCGGTTCGACCATTACCTTTTGAAAACGCCTGTCGAGAGCGCCATCTGTTTCGATATACTTACGGTACTCATCGAGAGTTGTTGCACCAATACATTGAAAATCGCCTCTTGCAAGGGCCGGCTTAAACATATTTGAAGCATCAAGCGAACCTGAAGCGCCGCCGGCTCCAACAATTGTATGTAATTCATCGATGAAAAGGATTACATCTTTTGCTTTTTCAAGCTCATTCATTAATGCTTTCATTCTCTCTTCAAACTGACCGCGATATTTTGTACCGGCGACTAAACCTGCAAGGTCAAGCGTTACAACTCTTTTATCCTGTAAAGTTCTTGGTACTTTTTTCTGAACAATTCTGAGTGCAAGTCCCTCCGCAATTGCAGTTTTACCAACACCCGGTTCGCCTATCAACACGGGATTATTTTTCTTTCTACGGCTTAATACCTGCGCAACACGCTCAATTTCTTTTTCGCGCCCGACTACCGGATCAAGTTTATCTTCAACAGCAAGTTTAGTAAGATCACGGCCGAAATTATCAAGCACCGGCGTTTTAGTACGTTCAATTTTCTTATCCGGAGTCGGTATAGCTGAACCAGCATCCTTTGAACTTTTACTGCTCAACATTGCATTAAGCTCTGCCCGGGCAGCATCATAAGTTACATTGAACTGATGTAAAATCTGTGTAGCTATATTATCCTCATCACGTAAAAGTGAAAGGAGTAAATGTTCCGTGCCTATTACATCTGCTTTATAAATTTTTGATTCAATCTG
>Ga0181520_10013728_pt1 | contig 10161 bp, 7 predicted proteins | sample PEATcosm2014_Bin_29_FD_132451 | JGI IMG/M metagenome (GOLD analysis project Ga0181520, IMG submission 132451) | Peatland microbial communities from MTU Mesocosm Facility, Houghton, MI, USA - PEATcosm2014_Bin02_30_metaG | ecosystem: Environmental > Terrestrial > Soil > Wetlands > Peat | place... | reverse complement strand
TGGTGGTTGATTATAATGTGGAGGAGGTTTTGAAGGTACAACCTCGCAGGAGTGTTCTTAATTTGCGGAGAGGCTCAAAACCATCAAACGAAAGTCGCCCAGAGGAAAAGCACTGCCCATTTGAATCAATGGGCTTCGATTGTCCGCTTATTAAAGATATTTAATAAACAATTTATTAGGAAAAAATTTTACCACAAAATTTTCCTGGCCTAGTGGCTAGTTTCCTCATTTCTTGAAATGGGGTCGTGCCTCCCCTCGATGGGGATTATTGATTTTTAGTCTTTGCGAGGGAGCCTAATCTTAAATCTAAACGGAATTACCTTAATTCCCTGATTATCTGATGGGTATGTCGAGTTGTGTCTACTCCATGCCGATGGATAGTTTCATATCAAGTGGATTCTACTATACTATGGCCCGAGTTAAAAGAAGTTGTCGTATTATGGCGCAATCTACAATTATTGACGCCTATTTTGTCGTCATTTAAAGAGCAATAAGATCGCCAGCAGGGCCACCGATTTCATCAGGTTTTTCCGAGGAAACCCGCGCCGCAGCGGGAGCGACCGACAGAGGGATCGCCTGCCCGGGTGAAAAAATATTGTCGCAGTGGGAAGTGTTTTTATACTGAATAGGCATTCGTATAAATAAACGGCTGGGAAGTGGAGAAGCAGGTGAAAATCCTGCACAGTGCCGCTACGGTGATCCGCGCAAGCGCGGAAAGTCCGGTCGCCGCTCCCCCGCCATAAAGATCTGAACGTTCCTCGAGCAAGGGAAGGTGGATATTCATCGATAGCCTCATTCGCTTCTGATGTTCCTTCTCTCCCCGAGAAGGTTTTTTATTTTGATCATGAACGAAACATATTTCGCAGAACCAATAACAGAAGAGATAGAAGAAACGCAAGAGCCCCTTGATCACGAAGAGGACGAAAGATTCGAGCCTGCCCCGGAATACGACACCGAGCCTGCCCCACGCGGTGAAGCAGAGAAAGAAAGCAAAGCGGAAACCGCAGAGGGAGAAGATGCAGCAGCGCAACGTAAAGCGGTCGTTATGGAACGCTACAGCGGCAACGAAAGCGATTGGAAATGCACCTATCAAGAAAGTGGCCATCGGATAGATCTCGAGACCAACCAACTTATCGACGGACAAGGAAAATCTCTTACGAAAGAGATAGAAAACTCGAATGTGAATATGTCTGCGGAAAAAATAGCGGAGCATCATCGAATGCTCGACCATTTCCGCGCGAATCCCGACCAACCATATCCCCTTCCCGATTGGATCGAAAAAACAAAGGATGGCGATGAGATAATCCACGTGACCGTCGCTTTCGCCACCAAAGGCGGATCGGGAGATAAATTCGTTGACGTCAGTTATGAGACCTGGTCGCACAAAGTCGAAAAATTAGCGGCGGAAGATGATGATGAAACCGAAGCACCGATACAACAGGAGCAGATGATCGAACCGGATATTACGATCATCGACCTCGGCGCGGTGTTTACCGACACTGCCGGAGAAAATGTCCCGGTGGCTGAATATGGCATTGATACCGGGGAGAATATCGACGCGGCCATCACGGAAGAAACCACGGCTACTGTTCCAGACAGCGTTGCTGTCATACCAGCTTCTCATAAAGCGATCGCCGATAATATAAGTGTTGGCGCCGAGGAAACTCCGGATAAGATCGAAGATGAAGTGGCCACAGCCGCAAACGAAGCCGTGGTGGAGGTCGCGCCGAAGAACGAACATCTCCCCGCCGGGACAGAACCGCAAGGAGTCGGGCAACCGGAGGCAACCGCAATAATAGAGGAGGGTGAAAGAACAATGGCCCGGGAAAAGGAAGTCGTGGCGGGGGCGGTGTCGATGGCGGAAACTATACACGAGCCGGTGACAGCGGATGCCGCCGCAGCTACCCTGGCACCGGAAAGGATAGCGGCACCAAGCGACCGCCACGGAGAAGAAATCTCAAGCGGCGAGATTGAGATTGAAAAGAAAGCAAAGCCAAATGAGACCACGGCTACGATAGCGGAAGACGAAAAGGCTCCAGATGGGACAACGGAGCGAGACATCGTGCAGGCTGAGGTGGTAGCACAAAAGACAACCCCTGCAGAACCCAAAAACGAGGCGCAAGATCACAATATTGAAATAAAAACAGTGCCAGCGGTTGAGGTGAAACAGGCACGCCAAATAGAGGTTGTTACGCGGGATAGCGTCGAGGAAACAACGGCAACGGCGCCTGAAGAAGCCTCACCAACGGCACGGGAGATCGTGTCGGCTTCAGAAACATCTCCTGCCCCTGCCATTAAAATCGAGATCGCAGAAAGAACACCGGACATCGACGAAAAAGTGGCCCAGACGCAAATATCCGACAAAGAGATCTTGGATAAGACCGCCTTGCGTGAAGCGCGTCACGAGCACGACGCGATATCAGCGAACCCCGAGACAAGCCTTAATGAGTCGGCACAAAAGAAAGAGCACGGTGACGCTGCGGAACCAAGACCAATGACCGGGAGACAAATTCTTTTGCGATCGCTCGGGATACCGCTTCGATATGAGACGTCCGGCGAGTCGGCACTTCCTTTCGGCGTTCCGATAGCGAGTGGAATATCCGCACAGGATGTCATTAGCCAATCGGCCGCGCCGCAGCGGGAGCGCGCCAATGGAAGCTATCTCAATGGGATCACCCTGCGCCGGGCGGCATAGCAAACCACACAACCATAAACAACCATGGCTGAATTCAAAAAAATCCCCTACTACAGTCTCCGCGCGGAAGCGCTCGTCGGCACCCTGCCCACGCTCGTCGGACGCGCCGAGGAGCAGGAACGGCTCACGCGGGTCATCAACCGCCGCATCAATAACAACGCGCTGATCGTCGGCCCGAGCGGCATCGGCAAGACGACACTGGTCTACGGCTGGCTGAAGCGTCTGAGCGAGCAGGAAAATTATGTCCCTTTGCAGTTCATCCAGTTTGACGCGGACCATCTTTACGGCATTGACGATGCGGGGGTCGGCAGGATCTATCGCGAGGCCTTGGGAACGTTACCGCCCTGCGTGTTGTTCATTGATAATTTCGGCCGCGCCATCCGCCAGAGTTCAAGCGTGGTGCATCAGATGATGCGCCTCTATGACATGACGTTCAAAAAACCCGACGTCCGGGTGGTGATCGCGCTCCAGCCGCACGAATATGCATGGCTCGAGCGCGAGCATCCCGCCTTCGTGCAGTTGTTCGAGACCATCCCCATCAAACAACAGACCCCGGCGGAATACGTACGCATCCTCGAGACCGCCCTCCCCCGATTGAACCACGAACACAACATCATTATCCCGACGAGCTCCCTGCAGGAGATCGTTTCCTACGTTGAGCGATTCCCTTCTCTCGGGCAATTGCCGCGATCGGCGATCAGCCTGCTGGATGAAAGCATCGCGTTCGCGGCCGCGACCGGACGCAAGGAATTGATGGGCGACGGCGTGGCGCAAGTGGTTGCAAGTAAGACAGGGATCCCCATCAACCAATTGAACCCCGACGAGCTCGAAGTGCTGAAGCGTCTTGAGGAGACCCTAAACCAGCGGGTCATCCACCAGTCCGGCGCGATAACGAAGATCGCCAAAACATTGCAACGGGCAAAGCTCGGCATCCGCAATCCCCAAAAGCCGCTCGGTTCGTTCCTGATGCTCGGACCGTCGGGCGTCGGTAAAACGGAGACCGCGAAGATGATCGCCGAGATCATGTTCGGCCGCAGTGAGAGCTTCATCCGTTTTGACATGTCGGAATTCGCCCAGGACCATACAGTACAACGACTGATCGGCTCACCGGCGGGCTATACCGGATACGAAGAGGGCGGTGCGCTGACGAACGCGCTGCGGGCAGAACCTCACTGCATCATCCTCCTCGACGAGATCGAAAAGGCGCATCCCAAAATATTCGATATATTTCTCCAGGTCCTTGACGACGGGCGTCTGACCTCGGGCCAGAACGAGACCGTTGACGCCTGTAACGCCATCGTCATGGCGACCTCGAACGTCGGCGTGGAGGAGATATTGAAGGGTGCGGCGGCGGGCGCCGACATGAATGATCCGGAATTCATCCGGGAAAAGATACTTCCGCTGCTGGCGGAGACCTTCCGCCTCGAATTCCTCAACCGCTTCGACAGCATCCTCATTTTCAATCCGCTGACGCTTCCGGGACTGGTGCAAATTGCCCAGCTCGAGATGAAGAAAATAGAAAAACGGCTTGCAAAGCACCATGTGCAATTCACGATCGATCCGGCGGTGCTCGAGGAAAAGATAAAGACCATGACCGACCCGCGCTTTGGTGCCCGTCCCGTCAAACGGTTCATCGAAGAAACATGCGAATCACTGCTCGTGCAATCATTGTTAAAATAACATGAGACAAAACGAACATTTGCCATTACCAGAAACACTTTCAACGGCCCACACCAAAAAAGTACCGGCGGCGTTGCGGCTGACCGCCGCCGACGCGGAACGCATGGAGGCGCAACGCTATGAGATGCTGGAGGTCGTCGAGGAATACCTCAGCGCGCCGTTCCAGAAGATATTGCGCGAAAAGATCGGTCAGGAGAAAGAAAAACTGCTCGTGTTCGTCGCTCAGGAGCAACGGGTTCAGGATGCCGCGCAAAGGATCGTCCGCGTGCTCAACCCGGCCTATTTCGTCCATAAGCCGCTCGATAAAACGATGTTCGAATAAAAAATATCACCATTATGTCATCCGTCACCATCGGCATCAACGACTATCGCAACAAGCTGACCTCGATCCAATATAAGGACGAGGATCGCTTGCGGCATATGTACATGATCGGGAAAACAGGCGTCGGCAAATCGACCATTTTTCAGAACATGTGCCTGCAGGACATCAAACAGCATCGCGGCACCTGCTTTATCGATCCGCACGGCGAATCGATCGACTGGCTCCTGAAGCGCATCCCGACCGATCGCATGGCGGACGTGGTCCTTTTCGACCCAAGCGATGTCGAATTCCCCTTCGGCCTCAATCTGCTCGAAGCGAAGAGTGATTGGGAAAAGGACTTTCTGGTAAGCGAGTGCATCCAGATATTTTACAAGCTCTTCGATCCCGAGGGCACCGGCATCATCGGCCCGCAGTTCGAACACTGGCTCCGGAATGCCGCGCTCACGGTGATGGCGGGTCCGGGCGGCGGGACCATCATCGAGATTCCGCGGCTTTTTGTGGATCCCGAGTTCGAGGAGGAAAAACGGCGGCACCTCACCGATCCACTCGTCATTGATTTTTGGACGAAGCAAATGGCAAAAACCTCCGACTTCCACAGGAGCGAAATGCTCAACTACTTCATGTCCAAGTTCGGCCATTTCACGAACAATGCGCTGATGCGCAACATCATGGGCCAGCACGAGAGCAGTTTCGACTTCGATGCGCTGATGAACAACCACAAGATACTCCTCGTCAACCTTTCAAAGGGAAAGATCGGCGATATGAACGCCCACATTCTGGGGCTGATCCTTGTCGCGAAGTTACAGGCGGCGATCCTGCGGCGCGCCAGACAGGCCGACAGCGATCGCGCGCCGTTCTATCTCTACGTGGATGAGTTCCAGAATTTCATCACCGATTCTTTTATCAGCCTGCTCAGCGAATCCAGAAAATACGGTTTGGGCGTGCATCTTACCAACCAATACCTCGCACAATTGCCACAGGCCATGCGGGACGCCGTACTCGGCAACGTCGGCACCATTCTCTCGTTCGAAGTGGGCGCCGAGGACGCCGAAATTCTGTCGAAGGAATTCGACCCGTTCACCATTCCCGATTTCATCGGGCTCCCGCGGTTCCATTTTTATATAAAGCTCATGATCGACGGAAAGACCAGCAACGCCTTTTCCGGCGTAGGGCTGCCACCGGAACCGGCGCGGACCTCGGAGGCGATCGACGGCGTGGTCACGATCGTCAACCGTCTTGCCTACGGCTCGCCGCGGCTCCTCGTCGAAGAGGCCATCAGGCGCGAATTGCGCCAATAAACCTGCTCCGTTGCGTTCCCGCCACTTTCACTAGATTCCGAATATCCGCTGTGCGTTCGTCCAGATCTGCGTTTTCATTTCCGTCTGCGAAACCCCCTTCAGCTCGGCAAGCTTCGCAACGGTATGGACGACATATGCCGGCTCGTTGCGCTTGCCACGGAATGGCACAGGCGCGACGTACGGCGCGTCGGTCTCGGACAATATCCTGTCAATGGGAATGGCCGCGATCGCGGCATCGTAATCGTGCGTGAAGGTGACGACACCGCCGAACGTGAACGAGAATCCGAGATCGAGCAGCGCGAGCGCGTCATCTTTGGTACCGGTGAAAAAATGGATGATGCCCGGCTTCGAATCCGCACCGTGCAACTTCAGAAAAGGGATCAGCTCGTGAAAGGCATCGCGGCAATGGATCATGATCGGCTTCTGTACGTCGCGCGCGAGGGTAAGCTGCGCGAGCAGGGCATCCTTTTGCTTTTTGATCTGCACGTCGCGCGGCTCGTCGTCGTTGAAATGAAAATAATCGAGGCCGCATTCGCCGATGGCAAGCGTCTTCGGATGCAGCGCGAGCGCGCGATAATAGTCGTAATCGAAAATCTCGCCACGCGACGTGAACGCCTTCGCGGCTTCTCCCCCGCCAAGCTCTTTCTCGTCGTGATATGACTTGCTCGTGTGGATCGGATGAAGGCCGATGGCCGCATATACGCCGACGGGATACTCTTCGGTCAAATTCACGGCGCGCAATGACGTCTCGCGCTGGGTGCCGGCGTTCACCATATAGACATCCGCTTCCTGCGCGCGCGCGAAAACCTCGGCGCGGTCGGCGTCATATCCCGAAAACTGGGCATGCGTATGAGCGTCAAGAAAATGTTCTTTGGACATCGTCTTTATTTTACGCGCGGGAACAGGATTCCCGGTTTTTTCACGATGATCGAACCATCCTTATGCACGACCGCCGCAGCCAAAGCACGGGCGGTTTCCGGCATGAACGGCACGAGCTCGCGCGAAACAGCCTCGAGTAAGGAGATGAGATTGAATAATACTTTCGCGAGCTCATCTTTGTCTTTTATTTCCCATATCTTCTTTTCGTTCACGTAACGGTCGCCGAAGGTGATGGCTGTCCAGATCGCCGCCAGCGCATCGCCGAATTTCAGCTGTCCCATTTTCGCGGTAACGGTCTTTTGCATGGCGCGGATTGTCGTCGCAAATTCATCGTCGAGCTTTCCGTCGGGCACCGATGTCTTCTCCGCGATCGTGAGCACCCGCGCCGTGAAATTCCCCAAACCGTTCGCGAGGTCGGCATTGTAGCGCTCTTTCATCTTCGCCTCGGAAAAATCGCCGTCTTCGCCGTAGGGCACCTCGCGCAATAAGAAATAGCGCACGGCATCGTTGCCATAGCGCGCGACAAGATCGAGCGGGTCGATGGCATTGCCGAGCGACTTGGAGATCTTTGTGCCGTTGACCGTCAGGAAACCATTCGCGATGATCTGTCCGGGCAGGGGCAACCCCGCGGACATAAGCATCGCCGGCCAGATCACGGCATGGAAACGCAAAATGTCCTTTCCGACGGCATGCATGTCCGCTGGATGCTCTTCCCATCGCTCGATACCGACCACGGAAATATAATTGACGAGCGCATCGGCCCAAACGTAGATGACCTGATGCGGATCGTTCGGTACCGGGATCCCCCACTCCTTCTTCTCGCGCGAGAAGCTGATATCCTCCAACCTCTGCTCGACAAAGCTCTTCACCTCCTGAAAGCGGTGCGCGGGCGCGACAAAATCCTGATGGGTCTCATAGAAATCCAAAAGCTTTTGCTGATAGTCCGAAAGGCGGAAAAAATAATTCTCCTCGGTCACGAGTTCCGGTTCCGTTTTATGCTCGGGGCAAAGTCCGTCAACAAGCTCCTCCTCCTTCATGAAGGCCTCATGCCCCTTGCAGTACAATCCCTGGTACGTCCCCTTGTACAGGTCGCCCGCCGCGTCCATCCTCCCCCAGAAATCGTTCACGGTCTCAATATGCCGCTCTTCCGTGGTGCGAATAAAATCGGTGTAGCTGATGCCCATCTTTTGCCATGCCGACGTCCAAATGTCCGCCATGCGATCAACATACGCATGAGGCTCCTCGCCGGTCTTCGCCGCCGCGTCAACGGTCTTCTGGGCATTCTCATCCACGCCCGTCGAGAAGACCACGCTTTCGCCCTGGGCGGCACGCCAGCGCGCCAGCGTATCGGCGACGATCGTTGTATACGCGGTGCCGATGTGCGGCACGCCGTTCACGTAATAGATCGGCGTTGTAATATAGAACTCTCCGTGGTTGTCGTTATTGTCCATATGCTTTTATACCCTACTATACTACGAATTCGACGAAACCGCCGCCCCCGCTCTCTTTTTATTCGACCAGTCCTGGATGACCTCCTGGAACACCGCGGCGGCAGGAACGGAAATGATGACCCCCAACATTCCACCGATCTCGGCACCGATCAGCAATGCGACGATGACAATGACCGGGTGCAGCCCGACGGAGCGGCGCGTGAGAAGCGGTACAAGGATGTTCGCCTCGAACTGTTGCGCGATCAAAAAGAAGATCAGAGTATAGACCGCGAGCGTGGTGGAAGTAAGCAACGCGGCGACGATCGCGATGGCACCGGAGAGGATCGGACCGAGGAACGGCACGAGCTCGAAGAACGCCGCGAGCACGGCGATGAGGAACGAGTATTTCACCCCAAGCAGGGCGAGACCAACCCAAACGGTACAGCCCATGATAAGGCTGAGGAAGAGCTGCATGCGGAACCACGCTCCGATAAGATGCTTCGATCTGCTGTAGATGCGCATCGTCGTCTCCTCATAATCCGGCGGCGTCACGACCTTCAAGAATTTTTCCACGCCGTCGTGCCCGAGGCTCAGGTAGAACGAGCTGATAATGACGGCGATCGCAAGGCCGAAGCTCCCGACCGCGTTCGAAAAGAGCGACAGCGGCGACGTCTGACTTGAAATGAGCCGCGCCGAGAGACCACCGATCGTCGCGCTTACCGATTGCGAAGCCTGGAAATTGAGCAGGAAACTCCACGCGCCCAGGCTTGAGGCATTGACTCCGGCGAAGATCGTGTTGATCTCGACAAGCAGGAACGGCACCACGGTGTAAAGGATCAAAATGAAGACGATGAGCGCCGCAAGAAAAATAAAGATGACGCTCACGCTCCGGGGAAGTTTTACGCGGGACTCAAGTGTGTCGACAACGCCCTCAAGGCCTGACGATATGACGACGGCCAAAAACAGTCCAAGCAGGATCTGGCGTCCCTCGTAGAGAACGCCGACGAGCACCGCGAAGACCAGTATCTTCCAGAGCATGCCCCACGAGATGTCGATGGTCATAACAGCTATAACGTTAGGATGCGTTCAAAGGTTTCCGATTTCCTATACGGGCCCACGATGGCGAGATTGAGCCCTTTATTCTTAATGACCGCCCGCGCCGTCGCCCGGATCTCCTCCGCGGTGACCTTCTTTATCTTTGCCATAAGCTCCTTTGGCGGCACGATCACCTTCGTAACGATCTCCTGTCCTCCATAGAAGCTCGCCAGCTCATCGGAGGTCTCAAGCCCCAAGATGAGATTGCCAAGCATATGATCCTTGGATTTTTGGAGTTCCTTCTCGGGAACCAGCTCGTCGCGCAGGCGCTGACATTCCTTGAGGATCGCCTTGATCACTACTTCCGTTTTGGCGTGGTCGACGCCTGCCGAAATGCCCAAAAGCCCGTGGTCAAGCGCCAGATCGGCACCGGCGCCGATGTAGTACGCCGCGCCAAGCTCCTCACGCACGCGCATGAAAAGACGCGAGCTCATTCCCCCGCCCAAGACGTCGGCCAGCACCCGTAAAATAAAACGACGCTCGTCGAAGACATCGAATGCACGAAATCCCATCACGATATGCGCCTGATCGGATTCCTTGAAATGGACCGTCGCCTTTGGCGCCGACTGGCGTTCGACGGTCTTCTTTTTCGCTATCACCGGACGTCGCGCAAGGCTGCCGAACGATCCGCGGATCTGTGCAAGCACCGCTTTATCTTCGAACTTTCCGGCCACGATGACGATCGTTCCCGGCATCACATATCGTTCGTTGCGGTACGCGACAAACTCATCGCGGCCAAGCCTTTTGATGGTCTCCTTCTCG
>Ga0181520_10013725_pt1 | contig 10162 bp, 3 predicted proteins | sample PEATcosm2014_Bin_29_FD_132451 | JGI IMG/M metagenome (GOLD analysis project Ga0181520, IMG submission 132451) | Peatland microbial communities from MTU Mesocosm Facility, Houghton, MI, USA - PEATcosm2014_Bin02_30_metaG | ecosystem: Environmental > Terrestrial > Soil > Wetlands > Peat | place... | reverse complement strand
CAAGACCGCCGGCCGATGATGATTGGGCGCAGATGCCAGCCATCTCAGTGCGTGACTTGGAATCCGTCAATGTTTCATCGCATGCCGGCCAGCGGGTCAGGTTGACCGCGCGGTTTGTGGCCGGACAACCGGGGCAGCCACTCGTTGTCCGTGATGCCATCAGCCGCTTCTCGGCGTTTGTCTCGACAAACGGGACCGACTGGAACCAGGTGGGTGATCCGGTGGAGATCCCGATGAATCAAACGGTCCATGCCGGAATCATCGCCTATCGGGCCACGGGTCATTTCGATCATCTGAGCGGGAGGTTGTTTCCCGGGACGGACGGGGAAATCGGCAATCCCCCGACCCCCGGCAACAGCCAGGGAGACGCGATGAATCTGGCCGTAACCGGTTGGGGAAACATCGGCGGCCGTGCTGGGGTTGACGCCACCAACGCTGATGATTTTCATTATTTCTACAGCCGTATGGAAGGAGACGGAGAAATGGTGGCGCACCTGAAATCACTCGTTGCCACCACGAACGGCTTGGAAGGCATCGGCACCGGCTTGATGGTTCGTGAAACCCTGGAGCGCAATTCCCGGTTTTCGTTCCTTTCCGTCGGTCCCGGCGGTGACCTTGATTTCCGGGTTCGCCGGGGAAAGAGCAATGCCATCGAGAGCTTTCCCCATGGCGGCAAACCGCCGGTGTGGCTGAAGCTGACCCGGCAAAGCGCTCCACCCATTAAAGTTTATGGCGCCGGGACGACCGTCTTTGAACCGGACCAGGCGATCGAGGTGACGGGCGTTCTGGAGCGCACGAACGATGGCTGGGTTTTGAACCAGGCGTTTTGCAGGGCAGCGGAGGCCGAGACGCCGGGAACGAATTCAGCAAGTGAGGCGCATCCCCAGAGGGAGATCAACTCGGTCCGGCGAATCCGGCAGCTTGGGGTGGATCGGCTGAAGCAAATGCCCCCCGCGCGGATTCGCGGGGTCGTCACGGTGAAGGCGGGTGATCTGTATGTGCAGGACGACACCGGCGGCATTCGCATTCCATCCTCTGCGGCGCAGCAGTTTGCGGACTGCCACCCCGGCCAGCAGGTCGTCATTTCCGGACGCTGCGCTTTCTCCGGCACATCGCCGGTGATCGAACCCGGCCCGCAATCGGATTCGGTGACGGTGCTGGGAATGGGAGTCATGCCAAAGCCGTTCCCACGGAACTGGAGCCAGTTGATGACGGGCCAGCAGGATGCGCAGTGGGTGGAGGTCAAAGGCGTGGTTCACAAGCTTGACGGACGCACGTTGAAACTGCAAATGCCGGGCGGCGATCTGCTGGCGGATCTGGGATTTGCCATCAAAGCGGAGCAGGCCCGCGCGCTGGCGGACTGCACCGTGCGCATACGAGGGGTTTGCCAGGTGACGGCCAACGGCAAAGAACAACAGGCGGGAGTCCGGTTGATCGTGCCGGCTGCGGAGTACATCATTGTGGATGAGGCCTCGCCCGCAGATCCATTCGGCGTGCCCCCCCAACCCATCAGTCAGATCCTTCAGCCCAGCGACCAATACGAGTTGATCCACCGTGTGAAAATCGGCGGCGTGGTCACTTGTGTTCGCAGGGGGGCCTGTTTTGTGGAGGATGCCACCGGCGGCATCGAGGTGAGGAATGACGGTCTCTTTCAGGAAGGGAACCAGGTCGAAGTGCTCGGGTTTGCAAGTTCGGACGGTTTTGCCGGCACGTTGAACGATGCGCTGGTGCGCAAGACCGGAACGGACGAAATGCCACGACCCACGCAACTGCAGTCCGGCAGTCTGCCCCAAACCGTCAATGCGTCCCGGCTCATTTCCATGACCGCGGTATTCCTGGGACATTCCGAACTGCTGGACAACGAGGTGCTGCAATTGCAGACCGGCGGGCGGGTTTTCCAAGCCATATTGCCGAAGGACCGGGGAGCGTTGCCGGACCTTGAACCGGAAAGCGTGCTGAGGGTGACCGGCGTCTGCCGCATTGTCAAAGACCATGCGGGCAATTATTCGAGTTCGAACCCGGATTTTGAACTCCTGCTGTCCTCCGTCGCCGGGGTGCATGTGCTCCAGTCGCCGTCCTGGTGGAACTGGCGGCGGTTTCTCTGGGTGGGAGGAACCTTCCTGGTGGTCCTGGGCGTTGCCGTCACATGGGTCGCCATGATTTTGCGCCAGAACCGCCTGCTCGAACACGCCCAATTGGAACTTCAGAAGGCCAATGAAGAATTGGAAGTTCGCGTCCAGCGCCGGACGGCGGACCTGGCCCGGGCCAACGCCGAACTCACCCGCGAGCAGGCCTTGTTGCGAACGTTGCTGGATAACGCGTCTGATTATATCTACTTCAAGGATGCCGGCTCGCGCTTCATCCGCTGCAGCCTGTCCTTGTGCGTCCGATCAGCGCTCTCCCACGAGCAAATCGTGGGCAAGACAAATTTCGAAATCTATCATGGCGAATATGCGCGTTCCGCATTTGAGGACGAACAAGAAATCATCCGCACCGGCAAGCCGCTCATTGGAAAACTCGAAAAAGAGGTGCATGCCGATGGCCGTGTCACCTGGGTGACGACCAACAAAATGCCCTGGCGAAATGCTGAGGGGAAGATTATCGGCACATTTGGCATTTCCATGGATATCACCTCCATCAAAGAGGCGGAGGCCAAACTGGAGAAAGTTCACCGGCAACTGGTGGACGCTTCGCGAAAGGCCGGTCAGGCAGAGGTGGCCTCCAGCGTTCTGCATAACGTCGGGAATGTGCTCAACAGCATCACTGTTTCGGCCGGCGTCATCATGGAACGGGTGCGGGCCTCGAAAGTGTCGGCCGGCATGACCAAACTTGTCGCGTTGTTGGACGAGCATCAACACGAGCTGATCAAATTTCTCAGCGAGGATGGGCGGACGGACACAATTCCCGCTTATCTCAAGGCCATTGCCCAACAAATGCAGGCCGAGCAGGCGACCATGCTCGACGAAGTTTACAGCCTCTCCCGGAATATCAATCACATCAAGGAAGTGGTTGCGATGCAGCAAAACTATGGCCACGTTTCCGGCGTCCTGGAAAAGCAGTCCATCCCCGCGCTGGTCGAGGACGCATTGCGCATGCACATCACATCGCTGGAGCGTCATGACACTCGCGTGGTGCGGCGGTTCGAGCCGGCGCCGGACATCATGGTGGACAAGCACAAGGTGTTGCAAATTCTCGTCAATCTGATCAGCAACGCCAAGCAGGCGGTGTGCGAATCCGCCGAGGAGGAGAAGGTGATCACAGTTGGCATAAGCCTCAGCGGGGACAAAAAGGTTTGTGTATCCGTTGCGGACAACGGCGTGGGGATTTCACCGGAGAACCTCCAGCGGATTTTCAGACAAGGCTTCACCACCCGGAAGGATGGGCACGGCTACGGACTGCACAGCAGTATTTTGGCGGCGAGAGAATCGGGGGGCAACCTGCTGGTCCAGAGCGACGGGCCCGGCAAGGGCTCGGTATTCACCCTGGAACTCCCCTGTCTCTCAGAGGGGGAAACACCCGCAAGCATTCCTTGAAGAGGTTTCCACATGTGTCGTCCGCCTGATGGCCAAACTGGCCGGATGATTTTCCCAAAGCCCGTCCCTTGGTTGCTTAAATCAACCTTCCAGACTCAATCCCCATCCTTCTCCGACCTTACCGCCCACACGGGATAGGGTTCCGCAGTGCCTTTGGCGGCGCGCCAGAGGATGCGGTTGAAGAGATCCTCGGGGCATTGGTCTTCCTGGTCGAGTCGCAATTTCGCGGACACTTGGGCGTCCTTCCTCAGTTGCGCATCGGCAAAACGCCGCTCCGACAGGTTCATCTGGTCCAGCGGAATCCGGTTGGGCACGGCGTCATAGGCGGTGGCGTCCGGGATGTTGGTGAAGCAGTCAAACATCGGGGTGGCGGTGGCGTCCATCTGGTTCATGGGGGGCAGGCCGAGGATGAGTTCCATGGTCCGCAACAGGCTGGTCTGGTTGTATTGGGTGCCGATCACCGCGTTGCGTTTGGTGTAGGCGCTGATGACATAGGCGGTGGTGCGGTAACCACTCACGTGGTCCCAGCCATTTTGCGGGTCGTCCTCGATGCCAAAGATGCAGGTGTTCGTCCAGAAGGAACTGTGGCTGACCGCTTCGACGACCCGGCCCACGGCGAGGTCATTGTCGGGCACCTGGGCCGCCGTGGTGGGGGAGCCGTATTTTGTGCGGCTGGTGTGATCGTTCGGCAGCCAGATGATGATCAGGTTCGGCAGGGTGCCGGTCTGTTCATAGTGATGCAATTCCTGGATGAAGCGCGTGGCGCGCCAGGCATCCGGCACATCCAAATCCCAGCCGATGGTGTTGGAAATGATATAAGGCCGCAGGGCTTCAATGTCCGGTTCGCTGGAATACACAATGGCATTGGCGCCATTGGTGTAATCGCGCCAGACATCCAGAAAGGTGATTTTGTTCGTGTGCGCGGGATTCTGCCACTGTTTCCGGCCGGTGGTGAATTCGCCAAAATCGGCGACGGTTTGGCCGTGGGCCAGCGCGTTGTTCCAGATGAATCCGGCGGGGGAATAGGCGAGTGCGTCCCGGCCCTCATCATCCCCGCCCGCCGGATAACTGCGCGGCCAGCCGGCAAACTCGCGTTCGTCATAATCGGTGGCGATGGCGGTGTCGGCCCATTGATGTCCGTCGGCGCTGAGAATGCTGCAACAATAGGTGTTGTCCAGCAGCACAAAATCATGGACCAGTTTGTGTTCGTTGGGAGTGACGCGTTCGCCAAAGATGCACAGGTTGGTGTTGCCGTTGCCGGACGTCACGTCGCCGAGCACCTGGTCGTAGGACCGGTTTTCCTTGATGAGGTAGATGACATGCCGGAACACGCTCGGTTCGCCGGCGCGCCCGGGCACGGGTTGCGCGGGTTGACCGGCGCGGGGCGGCAGTTGGGACTGGGCGAGCAGCGGATACCGCAGGTTGGCCAGGGCCGTCTGGCTGAAGGCCGCCAGTGCCTTTTTCGACGGGACGGGCACGAGCGACAGGGAGCCGCAATATTGTTTGGTGTTGAAGCCCATGCCCCGGCCGGGCCGGGCCGGCTGCATTTGATTGCCGATGCTCTTGATATTGGCCGCGTCCACCTGTTTGCGCCGGGCGTCAAAGACCAGCGCGCCGGGAAACCAGCCGACGGGAATGAGGCCGAGCCACTTCGATCGACCCGGTCGGAACTGAAACACGCCCACGGCGTTTTGCGTGCCGTTGGCGACGAACAACGTTTTGCCGGATTTGTCAAAGGCCAGGGCATTGGGTTGCGCGCCAAACAAGTCGGCGGGGTTCTGCCGGGCGGAGAGGGTTTCCACGATTTTGTCGGTGCGGGTGTCAATGATGCTCAGGGTGTCGCTGCCGGCGTTGGCGGCCACCAGCCAGCGGCCGTTCGGGGAACACGCGAGGGCGCAGGTGTGCAGGCCGGTGAGAAGGTCCGGGGTCGAGGTCTGGGAATTGGTGTCCGTCTCGGGATGGATGACCGTCACGGAGCCTTCGCTGGCAATGGAACGGGGGTCCACGCGCACGAGGGTGCCGCGCCCGGCGGGGCCGGTGAGGCTGTCCGGGCCGGGCCGGCGACCGCCCCAGTTGCTCACATAAATTTTTCCCCGGACCGCCACCACGTCAAACGGCGCCACCCCGGTGTTCCACAGGTGCAACACCCGGCCGGTGGCAGCATCCAACTCGGCCAGGCGGTTGGAAAGATTGAGCGCGACGCAGAGCTTTTTGCCGTCCCGCGAAACGGCCAGGCCGGCGGGAATGTCCGCCACGCGACCGGGCGCATTGGCCGGGGGCAGCGGCAGGGCAAACAGCGGGCTGACGGTGTGATCGGGCTGGACGCCAAAGACTTTCACGTCGCCGTTGACGTTGGCCAGGTAAATGCGTGAGCCGTCCGGCGAGAACACCAGCCCGGTGAAACTTAATTGGGATTTGGTGTTGGGCGTCTGCACTCCGGGGGCATCGTGGGCGCGCGGCGGGGTTTGGTCGGCCGGCAGCGGAATGTGCTGGAGAATGGTTCCGGTTGCAGGATCCAGACTGAGGAGTTCACTCGTCAATCCGGCGGTGACAAGCAGTTTTCCGTCCGGGCTCAGCGCCAGCGCCTGCGGCCGCATCCCGGGCAGGTCAACCTGAAGGCCCGCAGGGGTGACACGCTGGTTGACCGGGGTTTCCAAGCCGGCGGCGTTCCGGCCCACCTCATTGGTGGTGGCGGCAAAAGTCAAATCGCTCTCCACTGACTGAGCGGCCGGGACGGCGGCGGCAAATCCGACGAGTGACCAGCAGGCAATTACCCGGAAAAAGCGTTTTAACATCATTGTAACCAGCATGGCGGTAAAGTGTGGTCACAGGCAAGTTACATGAGTGTTACAAATAAGTGATTCTCCCTGTCATTGGGTCAGCAACCGGAAAAACCGCGCCGGCTCGGCCGGGTTAAAGGTGTTGGTGGCCGTCAGGGTGAAGTTTCCGCCACTGGCGGTGTTGGTGGCAATGGCGGTCCAATTCGCCAGGGATGGGAGCAGGTTGGCGCCCATCCAGACGATATAGACGCCCCCGGTGACTCCATTGGCCGCGTTGATCACCCAATTGGAGCCGGTCAGGTTGAAGCGGGTGATGATGGGGGCGGGGAGTGGAACGGTATAGTCGGCCACCACCGGCAGGTGGTCGCTGGCATTGGTCAGGTCCAGATACAATTGGGCGGCTCCCAAGGGGGCGCCGGCGCTCAAGTTCGTGTTTAACGCGGTGTCGGAGCCGGAATTAACCGTGCCACGGTAAGGCGTGGAGCCGTTATTGCCAAACGTGTGGTAAGTCCCGGGCACCAGTTGCAGACCGCCGGGGGCGCGATCATAGACATTGGTGGTCATGATTTGCAAATCGTCGCGGTACTCGAGTTCATAGGAGTGTTCCGTCATCGCCGCCAGCAGCGGGGCGCTGGTGGTGCTGACGGCCCAATTGAGGCTCGTGCCGCCGTTTGTGTTAAAGGGGTCAATGCCCTGACCCTGCAGGATGCCATTGGGGGCGCTGGCGGCCAGCAGGCCGGCATAGGAGACCTCACTGCTCGTGGAGATGTTGTAATCGCCGACATAAAGCACGCGCGCATTGGCGGGCAAACTGGTTTCGTCATTGCGGATGATCACCGCCTCCCCGGCGCGGTCGGTCAGGTCGGCGCTGGACGTTCCGGATTTGTAATGGCTGACATAAATGTAGAACTCGTTGGAGGAGGCCGGCGCGACCCCGGCCGGGGCAAATTCATAGCGCATGACCTCGCGGTATTCGCCATAAGCGGAGCCCAGTGCGTTCGGGCCGCCAGGGGGATCCACCGGCACGGAGGCGAGCAGTTGCAGGGTTTGGGTGTTGTAAATGACCGCATTGGGACCGTTGCCGTCGGCGGTGTCGCCGCCGCTTTCAACGGCCTGATAAAGACTGTTGGTGTACCGGCCGGGCGATTGGTAGAAGGCGTTCAAACCATTGACAATCGGGGCCACGGTGGCGGGATTGCTGGTGGTCTCCTGCAGGGCCAGGACGTCCAGCGGCTGGGCCGGATCGCCGCCCACAGTTTCCTCGCCAATGCCCTCCAGCACGCCGCCCTGCGTCACGCTGCCGCCGGGCGGGGCAATCAGGCCGGGCAGCGGCGCGGTGACGTTATTAATGTCGGCTTCAATGTTTTGGGTCACGATCCGCAGGGTTCGGGTTTGGGCGGAGGCCGGGGGAATGACGAGCCCCAGGAAAACCAGGGTTAGAAACCGGAGGATGGCGCGCGAGGGGTTCATTTGCCTGGGTTGGGAACCTCGGCCATGGTCCGGTCCTTCCGGCAAAGCAGATGGGAACTTGATGTCATCCCCTGAGCATGACGGCAAAGTGGCGGCGGAGGCAAGTGACATGCCGGTGACAATTTTAGGAAATCCACCCACCGCTTCGGGGGGCGGGATGGCGCCGCACCGCCCGCACAGCCGGGCGCGGGATGGCCGGAAGGGAGGGGCAGCCCTGGCCGGAAAGAAAAAAAATCAAAGGTCATTTTCGTTACCCAGTAACGCGATCCGGCGAAGATTCCGCTTGACATCAGTGGCAACCCATTGGGGTTAAGTCACTTGCGGCGAAAGTGCCGGACACCACCCAAAAGGCCAAATCTCGTTACTGAGAAACGCGACCTTGGAAGTCGTGATTGCTGAACAGCAAACGAAGGGAACGAAGAAGGGCGCGGAATTTTCAACCAAGGACGGCGGACAGGGAGCCGATCGGGTTCGTCTTTTCAGGGCAAGGTCAGCTTCTGCCATTCACAGTATCAACAGGGAGAAACCGCTTTCAACCCCACCTGACACTTTTCGGACAAGAGAACTTTTGGGAGTGTAACGCATTCGTAACTCAACCGCCGCAAGGTTGTCACCCGCATCCTCTAACCTTGATGACCCCTAGCCAAAAGGGAAATGTTTTTGGCGCTGGCGTCACGGGATGCCCTTGATTCAACACTGTGTTTTAATGAAGACAACTAATTTCGGTGGTCTCCGGCCGGTCAACGTTTTGAAATTGAAGTGGTTCCGGGCTTTCACGCTCATCGAGCTGTTGGTGGTGATCGCGATCATTGCCATCCTGGCGGCCATGCTCCTGCCGGCGCTGGCTTCGGCCAAACAAAAGGCGCAAAGCATCCAATGTCTCAGCAATCTGAAGCAATGGGGGCTGGGCTTCACCATGTATGCGCAGGATCTCAACAACGATGCGGTCCCCGAAGAAGGCAATGCGGGCAACGCCATTGACGACCCCGGATCGTCCGGGACGGCGGACAACCTGCACACGGCCTGGTATAACGCCGTGCCCCCCATGCTGTCGCAACTGCCCTTGATTGACTTTTATGGCGGTTACAACCATGCGCAGAATCCCCCGCTGCCGGGCAGTCACACCATTTTCTCCTGCCCCACCTGTCCCAATCCCCTGGCGAGCGCTGGCTACGCCAATCCTCCGAACATTGAGAAGGCTTTTTTCATGTACGCGGAAAATTCGCGCATCTGCGTCAATTTCGGCACCCGGGTGAACACCGGCTGCGGACAAACCAAGCTGGCCAATGTGCTCAAGCCGTCGGCCACGGTTTTTGTGGCGGAAAATGACCCCAATGCGATCCCGGTCTCGGCGGCTGAGTCCTGCGTCACCGGCTTTTACGCCACCGCGCGGCACAGCCACAACAAGCTCGGGAATTTCTCGATGGTGGATGGCAGCGCCATCTCGGCGAGGACCAACGATTTTTGGGAATCCCAGGGCGTCGCCGACGGGGAGCCGTCGGACAACGGAGCCGCCGAATGGGCGCAATCACGCACAATTTATTGGTATCCCTCCCCCACGACGCCCAACTGAACAATTGTAACGACCCGTTATCCTCCGGAATTTCAACCTTGATACGAACCTCCAACCATGAAAATGCACCCGTTTAAATCATTAACCCAGCTCGCCCTCGCCGCCGCCGTGTCGGCGGTGATGTGTTCCACCAGCACCCCGGTTTCCGCCCAACAAACCATTGCCACCTGGTGGGTCAATGCCCTAACCAACCTCCCGCCCCCGAATCCGTTCACGAACAATACGGCCAACCCCGGCGTGATTGTTTATCCCATGACGAAGGGTTCCGGGATCGGCGAACCCACGGGAACCGCTGAGTATGGCGGGAACACCTGGACAAATGTCGGTTTGCCTGACAGCGAGGCCAATTCGATTGCCAACGGCCTGTATCTCACCTATGCCATCCAGGCAGCGCCCGGCTATACGGTTTCCTTTTCCACGAACATGTTGTATTATCACGTTTCCGCCACCGGGCCGGGCCAGGCGGAGTTGCAGTATTCCACCGATGGCGTCAATTATACTGATATTCTGCCGATCACCTATGCCGGGGGCGACGGGGGCAGTGCCGTCACCGCGCTCATGACGAACAATCTTTCCACCATCGCCGTGCTGCAAAATGTCCCTTCGACCACGACGAATTTCTTCCGCTTGGTGAACTGGGGCGCGACCAGCACCGGCGGCACCTGGTATATTTATGACAATCCCCCCGCCGCCGCCGGCACCAATGGCTTCGTGGTCTTGGGGTCCGTCGCGCCGGTCCCTCCGGCGGAGAGCCTCGCCACCTGGTGGGTCAATGCGCTAACCAACCTCCCGCCGCCGAATCCCTT
>Ga0181520_10013723_pt1 | contig 10162 bp, 10 predicted proteins | sample PEATcosm2014_Bin_29_FD_132451 | JGI IMG/M metagenome (GOLD analysis project Ga0181520, IMG submission 132451) | Peatland microbial communities from MTU Mesocosm Facility, Houghton, MI, USA - PEATcosm2014_Bin02_30_metaG | ecosystem: Environmental > Terrestrial > Soil > Wetlands > Peat | place... | reverse complement strand
GGCAAGGAAGGCAGCGGGCTGATTGACGGCGACTTCCTGGACAGCGTCTCCGACAATCTGGGCGCGGAGTTCGACAAGCTGCTGGACATCGAATATGCCAACTGATCGAGAAAGTCTGCCCAGCTACTTCCAGAAGCCGCAAGGTCCGTGGATTGTCGTCAAAGAAAACAAGAGAAGCGCGACGTTTCACCGGCCAGACAACGAATTGGTTCTTGTGGTTCGCGTGGACGGTGGCTTGATTACCTCGGGCGAGCGCGCCGACTATATCGTTTCCCTTCAAAAAGTCGTCGACGTGATTGTCGAGTTGAAGGGGAGCGATGTGTCCAAGGCTATATGCCAGATTCGCGCCACTCGCCCGGTCTGGTTGGCCCACCGCCTCGCAGGAAAGACGCTCGCAGCGTTAGTAGTCCGCGGCAAAGGCGTTAACCCCAAGGCCTCTGCAAGCGCCGTGCGTTGGCAAAGGGAATTCCGCAAAACGTTCAAGATGATGCTGCTGATTGAAACGCGAAATCGCAATTACGAGTTCAGCGAATTCCTCCTACCCGAGAGATCCCGTGCCTGAAATGACGCCCCTCCAGGACCATCTCGACGAGATCACCGCCAACACGCGGCAGTTGGTGCAGGCCGAGCGGCTGGCGGTCAGCGAGCGCGCGGTCGAGGAGCTTTTCTCCACCGGCATCGAAGACCGCATCCTGCCCGTCGGCGCCGTGGCCCCGGAGTTCGAACTCGCGGACGCCACCGGCCGCCTCGTACGAAGCGCGGACATGCTGGCCCTGGGGCCTCTGGTGGTCAAGTTCTTTCGCGGGCGCTGGTGCCCGTATTGCATGACCGAGCTCGAAGCCTGGCGCGATCTTTACGGCACGCTACGCGAGCGCGAAATTCTGATGGTGGCCATTGGCCCGCAGACCGCGCGGCAAAGCGACTTCATGGCCGGGCACCACGGCCTTCCCTTCCCCGTGCTCACCGACCCCGGCTGCGCTCTGGCTGAAAAGTTCGGCCTGGCCTACACCGTTCCCCAATCCCTGCGCGATTACTACCGCTCCATCATGATCAACGTGCCGTTCATCAATGGAGAGGCAAGCTGGCGCCTGCCCTTGCCTGCGACCTACGTCCTCGGCAAAGACGGAAAGGTCCTGTTTGCCGAGGCCCACGCCGACTTCCGCGTCCGCCCCGAGCCAGAAGAGGCTCTGGCCGCGGCGTTCCCCGCCAGCCGGTAGGTTCCGCGGCCTTTACTTGCCGGCGGGCGCCAAGCTCTCGCCGGCTCCCTTCTTGCTGTATTGCAGATTCAGAATACCCAGTTGATAGCAGCTGATATCGGGGTACGCGAGCGAGTCGAGGTTTGCGGGCAGCTTCTTGGGAAGAGCCATTCGCCAGGCTTCGGGCGCCAGCCATGGATCGAAGCCCGCATCCCGCATGAGCGCAAGGGAGATGCGCAGCCGCTCCTCCTGCATGGCGATCGGCTCATCTTTGGCGGACATGCCGAGACCAAACACCTTTGAAAGGCCCACCCCTGGGACAAACGCACTGGCAATATCGAGCGCGATATCGATACTCAGTTCTTTGCGCATTGCCACCACCGTGCGCGCAGCCTGCCTCTGCAAATGGTTGGCCACGCCAGCGGCCAGCACCGCCGCCAATTGATCGTCGTTTGCGAGCCGCTCGATAGTCTGTTTGGAAACAAGCACGACGCCATCGAGAAGGCAGATTGCACCGTGCAATTTGTCGTTGTCCACAGCGAAAAAGCGGAAGTGAATCTTGGATGGATCGTCGTCGGCCATCTCTCGTTGGTAGGCGGGAACAAGGGCCATGCCGACGCGATGCACGCGCTGTTGCAGCGGCTGGTCGGCGGGGAGCGTATGCCAGTGGCCCAGGCCGATCTTAAGCTCCTCGTCCTGCTTCAGGGCAGCGCCGTCGCCGGCTATCGCCGGAGTGCCCATGGCCTGGCTGGTCATCGCATTGTCCTGAGCGCCGGCGGGGCGGGTCTTGACCGTGGCGATCTCAAGATTCCTGGCGGCCTTGAACTTCGTGGGCTTGGCGGGAACGAACTGCGCCTTCTTTGCTTCGAGAATTCCATCCTTGCCGCGCTTGCCGCTGAAACTGATCCAGGTATTTTCGGAGACCTCGGCGAGTGAGGTGAGATCACCCGAGAAGGCGATATGGGTGGACGCGGTAACACGAATCAAGTAGCCATCGGCCTCAAAGACCGCGGCAGGTGCCGGTGAGACGACCCTCGTAATAACACCGATGCCGGAAAGCTCTTGGTTCCGATCGTCGCGGATTAGAACCGTCGTGGCCTTGATGGGGTTGAATGGGCTGGTTTCTTGGCCGGACACCTGGACATATGCGCCAACCACCAGGGCATCGCGAAGCGGGCTCCCGGTAGACGTGGAATCGTGGCCCATCAGCCCGAAAGAAGTTTCGGAAGAAACATCGAACCGGCGGCCACCAACCGCGAAGCCCGCGGGCGGGTGTATCGCGTTAATGTACCCCTCGATGGGATAGTAGTCAGTCTGGGCAAGAAGGGGAATGGCAAGAACCGCGAGGACAAAAGCGGCGAGAAACCGGAAGAATGAACTGGCGCCATGCACGAAAGACTCCCTGCGATGCATCGCTGAAAGTATAACGAATAGCAATCCACGGGGCGTGTGACGGGTCAGGAGCTATGAATGTGAGGCAGCAAAATCTGCTCGGCGTCTTGGCGCGTAACTCCGCGCAATAGGAAGACCTTGCTTCTCGACAGCTCGCCGGTGGTCAGTTCGACGGCGTTCTTCACCACGCCGAAGGTCTCCGCCAGAAATGCAATCAGCGCCGCATTGGCCCGCCCCTCAATCGGCGGCGCATGAACGGCGATCTTCAACTGCGCCGCCGCGCCTTCGCCATAGACGCCAACGATGGCGGTCTTCTTCGCGCCGGGCTGCGCGCGCACGGCCAAGGTCACTCCGTCCTTCGCGGCCCGCAACATTACTCCGGCCCCGTCCACGGCTGCCGCTTGCCAAACAGCGCCGTGCCCACGCGGATGCGCGTCGCGCCCTCTTCGATGGCCAAGGCAAAATCTCCGCTCATGCCCATCGACAAACAATCGAGCGCCAGCCGCGGATGCGCCGCCGCCCAGCGGTCTCTCCACTGCCGCAAGCTGCGGAAGCAAGCGCGCGTCACATCGTCTTCCACGCCCCATGGCGCAATGGTCATCAGCCCGCGCGTTTCAAGATGTTCGAGCGAGGGCAGCCGCTCCAGCAGTTGCACGGCCTCGACGGACTCCGGATCGAGTCCCGCCTTGGTCTCTTCCGGGCTGAGCTTTACTTCGATCAGAATCGGCAGCCGCTTGGCGCACTTGCCTGCCACCTCGTTCAGCCTCTCGGCCAGCCGCACCGAATCCACCGAATCAATTCCGTCGAAAAGCTCCACGGCCCGAAGGGCCTTGTTCGATTGCAAATGGCCAATGAGATGGAACTTCGCACCGTGAGGTCTTGGCTGGAGATCTGTGGATTTAATCGCAAACTCCTGCACGCGATTTTCGCCAAAGAGCGCAAGCCCCAGCGACGCGGCCTCGGCAATCGTAGCTGCCGGATAGGTCTTCGAAACAGCCATCAGCTCGACCTCGGCGCGCGAACGTCCCGCCTTGCGGCAGGCTTCCGCAATCGCCTCTTCCAGCCGTTCGAGATTCTCCCCAAGCGCCGTCAATGCGTTCTCCCTGGTCCCTCGCCCAGTCCGCCTGCATCTAATCCGGGTATGTGGACTGTGATTCTGCTCATCTTCTCCAATATCTTCATGACCTTCGCCTGGTATGGCCACCTTCGGTTCCGAAACGAAGCGCTATGGAAGGTCATCCTCGTCAGTTGGGGCATCGCTTTCTTTGAATACTGCTTCCAGGTGCCGGCCAACCGCATCGGAGCGGGCCACTTCAGCCCCATTCAGCTCAAGGTGATTCAAGAAGTCATCACGCTGATCGTCTTCGGCGTCTTCGTTACACTCTATTTCGGCCTGCAACTGCGCTGGAACCACGCCGCGGCAGCGGTCTGCCTAGTCGCAGCGGTATTCTTCGTCTTCCACTCTTGGTAGCGGCCAGGGTGCACGCCTGACGCATGAGATTCGTGCTTTCCCATCCTTGCCGCAAAAACAAAAATGCGGCAAGAATGGGACACCCGGCAGAAATGCCATTGCGAGCGACTAGCGAGCGATTGGCCCCACCGCAGGTGGTTAGTGGGCGTGCGCTTCCAGATACTTCTCGGCTTCCAGCGCCGCCATGCAACCCGACCCGGCTGCGGTAATCGCCTGCCGGTAGCGCCGGTCCTGCACATCGCCGCAGGCAAAGACGCCCGGAACCACCTGGCCGTTCAGCGTGGTGAGAACGTTGCCCGTGGTCACAATGTAGCCGTCGCCGTCCAGATCGATCTGCCCGGCAAACATCTTGGCGTTTGGCTCGTGCCCGATGCCCAGGAAAAGGCCGCTGATGGGCAGAACGCTCTCTTCGCCATTGGTTACATCCCGCAGCCGAAGGCCCTTCACTTCCTTCTCCTCCGCGCCCAGCACTTCCTCAACCTTGGTGTTCGTCCGCAGAACAATGTTGGGATGCGCCATGGCCCGGTCGAGCATGATCTTCGAAGCGCGGAAGGCGTCGCGGCGGTGCAGCAGCGTCACCTTCGAGGCAAAGCGCGTCAGAAACAGCGCCTCCTCCATGGCCGAGTCGCCGCCGCCCACCACGGCGATCTCCTTGCCTCGGAAGAAGAAGCCGTCGCACGTAGCGCAACTGGAAACGCCGTGGCCAATGAGCGCCTGCTCGCTGGGCAGCCCCAGCCAGCGCGCGCTGGCTCCGGCGGCCACAATCAGCGTCCGCGTGCAAATCTCCCCGGCCGAGGTCTGCAGCTTGAAGGGATGCTTGCCCAGGTCGACGCTGTTCAAATGGGCCAACTGGAAGGCAGCGCCGAAGCGGGCCGCCTGCTTCTTCATGTTGTCGATCAGTTCCGGCCCCTGGATGCCCTCTGGCCAGCCGGGGAAATTCTCGACCAGTGTGGTCATCGAAAGCTGGCCTCCGGGCTCATGGCCCTCCAGAACCAGCGGATTCAAGCCCGCGCGCGCGGTGTAAATGGCGGCAGTGAGTCCGGCGCAGCCGGAACCGAGGATTACGGTATCGCGAATCTCTGTCATGGTTTTCCTGTCACGATTCTAGTTTGCTCGGGCGGCCTTTTGTCCTTTCCAGCCGCCGCGCTCTTCCTTATGATGACGCTCATGGCCAATCTGACTCTTATCTACGGACTCCGACTGCTCCCCGAGGGCGAGGTCGCCGAGATCCAGGACGCCACCCTCAAGCTGGCCAACGGCCACCAGGCCCACGTCACAATGCACCTGATTGAGGGGTCGCGCCAGGAGATCGAGGCCCAGCTCAAGCGCAGCCTGGACGCGTTCTTCGACTTCTACCCCGAGATCTGAATTTCCCAAATCGGCACACGCCCCACAACGGTCAAGCTCGCCTCGAACATCTTAGGAAAATCCAATCAATTGCACCGCCCAGCGGCTACAAGAAAGCTGTGCCTGCCTGAGCGTCGATCCGGAGCAGCCCCGAGTTCGCTCCGGCGGCCCGCAACTGACCGTGTGGAGTGCCTCCCGTGTTTGCCTTTGTTTGTCCGCACCGCAACGCCGCCGTACTCGCTTCGATTCTGCTTTTCGCACCCTCTCACGCTCTGGCCGGCGGGCCAAAATACGTGGCCGGGATCAGCAATTTCAATCCAGGAGTATTGGGTCAACCGGTGCACTGGGCCGGCGGGCAGGTCAGCTACTACGTCGATCAGGGTCCGTTGAGCGGCTCGGTTACCAACCAGCAGGCCACAGCCATGGTGGACGCGGCCGCGGCCCTGTGGAGCGCCGTTCCCACCGCCGGAGTCACGCTCACTGATAAGGGGCCGCTCAACGAGGATGTCAACGGCGCCAACATCGTGGCAGGCGGCACAAACTTCACGGTGACGAACGAGCAGATCAATCAGGTGGGTACCATCACTCAGCCCGCCGACGTGACGCCCTCTGCCGCAAATTACCCGCTCGGCATCATCTACGACGCGGACGGCTCGGTCATCGACACCATCTTCGGCGCGGGCGCCAGCGACCCCAATAGTTGCCAGAACAATGGCGTCTTTATGTGGATCGACAAGATCGACCCCGACGCCACCATCGCCCACGGCATGATTGTGCTCAACGGCCTGTGCGCCACCAACGCCAATATGCTGACCATGATGAGCTACCAGTTGGAGCGGGCCTTCGGGCGCATCCTTGGCCTCGACTACGCGCAGGTGAATCCCGGCGCACTCCAAAACGGCGAGCCCGGCGGAGCTCTTGGCTGGCCGGTGATGCAACCCCTGGGCGGCGTTTGCGGACCGGGCGGCGGCAACTGCATCCCCGATCCTGGCGTGCTCCGCTATGACGACATCGCCGCCCTCAACCGCATCTATCCCATCACCGCAGCCAACCTGGCCAGCTTTCCCGGCAAGCAAATCACCGCAGCCAACACGGTCTCCATCCAGGGAACCGTCGCATTTAGAAACGGCATGGGCATGCAGGGAGTCAATGTCGTGGCCCGCCCTCTCGACTCCAGCGGCAACCCGCTCTACCAATACACGGTCAGCTTCGTTTCCGGCTCCTATTTCAACGGCAACCACGGTAATCCCCTCTCCGGTTTCAAGGACGTAAACGGCAATCCGCTCACCATGTGGGGATCGAACGACGCCGCCCTGCAAGGCTTCTTCGACCTCAGCTATATGCCGCTGCCTCCCGGCATGAGTTCTCCCAGCTACGCGGTCAGCTTTGAGGCTGTGAACCCGATGTACATCCTGAGCAACTCGGTTGGCCCCTATCTTGACGGCTCGCCAGCGCCTTCCGGGACGCTTTCGCCCATTTCGGTTCCCGCGTTGTCGGCGGGCGCGTTGCAAACCTTGACGGTCCATGTGGAAGACTCTGCGGTGGGCGGCTCGCAAGATGCGATCGGCACCCAGGCCTCGCCGCGCACTCTGCCGGCTAGCGGCGAGTGGTGCGGCCGCTTGAGCCAGGTGGAACAGAGCGACTGGTTCAACTTTCCCATCCGTGGCAACCGCACCTTCACGATCGTCACAGTCGCCCTCGACGAGACGGGCGCTCCATCCAACCTGAAAGCCATGCCGGAATTGGGTGTCTGGGACGCCTTCGATCCCGTCGGGGCAACAGCAGTGGGCGCGGGCCCAGGACTCAACGGCTGGGCCACCGGTGAAAGCTGGCTGCGAGTCAGTTCCTCGAGCGACGACGTGGTCCGTCTGGGCATCGCCGACCAGCGCGGCGACGGCCGGCCCGACTACGCCTACCAGGGCTGGGTGCTCTACGCTGACACCGTCTCGCCCGCGCGCCTTCCCTCCTCTGGAGGCCCCATCGTCATTCATGGCATGGGCTTTCACCTGCAAGACACAGTGCTGGTGGGCGGCCGGGCGGCCACCGTCACCAGCATCTCGCCCAACGAGATTACTGCCATCGCCCCGGCCGCATCCGTGGGCGTCACCGGTAATGTCGATGTGGAGGTGGACGACCAGCCCATCTATTACGCGGCAGCCATTCTCTCAGGCGGCGTCAGTTACGATTCCGGCACGGGCGACGCGCTCACCCTGGTCAGCGCGCCCTCGAACACCGTACCCATCGGCGTGCCGATTCCCTTCGCGGTCACCGCCCTAGGGCCGGATCTGACTCCGGCCGCCGGAGTCACGGTCACCTTCACCGTTGTGAGCGGAACGGCGACACTGGCGTGCGGCCAAGCCACCTGCCCTGTCACGGCCAGCGGCGACGGACACGCCACGATGAACCTGACAGCGGTCGATGGCACACTTTCGGTCGTCAAGGCTTCGCTGACCAACGGATCCAGTCTGCAGGCCGAGTTCAGCGGCGGAACTCCGCCCGTACTCGCGGCGCTATCCTCCACCCTCTCGGTCGCCGCGGGCGCCACGCTCACCTGGACGGCACAGGCCCTGGTGCTCAACAACGGCGTCCCCATGGCCGGCCAGTCGGTCGCCTGGCAAGCCTCCGGCAGCGGCATCACACCCCAGGGCAACACCGCCGCCATCACCAACGGCAGCGGCATCGCCCAAAAAGCGCTGACCGTTGGGCCACTGACCGAGGGCCAGCAGGCAACCTCGACTGCCTGCCTCAACGGCTCCAGCCAGTGTGTCGCCTTTACAGCATTAGGCGCGCGTCCGGAGTACGCCTCGCTTCAGGCCGTCTCCGGCACCACGCAGAGCCTCTCCATCCAGCAAACCGCCAGTCAGATCGTATTGCGCCTGCTCGACATGGACGGCAACACCATGGCCGGCGGCACGGTGAGCCTCTATCAGACGCTCTACGCTTGGGCGCCCCCCTGTCCCCCGCACGGCCGCTGCGCCCAGGCCCAGTTGCTGGCCACGCAGACGGCAACCGCTACCTCGGCCCTGGATGGTACGGTCACCTTCTCCCCTGCATCGCTGCCCGGCGTGGCCACCAATCTGGCAGCCATGGCCACCAGCGGGAACACCGCCAGCGTGCTAATCGCCATCGAACAGCATCCGTAAGGCAGGGTCGGACTCGATTTCCCCGCACCGCCTCAACGGATCGGCTGCGGGGTACCGGCCCCCTGCGGAAGACTCGGAAGCCGCGGCGGAGCGCCTCGCCGACAGCCCAGACCTAATTTCGACACCTGATATTCAACTTGCTTTTGGCGTTCCTGCGGATTGCACGGCAGGTGGCTGCTTCCGGGCCGCAATCCGAAAACTGCCAGCCTCAAGGCAAACGGCGAGTCATGCTGAAAGGTTGCGAGTATGATGGCTGCGAAGCCGGGTGATGGTGTCTTCGCGGCAGTTTCCGAGGCGGGCGATCCACATCACATCGGGCGGACTTTGGAAAGGATCGAATCCGACGATGACTTCACCTCATCCCAGTCCCATCATTCTCGGCCTGGATAGTCCGGAGGCAACACTCGAGCGCGTCGGTGGCAAGGGAGCATCGCTGGCGCGCATGGTAAGGGCCGGTCTGCCCGTTCCGCCCGGCTTCCACATCACCACTGGCGCTTATCGCCGTTTTGTGGATGAAAACCATCTGGGGGAAAGAATCCAGTCTGCCGCGGCACAGGGCCAGGGCGACGACCCCGCCACGCTCGACCGCGCGTCTGCGCAGATTCAATTGCTCTTCTCCGAAGGGACTGTCCCCGACGACATCGCAGCGGCGATCCGGTGCTCGTACAGCGGACTGGGCGTCGATGCGCCAGTTGCGGTGCGTTCGTCGGCGACGGCGGAGGATCTGCCGGACATGTCGTTCGCCGGCCAGTTGGAATCCTATCTGAATGTGCGCGGCGGCGACGCCGTGATCGATGCGGTCAAGCGGTGCTGGGCATCGCTGTGGACGGGGCGCGCGATCGGATACCGGAAGCGGCAGGGGATTCGGGCCGACGAGGTGAGCATGGCCGTCGTCGTCCAGCGGCTGGTTGCAGCCGAATCCGCGGGCGTGCTCTTCACCGCGAATCCGGTGACGGGAGCGCGCGACGAATTGATGATCAACGCGGCATGGGGTCTGGGCGAGGCGATCGTCAGCGGGCGCGTGACGCCAGACACGATGGTTATCGACAAGCAGACGGGAACAATGAAATCCCGTGAAATATCGAGCAAGGAAATCATGACCGTGCGGTTGTCCGATGGCACCCGCGAAGAGCCGGTTCCGGCCGCCATGCGCAAGCAGGCCGCGCTCACTCCGGAGCAGGCCGCGGAGCTGGCGCGGCTGGGCATCGAAATCGAACGGCTTTACGGCCAGCCGATGGACATCGAATGGGCCCAGTGCGATGGGCAGATCTTTATTGTGCAGGCGCGGCCCGTCACCGCGCTGCCCGAACCCCGCGCGGCGCTCGAATGGAAGGTTTCGCGAGCAGGAGCCAGATACTTTCGACAGAGCGTGGCCGAACTGCTCCCCGAGCCGCTCTCGCCTCTGTTCGCCACGTTGGCGTTGCCGGCTTGGAACGATGCGACACGGAGAGTATTGGCGCAAGTGATTGATCCCCAGCGCTTCTCGTTTCCGCTCGTGACCATCCATGACTATCTCTAATAAGAAACAAACCGAGGATTATGCAGCTTTGGGCGCGATTTGAACGCTGAAGCCGAGTTTGTCCAGGCGATTGATCAAGCGGATGACCTGTCTT
>Ga0181520_10013721_pt1 | contig 10163 bp, 3 predicted proteins | sample PEATcosm2014_Bin_29_FD_132451 | JGI IMG/M metagenome (GOLD analysis project Ga0181520, IMG submission 132451) | Peatland microbial communities from MTU Mesocosm Facility, Houghton, MI, USA - PEATcosm2014_Bin02_30_metaG | ecosystem: Environmental > Terrestrial > Soil > Wetlands > Peat | place... | reverse complement strand
GAGAAAATCAAAATCGTTGAAGAAACGCCAACCGCGGACTAAAATGTCAACCGGCAACAAAACCATTCTAAAACAAGTTCTGCACGATGAATGCCTGCCCGCGCTGACGGCGCGAGCGGCCTATCTCAGCATGACGGATGTTCGGGATTGGCTGCGCCACCGCAAAATCGTCTGTCCGCCCGCGCTGCTCCGCGAGTATCTGTCTGAATTCATGCGCAAGCGCGTCATTCACAATGCGGGGCGTGGCTGGTATTCCCGTCTGGCGCAACCCTGCGTGCTCGACGCAAAACCCGTCGCCCGTCTGGCGCGGCAGGTTGAAAAGGCGTTTCCGCTGCTGGATTTCACCTGCTGGTCCACGGAACAGGTTCGCAGCTACGGGCATCATCTGCTCGCCAAGTTCGTCACCTTTGTCCACACCGAACGGGATGCGATGTCGAGTTTGGCCGAGTGGTTACGCGATGCCGGCCACGATGTTCATTTGAACCCACGCGGGGCGGCGGCCCGGCAGTTTGTCATTCGCGAACGCACCGTGGTCATCCGCCCCAAACCGACCACGCAGCCGCATGAAAAGCATCTGGTAACGATGGAGGGTCTGCTGGTGGAGTTGTTCATGGAAAGTCGGGCTTTGAGCCTGCTGGACGAGGGCGAGTATTTCCGTCTGTTTGCCAACCTTGCAGGCTATTCCCGGATTTCGCTGGCCGGATTGCTGGATTACGCCCACGAGCGACGCCCAGCCGGGCTGGAATTAGCTCGACATATCAAAGCGGAGTTTTTGAAAAAGTCCGCATTGATTGGTTGAAATGACGCACCATGATTTCGCCCAAATGCTTTGAAAGACAGTGGGTTTTGGAAAAAGCCGCCGAACTCGGATGCCGCAACCCGGTGATGCTGGAGAAAAGCATCGTCGCCCTGAAACTGCTCGGCAGTCTGGCCGAAAGCGGGCTGCCGATTCAATTCAAGGGCGGCACCAGCCTGCTTTTGCGGCTGAACCCCATCCGGCGGCTGTCCATTGATGTGGACATTGTCACGCAAGCGAAGCCGGAAGAACTTTTGACTGTGCTCAAACAGGTGGGCACACACTCACCATTCACTGGATACGAGCACGACGCCCAACGCGACCGGGAACTGCCGCCGAAGAAACATTTCCGGTTCTTTTACCCGTCGGCGATAGAGCCAAAAACCGACCATGTGCTGCTTGATGTGCTTTTCGAGCGGCAGGTCACGCCACATTGTGAACCTGTCGTCATTAACACGCCTTTCATTACGCTGGAACGTGAAGTTCGCGTGGGTGTGCCGACGGTGAACAGTTTGCTCGGCGACAAACTGACGGCGTTTGCCCCACGCACCATCGGCATACTCTATCATCCACTCCGCCGGACGGATATTGTGAAACAGCTTTTCGACGTGGGTGTGCTTTTTGACGCCGCCACCGATTTGAGCGTGACCGCTGAAGCCTATGCCGCCAGCCACGTCCGGCAGCTTGTCTATCGTCAGGCCGAATTTAGCCTCGCCGACACGTTGAACGATTCCATCGAAGCCGGGTTTCTTTACTGCCAGCTTGAATTGCGAGGCGGCGCAAAAACCGAACAGGGACTTTTTTTGCAGGACGGCGTGAACGCGCTGCAAAATCATCTGGTGAACCAGCCGTTCCGCCGGGACGAAGCCCGCATCGCCGCCGGCAAAGCCGCCTGTCTCGCTGCGTGGATTCAGCGCCGCCCGGCTGGTATGGCCATTGAACAATTGCGTTTTCAGCCTGACCGTGTCGCCGAGTTGCGCGATCTTCAAATCGAAGCGCCGTGGACGCCGCTGACCCGGCTCAAAGGCGGCAACGCACCGGCATTTCATTTCTGGCATCAGGCGCAGCGCATCTTGGCGGGTGGACAACTGGTGGAGAAAATCAAATAAATGCGAGTCGAACCGGAGCGTGCCTCGCGCTTTAATTATATGGCTCGCTCGCGCCGTCAATGTAGTGCGCCCTTGCCACCCCGCGCCTCCACATTGACTGCGCTCCCTTCGCCATGGGATTGCGCTTAGGAATCACGCTCGGAGTGTGCATGTCGGGTTGGGATGTCTAACTATCGCCCGCCCATCATCCATTTTTTTGTTTCGGTAGATAACACGACAGAAAATTATCGGTCAACCACCCGGGAAACGGGTTTGAGTTCTTCATGCCCGGCCAAGAGGAGTGGAATGATCAATAGCGTCAGGGCGGTCGAGGTCAGGATGCCAAAAATCACGACGGTGGCGAACGGCCTTTGCAATTCCGCGCCCTGACCGGTCGAGAGCGCCATCGGAACAAATCCAACGCCGGCCACCAGCGCGGTCATCAGCACCGGACGCAGGCGCGTCTTGGCGCTTTGCAACGCGGTTTCCGCAGACAACATTCCTTGCGCACGCAGGTCGTTGAAACAAGTAATCAGCACCATGCCGTTGAGAATGCTCAAGCCGGCGAGCGTCACAAAACCAATTGCGGCGGGCATCGTCAGCGGCAAATCGCGCAACCACAAACCATAAATTCCGCCAACCAAGGCGATCGGAACGCCGCAGGCGACGAGCGCGGTCTGCCGCCAATTTTTCAGCGCAGCAAAAACCAACGCCAGACTTAAAATCACAAACGCCGCGCTCGCGAGCAACAGACGACGGCTGCCGGACTGCCAGTTTTTATAAGCGCCACTGAATTCACAGCGATAACCCGGTGGCAGTTTAATTTGTTTTTCAATCGCCGACCGCGCGCGCGACACGAAGCCGGCCACGTCCGAGCTGTTCACCGTGACCATGATGGCCTCGCGGCGTTGCGCCTGTTCGCGCGTGATGGTGCTGACCGCCGCATTTTTTCCCACCCATTTGCCGACGTCTTTCAACGTGGCCACATACGAGCTGTCGGCGCTGCGCACGGGCAGCAAATTCAAAGTCGCCGGATTTGTCCGCGCGGATTCAGCGACGCGCACGACGATGGGATAAAAAATATCGCCCTCGTCCACGCGCCCTACTTCGCGCCCGGCCAGGCCGATGGCAACGGCATTGTTCATCACGTCGCCGGCGATCATGAAGCGCACGGCGGGAATCGGATCGGGAATAAATTCGCGCATGGCGGTGCGGCCCGGCTGGTCAATCACCACGTCGCCCGCGTCGGGAATTTTTTTGACAACGCCGGAAATTTTTTCCGCGAGCGCGTCCAACTGTTCGTAATCCGGCCCGAAAATTTTAATCGCCAAATCCGTCCGCACGCCTTCGAGCAACTCATCGAAGCGCACCGCGATGGGCTGGTTCAATTCGAGTTCCTGACCGGGCACGCTGCGCTCAATGGTGGCCTTGATGAGTTGCGCGAGTTCGGCTTTCGTCGCGCGATGGCCGTTGATTTTGCGCCAGGTGCCGCGCGGCTTGAAGCTGATGTAAATGTCATTTTGATTCGCGCCCTGCGGGTCGGTCGCGATTTCCGACATGCCGATGCGTGAATAAAGATTTTGGATTTCCGGCACGGCTGCGCGCAGGACGCGTTCGGTTTTCAATTCCATCTCGACGGATTTGGCGAGACTGATTTCCGGCGCACGCTGGACTTCCACGACCAGCCAGCCTTCGTCCAAATACGGCAGAAAACTTGCGCCCAATCGCGTTGCGAGAAAAATCGCGCCGAACGCCAGCAACAAAATGCCGCAAAAAAATCGCCGGCGAAAACGGAAGCAGAACAAAAATATTTTTTCATAGCGCGCCCGCAAACCGTTCAAAAACTCCGGTTCTTTCATCGCCCCCGCGGAACCGAGTCCCAACGCGCATAACGCCGGCACGAGCGTCACCGTCAGCAACAGCGAACTGCACAACACTAAAATCACCACTTGCGCGAGCGGACGAAACATCCGGCCTTCGACGCCGCCCAAAGTCAGAATCGGCAGGTAAGCGCCGATGATGACGAGCATCCCGACGAACATCGGTTTGCGCACCTGGCAGCAAGCATCCACGATGACGGCCAGCCGCACTTCTTGATTTGCAGTTGTCGCGCACGCGGAAAGTTCGGCCAGTTTGCGCGCAACGTTTTCGACCATCACGATGGTGTCGTCCACGACCACGCCGAAATCAATCGCGCCGAGCGTCAGCAGCGTGCCCATGATGCCAAACGTCGCCATGCCGCCGAGGCCGAGCGAAAGTGACAAAACCAAAATGCCCGCGACAATCAGCGCCGCGCGCCAGCTCCGCAAAAAAAACAGCAGCACGGCAATCACGAGGCAAGCGGCGAGCACGAGATTTTTTCCCACCGTGCCGGTGACGCCGTCCACGAGTTCGGCGCGGTCGTAAAGCGGTTTCAATTCCATGTCCGCCGGCAGCCGGCTTTGCGCCTCGGCCAACGCGGCGCGAAATGATTTCGCGACGGCGTGCGCGTTTTCGCCGGTCAGCATCATCGCGGTGCCAAGCACGGCCTCCTGGCCGTTGAGCGTGGCGGCGCCGAGCCGGATTTTTGAACCGAGCATGATGTCCGCGACGCTGCTCAACGGCTGCGCGCGTAAGACCCACGGCAACTTGAGGCAGGCATTGGCGATCTCGTTGCTCGTCTGCGCCCGCGAGCGGGAGCGGATGATGAACTGGTTGCCGTCGCGCTCGACCAGTGCGCCGCCGCCCACGGCAACGTCGCGCGCGAGCAGCACGGCAATGTCGTTCAGGTCGTAGCCGATTTGCGGCAGTTTGAGCGGGTCCACCTCGACGATCATCGCCTGGTCGTAACCGCCGGTGGTGTTGACCTCGGCGACGCCTTTGACGGATTTCAGGCACGGCTTGACGACAAATTCCTGCACGAGTTTCAAGCGGCGCAACCGCTCTTCTTCTGGCGACAAAAATGGGATACGATCGGGTTTGTAGGCGAGCGCGTAAGTGAAAACTTCGCCGAGGCCGGAACTGGGCGGCGCGAGTTTGGGCGAAAGTCCGGGCGGAATTTTTCCGGCGGCCGCGTTCAAACGCTCGGTCACCATTTGCCGTGCGCGATACAAATCCGTGCCGTCGGAAAAAATCAGGCAGACCTGCGAGACGCCAAAGCGCGTGAGCGAACGGACTTGTTCCAAACCGGGCAGGCCGAACATCTCCAGTTCGATGGGTCGCGTGACGGAAGTTTCAATTTCTTCCGGCGAAAGATCCGGCACCGGCGTCAACACCTGCACTTGCACATTGCTGATGTCGGGCGTGACATCCAGCGAAAGATGCGCCGCCGACCAGAGACCGAAAACAATTATGGCCGCCGCAATCAGGATGGCGGCGGCTCGGTGCTTCACCGAGCGTTCGATGATCGCCCGCAAGATGCGTTCAAAGTCGCCCGGTGATTTCAAATTATTGTTTTCCGTTGGCTCCGGCATAAATGCTTGAGGGCGGTTGCGCGGTCAAAGTATTGACCAACACAACCGCCCAAACCAGCAACTTCAATTTTGTATTACGGGGATACGATGCGGTAGTAACCGGCGGGATTGGTCGCCGCGCCGAAGTCGGTGAAGGTCGCCGGATTGTTCGTGATGGTGGCACTGGTCAGCACTGTCCAGTGAATCAGGTCGGTGGAACCGAGGACTCGATACGGCTGGCCAATCGCACCGGTGAACGACAATTGGAACGCGCCATTGTTACCGCCGCCGGATACCGCTCCGCCGTTGAGATTCGCCGGCACGGGAATTGCCACGACTTGCACCGTGCGCGTGTTCGTCGCGGAATTTCCGGCCGCGTCGCTCGCGGAGTATTGAACCGTGTAGGTGCCGAGGTTCGTGACATTCACAGTGCTGTTCGTCGTCACCGGCACGGAGCCGGAAACGAGGTCGTAAGCCGTCGCGCCGGGATCGGCAAACGCGACGCTCTGGAAGTTGGTCAGCGGATTCGCGCCGTTAAGGGTGATGACCGGCGGCGTGGTGTCGCGCACGATGACCGCGAACGAATTCGTGGCGCTTAAGCTGTTCGCGTCGGTGGCCGTGGCAATAACGGTGTTCGTGCCCAGCGGGAACACGCTGCCGCTGGCGGGCGTGACAGTGGGCGTCAGCGCGCCGCCGGTGCTATTGGTGGCAGTGACGGAGAAGTTGACCACGTTGCCGGCGGCATTGGTCGCCTCCACCGTGATGTTACCGGGAACGGTGATGACAGGCGGCGTCAGCGATTGAAAAAAATCGCTCAAGTCATTGATGGTGGCACTGCGACCGTCAACGTAGTTGTATTTCCCGTCGTTCTGCGCGTCACTTTCGGCGGCAGGAATGGCGTTGGTCTGGAAAGCCAGGCCGAAGATTTCATCCATTGTCTTAAGATCCGAGGAATGGCTATAAGGTAGTGTGCTGGCATAAGCATTACCTTTCGCCAGCGGCGAAATAATAACATACGGCAGCGTCGTATTCGTGTCATCTGTGCTTTCCGTTTCGTCCGTCCAGATGATGATGACGCCGTGATCTTTGTAAGCCTGCGACGCCATGATTTTCGGAATGACGATGGAAAGGAAGTTGTCACCCTCGGCGATGGCCGCCTGGTCGCCCGTGTAAGCCGTGCCGTGATAGGTGTAGCCGCTGGGCAGCGAACTGTGCATTTCATTGTATTGGTCGGGGGTAATCCAGTTGTAGCGACCAATATTGTTATTGGTCAAATCCGCCCAGAAGTTTGTCAGCGGATAACAATTCTTATCCTGCGTGTCAGTGAAGAATGCCATTGGATTGTGTTTCACGGCATAGTTGTATTGCGTTGTGCCGTTGTAAGGGTTCACAAACGACCCGGAACCGGAGGCGCTGGCCTCCTCGGACGAGCTGAATTCGACGTCCTCTTGGTATGTTTTCCAAGAGACACCTGCCGTCGTCAACTGACCGGAGAGATGCTGCACATTGCTCCACTGATTGTTGCCGGAGGTCGGATCATTGTCCGTGCGCACGCCGAAATCAGTGCCGGCCTCCGACCACACATAGTTTGGTTCGGACGGATGTTCGCCATTGATGGCGCAACTATAATAGTGGGTCGCATAAGCTGTCTGCACAGCATTGGAGTTGCCGGGCGTAATCAGGCTGTTGAAGTAAGGGCACGCTGGATTACCGAGAAGTTGTTGGGGGCTGCCCGTGGGATTCGCCTGCACAAAGTCATGGTTCTCCAACGGAATGATGAAGAAAGTCTTGATCTGCGACAACACCGGGCTGACCACCACCGGGGCATTGGTGACAGTCACATTGACAACGCCGGAGGTGCTTGATGAATTGCTGCTATCCGTCGCCACGGCGGACAGCGCATAGTTGCCGGCGGAAACATTTGACCAAGTATAGTTGTAGGGAGTCGAAGCGACGTTAGCAAGCAGGGTTGAACCTTGATAGAAAGCCACGCTAGTAATGCTGCCAGTGGCGGCGGACGCCGTCGCCGAGAGCGTGATGTTGGTTCCGGCGACATAGCTGGCACCGTTGGCCGGCGCGGTCAGGCTGACCGTCGGCGGGATATGCACCGTGATGTTGACCACGCTGGAAGTCGTGGAGTTGCCCGCCGCATCACTCGCCACGGTGGTTAACGCATAACTGCCGGCCAAGACGTTCGACCAAGTCAGGCTGTAAGGTGCGCTCGTCACGCCACCGAGATCAACCGTATTAGCAAAGAACTCCACATTGGTGATGGTGCCGCCTGATTCCGTGGCATTCGCCATGATGGTTACGTTGGCACCGGGAAGATAATTCGCATTGTTGACTGGGGCGGTGATGTTGACCAGCGGCACACCAAAGCCATTCGTCACCGTGATTGCGACCACGCTGGAAGTGGCCGTCAAGCCATGCGAGTCCGTCGCAAGCGCAGTCAGGTTATACGAACCGGCATACACACTTGACCAAGTAAAGTTGAACGGGGCGCTCGTGACGTTGGCGAGGAAGTTAGTGCCTTGATAGAAAGCCACGTTCGTCACCGTGCCGTCCGTAGAACCGGCGGTGGCGGACAGCGGGATGCTGGCCGGTGCGGGATAGGAACTGCCGCTGGTCGGACTGGTCAGGCTGACCGTTGGCGGCACGTAGGCGATGGTGAAATTTACCACCGAGGAAGTGGCCGTTAGTCCGCCGTCATCCGTGGCGATGGCGTAAGTCGTGTAGCTTCCTACCGGAACATACGAACCGACATACGAACCCGGAATCGTGAAGGAATAAGGCGCACTCGTCGCCGTGCTGGCCAGCGTGTTGCCGACATAGAAGGCAACACCCGTAATATTATTAGTGCCGTATTCAGAAACATTCGCAGCGAGGGTGATGGCCGTTCCGGGAACATAGTTCTGGCTGTTCGTCGGCGAGGTGAGGCTGACCACCGGACCGACGGGGTTGTAAGTGGAGATGCTGATGTTATCAATCGCGAACATCTGATCCGGGCTGGAGGCCACGCAGTTGTCATCCGCCCAGCGAAAATACATCACGCCGTTGGCCGGCAGCGGCGTCGGGAAAATAATCGTCACTGGGCCGCTGTCGCTGGATGTTCCCTGCACCCAGTTGGTCAGGCACAATGCGCTGACTCCATACCAATTGGTTGCGGTAGCTCCCCCGACGGTGCTGTAAAAGAACTCATAACCAGGCAATTCAAGCCGCTCCGTGCCGTCATCAGTATAGGAGCCGTTGGAAGTGCTGCCGTTTGTCAGGCACTTCTCGGTGTAACTGAAAGTCACGCCGTTCAACGCGCTGCCCGTGTTATTTGTCAAGGCCAGTTGAATCACCGTGCCGGCGGTGCCGGTCGGGTCGGTGCCCAGAGCGCGGTCGTTCAGGCTGTCCCAGCAGCCAATGTTGAAAAGCTGGTAGCTGGCGTCCGTGACCGCGCTGCCGACATTCCAGACAACCAAGGTGGAATTTCCCGATCCAGTCGTCGCGGTGGCAATGGCGTTGCTGTCGAGCAGCAATCCGGGGGCATTCGTGTAAGTGAAATGGGAGCCGGGCAGATACATCGCCGTGAAACCGGCGGGCAGCGTCGTTGTGCTATTGCTCAAATCCAAGTCAAAATTTTCATTATAGGAACCCGTGAACGAAGCCACGAGCGGATTAACCACCGTGACCGTGACTGTGCTCGAAGTGGCCGACGCACCCGTGTCCACGCTCGCCACGGCAGTCAATGAGTAGGAGCCGGCGGCGACATTCTGCCAAGTATAGGTGTAAGGCGAACTGGCAACATTCGCAAGCAAGGTCGAGCCGGAATAAAAAGCCACGTTCGTCACGTTGCCATCTGAATCGGAGGCCGTAGCTGTGAGCGTGATGCTCGCCGGTGCATTGTAAGCCGCGCCGCTCGTCGGACTGGTGATTGCGACCGTCGGGGCCAAATGCGCCACGGTGATGCTGACGACAGCAGAGGTGGCCAGAATGCCGCCGGAATCGGCAGCCACAGCCGTCAGCGCATAGGAACCGGCGGGAACACTGGGCCAAGTGTAGTTGTAGGGCGCGCTGACGACATTGCCGAGCAAAGTGGAACCAGAATAGAAAGCGACGTTGGTGACAGTGCCGCCTGATTCCGAGGCGCTCGCCGTGATGGCAATGCTGGAACCCGGAATGAAACTCGCGCTATTGGCTGGCGAAGTGATGCTGACCACCGGGCCGGTGGGCGTGTAAGTTGCAATGCTGATGTTATCAATCGCGAGCATCTGATCCGGGCTGCTGGCGATATTGTTATCGTCCGCCCAGCGGAAATACATCACGCCATTGTTGGTCAGCGGCGTGGCAAAGCGGATCGTCACCGGCCCGCTGCTCATCGTGGTGCCCTGCGTGTAATTCGGCAGGCAAAGACCATGCGCTGCCGGAATGCCGCCGACGTCATTCGTCGTGCCGGCATAACCCACCTCGGACCAATTGGCCGCACTGCTGGTGCCCGTGGTGCTGTAAAAAAAACAATAACCCGGCAACTCGGTCATCTCGGTGCCAGCACTACCGTTGGTCAGGCATTTGCAGTCATAACTGAATGTCACGCCATACAACGTGCTGCCGGTGTTGTTGGTCATGGCCAATTGAATTACCTGCGCCCCAGTGCCGGTCGGGTCGGTGCCCAGCGCGCGGTCAGTCAGGCTGTCCCAGCAGCCGATGTTGTAAGACTGCGTGCCGGACTTGGCCACAGCTGTGCCGGCATTCCAAATGAGCAGCGTCTGCGTGTCCGCCGCCGCATTGGCAATGGCGGTGGCCGAAATGGGATTGGCGGCGGTGTAATCACTGTTCCCACCTGCGATGGCCATTGAAGTAAAG
>Ga0181520_10013720_pt1 | contig 10164 bp, 8 predicted proteins | sample PEATcosm2014_Bin_29_FD_132451 | JGI IMG/M metagenome (GOLD analysis project Ga0181520, IMG submission 132451) | Peatland microbial communities from MTU Mesocosm Facility, Houghton, MI, USA - PEATcosm2014_Bin02_30_metaG | ecosystem: Environmental > Terrestrial > Soil > Wetlands > Peat | place... | reverse complement strand
TCCCGGGCCGGCGGGAAGAAACGCAAACGCAGGCGTCTCTTCGGCGAGCATTGCTTTTTGGACGCGGACGCCCGGCTCAATTCGGTGAGAGAGCGCCAGACCGACGGCAAAGCAAATGATAGACGCCGCAGCAATAAATCGGTTGCTCCCTTCCAAAAAACCTTGAATTCGAGTCGCCGTAACGGCGCAGGCTGTCAAAATCTTCTTCATATCGGCATGTTCATTGCCTTATTTGACGATTTCAAAATCAAGCAAGTTGGTGTCAATCCACACCTTGCTCTTCCCAACAAAATAATGCCGCTATTTCGCCGGGTTGGTTTGCGGATAAAGCGTCATCCAGAAAATTCATTTTGGTTCCGGATATCCCTTCGCGAAGGCAATTTTATTGCCGTCAAAAATAATCTGAAAAAGGGCGTTCATGTTCTGATATTCCATGCGATAGAGATAGCTTGGTCTTCCGTGGTCTTCCGTTCGCTCAACCAGTGTCACGGCGCGCAATGGACCCAGAGCGGTGGCGACGGCTTTGGCAAACTCCGGGTTTTCGGACTGCCGCGACTGTTGCAACTGCTGCCAAAATTCAGGCGTGCAGTCCTCCGCGCGGAGTTCTTCCATTTTCAACCCCCGAACTCGGGCCGTAATCTCCGGTTCATTGTCCGGAATCGGGTGATAGACCGCAACGCGCGACACGCGAGTTGTCTTAATCAACAGTGCCGTTGTGCCGGCTGTCAGCAGGACCGCCACCGTGACAACCACCGCCGTTTTTGCTTTTGACCATGTCATAATTTTCAATGCTCCTCTGAATTTTGCTCCCGGGACGGCCGGTGCAGTCTATCCTTATATCAGGATTTTCCGTACTCAAGCCACGGAAGTTGGACATCCGGTGGTTTTATTTCACAATTGTTAGCTCAAGCGAGTTGGTGTCAATCCAGACCTTGCCGCTGCCCCAAAATGTAAAGCTGTTTACAATGTAACCGGTGTTTTTGGGTATATTGCAGGTCAGGGAAAATGGCGTCCAATTCAACGTGCCCCGGATGCTGCTGTCCTGCGCCATGCTGTCTTGCGCCAGGAGTTTGGAATTTTGCATTAACCCGCACCACGCACGGATTTGAGGTTGCACATGGTTGGAAACATTTTCAGTTTTTATCCAGCCGCTCAGGCGCACGGTATGGCCCGCATATCTTTCACTTTCCGGATAGCGGATATCATGACCATACCAGGTAAATGATTTGCCCGCGGCATTGTCCGGTCCCGTGTATGCAAAGCAAATGGAGGGGCTTCCGTCGTGGGTATTAGCGACGTCGGTTGTTATTGGATAGTCACCCGCACCGACAAAGGATTGGCGCCAGGCACGGGTATCGGTGATCCGGTCGTCAGGGGCAGCCAGGCTAAGCTGGAAATCGTCGCCCCAGAGTTCACCCGGACCGTAAAGATCCGGCCCGAAATAAATCACGCACGGTTGATCGGGAAGGTCCGTGACTAATTTTACCGGTTGCCAGTCCGACGTGAAGAGAATCGGGCGGTCGCTCATGTCATCAACCCGTGACCAGCCTTTGGCGGTAAAATCTCTTGTGAAAACAAGTAAAAATGCGCTTGCCCATTTCTGCACGTTGCTGGTTTTGAGCCAGCCGGTCACGCAAATGCGCTTTCCCAGGAGCGGCGAGCCCGGGCCAACCACGCACATGATGGAAGCCGAATTGTCGGAGTTCGCGAACGCCTGGTGGTTGTTCGGAGCGAGCAGTTGGGCGCCCATCGCCGCCGCGCCAGTCGGGCCTTTGATATGGATGGCCGGGACGGAAGTGCCGGGGCGCAGCATGTTCGTGTCTAAATCAACGGTAAAAAAACCGTCCCGGTCGCCATCCTGCTTGAAGGCGGAATTGGCGTACTTCATCGGCAGCTTCGAAGCGAACGTAACGCGGGCCAGTTGCTGATGCCAGAGGGCATAAACACTGCCAACGCCCGCTCCCAGAGTGAGGGTGCCGATGATGGCGGTGGCGACAATTGTTTTTGTTTTCATAGTCAGGGCAATCGCTGTGGTTTTGGCGAGGGCCAAAGCCGGAACGCTGGCCGCGCCTTTGGCCAGCGCGGTCGCAGCCATGGTTTTGACCAGTGCCACCGGCGCCGGCTGGATGGAATGGGTGGCCATGGCTCCGGCAAGGGTTTCGGCGCTGGAAGCGATGCCGCGCTTGAAGAATATTTTCCGCAGCTTCTCCAGGGCGCGGCTCACGCGTTTGCGGGCCGTTACTTCATTCAGTTTCAACGCCGCGGCGGCTTCCTGCGGCGTTTTGTTTTCAAAGAAGCGCAGCACAATGGCGTCGCGGTCTTTTTCACCCAGCCGGCCCATGGCTTCATCCAGCAACGGCGATATTTGTTCCCAGAGCGTCGGGTCGGATTCCGTCAAGGTTTGCATATACACCTCCTGTTCGCGGCGCTGGCGGCGGATTTCACGTTTGATGAGGCTCGCCGTGGTCAACCGCGCCGCCTGATAGAGCCAGCCGGACAATACCGTCTTTGGACTTAGCGATTTGGCCTTCCGCGCAAGCAGGATGAAAACCGCCTGCGTGACTTCCTCGGCATGAGACGGATTGCGGACCTGCCGCAACGCAGTGGAATAGACCAGATGGACATACCGCTCAAAGAGCGTGGTGAAGGCGGATTCATCGCCCCCGGCATATTGTTTTAACAGCGTGATGTCATCGGATTCCGGCATTTACCTAATGATGTCCGCCGAAAGCGGGTTGTGACAGGTTTTTTGGCGCCCTGCCTCCAGCAGTTTTTAAGGCTGAGAATGCCCACTATTTGCTTTTTTCCGACGCGAGCATTGCATTGTCTCATTTTTCAGTGACAAACCACACAGGTTCGGGCCGTTGTTCACGCGTAAGCACAGCTCGAAATCTTCGCGGGTAATTCCGGGCTTAACTTCTGCCATTCGGCGCCGATATTAAGCTGATAAGACACGCTTTGGCATGACTGCGGAAACCACAACCGATTCAACCGTCTCCACCGCCGACCTGACCGTTGGCCGGATCAACGCCGGGATGGAATCGTCCATGGTGCCGATGGTCGGCCAGATTTTGCGCATCATCCGCGACATCAGCGGCAAGTCCGAGCGCATGTCCGTGAGCGATCTCGTTGAGTTCATTGACGGCGAGCCCACCATCATGGGCCGGATCGTCTCGGTTGCCAGCTCCATCGGCTACAACGCCGGCGGCATCGAAATCAGTTCCGTGCATCACGCGGTCAGCTTGATCGGGTTTGAACAGGTGCGCACGCTGGCGATCTCCATCCTGCTGCTCGAAAGCGCCCATTCGGAATCCATCACCGTGGCAAACCGCGAGCTCGCCGGCACTTCTTTGATCGGCGGGCTGGCGGCGGCGGAAATCAGCCGGCGCGGGGCTTCTTCCGAACCGGATCTGGCGTTTATTTGCGGCGCGCTCAGAAATTACGGGCGGATGCTCGCCGCCACTTTCATGCCTTTGGAATATGCGGAAGCGACCCGTCCGCCCGCGCGGCCCGGCCCGGATGAGGCCTTTGTGGCAGTCTTCGGTTTGACGCCGATGGAATTGGGCCGGCGGATCATGACCCATTTGCAGCTTCCCAAAACCATCTTGAACACCCTGGTCAACCTCTCGCCGCAGGATCGCCGTCATTGTTCGGCCACCGCGACCAGCGCCCTGACGGGGGCGGCGGATTTCGGGCTGCGCTTTGCCGAACTGCTCCAGGCGCCCGGCCTCGATCATCGCAATGTTGAGCAGCGGATGGAAATGTTAAGCCGCGAATATGACGTTGATTTTTTTCTTTCCCGCGATGACGCCCGCGAGGTGCTGCAGCATCTGATCAGCGTGCTCGAATGTTTCCGCCATCGCGCCGGTTCCTACGTTGGTTCCGTCACGACGTTCCGAAGATTGCAGGCGCTGGCCGCCGAGCGGGTGCTGCCGGCTGCTATTGAGCCTGCCGCCAAACCCGCCGGCCCGGCCTTGCGACCGGCCCCGACGATTAACAGCGCCGACTCCTATGAAATTTGAGCGGAGCCGCGGGTTTCCAGCATTTCGATAAATTCTGTAGCCACCAGGTCGCAACCTCAATGCCCGGGGAGCGCGCCCGCCCCGGGCGCTGTTTTCCGCGCCCTCGCGGAAAACCACGCGCGCAAGCGGCGCTTCCAGGCATTCCTGCCGCATGGCTCGTAATCAGCGCCTCCTTGTCTATGGCTGCACCAAAACTTGAAACGCTCAGGCTGCTTCCGCGGCTCCGGCCGGCGGATGCAATGCCTGGTGAACCGCCTCGCCCAGGGCGCGCCCGGTGGCCGGTTTGATCAGCAGCGCCTGGAACCCCAGTTCCCGCGCCGTTTCGTCGGACATCATTCCGCTGTAGCCGGTGGTCAAAATGATCGGCAGCCCGGGTCGAATTTGCAGCAACTGGCTGCCGAGCTTTATGCCGTCCATGCCCGGCATGGTCAAGTCGGTGACCACGAGGTCGAACTCTTCGGGCTGCTCGCGGACGGCCGCGACGGCTTCCAAGGCGCCCGTCTTGATTGTCACCGCATAACCCAGGCGCTCCAGCACTTTTTTCCCAAGACCCGCCAGCGCCTCTTCATCGTCAATAAACAAAATGTGTTCGCCCTGGCCCTGCGGCGTGGGCTTGGAAACCGTTTCGGCGGAGCTGGTTTCGGTTTCCAAAATGGGAAAATACAAACGGAACGTGGTGCCTTGTCCCGGTTCACTATAAACGGTGATCGCGCCCTCATGGCTTTGCATGATGCCCAGCACCACGGCCAATCCCAGCCCGGTGCCTTCGCCCACGGGCTTGGTGGTGAAGAAGGGATCGAAAATCCGCTCCATGGTGGCGGAGTCCATGCCATGCCCCGTATCGCTCACCGACAACCGGACATGGCGGCCCACCCGCAAACCGGGATGAGCTGCGGCAAAATCCGCATCCACTTCCAGGACGTCCATTTCCACCTTCAGAGTGCCCGGCGTGCCGCGCATCGCGTGCCAGGCATTGGTGCCGAGATTCATGATGACCTGATGGATGGCCGTGGGGTTGGCGAGGACGGTGGGAGTTTGCGTCAATTCAGTCTGAATCCGGATGGTGGCCGGGACACTGGCGCGCAACAGCTTCAACGCCTCGATCACAACATGGTTCAGTTTTACCGGGTCGCGCTCCTGTTTGTTTTGGCGGCTGAAGGTCAGGATTTGGTTGACGAGGTCGGTCGCCCGCCGGCTCGCCTGCGAAATGTATTCCAGATGTTCCAAAATCTCCGGACTGTTGGCCGCCTCCAGCTTGGCGAGGTAAAGGTTGCCCAGAATGGCGGAAAGTATGTTGTTAAAATCATGCGCGATGCCGCCGGCAAGCATGCCGATGGATTCCATCTTTTGCGCCTGGCGGATCTGCGCCTCCAGCTTTCGGCGCTCGGTGATGTCACGAAATGACCAGATGCGGCCGTAGTTTTTGCCGGCCGCGTCCCGGACGGGCGCTGAATACCGGTCCAGCACGGTTCCGTCGGCCAATTCAATCACCTCATGGCCGGTTTCTTCCGGATGCGCATTGAGATAGGCCACCTTCTCGATGAACGCCTGCGGATTTTTTACACCCGCCGGATCAAAGGCCGCCTGGGCGGCGTCCACTTTGCCCGCGCCTGCGGCCGGCGGAGTTTTCCAAATCTCCTCCATGCGCCGGTTTTGAAGAATTTTTTTCCCGTGGTCGTCCATGACCAGGATGCCATCCGGGGAAGCCTCCAACTGGGCTTCCAAAAGCGTGGTTTTCCAGCGCAGTTCCTCCTCGGTGAGCGACCGGGCCTCGCGCAGCCGCTTCTGTTCCAGCGCCCGTTCCACCGCCGCGCCCAGGCGGATAATCCGGTCTTTGAGCAGATAATCCGTGGCCCCATGCTTCATGGCGGCCACCGCTGCCTCTTCACCCACGGTGCCGGAAATCAGGATGAACGGAATGTTCCTGCCGCTCTCGCGCGCGAGCTGCGCCGCCCGCAAACCATTGAACTGCGGCATCGAATAATCGGAAAGCACGATGTCAGGCAGGGTGTCCAGCGCCGCCAGAAAATCCGCTTCCGTTTCCACGCGCCGCCAGACCGGATCGTAACCACCCCGGCGCAATTGGGCCACAATCAGCTCCGCGTCGTCCGGCGAGTCCTCCACCATCAGGATGTTCAGCGGCATGGCCATGGGTTCAGACTTTGGGCGGCTGGTTGAGCAGCATCCAATACATTCCCAGTTCCGACACGGCGGCGGCAAAACGCTCGAAGTTCACCGGCTTTACAATGTAGCTGTTGACGCCAAGCTTGTAGCATTCGGCCACGTCGGGTTGTTCCTGGGACGAAGTCAGCACCACCACGGGGATAATTTTTGTGCGCGGATCGCCTTTCACCCGTCGCAATACTTCCAGCCCGTCAATTTTGGGCAGCTTCAGGTCCAGCAGGATTACCCGGGGACCATTTTCCACCTTGCGCCCGAGGTGCGCGCCTTGGGCAAAGATAAAGTCCAGCGCCTCCGCCCCGTCGCGGGCCACCTGGATGTTGTTGGCCAGCTTTGCCTTGCGCAACGCGCGCAGGGTCATTTCCAGGTCGTCCGGGTTGTCCTCGACCAGCAGGATTTCAATTTCATTGTTCATCATGATGTTCTTTTTCCAGGGTGAAAAAAAAGGTCGCGCCGCGCTCCGGCTCCGCGGTGGCCCAAACGCGCCCGCCGTGCCGGTGTACAATTCGCTGCACAATCGCCAGGCCAACGCCTGTCCCTTCAAATTGATCCGCCCGGTGCAGCCGCTGAAAAACTCCAAACAGCTTGTTCGCATACTGCATGTCAAAGCCAACGCCGTTGTCGCGCACAAAAAATATCTTCTGGCCGTTGTTCTGCTCGCAGCCGATTTCGACGACGGCCGGGGTGCGGCCACAGGTGTATTTGATTGCATTGGACAGCAGGTTGGTCCAAACCTGTTTTAACAATGCCGGGTCGCCCTGGCAGGCCGGCAGTTCGCCCATCCGGGTCTCAACCTGGCGTTTGTTTCCCGGCGGGTTCAACTCCTCCAGTACTTCCTGCACCAGCCGGCCGGTGTTCACCGGCTGCCGGTTTAACAACTGCCGGCTCAAGCGCGCAAAGGCCAGCAGGTCGTCAATGAGTTCGCCCATGCGCTGGCCACCGTTGCGCACCCGCTCCAGGTAACGCCGTCCCTCGTCCGGCAGTTGCGAACCATATTCCTCCAGCACGATCCCGGCAAATCCATTAATTGCCCGGAGCGGCGCCCGCAGGTCATGCGACACCGAATAAGAAAACGCCTCCAGTTCCTTGTTGGCGGCTTCCAGTTCGGCGGTGCGCCGGACGACCCGCGCTTCCAAATCGGCATTCAACTGGAGGATTTGCGCCTGGGCGCGCTTGCGATCGGTGATGTCCCGCGCCACTTTGGAAGCGCCCACAATCTTGCCCGCATGGTTCAGAATGGGCGAGACCGTCACCGAAACTTCCACGCGCCGGCCATCTTTTCGGACACGGACGGTTTCATAATGTTTCACGCTTTCGCCGCGCGCGATCCCGGCCAGGATTCCGGCCTCCTCGTTAATTAGCTCCGGCGGAAAAATCAGCGTCATCGGTTTGCCAACAGCCTCGGCCGCAGTGTAACCGAACAATTCCTCCGCCCCGGGATTCCAGTCGGTGATAATGCCATCCAGGGTTTTGCCTACGATGGCATCATCGGAAGAATTGATGATGGCCACCAGCCGTTCCTGGGCTTCCTCGAAGTGTTTCCGCCCGGTGATGTCAGTGCGAATGGCCACATACTGGCGCGGTTTGCCCTGGTCGTCCAGGAAGGGAACGATGGTGGTGTCCACCCAGTAGAAGGAGCCGTCTTTGGCCTTGTTTTTGATTTCGCCGTGCCAGACCTTGCCCCGCGCAATGGTGCTCCACAAATCCCGGATGAACTCCTTGGGATGATGCCCGGAATTGATCAGACGATGATCCTGGCCGAGCAGTTCGTCGCGGGAATACCGTGAGATGGAACAAAACTTGTCGTTGACGTAAGTGATTTTTCCCTGGGAATCGGTAATGGCCACGATGGAATGCTCATCCAGCGCGGCCTTCAGGTCGTGAAGTTCCTTCAATGACTCTTTCAATTGTTGGTCGGCTGCCATACTGCTATTTAACCGTAAAAAACCAGCCTGCCGGACGCGGCCTGCAACCGGGCCCCGAACTAGACCAGCAGGGCTTGCGACTTTGGCGCCGATGGCTTGAACAGCGCCCAGTCGAGATTCAAGCGTGGCGTGATCTGGCTCAGCCGATGAAAATTCAAGGGCTTCACGATGTAAGTCTCCGCGCCGAGCTGCTGGCATTCGGCAAAATCACTGGACGCCTGGGAAACCGTCAGGATGACGACGGGAATCACCCGGGTCCGTTCATCCGCCTTGATGCGGCGGAGCACGTCCAATCCGCCGACCGTCGGCAAATCCAAATCCAGGAGGACGAGCTGTGGCCCTTCCGCCAGAGAACGACCGGCATGTTTTCCCTCGCAAAAAAGATAATCCAGGGCCTCCTGGCCGTCGGCGACCACATGAATGCGATTGGCAAGCCGGGACTGTTTGAAGGCATGCAGAGTCATTTCCAAGTCATCGGCGTTGTCCTCCACCAAAAGAATGTCCACCAGTTCCTTGCCGTTTCGCTTGTCGGCGGTTTTGCCAATCGGAACCTCCGTGGGAAACAACTCGGCAACCGAAATGTTCAGCGCGTTGGCCATGCGGGTGATGCTTTCAAGGGAGAGGTTGCGGGCGCCCCGTTCCACATCGGATACATACGTCCGGTGCAGTTCCGCCCGCTCGGCCAGTTCCTCCTGCGAAAACCCCAGCCGTTTTCTCCAGGCTCTAACCGCGGCGCCAAACTTTTTTTTAACGTCAACTTTTTGCACAGGCTAAACTTTGATAACCCATTAACTGTGTGGCAATAATAACAGCCGGCGCAACAGACTATAAGTGACCCCATCCCATTTCTAAAAACCGGCGGCAAGTTCCCACCGTGCCGCCTGCGCCCCAGTGGGCGCCGGAGGCGATGGCCGCCTGCCACGTAATTTTGCGGAAGGCGGATCAGGTCCATTTATTTTCCAGTTCACCATGGCGTTCAAATTTCTCCGGATCAGCGCGAAAAATGCCTGGCAAAAAAGTGATTTCGGAATTTTTGCTGGAAATTGAAGCGTCAACTTGTTTCCCAAAATCCCTCTTTTGCTGCGCCGCGCTGTCGAGCCTCACCTCCGCCAAAACAAACGTCATACCGTTGGCGGAATTTTTCACGACCGGGCGGCTAATAATTGCTATGTCCATATCTGATATTCCCAGTTAAATTACTATGGCACACAAATTTTGCGCGTCAATGGACAATTATGAACTGGTGCCGCCACGGGTGCAAAACCGATGTCCGGGGAGCGCGCCCGCCCCGGGCGCTGTTTTCCGCGCCTCGCGGAAAACGCGGGCGCAAGCGGCTCCCCCAAGCTTTCCAACCGCATGGCTCGTAATCAGCGCCCCCCCTTTGCAGCCTGAAGGGCTGACCTATGACAGCCTGGGGCAAGCTCGTGCAACGAGCGCCGCCTTGGACTGATACGGTTTCCGGAGTTAATCACCAGCGAGGGAAGCGGCTTCGGAAAGCCGCTCCGCCCGAGCTGGTGAATAACTCCGCCGCCGGACAAATGCTGACGGCCCGTTTCCGGCCCCACCAGTGACACGGCTCTCTTGGACCAGCCCCACGAGGGTCAGCCGCAGATCGCCGACACTGCCGGGTCCGCTTTGTTAAAAGATTCTGTTAGCGGCTACGTGGTCTTTTGGTGGAAGGGGTGTAGAATCTCGGATGAATGCGACGACGTGTATCGCCAACGGACTGGCCGGCGGCGGGGCAAGGCGGCGCGCCCACAGAGACGTCGCTGCGGTAGTTGCGGGGCCGGGGCCGTCCGCAACGAGGGCCAAAGGCCCGCCATAGGACAGCCTGGGTCGCAGCGAGTCCGACGAGCGCAGGCCCAGGTAAACCGTCCCACCCAGTCCCCAAGGCCTGAAGGGCCGCCCCATTTAAAGTAGGGCAGGCGTCTCGCCTGCCCGGTTTTGGCCCCCCAAAAATCAAGGCCAGTCACGATAAATCAAGGTGGATCAAAGTGAATCAAGGGGCAAAAAATGAAAAACACAGATCAAGCCGG